>Ga0134121_10005812_pt1 | contig 10007 bp, 9 predicted proteins | sample KB301_FD_96463 | JGI IMG/M metagenome (GOLD analysis project Ga0134121, IMG submission 96463) | Terrestrial soil microbial communities without Nitrogen fertilizer from Kellogg Biological Station, Michigan, USA - KB3-0-1 | ecosystem: Environmental > Terrestrial > Soil > Unclassified ... | reverse complement strand
CTCCAGTGCGAACGCCGCAAGAGATGTCCGGCTACATTCAGACGGCGTTAGAGGAGCAATCGCGCGGCGTGTCCCTGCCCTTTGCGCTCATCGAAAAAACCAGCGGCCGCGCCATCGGGAGCACGCGCTACGGCAACATCGACCGCGCGCATCATCGCGTCGAAATTGGCTGGACCTGGGTCGCACCCCCCTGGCAGCGCACCGGCGTGAACACAGAAGCAAAGTATCTTCTGCTGCGGCATGCATTCGAAACGCTCGGCTGCATTCGCGTCGAGCTGAAAACCGATTCCCTCAACGAACGCTCCCGCAACGCCATCCTGCGCATCGGCGCCCGCGAGGAAGGCACCTTCCGCAATCACATGATCACTTCTACCGGCCGCATCCGGCATACCGTTTACTTCAGCATCCTCGATTCGGAATGGCTGGGCGTGAAATCCGGCCTTCAATCCCGGATGATTCCCTAAACCGGCGGGCCGACCAAGCCGTTTACCAATGCACGTCACGGCTCATTCCAGATAGGTGCGCACGCCTGCCTTGAGTAGACTATTGAGTAGGCTACGAGCGGTTCCTCTGCCCGTGCCAAGTGTGCAGGCCCGGCTGCGCTGCTGCAGTAGAGTTATCTCGGGAGACTACCGGTTCGCAAAACCTGGTGTTCACGCTGAGATCTGCAGCGAACAAAGCCACTAACGGAGAGTCTTGTGCCCCCTTCCGATGCCAGCAATCGCCGCCGCAGCGAACGTGTGATGCTGCAAATACCCGTTAAGGTTCTCGCCGAGACAGTGGACCGTGCTCAGGTCGAGGAAGACACACACACTCTGGTGGTCAACGCGCATGGCGGCCTGTTGAAATTGAAAGCAGAACTCCTCGTGGGTCAGCCCATTGTTCTGGTGAATCCGCAAACCGGCATGGAGCAGAGCTGCCGCGTGGTGCGCATCGACCAAGCGGGATCAGGCTCTTTTGCAGTAGCCTTCGAGTTTGACCGCCCGTCGCCAAAATTCTGGCCAGTTGTTTTTCCGCCCAAGGATTGGGAACTCCCAAGGACCTGATGGATTGGCGTTTCGCGCGCGAGAGTCTGCGCTAAGCGCAACTCTTTCTCCCACCGCAACTATCCAATTCAGGCAGGGTTCAATAAGGCGGAGGACCAATACGCCTTTGGACGCTCGCCCTATTCGGTTTCTTTGCTCATTCAAAACAACCAACCGTCTTCTATATGTTGCCGCATTGCTTTCTTTAATTTTTGTCGCGGGCTGCGATGAATACGTACGTATCATTCGCGACCACGACGTACGCATCCCCAATAAAGCCACCTGGGCCTGGCGACCTGCCGTGGAAGAACGGCCCGCTGCGCGCGACACCCGCGATGGCCGGCCCGTCATATCGCGGGATGATCTGGGGCGTAATCGGCGCAATCCACCGCCGCGCCAGGAGGCCGATGCCGACGATGCTGTGGTTCGCCAGCGCGTGAAGACCGCCATCGAGCTTGCGCTCAGTTCAAAAGGGTTCAAGCAAGTATCCGACCCTGCGGCGGCAGATTTTTTGGCCGACTATAAGTTTGGGGTGAATCGGCGCAACGCCACGGTCCCCGTGGCTTATGGCGGCGCGTATCCTGGTTTGGTTTGCGGGCCATTTCGCTGCTGGGAATCCTGGGGATACGGCCCTGCGTATGCCGGCTACGAAAATATCCGCTTCCGCGCCGGGACCATCGTTTTCGACTGGATCCAGCAACCCGACAAGCATCCTGTTTATCGCGCCATTGGCGAAAAGCGGGTGCGCTACGATGCCTTCTCGCTCACCCAAAACGATATCAACGGCCTGGTTCATCATTTGCTGAAAGAACTGAAGCCAGGCAAGTAACGCGTTTCCCGCGAAATATTCGCCAGCGAGTGGGACAGGCATTCTTGCCTGTCTCCTCGGTTACCTGTTGCTTCCCCTGAGCCACAGCTGAATTCGTTCCTTGAGCTCAATCTCGAACGCCTGCGCAGACTGCGCTAGACTATCGCCCATCTCATGCGGCTCCCCTCCGGCATTTCCAATAAGCTGCGCTGCTGGTCTTTCTATGTGTTCGCCTGTTATCGCGGAACCGGCGGCAGACCCAGCTTCATCGCCGAGGATTGGAGCGAGGTGCGACTTTCGCTCCCACTTTCCTGGCGCACGCGCAACTACGTGGGCACCATCTTCGGCGGCAGCATCTATTCCGCCGTTGATCCCATCTACATGCTCATGCTGATTCATCGGCTCGGGAAGGACTACATCGTGTGGGACAAGTCCGCCTCGATTCAGTTTAAAAAGCCCGGTCGAGAGTCATTGCACGCGAGGTTTATCGTGGATGATGAGGAGCTCGCAGCCATCCGCGCCGCACTCGAGACGCAGCGCTCCATCGATCGCGCCTATTCGATCGAGCTGAAGGACTCTGCCGGAAACGTCTGCGCTACCGTGGAAAAACTCATCTATATTCGTCGCCGCTAGCGCGTATGCGTTAGATCATGGAAGCAAACCGAAGACCACTACGCTATTCGGGGTTCCCACATACACCTTGCCATTAGCCACCATGGGCGTGATGAATTTGTTGTCGCTGAACTGGTCGCGGCTGTTGGCTGCTTGATTCGAGTTGTAAAGTTCGCTCGTCAAATTTGACGCGTCGTACGCGTGCAGCACGCCCGTCGTACCGTTCTCCACGGCCCAAACAATTCCATTTGTTGTGCCGTTCGCGGAAACGCTAGGGGTCGTCCCCGGAAAGGCAAAGTGCTGCGTGCTTTGCGACGACGGCACGCCGCTAAGCTTGGCATTCACCACCTTGAATGCCTTCAGCGCGTCACCCACGGCGCCGTAGTACACCGTGCCATTGAAATAAGCGGGCATCGCGAACACGCCGCCGCCGAGCTGGCCCGAAATCTCCTGATAAATCTGATCGGTGGTTGGATTGAACTTCCCCATGTTGTCGCGATCCACCACGTACATCAGCGCGTCCTTCCCCGCTCCGACCGAGAGATGCCTGGTGGTGCCGCCGACATCCGTTACGTCCAGCAGCAGGATTCCGCCGCCCGACCCAAAGTCTTCGTCAGCGTTCGAAGCCGCCACCGTATCGTGGGGTGTAAAGTAATCCGCAAGTTTCAGCGACCCGCTCGTCGAGAGCTTCACGAAACAGTTCCCGCAGTTCCCGTTTGCCGGGAAACCGCCGGCATCCAGGGTCGTCCCAAAATCGCCATTGCCGATGATGAAGAATATGTTTCCCGACGAATCCGCCGCAGGCGCCGTTCCTGACATCCAGATTCCGCCATCGCTTCCGTTCGGCACTAGGTTGAGCACGCTGCTCTGCGCCAGCGTGGTGGCGTCATACGCCATCACCCACGAAGTGTACGGCCGGATGTCGCAATGGGAAGACCATGTCGTGTAAATCGTCCCGCCGATCTGCAAAAGCCCGGGCCGTTCCTTGTATTGCTTTGCATCGAAAATCACGTTACCGCCGGAACTGTTGGCGCCCGTTCCGGGATACGCCGCCTGGATCGTGACTGGCCCGCCAAACAGCTCTGCTCCCGTCGTCAAATCCAAGGCGTGCAGCCGCTGAAAATAATTCCCGCTGCCATCCTTCGACATCGCCACAACATAGATAGCTCCGTTCGTCCCGCGAGTGCGGTCGATCACGGGCGTTGCCGTAATGCCAATTTCCGGCGAAACTTGCCCGCAGCCGCGGTCATCGCTCGTCGTTTCGCCGGCCAGCAAAGTCGATTTCTTCCACAGGAATGTGCCCGTGTTTCCGCTGACGCTGTCAGCATCGAACGCGTACACGCTGCCGTGTTCCGTTACTGCGTAGAGGACGTTCCTGCTCTGTCCAGAAATGCTCACGCCGGAAAGATAGAGCGGCTGTGCGTCGACCTTTCCATCCACGGCAAACGCACCTAGCTTGCCGAATCTTGTCGAGTTCACGTTCGCCGGCGTCAGTATCGTCTCATTCAAGTTTTGACCGGTCCTGCCGTTGTCGTAATGATAGGTGATGACGTTGATGGCGGAGGTCGAAGAGCCGGAGTTCACCGTGAGCGTGGCGATGCTGCTTGCCGCGCTGCCCACGACGTTGCTCACCGTCGCGCGAAACTGTTCCCCGCTGTCCGCAAGTGTCGTGACCGGCGTCGTGTAGCTCGCGGAAGTCGCCCCAGTAATGTCCGCGCCGTTTTTCTGCCACTGATAGCTCAGCGGCGCCGTGCCCGTCGCGGTCACCCTAAACGTCGCCGTTTGTCCCGCTGTCACCGTTTGATTGGTTGGCTGCGTCGCGATGCTCGGCGCTCCCCCATTCGTTCCGCCGCCGTTGCCGCTCGTTGAACTTTGCCCAGTGCAGCCCAGCATGGCGAGCGCGGCAAAAAGCGCACTTAGCTGGATACAGAAAATTTGTCGGCGCAAGGGACTACCCCCATATCGAATTGGGCGGCTGAGCTGGGAGGAGGCCGCATGTTGGAAAAGTCGGACCGGCCTTAGCCGGGACCCAACGGCAATGCGGACACCTTCTGCTTAATTCAGCTTAGATACAGGCGAGGGGAATGACAACTGAACATACGTACCCTTCTTAGCCTAAGGATTACGTTGTGCCTCTCTGAAGCAGCGATACAAGCGAGGCTAGCGGAGCCCTCCGTCGATCTTACTTTCTTGCCTCCACAGCCTCCTGCCTCTATTCTCTTCCTCTTATGCTCCTTAAAGATCAAGTCGCGCTCATCACCGGCTCGGGCCGCGGCATCGGCCGTGCCATCGCCAAGCTCTTTGCCACCGAAGGCGCTTCGGTATTCCTGACGGCGCGCACCGAGGCAGAGTTAACCGCCACTGCCAAAGAAATTTCCGGCTTTGGCGGTTCCGCTCACTACTCCGTCGCCGATCTCGCTCGCGAAGCCGATTGCATTCGCATTATCGCGGAAGCGCGCGCAAATTATGGAAAGATCGATACCCTCGTCAATAACGCCGGCCACTATGGCCCCGTGGTTCCCGTCGAAGACTATCCGCTCGCGGAGTTCGACAACGTGATTGCCGTCCACTTGCGAGCCGCATTCCTTCTCAGCAAACTCGTCCTTCCGGAAATGTACGCGCGCAACTCCGGCGTCATTCTGAATATCTCGAGCCTTTCGGCCAAAGCTGCCTTCCCGTGGGGTTCCGCTTACGCCGCCGCAAAAGCAGGCATGCTCGGCCTCACCCGCATCACTGCCGCTGAGGCTGCTCGCAAAGGTGTGCGCGTCAACGCCATCTGCCCCGGCCCGGTCACCGAAACGCGCATGTCCAAGGAGCTCGGCAACACACTCGCCGTTAAACTTGGCGTCAGTCCCAAAGAGCAGCTCGCCGGCTTCTTGAATACGATTTTGCAGGGCCGCGGACAAACAGCCGATGAAGTTGCCCGCGCCGCGCTTTTTCTCTGTTCGAATCAATCCAGCGCGATCACCGGCCAATCCATCAACGTCGACGGCGGCGCCGCCTTCTTCTGACGCTTTTTCTAAAAGCGCAATTGTAGAGGCGGGGCTTGCCCGCCCGGTAGTTCTCAAGGAGTCGAGGCCGGCAAAATCTGAATCGTATGCATCCAGGTCTCCACTAATCGAGGCCAGCTAGTGATGGGAAGCTCCGTCCGGCGCAGCCCATACCCATGTCCGCCTTGTCCGTAGAGATGCATTTCTGCAGGCACCTTGGCGTTCTTCAACGCCATAAAATACACGACGGAGCTTTCGACATGCACCGGATCGTCCTCGGCCTGCGCGAGAAACGTCGGCGGAGTCTGCTCCGTCACGTGAATGTCCGCATTGGGCGCGAAGTTTTGCTCTGCGATAGCGAGATAGGCCGGATAAATAATCACCGCAAAATCGGGACGGCAGCTCAGCTCGTCCGCAGCGTCGATCGAATCGTAGATACGTTTATCGAAATGCGTGCTGAGCGCAGCCGCAAGGTGGCCGCCCGCGGAAAAGCCGAGCACCCCGATGCGGTGCGCATCAATGTTCCACTCCGCCGCGTGCGAGCGAACAATCCCAAGCACGCGCTGTGCATCCTGCAGCGCAGCCGCGGACTTCGGATACGGCCCGGTGTCGGGCACACGGTACTTTAGCAAGAGGCAAGTGATGCCCTTGGAGTTGAGCCAGCCGCACACTTCGGTTCCTTCGAGGTCGATCGCCAAAATGCGGTACCCGCCTCCGGGAAAAACAACAACCGCGGCGCCAGTGCTCTTGCCCGTGGGCGTGTAGAGAGTCAGCGTCGGTTCAGAGACATTGCCGATTCGAATCACGCGCTTCCCCGCAACAACATGGTCCTTCGCCGTCGTAGTGTCGCTCTCCGGCGCTGGATTAACCGGAGCTCCAGGCGCCCCGTGCGGCCACACCGCAAGGGTCGTGTGCCCGGGCGCGGGCGGCCACCCCGGCGTCTGCGCGAACAAATTGGGAGACGAGCCAGCGACGACAGCAAGAAAAATCAAAAAGTGGCGCAAAGTGAAGTCCCCCTGGCTGAATTTGGCGGCGCTAATCCTAGCACGGAGCATCGATGCCGAGAACTTTTGACCGCGCGCCTTACCAGCTCCAGTGATTCTTGGTAATTCTCCGCGCCTTTGCTATGCTCCTCGAATTCGTTTTCAAAAAAAGGAAGCCTTCATGCGTTCACTAAGAATCTTCGTTCCATCCACGCTTTTGGTTGCAGGTCTCGCGTTGTCCTTGTTCGCGGCGGATAAAGACAAGAAGGAAGCCGCTTCCAAGGAGTCTCCGCGCCCCTCCTATGAGTTGCCCCAGCCGGAAAAGGAATCTCTCGATCTGGCGATGTACCATAACATCCGCGAGGAAGCGCTCGCGCACTCGCACATTATGGAGTACGCCTCCGGCCTCATGGACGGCATCGGCCCGCGCTTGACTGGTTCGCCGAATTTGAAGCGCGCCAATGAATGGACTCGCGATCAATTCACCGCCATGGGCTGCGGCAACGCGCATCTCGAAGATTGGGGCGAGTTCGGCATGGGCTGGCAGCAATCCAATACCTGGGTGCGCATGACTTCTCCCGACGCAGCCGTCTTCATCGCCCAAGCTGCGCCCTGGTCGCCCGCGACGAAGGGCGCCGTCAACGCGGCCGCGATTTGGGTCAACATCAAGGAAGAAGCGGACTTTGACCAATACAAAGGAAAGCTCTCCGGGAAAATTGTTTTCCTCGGCGAAATGCGCGAAGTGAAACCGGTGGACAAGCCGCTCTTCACGCGCAACGAAGACGCTGACCTGAAACGCATCGAGGAATATCCCACGCGGCTCGGCGAAAACTTTTCCTTCGCAGCATTCCTCAAGACTCTCGCCTTCCGCGAAAAAATAGGACACTTTCTCGCTGCTGAGCAGGCAGTAGCGGTGATCACTCCGAGCCGCGATGGCCGAAACAGCGGCGGCTCCGGCGGCACCATCTTTGATGACACCGGCGCGGGATTCGGCTGGCTCATTTATCAGCGCGAACACGCGAACCCTTTGCCCGTTGCTGTCACCGCGATTGAAAACTACGGCCGCGTTTACCGTCTCCTGAAAGCCGGGGTTCCCGTGAACATCGAACTCAACATCGACACGAAATTTACCGGCGATCATGAGCACGGCTTCGACACCATCGCCGAAATTCCCGGAACCGACCCGAAGCTAAAAGACGAAGTCGTGATGGTCGGCGGGCATCTCGATTCCTGGGCCTCTGCCACCGGCGCAACCGACAACGGCGCGGGCAGCGTAGTCGCCATGGAAGTCATGCGGATTTTGAATGCGCTGCCAGTGAAGCCCCGCCGCACGATTCGCGTCGGCCTGTGGACCGGTGAAGAAGAGGGTGAGTTCGGCTCCTACGGTTACGTGAAACAGCATTTCGGGTTTGTGCCGCGTTCGAACGCTCCAGACCAACTGTCAGTCACCGAGTACGACCGCGACCCCTCCGGGCCGATCCAGCTCAAGCCCGAACATCAAAAACTGTCCGCGTATTTCAACCTGGACAACGGCAGCGGAAAAGTCCGTGGAGTGTATCTGCAGGGAAACGCTGCCATCGCTTCCATTTTCGCGCAGTGGATTGAGCCGCTGAAAGATCTCGGAGTCGCCACTCTGTCCATGCGCGATACGGGCGGCACGGATCATGAAGCCTTCGATGCCGTCGGCCTGCCCGGTTTTCAATTCATCCAGGATCCCCTCGATTACGGCTCGCGTACCCATCATTCGAACATGGACACCTACGAGCGCTTGCAGCCCGAAGATCTAGCTCAAGCCGCGCTCGTCGAAGCTACCTTCGTCTACAACGCCGCCATGCGCGACCAGATGCTCCCGCGCAAACCGCTCCCGCATCCCGAACTCGAGCCCAAACGCAAGCAACCACTCAAAAACGTAATGCCCGGCGCGGAAAACGAAAAATAGTCTCCGTTTTCCGCAGCAAACTTCTTCGATCACGTGCAATCCCCGCTTCCTTGTGTTAGAAGCCCAAGCGGGATGCATGCGTCCGCTTCCTCGACGAGCGTTGGTCTGGCCGCGCGCCGCCACATAGCGCGGCGGCTCTTGCCCTATCTTTTCACCCTTTTCGTCATCGCGTTTCTCGACCGCGTGAACGTCAGCTACGCCGCTCTCGAAATGATGCATGACCTTTCCTTCAGCAACCGCGTCTTCGGCTTCGGCTCGGGTATATTTTTCGCCGGCTATTTGCTCTTCGAAATTCCCGGCTGCCTCATCGTCGAGCGCTGGAGCGCGCGCAAATGGTTCGCGCGCATCATGGTTACCTGGGGACTCGTCACGGTCCTGATGGCGTTCATTCGAACGCCCATGCATTTCTACCTGGTTCGAATCCTTCTCGGCGTCTGCGAATCCGGTTTCTTTCCCGGCGTTCTCGTTTACCTCACGCACTGGTTCCGCGCGGAAGACCGCGCCAAAGCGTGCGCAATGTTTATGATTGCCATTCCCGTCGCCAACATCATCGGTTCGCCACTCGGCGGCTGGCTCCTCGGAGTCCACTGGTTCGGTTTGCAGGGATGGCGCTGGCTCTTTATCGTCGAAGGAATTCCCGCAATTGTATTTGGCATCATCACGGTTTTTTATTTAACCGACTGGCCGCGCGAAGCGCGCTGGCTCCCCCCGGAAGAACGCGACTGGATCACCGCCGAGCTAGAACAAGAGGCCCTGGCAAAAAAGGCGACGCGATCCTACAAAGTCTGGGAAGCCCTGCGCCAGCCCGCGGTCATTCGCTTGACGGTCATCTATTTCTTCGCCGTCAGCAGCATCTACTCACTCACCATCTGGCTTCCCACTTTTCTCAAACGCGCTTCCGGCATGTCCGATCTCGCCGTCACCATGCTTTCGATTCTTCCTTATGTCGCCGTGCTGCTCGCCATGCTTTTCAACGGCTGGCATTCCGACCGCACCAACGAACGCCGCTGGCACACCGCAATTCCGCTCATGTTCGGGGTCGTCGCGTTTTCTTTGACGATTCTTTCCGGCTCCCATTTTTGGTTTGCGTTTGTTTGCTTGATCGTCGCATCCAGCGCCAACGCTTTTCTTCCGTCCTTCTGGCCCGTGCCCTCAGCTTTCCTCGGCGAATCGGCCGCCGCTGCGTCTATCGGCCTCATCAATTCGATTGGAAATCTCGGAAGTCTTGTGACGCCATCGGTGATTGGCTATTTTCTCGACCGCACCCACTCGTTTACGCCCGGATTTCTTTACGTCATCGTGAGCCTGCTGATCGCCATTTATCTGATTTTGACTCTGCCGTTGCGCCCTGGCGCTCAGGCGCAAAAAATAACTTCCCTCTAATTTGCCTAGCGCAATTTACTCGTACCTTAGGACAACGATGGGATCGACGCGAGTGGCGCGGCGTGCGGGATGTAACAAGCCACGAATGCAGCTCCCGCCAGGACCAGCGTCGCGGCGCCGAACACCAGCGGATCGGTTGCCTGCACGCCAAAGAGCAGACTGGCCAGCATTCGCGTGAGAGCTAGCGAAATGGCAACTCCGACGCTGACGCCGATCGGAATCGCCGTTAGGAAGCGGCCGCACCCCGTCCGGCTGATGAGTTACCGG
>Ga0134121_10005811_pt1 | contig 10009 bp, 9 predicted proteins | sample KB301_FD_96463 | JGI IMG/M metagenome (GOLD analysis project Ga0134121, IMG submission 96463) | Terrestrial soil microbial communities without Nitrogen fertilizer from Kellogg Biological Station, Michigan, USA - KB3-0-1 | ecosystem: Environmental > Terrestrial > Soil > Unclassified ... | reverse complement strand
GCGGCGTCGTCCGCCGTCGCTTTGTACTTCTTTCCGTTCTCGTCCCAGCGCTGGGAGATATGCGTCGCACCCAGGCAGCTCACCGCCTGTACCTCGCCGAACAGGTTGTCGAGCACGTAGCGCCAGTGGCAAAGCATGTCGAGGATGATGCCGCCGCCATCCTGCTTTCGATAGTTCCAGGACGGCCGTTGCGCTGGAACGCGGTCGCCTTCAAACACCCAGTAGCCGAACTCGCCGCGCACCGAAAGGATGCGGCCGAAGAAGCCCTGCGCGCGCAGCTTCTGCAGCTTGAGCAGCCCCGGCAGCCAGAGCTTGTCCTGCACCACGCCGTGCTTGATCCCGGCTTTCTTGGCGGCGGCGTAGAGGTCCTTCGCTGCGGCAAGCGTGGTGGAGACCGGCTTCTCGCAATAGATGTGCTTGCCGGCGGCGATGGCGCGCTTCAGGAGCTTCGGCCGCAACTGCGTCGACGCGGCGTCGAAGAAGACCTGGTCGTCGGAGGCGAGCGCCTTGTCGAGGTCCGTGGTCCAGCGCTGCACGCCGTGTTTCCTGGCGAGCTCCTCGACCTTCGCCGCGTTGCGCCCGACGAGCAGCGGATCCGGCACCACGCGCGTGCCGTCCTGGAGCGCGACGCCGCCCTGCCTGCGGATCTCGAGGATCGAGCGGATCAGGTGCTGGTTCATGCCCATGCGCCCGGTGACGCCGTGCATGATGATGCCGATGCGCTTCTCGCTCACTGCTACGCCCCTCCTCAGGCGTCCAGCGCTTCCAGGATTCCCCGAATGTAGCCGATGGCGCGCGCCGCGGCACCGGGACCGTCGGGCACGTAATCGAAGGGCTCCACGGCCACGTCTCCCCCATAGCCGTGCTTTTTCAATGAAGCGAACACGGGGGCGAAGCGCTGCTCGCCCTGACCCGGACCGCGGCGATTGCGGTCGTTGACCTGCACATGGGCGATCACGCCTTTCGGCAGCCAGCGCTCCAGCAGCGCGCCGAGCGGCTCCTTCTCCATGCGGCCGGCCGCGCTGCAGTCCAGCATGGTTCTCACGGAGGCGGAGCCGATCTGGTGGACCATCCGGGCAGCCTCTTCAAGTGTGTTGATGAGGGGAGTCGACTCGGCAGAGAGCGCCTCGATGCAGTACACCACGCCCGCTTTCTGCGCGCGCTCGGCGATCGCGGCGAAGCTCGCCTGCGCACGCGCCATGGCGGCGGCGCGCGTTTCGCCCGCTTCCACACGGCGCTGCTGCGGCGAGCCGTGCACCAGGTATTTGCCGCCGAGCTCGGCGCAGGTGTCGATCAGCGCGAGCATCACGTCCACGGTCCGCTGCCGCACCGCGTCGTCTTTGGTGCTGATGGAAAGGCCCGCGGGCTTCACCAGCAGCCAATGCAGGCCGGTGACCACGATGCCGGCGTCCTCGGCCGCAGCGCGCGCCGCTGCGATGCGCGCCGCGCCCATGCGATGCGGCTCTTCGGACAGCGTATAGGGCGCGATCTCGAGGCCGTCGTAGCCGAGCTTGGCGGCATACTCGCACTGCGCCGGAAACGACATCGGCGCGATGACCTCGTTGCACAGCGCGATTCTCATGCCGCGCCCGCCTGCTCCATGCGTCGTTCGAGCTCTGCCAGATCGAAGCGCTCCTTCAAGCACATGCGGCTGAGAACCTCCAGCGCGATCAAGGCGCGCCGGTGGCCCGCCAACGCGCCGCTGTGCTTTTTCAGGAGCTCCAATAGCGTGTAAGCCCTCGCGCCGAACTCGCCCACCAGCCACAGGAGGCAGCGCAGGTATCGCTCCGACAACTCACGGCTCACCGCCCACTGGGTGTACTTGCTGGACGAGAGCGGTTGCGCCAGCTCGGCCGAGATGATGGAGGTCAACACCAACTTTCCGCGCCGTCTCATCCCCCGCAACTCTTCGACGGCGCCCGCCGCGGAAAGATAGGCGTGCACGGGCTGCCCGGCGGCGTCCGTACCGCTCAATTCGTAGCCTTCGGGGATCATCATGACGGTCCGCCAGCTGGCCCCGGGTGCCGCGGCTTGCAGCGCCGAGCGCATGGACGCCGTCAGGTCCGCGGGGACGAGGTAGCCGCGCCCGCGGCTGATTCTTTGCGCCCACTCCTGGACGTCGAAGCGCTCGCCGCGCACCATGCCGTGAATACCCTCGAGCGCGAAGTACGCCCGATCAGTGCCGCGCAGCTCCGGCTGCAGGCCGCACAGCAGATCGAGCAACTTCGGCGCGCTGACATCAAACTCTCCAACCATCCACAGCAGACCGATGAGGTGCTCGGCGCGGAACTCTGCATCCGTCACCCAGCGGGTGTATTTACCGAGGCGAAGCGTTTCCGCGAAGCCCGGCGAGAACACGAAGGGTCAATCGGCGAAAGCGCCGGTTTTCTTGATGATCGGACCCCACTTGTCGACCTCGGCCTTGAGCAGGTTGCCGAGCGAGCCGGGGTTCGCCTTCGAGAGCGGCACCGGCTCGGCACCGAGGTCGGCGAGGCGCGCGCGGAATGCCGCCGACTGCACCGCGGTCTGCAGCGCGGCGACCAGCTTCTCGACCGCCGGCTTGGGCATGCCCTTGGGGCCGAACAGGCCGTTCCACACCACGAGGTCGAAGCCCTTGAGGCCCTGCTCGTCGAGCGTCGGCAGGTCGGGCATCGAGGCGAGGCGCGACGCCGTGGTCACGCCATAGGCCTTCACGTTGCCCGACTTGATCTGCGGCACGGTGTTGGTGGTCTGGTCGCACATGAAATCGACCTGGCCGCCGACCAGGTCGTTCATCGCCGGACCGGTGCCCTTGTACGGCACCATGGTGAAGTTGGCGTCGATCGCGCTCATGAACAGGATGCCGCACAGGTACGACGCCGAGCCGAGGCCGGCGTTGGCGTAGGTCAGCTTGTCCTTGTTGGCTTTCGCGTACGGCAGGAACTCGCGGAACGTCGCCGCCGCCGTGGTTTTCTTGGCGATCAGCATCATCGGCACATCGGCGACCTGGCCGATGTAATCGAAGTCGTTCAGCGTGTCGTACTGCAGCTTGCGGTAGAGCGCGGGCGAGGTCGCCATGCCGATGTGATAGAGCAGCAGCGTGTAGCCGTCGGGCCGCGCCTTCGCCGCGCGATTGATGCCGATGGTGCCGCCGGCGCCGCCGACGTTCTCGATGATCATCTGCTGCTTGAGCGCGTCGCCCATCGCCTGCGCCAGCACGCGCGTAAGCGTGTCGGTCGGGCCACCGGCAGCGGCCGGGACGACGATGTTGATCGGCTTGGTCGGATAGTCCTGGGCAGAGGCCGCGCCGGCAGCCAGAACAAGGAAAATGCCGAGAAGAACTCGCTTCATTTCACGCCTCCCCAGGACTTCTGCCAATCCTCGCCACGGAAGTCGGTGACGCGTCCGTCGCGCTGGAAGAACTTGTTCGGGATCTGGAACATGTCGAGGAACAGGCCGCCCTTCGGCCCGGCCCACGCCTCGTGCCGGCTGCCCGCCGGGCGCCAGACGAACTGCCCGGCTTTGCAGATTCCTTCCCCGCAGTGCAGCTCGCCTTCCAGAACGTACGTCTGCTCGATCTTCACGTGCTCGTGCTCGGGCAGCCGGGTGCCCGGCGCCATGCGCATCAGCGCGGTGATGAGGCCGGTCTGCTTGTCGGCGAGCAGCGTCTTCTGCTCGATGCCCGGGTAGGCGGTCTTCTCCCACGGCAGGCTTTCCACGTCGACGAATCTGGACGCAAGCTCTGAGCGAGTGTTCATGCTTTCAGGTGCTCCCCGACCTTGACGATCTTCATGGTGTTGGTGCCGCCGGCCTTGCCGATCGGCTCGCCGATGGTGAGCACGATGAGGTCGCCTTCCTTGACCATCTTGCTCGCCACCAGCGCCTTCTCGGCCTCGCGCAGCAGCTCTTCGCGGTCGTGGCCGACGTACTTGACCATGAGCGGGAACACATCGCGGAACAGCGCGCAGCGGTAGCGCGTCTGGGTCTGCGAGGTGAGCGCGTAGATCGGCACGCCGCAGTTGAGCCGGCTCATCCACAGCGCCGTCGAGCCCGATTCGGTGAGCGAGGCGATGCACTTCACCTTGAGGTGGAACGCGGTGAACAGCGCCGCCATGGCGATCGACTGGTCGACGCGCGAGAACACGCGGTTGAGGAAGTCCTGCTCGAGGTTGAGCGGCTGGGTCTGCTCGGCCTCGATGCAGATGCGCGCCATCGCCTCGATGGTCTCGACCGGGTAGCGCCCGCTCGCGCTCTCGGCCGAGAGCATCACCGCGTCGGTGCCGTCGAGCACCGCGTTCGCCACGTCGGACACTTCCGAGCGCGTCGGCACCGGGCTGGAGATCATCGATTCCATCATCTGCGTCGCGGTGATGGTGAGCTTGTTCTGCTCGCGCGCGAGGCGGATCATCTTCTTCTGCAGCGCCGGCACCGAGGCGTCGCCCACTTCCACCGCCAGGTCGCCGCGCGCCACCATGATGCCGTCGGAGCCGCGCATGATGTCGAGCAGCGCGGCTTCGCCGACCGCCTCGGCGCGCTCGATTTTCGCGATCAGGAATGCCTTGCCGCCGGCGGCGCGCATCAGCTCGCGCGCCATGTACATGTCGGCGCCGCTCTTGGGGAACGACACCGCGAGGTAGTCGGCCTGGATCTTGGCCGAGGTCTTGATGTCCTCCATGTCCTTCGAGGTGAGCGCGGGCGCGGTCAGGCCGCCGCCCTGGCGGTTGATGCCCTTGTTGTTGGACAGCACGCCGCCGTGGCGCACCAGCGTGTGCACCTCCTCGCCGCGCACGTCGGTGACGTCGAGCACGATCTTGCCGTCGTCGAGCAGCAGCACCGCGCCCGGCCCGACATCGCGCGGCAGCTCCTTGTAGTCGAGGCCGACGCGGTCGTTGTCGCCCATTTCGCACGCCGCGTCGAGGATGAAGCGCTTGCCCTTGTCGAGCGTGACCTTGCCTTCCTTGAACTTGCCGACGCGGATCTTCGGCCCCTGCAGGTCGCAGAGGATGGCGACGGTGCGCCCCACCTTGGAGGCGATTTCCTTGATCAGCGCGGCGCGCTTGAGGTGATCGTCGGCCGTGCCGTGCGAGAAATTGAGGCGCACCACGTCGACCCCGGCGACGACCATGCGCTCAAGCACGGCCGGCTCGCTCGAAGACGGGCCCAGGGTGGCGACGATTTTTGTACTGCGCAGCATGAAGGACGTCCTCGAAAGTTTAACCGATCCAGCCGCGTTCGATCACGACTTCGCCGCGCGCGCTCCGCGTCTCGAAAGCGACACCGTCGTTGATCCGGGACGCATGCACCGTGAGCGTGCCGGGCATGGTGACCATGCCGGCGAACCGGCACCGTACACGGTTCGCTTTCATGCCGAATGAATTCAGAACTCTTGAAACCGAAAGCGCCAGGGTGGCGGTGCCGTGCAGAATGATGTCCGGCAGGCCAGCCGCGCGCGCGTAGTCGACGTCGGTGTGGATCGGGTTCCAGATGCGCGCACATTCGGTGTAGACGTGGCCCGCGGTCGCCGCAACGGGAACTTCGCCGACTCGCTCGAGCGTGCCGTCGTGGCGCGGCGGATCGTCCAGCGTCTCGAGCGAACGCGCGCCGCCTTCCAGCTTCACGCCGCGATACAGCATGCCGTAGTCGGTGGTACTCACCGGCTCGCCGCTGGCGCCGCGCGCTTCCATGCGCAGGACGACGAAGGTTCCGGGCCGGCGCTGTGCCGCAGCAATCACCTTGCCCGACAGCATCAGCCTTTCTTCGCGCGGATTTCTGTGAATCGTCAGGTCGTGCTGCGCGTGGACCAGCTGCGCGTTGAGCGCCTGCAGACCGGTGACGTCGCGCAGCACGCGGTTCGCCGGCCATTCGTAGCACACCGGAAACAAGGGATGCGGATACGCGGTCTCGCCGAGCCCGGCGCTGTAGGCCATCAGCCAGCGCTTGTCGACCTGCTGCTCGGCGGGCCCGGCTTCGCGCCCGACGATGTCGGATGAAATTTTCAAGCGCCGACGTGCACCACCAGCTCGCGCCGCGAGCCGCGGCGGCGGTGCTCCCAGAGATAGATCCCCTGCCAGGTGCCGAGCGCGAGCTTGCCGCCGGCGATCGGAATCGAGAGCGAAGTCGCGGTCAGCGCGGCCTTGAGGTGCGAGGGCATGTCGTCCGGCCCCTCGGCGTCATGCGTGTAGAACGGATCGCCTTCCGGCACCAGGCGGTTCAGCCAGCGCTCGAGGTCGCGCTTCGCGCTCGGGTCGGCGTTTTCCTGGATCAGCAGGCTGGCCGAGGTATGGCGCACGAACAGGGTGCAGAGGCCTTCCTGGATTCCGGCTTTCCCCACCAGCGAAACCACCTGCGAAGTGATCTCGTGCAAACCTTGCCCAGGCGTGTCGACGCTGAGCTGCTTAACCATTCGCGCGGGCTTCGAGTGCCGCGACCGCCGGCAGCTTCTTGCCCTCGAGGAACTCCAGGAACGCGCCGCCGGCGGTCGAGATATAGCCGATGCGCTTGTCGATCTTGAACTTGTGGATCGCGGCGACGGTGTCGCCGCCGCCGGCAATGGAGAAGCCCTTGGAGCTGGCGATCGCCTTCGCCACCGTCTCGGTGCCCTTGGCGAACGGCTCCTTCTCGAACACGCCGACCGGCCCGTTCCAGACGATGGTGCCGGCCTTCTTGAGCGCCGCCGCCAGCGCCTTGGCGCTCTCCGGGCCGATGTCGAGGATCATCTCGTCCGCCGCCACCTCGCCCACCGGCTTGGTCTTGCCTTTAGGGTCGTCGAGCGATTTCGCCACCACCACATCCGTCGGCAGCGGCACCTGGGTCTTCTTCATGATGCGCTTCGCCTCGCCGGCGAGGTCACGCTCGGCGAGCGACTTGCCGATCGGCTGGCCGGCGGCGAGCAGGAAGGTGTTGGCGATGCCGCCGCCGACGATCAGGCTGTCCACCTTCTCCGCCAGCGCGCCGAGGATGGTGAGCTTGGTCGAGACCTTCGAGCCGGCGACGATCGCGATCAGCGGCCGCTTCGGATCGGCGAGCGCCTTGCCGAGCGCGTCGAGCTCCGCCGCCATCAGCGGCCCGGCGCAGGCCACCTTGGCGAAGCGCGCCGCGCCATGCGTGGTGGCCTCGGCGCGGTGCGCGGTGCCGAACGCGTCGTTCACATAGACGTCGCACAGCGCCGCGATCTTGCGCGCGAGGCCTTCGTCGTCCTTTTTCTCGCCCTTGTTGACGCGGCAGTTCTCCAGCATCACCACCTGGCCGGGCTTCACGTCCACGCCGTTGACCCAGTCGCGCACCAATGAAACAGGTTTCTTCAGCAACGCGCTCAGTCTTTCAGCGACCGGCGCGAGCGAGTCCTCGGGCTTCAGCTCGCCCTCGGTGGGCCGACCGAGGTGCGAAGTGACCATCACGGCAGCGCCCTGCTCCAGCGCCGTCTGGATGGCAGGCACGGACGCGCGGATGCGCGTGTCGTCGGTGATGCGCCCGCCTTCGCACGGAACGTTCAGGTCGGCGCGGATGAAAACGCGCTTGCCGCGGAGGTCGACCTCCGCCATGCGTTTGAACCGCATCTACTTCGCCGTCGCAACCTCGGCACCCACCTTGGCGAACGCGGCGGCGACGTCGAGCATGCGGTTCGAGAAGCCCCACTCGTTGTCGTACCACGAGTACACCTTCACCAGCGTGCCGTCGGACACCTTGGTGATGGTGGAATCGAACACCGAGCTCGCCGGGTTGTGGTTGAAGTCGGAGGACACCAGCGGCTCGCTGCAGTACTCGAGCACGCCCTTGAGATCGGTCTCGGCCGCCTGCTTCACCGCCGCGTTCACCTCGTCCACCGTGGTCTTCTTCTTCGCCACGAAGGTCAGGTCGACGAGCGAAACGTTGATGGTCGGCACGCGGATCGAGAAGCCGTCGAGCTTGCCGTTCAAGTGCGGCAGCACCAGGCCCACGGCCGCCGCGGCGCCGGTCTTGGTCGGGATCTGGTTGTGCGTCGCCGAGCGCGCCCGGCGCAGGTCCTTGTGATAGACGTCGGTCAGCACCTGGTCGTTGGTGTACGAATGGATGGTGGTCATCAGGCCCGACACCACGCCGATCCGGTCGTCGAGCGCCTTGACCAGCGGCGCGAGGCAGTTGGTGGTACAGGAAGCATTGGAAATAACAGTATCGCCCTCTTTGAGAGAACGATGATTGACCCCAAAAACCACCGTGCGGTCGACGTCCTTCTCGCCCGGCGCCGAGATGATCACCTTCTTCGCGCCGGCCGCGAGGTGGGCAGCGGCTTTCGCCTTGCTGGTGAAGAGGCCGGTGCACTCGAGCACGATGTCGACGCCGAGGCTTTTCCACGGCAGCTTCGCCGGGTCGCGCTCGGCCACCACCTTGATGCGGTCGTTGCCGACCACGATGCTGTCGCCGTCGACGCGCACGCCGGACGGGAACTTGCCGTGCGCGGTGTCGTATTTGAGCAGGTGGGCGTTGGTCTGCGCGTCGCCCAGGTCGTTGATGGCGACGAACTGCAGGCCGTGCTTCTTGCCGCCCTCGTAGTGGGCGCGCAAAACCATGCGCCCGATGCGTCCAAAACCGTTGATGGCTACTTTGATCATTTGACTATGCTCCTGACTACCTTGATGACGTTGTCGGGGGTAAAGCCGAAGTGCTTGAACAGGTCTCCGGCGGGGGCCGATTCGCCGTAGCGGTCGATACCGACCACCGCGCCCTCGGTGCCTACGTACTTGCGCCAATAATCGCTGACGCCCGCCTCGACCGCTACCTTTGGGAGTGCCGCGGGCAGCACCGAGTTCCGGTAATCCGCGTCCTGCCGGTCGAAAACGCTCGTCGAAGGCATGGAAACCACCCGCACCGGGACTCCCGCACCGGCGAGCTGCTTTTGTGCCTCCAGGACGATGCCGACCTCGGAACCCGTTGCGATGACGACCGCACGGGCGCCTGCGGCGTCGCTGAGGACATATCCCCCCCGCTCCGCTCCACCCAGGGAACCTCTCTTGCAAAAAGGCACGTTCTGGCGAGTCAGCAAGAGCGCGCTGGGGCCGTTCTTGCGCCGCAGCGCCGCCGCCCAGGCGACCGCGGTCTCGACCGTGTCGCACGGACGCCAGACGTCCATGTTGGGCATCAGGCGCAGCGTCGCCGCATGCTCGATCGGCTGGTGCGTCGGGCCGTCCTCGCCCAGGCCGATGGAGTCGTGCGAGAAGACGTAAATCGCACGCACGCCCATCAGCGCCGCGAGGCGCAGCGCGTTGCGCGCGTAGTCGGAGAACACGAGGAACGTGCCGCCGTAGGGAATCAAGCCGCCGTGCAGGGCCAGGCCATTCATCACCGCGCACATGCCGAATTCCCGCACGCCGTAAAAGACGTAATTGCCGCCGCCTTCCTTGCCGACCGCCTTGGAAGCCTTGGCCATCGTCAGGTTCGAACCGGTCAGGTCGGCCGAGCCGCCGACAAGTTCCGGCAGCGCCGGGACCAGAGCGTCGAGCACGTTCTGGGAGGCTTTGCGGGTGGCGATGGTTTCCGCTTTCTGGGCGGTTTCGTCGATTAACTGGGAAAGCTTCTCGTCAAACCCCGGCGGCAGATCCCCCTTCACGCGGCGCTCGAACTCGGCAGCGTCCTCGGGGAATGTCGCCCTATAGGCCTTGAGCTGCTTCTGCCAGCGGCGCTCGGCGCGCTTGCCAGCTTCCTTGGCGTCCCAGCCCTCGTAGACCGTCTTCGGGATCTCGAAAGCGGCATGCGGCCAGCCGATGGCGGCGCGGGTCGCCGCGATTTCCTCGGCGCCGAGCGGCGCGCCATGGGCGGCGCCAGTGTTGGCCTTCTTGGGCGCGCCCTTGGCGATGACGGTCTTGCAGCAGATCAGGGTCGGCTTGGTGGACTCGCGCTTGGCCTTCCTGATGGCCTTTTCGACCGCCTCGACGTCATGCCCGTCGACGTTGGGGATCACCTGCCAGCCGTAGGACTCGAAGCGCTTGCGGACGTCGTCGGTGTACCACTGCTTGATCTGGCCCTTGTCGGAGTCGATCGAGATGCCGTTGTCGTC
>Ga0134121_10005810_pt1 | contig 10010 bp, 4 predicted proteins | sample KB301_FD_96463 | JGI IMG/M metagenome (GOLD analysis project Ga0134121, IMG submission 96463) | Terrestrial soil microbial communities without Nitrogen fertilizer from Kellogg Biological Station, Michigan, USA - KB3-0-1 | ecosystem: Environmental > Terrestrial > Soil > Unclassified ... | reverse complement strand
GGTCTGCCCCAACCGCTTCCTCTGGCGGATCGCCCGCCACGGGGTGGTGCCGATCGCCAAGAAGACCGCCGACCGGGCGCTCGTCGGCCGTTTCTACGGTCTGGTGGCGAAGCGGGTCATCTCGATCACGCGCGAGCGGGACGAGACCTGGAGCGAGGTGCTGCGGCAGATCGATCCCGACGCCATGGTCCTGATCCTCCCCGAGGGGCGGATGAAGCGGGCCAGCGGCCTCGACTCCGAGGGCAAGCCGATGACCGTGCGCGGGGGCATCGCCGACATCCTGGAGACCTCCGGCGAGGGGCGCATGCTGCTCGCCTACAGCGGCGGCCTCCATCACGTCCAGGTCCCCGGGCAGCGGCTGCCGCGCCTGTTCAGGACCATCCGCATGCGTCTGGAGGTGGTCGACATCGGAGCCTACCGCGCGGCGCGCATGGAAGAGGGGGGAGGTCCCCGCGGCTTCCGCCGCGCCGTCGTCATGGACCTCGAAAAGCGGCGGGACGCCTACTGCCCGGTGACGCCGGAGAGCGATCCGGCCAGAGTCCTCACCCCCTGACCCCCTCTCCCATCTCCCCCCCATTCCCCCGCCGGGAGAGGGGGAATCGGTTCCGAGGTTTTCACCGCACAACCGCGTCTCCAGGTCGAGAATCCCGAGCAATACGCGACCTGTTCCACGGTCCATGACGCCCATCTCCCGCAAAGAGTGACCTCCAAATCTCGATTCTCGACCTGTATACCGCCATTCGCGACCAGAATCTCGAATTTCTCGACCTATATGCGAGATTCTGCGGTCCCCAGATAGCTATTCTCGACTTATTTCTCGACATGTGCGGCAAAGGAGAGCTGGCGGGCCGTGGATTGCATCGTGGAGTCGAGAATCGAACCGGAATATGCGACCTATTCCTGGGGGGCGCTCACTCCCCCCTGTGGATTCTCGACCGGCTCTTGCGAAGGTCTCTCCCGCTCCCCGGCACCCTTCGTGCATTCGTGCCGCGGCGGGGGGTGCACGGTGTTCGGCAAGAGCTTCGAGATCTTCCGCGTCTTCGGCTTTCCCATCCGCCTCGACCCGAGCTGGGTCCCGGTGGCTGCGCTGGTGACCTGGTCGTTGGCCTCGGGGGTCTTTCCGGCCCTCGCGCCGGGGCTGTCGACCCCCGTGTACTGGTGGATGGGCGCCGGCGCCGCGCTCGGGCTCTTCACGTCGGTGATCCTCCACGAGCTCGCCCATTCTCTGGTGGCCCGGCGCTACGGGATCGCCATCCGCGGGATCACGCTCTTCTTCTTCGGCGGCGTCGCCGAGATGGTCGGAGAGCCGCCGAGCGCCCGCTCCGAGCTGGTCGTCGCCGCGGCCGGTCCCGTGGCGAGCCTCGCCGTGGCCGGCGCCGGCTGGGGGCTGATGCTGGGCGTCACCTCTCTCGGCGCACCCGAGCCCCTCTCCGCGGTGATCGGCTATCTGGCCTTGACCAATGCCGTCCTCGCCGTCTTCAACCTCATCCCCGCCTTCCCGCTGGACGGCGGGCGCATCCTCCGCTCCATCCTCTGGGGCTGGCGAGGGGACCTGCGCCGCGCCACCCGGATCTCCTCGGGGATCGGCGCCGGGTTCGGCTTCCTGATGATCGGCCTCGGCATCCTGCGGGCCGCGTGGGCCGGCGACTATGTGGGAGGGATCTGGTGGGTGCTCCTCGGCCTCTTCGTGCGCGGCGCCGCGGCCGGCGCCTACCAGCAGCTCCTCCTCCGCCAGGTCCTCGCAGGCGAGCCGGTCGCCCGCCTGATGCACCCGCACCCGGTGGCGGTGCCGCGCTCCCTCGCGCTCGCCGACTGGACCCGCGAGTACGTCTACCGCTACCCCTTCAAGATGTTCCCGGTGCTCGACGACGGCGGCCGGCTGATCGGCTGCATCAAGGTCCGCCGGCTCCGCGAGATCCCCCGCGAGGAGTGGGACCGCCAGACCGTGGGCGCCTTCCTGGAGCAGTGCGGCCCCGAGAACACCGTGCCGGCCGAGGCCAACGCCCTCTCCGCCCTCTCGCTGATGAGCAGCAGCGGCGCCTCCCGCCTGATGGTGGTGGAGGGGGACCGCCTGCTCGGCATTCTGTCTCTCAAAGATCTGCTGCGATTCTTCACATTCAGGACAGAGGTCGAAGGCATCTGATCGGCTCGCCCGGGCAAGTGAAGCGCACCTCAGTAATTGGGGGGGTTCGTATGCTCAGGGAGGACCGGTCGGCATCTCTCGAGTGGCGGGAGGCTCCGGCGCGAGACGCTCGCAAGCCGGCGCTCCGTCGCCTCGCCCGCGCGCTCCTCGCCATCTCGCCCCGGGAGACCTCCTTTGCGGCTCGCGGCTTCCGCTGGGACTCGGAGGCGATCCGGGAGCGGCTGGAAGGGATCGCCGCGACCTTCGTGAGGGGCTACCACGCGGCTCTGGAAATCGATCCGCCGGCTCTCGCGGAGCGCCTCGACCTGGAGCCGGTCGCCGCGCGCGGCTGGGCCTACGAAGGCGCCGGCATGGCGCTGACCCTCCTCGACATTCTCACCGGCTGGCGGCAGGGCCGCCTGCGCCGCCTGCTGGCCGGCGCGGGAGACGACCATCTCTATATCGTCCACGTGGGCGCCGGCTGGGTGCTGGGCCGCCTGCCGATCTCGCCGTCCCGCCTCCTCGCGCGCCTCGATCCGGTAGCTGGCTGGCTCGCCCTCGACGGCTACGGGTTCCATGAAGGGTTCTTCCACACCCGTACGGCGGTCGCCTGCCAGCGGGTGCCGCGCAAGCTCTCCGGCTACGCCCGCCGCGGCTTCGACCAGGGGCTGGGGCGCAGCCTCTGGTTCGTCGCAGGGGCCGACGCCGGGCGCATCGCGGCGGCCGTCGCCGCCTTCCCCAGGGAACGGCGGCCCGACCTGTGGAGCGGCGTCGGCCTCGCCTGCGGCTACGCCGGCGGCATCAGCGCGGAGGAGATCGACGAGCTGCGCCGCGCGGCCGGTCCCTGCGTCCCCGAGCTCGCGCAGGGGGTCGCCTTCGCCGCCGAGGCGCGGGAGCGGGCCGGCCACACGCCCGGCTCGACCGAGCTCGCCTGCCAGATCCTCTGCGCGACGAGCGCCGCCGCGGCCGCGGCCGTGGTCCGCGCAGCCGGGCGCGACCTGCCCCCGGACGGAGAAGTGCCTGCCTTCGAGGTCTGGCGCCGGCGCATCCAGAGCCGTCTCTCCCGGGGAGGAGCCGCATGAGACCGTTTTTTCGCGAGTGGGGGACTCGCCTGGCGGCGCTGGCGCTGATCCTGATCTCCTACGGCTTCGCTCGCCTGCCGGAGGCTTCCGAGGGCCAGCGGAAGGAGCTCGCCTCCCGCTTCGCGTTCGCCCGCGCGGCGCTCCCCGAGCTCCCCGAGGCCCAAGGGCCGGAGCGGCGCACGGTGCGGCCGGTCCACCCGAGCCTGCGGCGCATCGCGGGCTGGATCTCCAGCGTCGGGGCCGGCGTCGCCCTCCACGATCTCGACGGCGACGGCCTCCCCAACGACGCGTGCACGATCGACACGCGGGTCGACCTCCCCCTGGTCTCTCCGGTGCCGGGGACCGGCGACCGCTATCCGCTCTTCGCTCTCGACCCGGGACCGGGCCGGTTCGACCGCGCCACCATGGCCCCGATGGGCTGCCTCCCCGGCGACTGGAACGAGGATGGGTGGACCGACCTCCTGGTCTACTACTGGGGGCGGCCGCCGATCGCCTTCCTGCGCATACCGGGCGGCCGGCCGGCCGCGGACGCCTTCCGTCCGGTCGACGTGGCGCCGGCGGCCCCGGAGGAAAATCGCTGGTACACCAATGCGCTGACCAGCGCCGACGTGGACGGCGACGGGCATCTCGATCTCATCGTCGGCAACTACTTCCCGGACGGCGCCCGCATCCTCGACGCCCACGCGGGAGGCCACGAGGGGATGCACCGCTCGATGTCGCGCTCGGAGAACGGCGGCACCAACCGGCTCCTCCTCTGGCAGCGGGCGAGCGCCGGGGACGTGGTGTTCAAGGACGTCCCGAACGCCTTCGATCCGCAGACCACGCTCTCCTGGACGCTCGCCGTCGGCGCTGCGGACCTGGACGGCGATCTGCTGCCCGAGATCTATTTCAGCAACGACTTCGGCAACGACCGTCTGCTCTCCAACCGCTCGACCCCGGGCCATCCGCGGCTGGTGGCGGTGAACGGGGTCCGGCGGTTCACCGATCCGGCGTCCAAGGTCCTCGGCCGCGACTCCTTCAAAGGAATGGGGATCGACTTCGCCGATCTGAACGGCGACGGCATGCTCGACCTCTACGTGAGCAACATCGCCCAGAGCTGGGCGCTGGAGGAGAGCCATTTCGTCTGGGTGAGCGACGGCCGGCCGGAGCGCCTGCGGCAGGGGATCGCCCCCTACCACGACGCCGGCGAGGATCTGGGTCTCTCGCGCAGCGGCTGGGGGTGGGATGCCCGGTTCGCGGACTTCGACAACGACGGCGTCCCCGAGGCGATCCAGGCCGTCGGCTTCCTGCGCGGCACGAAGAACCGCTGGCCCGAGCTCCACGAGCTCGCCCTGGGCAACGACAACGACATGATCGATCCCGCCTGGTGGCCGCACTTCGAGCCGGGGGACGACCTGTCGGGGCACCTGCACAACCCGTTCTTCGTGCGCGCCGCCGACGGCCGCTATTACGATCTGGCCACCGAGGTGGGGATCGCCGACAGCTTTGTCAGCCGCGGCCTGTCGATCGCGGACGTCGATGGCGACGGCGACCTCGACTTCGCAGTGGCCAACCAGTGGGACCGCTCCTGGTTCTACCGCAACGACGCCCGCCACGCCGGCGTCTCACTCATCCTCGACCTGCGCCTGCCGGCCGGAGCCGGGACGCGGCCGGCGGTAGGGGCCGAAGCCAGGGTCCACCTGCCGGACGGCACGCAGCGGGTCGCCCAGGTCGACGGCGGCAGCGGCCACTCCGGCAAGCGTCCGCCGCTCCTCCACTTCGGCCTCGGAGCGGTCGATCCCCGGCAGCCGCTCGCGGTCGACGTCCGCTGGCGCGACGGCCAGGGCCGGGTGCGCGCCGCAACGTACCGGCTCGCCCCGGGGCGGCACGTCCTTTCCCTGGAGCAAGCCCAGATCGTCCTGGCGCAGAGCCGAGGTCGAGCCTATGAATAAGGACATCCGGCTGACGGCGCTGCGCCGGTTCGCCATCGCGATCACGGTCCTGAACGTCCTCGGCCATACGGTGCTCGGCTTCGAGCAGGCGTGGGCCACTCCGTTCGCCGGCCTGCTCGCGGCCTACGGGACCGAGACGCTGCTCGAGGTCCTCGAAAGCCGCCGCACCGGGCGCCGGCCGCGCTTCCTGGGCCCCTTCCCGGCGCCGGTGGACTTCCTCCTCTCGGCGCACATCAGCGGCCTCGCGGTCTCCATGCTCCTCTACGCCAACCAGCGGCTGCTCCCGGTCGTCTTCGCCGCGGTCGCCGCGATCGGCTCCAAGTACCTGTTCCGGGCGGGGACGAACGGCCACAGCCGGCACTTCTTCAACCCGTCCAACCTGGGGATCACGCTGACGCTCCTGGCCTTCCCCTGGGTGGGGATCGCCCAGCCGTACATGTTCACCGAGAACCTCTCGGGGGCCGCGGACTGGATTCTGCCGGCGATCATCATCTGCACCGGCAGCCTCCTCAACACGAAGCTCACCCGGCGCATCCCGCTGATCCTCGCCTGGCTCGGCGGCTTCGCCCTCCAGGCCACGGTGCGCCATTTCCTCTTCGGCAACCTGTTCCTGGCCTCGCTCAACCCGATGACCGGCGTCGCCTTCCTGCTCTTCACCTTCTATATGGTCACCGACCCGGCGACGACGCCGTCGGGCTGGCGCGGGCAGGTGGCCTTCGGGCTCTCCGTGGCGGCGGGCTACGGCATCCTGATGGCGCTCCACATCGTCTTCGGGCTGTTCTTCGCCCTCACCTCCGTCTGCGCGGCGCGGGGAGCGCTGCTCCAGGCCCGGGCCTGGCTGGCCCGCCGGACCGAGCTGCGGGTCCCGGTGCCGGCTCTCCCGGAGCCGGGAGCCTGAGGAGGCACGATGGACCAGGGCATCGCCATCGTCGGGATGGCGTGCCGCTATGCCGGCGCGCGCTCGCCGGCGGAGCTGTGGGAGAACGTGCTGGCCGGCCGGCGGGAGTTCCGCCGCATCCCGCCGGAGCGGCTGCGGCTCGCCGACTACCTGTCCACGGACCCGGCTGATCCCGACGGCCTCTATTCCAGCGAGGCGGCGGTCCTCGCCGGCTGGGAGCTCGACCGCGTCCGCTTCCGCGTCGCGGGGAGCACCGCCCGGGTCACCGACCCGGCCCACTGGCTCGCCCTGGAGGTCGCGAGTGATGCTCTGGCCGATGCCGGCTTCCCCGACGCCTCCGGGCTGCCGCGCGACGCGACCGGGGTACTGGTGGGCAACTCGCTGACCGGCGAGACGTCGCGCGCCCAGCTGCTCCGCTTGCGCTGGCCCTACGTGCGGCGGACCGTTGCCAACGCCCTGCTCCGCCAGGGGTGGGACGGCGACCGCCTCGCCGCCTTCCTGGCGGAGCTCGAAGCCGAATACAAGGCGCCCTTCCCGGAGCCCAACGAGGAATCGCTGGCCGGCGGCCTCTCCAACACGATCGCCGGGCGGATCTGCAACCAGCTCGACCTGCACGGCGGCGGCTACACGGTGGATGGCGCCTGCGCCTCGTCGCTCCTGGCGGTGGCCAACGCCTGCTCGGCGCTCGTTGCGGGGGACCTCGACGCGGCGCTCGCCGGCGGCGTCGACCTGAGCCTCGATCCGTTCGAGCTGGTGGGGTTCGCCCGCACGGGCGCTCTCGCTCCCGGCGAGATGCGGGTCTACGACGCGCGCTCGCAGGGGTTCGTGCCCGGCGAGGGGAGCGGCTTCGTGGTGCTGCTGCGCGAGGGGGATGCACTGCGCCGCGGCTGCCGCATCCATGCCGTCCTCCGCGGCTGGGGGATCTCGTCGGACGGTCACGGAGGGATCAGCCGTCCCGAGGCGTCCGGGCAGCGCCTGGCCCTCGCCCGCGCCTACCGCCGCGCCGGCTTCGGCCCCGGGACCGTCGGCTACTTCGAGGGGCACGGCACCGGCACGGCCGTGGGCGACGCCGCCGAGCTCGAAGCGCTCGCGGCGACGCTTGCCGAGGACGGCGCTTCCTCCCCGGTGCCGGTGGGCTCGATCAAGGCGAACATCGGCCACACCAAGGCCGCCGCCGGAGTCGCGGGCTTGATCAAGGCCACGCTCGCCGTGGGAGCCCAGGTGCTGCCGCCCAACACGGGGTGCACCGAGCCGCATCCGGTCCTCCGCCGGCCGGGGAGCCCGCTGCGCGTGCTGGAGAGGGGCGAGGCTTGGCCCCTGGATCGGCCGCTGCGGGCCGCCGTGAGCGCCATGGGCTTCGGCGGCATCAATTCCCACGTGGTGATCGACGGCGTAGAAGACCGGCCCCGGCGCCGCTCCCTGACCGCCCGCGAGCAGGTGCTCCTCGCCTCGGCCCAGGACGCCGAGCTGTTCCTGCTCGCCGCGCCCGACGCTGCGGGGCTCGCTGATCAGGCGAAGCGGCTGGCGGAGCTGGCGCCCAGGCTGTCGCGCTCCGAGCTGACCGACCTGGCGGCGGAGCTGGCGCGGCGCCTGGAGCTCGGTCCGGTCCGGGCGGCGGTCGTCGCCGCCACGCCCGCCGAGCTGGCAGCGCGGCTGGACCGGCTCCGCGAGACGCTCGCCGCGGGTGAAGAGGCGCGTCTGGAGCCGGGGCGCGGTCTCTTCCTTTCTATAGGGACCCGGTCGCGGCGCGTCGGATTCCTCTTCCCCGGGCAGGGGTCGCCGTCCCACGTCGGCCGCGGAGTCGATCCCATCGATACCGCGGTGGCGCAGCCGGCGATCGTGGCCCACTCTCTAGCCGGCCTGGAAGCGCTGGAGCGGCTTGGCATATGGGCTGCTGTGGCCGTGGGGCACAGCCTCGGCGAGATCGCCGCGCTCTGCTGGGCCGGCGGGCTCACCCGGGAGGAGGCCCTGGAGATCTCTCGCATCCGCGGCCGGGCCATGGCCGCCCTCCCCGGAGGCGTCATGGCGAGCCTGACCGCGCCGCCGGAGGCCGTGCGGGAGATCCTCGCCGGGAGCGGAGCCGTGATCGCCGCCTGCAACGGGCCGGCGCGGACAGTGGTTTCCGGCGATCCGGCTGCGGTGGAGACGGTCCTCGAACGTGCGGCAGCACGCGCCCTTGCCACCACCCGGCTGCGCGTCTCCCACGCGTTCCACTCCCCGCCCATGGCGGCCGTGGAGCCGGCGCTCGCCACCGCCCTGGAGCCCGTGCCGCCTCGACCCCTGCGACGCGCGGTGGCCTCGACCGTCACCGGCGCTCTCCTGGAGCCCGGGGCAGACCTGCGCGAGCTTCTCCTCCGCCAGCTCACGGCGCCGGTCCGCTTCGCCGACGCCCTCACCGCGGCGCGCGGCCTCGCCGATCTCTGGATCGAGGTGGGGCCGGGGCACGCCCTCACCGACCTGGCCGCCGGGATCCTCGGAGGCTCGCCCATCATCTCTCTCGACACGGGCGGCCCCTCCCTGGCCGGTCTCCTGGAGACCGCCGGGGCGCTCTTTACCCTCGGGGGACCTGTCGATCTCGAAATCCTCTTCGCCGGCCGCTTCAGCCGGCCGTTCGATCCGGACCGCCCGCTCCGCTTCCTGGCCAACCCCTGCGAGCAAGCCGCTGCGGTGCCCGCCCCCGTCGAGCGCCGGCCGGCGCCGGCGTCCTCCACGCTCGACCTCGTCCGCCAGCTGGTGGCCGAGCGCTCCGAGCTTCCCCTGGAGGCGGTGCGCGAGGACAGCCGCCTGCTCTCCGATCTCCACCTGAATTCCATCTCGGTCGGGCAGCTGGTCGCCGAGGCCGCGCGCCGGTTGGAGCTGCGCCCTCCCGCCTCGCCCACCGACTACGCACGGGCCACCGTGGCCGAGCTGTCCCAGGCCCTGGAGGACCAGAAGCACCTCGGCTCCGACGAGAGCGAGACGGCGCCTGCCGGGGTCGACGCCTGGGTCCGTCCGTTCACCGTCGCCTGGGTGGAGCGCCCGCTCCCCTCGCCGGCCCCTACTCCTTCGGAGCCCGGTATTTGGCGGATCGTCGCCCCCGAGGGACACCCGTTGCGCGAGGCGCTCACCGCTGCCCTGGAGACGGTCCCCGGGGGAGGAGTCGCCCTCTGCCTGCCTGCGCAGCCGGACGAGAGCCATGCCGGCCTGTTCCTCGCCGCCGCGCACGAGGTCCGAGGGCGTTTCGTCGTGGTCCAGCAGGACGGAGGGGGAGGCGGCTTCGCCCGCACCCTCCACCTGGAGATGCCGGAGATCGCCACTTGCGTGGTGGACCTCCCGTTCGACCTGCCGGACGCCGCGGCCAGGATCGCCGCCGAAGCGCGGTCTGCCCGGGGCTACACCGAATCCCGCACCGACCGCGAGGGAATCCGGCGGGCGCCGGTGCTGCGCCTCCTCCCGCCGGCTGATCTCCAGAAACCGCTCCCGTTGAGCGAGCAGGATATCCTCCTGGTCACCGGCGGCGGCAAGGGGATCGGCGCGGAGTGCGCTCTCGCCCTCGCGAAGGACACGGGAGCGCGCCTGGTCCTCCTCGGCCGCTCCGCTCCGGAGTCCGACGCCGAGCTGGCAGCCAACCTGGAGCGCCTGCGCGCTGCTGGGGTCTCTACCTTATATATAAGGGCCGACATCACCGACGCCGCGGCCGTCCGGGCCGCCGTGGCCCGTGCGGGACCGGTCACCGCCATCCTCCACGCCGCCGGCGCCAACGATCCCCGTCTGCTCGTCTCTCTCGACGAGGATGCCTTCCGCCGCACCCTGGCGCCCAAGGTGAAGGGCCTGGAGAACGTCCTCGCCGCCGTCGACGCCGGGCGGCTGCGCCTGCTCGTCGCCTTCGGCTCGATCATCGGCCGCGCCGGTCTGCGCGGGGAGGCCGACTACGCCACGGCCAACGAATGGCTCGCCCTGCGCGTCGAGCGGTTCGCCCGCGAGCACCCGGCCTGCCG
>Ga0134121_10005809_pt1 | contig 10011 bp, 7 predicted proteins | sample KB301_FD_96463 | JGI IMG/M metagenome (GOLD analysis project Ga0134121, IMG submission 96463) | Terrestrial soil microbial communities without Nitrogen fertilizer from Kellogg Biological Station, Michigan, USA - KB3-0-1 | ecosystem: Environmental > Terrestrial > Soil > Unclassified ... | reverse complement strand
GCCGTCGCCGGACTCGAGCGTCAACACGATCGAGCCCTCGGAAACCTTGTCGCCGACCTTGACCTTCAACTCTTTCACCGTGCCGGCGGCCGGCGCCGGCACTTCCATCGTCGCCTTGTCCGACTCGAGCGTGACGAGAGGCGCTTCCTTGCTGACGCTGTCTCCCGCCTTGACCAGCACTTCGATCACCGGGATGTTCTTGAAGTCCCCGATATCGGGAACCTTGACTTCGATAACGCTCATGAGAAATCCGTGATCGGTGACCGGTGACCGGTGACCGGGAAAGAAGATACCGGGATCAACATCGCGATAGCGGGTTTGTTACCAGTCACTGATCACCAGTCACGAGTCACGTTTCTCAGGCTCTTGAGGGATTCGGCTTCTCCGGATCCACGCCGTATTTTCTGATCGCCTCGACGACTTTCTTCTGGGGCAGCGCCTCCTGGTCGGCCAGCGCCTTCAGCGCGGACACCGCCACGTAGCGCCGGTCCACCTCGAAGTGGCCGCGCAGCGCCCGCCGCGTGTCGGAGCGGCCGAAGCCGTCGGTGCCCAGCACGCTGTAATGCGCGGGTTGCGGCAGAAACGCGCGGATCTGGTCGGCGTACACCTTCATGTAATCGCTCGCCGCAATTACCGGGCCCGCGTGGTCCTGCAGGCATTGCTCGACATAGGCGCGCCTGGGCTCGGCTTCCGGGTGCAGCAGGTTCCAGCGCGCGGTTTCGAGGCCGTCGCGGCGCAGCTCGTTGAAGCTCGTCACGCTCCAGATATCCGCGGAGACGCCGAAATCCTTCTCCAGCATCTCCGCGCCCGCGATAACTTCGCGCAGGATGGTGCCGCAGCCCATCAACTGCACCTTCAGCTTGCCCTTGGCCGCCTTGCCCGCTTTTCCCGAGCCGGAAATCAGGTGCATGCCGCGCAGTATGCCGGCTTCGGCCCCCTCCGGCATCGCGGGATGAGCATAGTTCTCGTTCATCACCGTGATGTAGTAATAGATGTCCTCCTGCTCCTTGTACATGCGGCGCATCCCGTCCTGGATGATCACCGCCAGCTCGTAGGCGAAGGTCGGGTCGTAGGACACGCAGTTCGGAATGGTGGAAGCCAGCACGTGGCTGTGGCCGTCCTCGTGCTGAAGCCCCTCGCCGTTCAGCGTGGTGCGGCCGGAAGTGCCGCCCAGCAGGAAGCCGCGCGCGCGCATGTCGCCGGCCGCCCACGCGAGATCGCCGATGCGCTGGAATCCGAACATCGAGTAGAAGATATAGAAAGGGATCATCGGCTGGTTGTGCGTGCTGTAGGAAGTCGCCGCCGCGATCCAGGAGGAGAAGGCGCCCGCTTCGTTGATGCCCTCCTGCAGGATTTGCCCGCTCTTGTCCTCCTTGTAATACATCAGCTGGTCGGCATCCTGCGGCGTGTAGAGCTGCCCCACCGAGGAATAAATACCGAGCTGGCGGAACATGCCTTCCATCCCGAAGGTGCGAGACTCGTCCGGCACGATCGGCACCACCAGCTTGCCGATATTCTTGTCGCGGATGATGGCGTTCAGGATGCGCACGAATGCCATGGTGGTGGAAATCTCGCGGCCTTCCGTCCCTTTCACCAGAGTCTCGAACGCCGAGAGCGGCGGCACTTCGAGGGAAACGCTCTTGCGGCGCCGCGCCGGCACGCTGCCGCCCATCGCCTGCGTGCGCTCCCGCAGGTACTTCATCTCGGGGCTGTCTTCCGGCGGCCGGTAGAGCGGCATTCCTTCAAGCTTGTCGTCGGGAATCGGCACGGAGAAGCGGTCGCGGAACGCCTTGATCGAAGCCGTTCCCATCTTCTTTTGCTGGTGCGTGATGTTCTGGCCCTCGCCCGACTCGCCCATGCCGTAGCCCTTCACGGTCTTGGCGAGGATCACCGTGGGCTGTCCCTTGTGCTTCATCGCCGCCGAGTACGCGGCATACATCTTGTGCGGATCGTGCCCGCCGCGGTTCAGCCGCCAGATGTCGTCGTCCGACATGTGCGCGACCATCTCGAGCAGCTCGGGGTATTTGCCAAAGAAATGCTTGCGCACGTAGGCGCCGTCGTGCGACTTGAAGGCCTGGTACTCGCCGTCCACGCACTCCTCCATGCGCCGAAGCAGGAGTCCGGTCTTGTCGCGCATGATGAGCGGATCCCAGTACGAGCCCCAGATCACCTTGATCACGTTCCAGCCGGCGCCGCGGAAGTCCGATTCCAGCTCCTGGATGATCTTGCCATTGCCGCGCACCGGCCCATCGAGCCGCTGCAGGTTGCAATTGATGACGAAAATCAGGTTGTCGAGCCGCTCGCGCCCGGCGAGCGAGATCGCGCCCAGCGATTCCGGTTCGTCCATCTCGCCGTCGCCGCAATAGCACCACACCTTGCGGCCTTCGGTGTCGACTGTGCCGCGGCCCTGCAGGTAACGCATGAAGCGCGCCTGGTAGATCGCCATATGAGGCCCCAGCCCCATGGATACGGTCGGGAACTGCCAGAAATCCGGCATCAGCCACGGGTGCGGGTACGAGGACAGTCCCTTGCCGCCGACTTCCTGGCGGAAGTTGTTCATCTGCTCCTCGGTAATGCGGCCCTCGAGGTAGGCGCGCGCATAGATGCCCGGCGCGGAATGCCCCTGGAAGTAAATGAGGTCACCGCCGAAGCTGTCGTTCCAGGCGCGGAAGAAATGATTGAAGCCGACGTCGTAGAGCGTGGCGGCGGAAGCAAAGCTCGCGATGTGTCCGCCCAACTCGGAGGACTCCTTGTTGGCGCGCAGCACCATCGCCATCGCGTTCCAGCGCACCAGCGACCTGATCTTGTGCTCGAGCTCCGCGTCACCCGGGGAACGCTCCTCCTGTCCGAGCGGGATGGTGTTCATGTACGCCGTATTGGTGTTGTACGGGATGTAGGCGCCATTGCGCCGCGCTTTCTCCACCAGGCGATCGAGGAGAAAATTGGCGCGCGCCGGACCTTCCCGCTCCAGCACCGAATCGAGCGCTTCGAGCCACTCCCGCGTCTCTTGCGGGTCCGCGTCCGGTTGTATGTCCCTCAAGTCCATGAGACCACCTTAGTGAGACGGTAACGAGGGGAATCTCCCCTCATGCTCCCCTACAATAGTGGCTGTTTCAGCGGGGCTGAAACGGCCCACCGGAATATTCCGCTTCTAGGCTTAGCGATCAAGTACTTAGTACCAATCGCCGGGGACGAGCATTATAGCATCGGGTTTTTGGCGTCCGGCCCGCAAGTTACGGCGCTATTTGCCGGTGAAGCGGGCGGGCCGTTTCTCGAGAAAGGCGGTCATTCCTTCCTTGCGGTCCTGGGTGCCGAAGGCCTGCGCGAACAGGTCCGTTTCCAGTGCGCAAGCAGTGAAGAGATCGAGATTTCCGCCGCGCCTCACCGCCTCCTTGGCGAGCCGCACCGCAACCGGGCCCTTGGTTGCAATCAAGCGCGCCAGTTCGAGCCCCTTGGCGCGCAATTCGGACGCCGGATAGACTTGATTGACGAGTCCGATGGCCGCCGCCTCCTGCGCTTTTACCTGGCGCGCGGTCGCGAGCATCTCCAGGGCGCGGGCCGGGCCGATTCGCCGCGGCAGTCGCTGCGTGCCGCCGAAGCCAGGCAGGATGCCGAGGTTCACTTCCGGCTGTCCGAAAACCGCGGTTTCGGACGCGAGGATCCAGTCGCAGGCGAGCGCAAGCTCGCAACCGCCGCCCAGGGCGAATCCGTTCACCAGCGCGATCACCGGCACCGGCAGCGCCTCCAGCGCATGCATCACATACATGCCCTTTTCGGAAAACGCGCGTCCCTGTTCGATCGTCGCGTCCTGCATCTCGGCGATATCCGCGCCCGCGACGAACGCCTTCTCGCCCGCTCCGGTTACGAGCAGCACGCGCGCCTTGTCGTCCACCGCGACCATCGATACTGCGAACGTGATCTCGTCGAGCGTTGCGGCATTCAACGCGTTCAACGCCTTCGGGCGATTCACCGTGAGGAGATATATCCCGGCCTCGGGCTGCTCGAGCAGGACGTTCTTGTCATTCATGATCTGTCCTTAACGATCACTTGGACGGCATGCGCAGCGCGCCGTCCAGCCGGATCACTTCGCCGTTCAGCATCGTGTTGACGATAATGTGCTCGACCAGCGCCGCGTATTCTTCCGGCCGTCCCAGCCGTGGTGGAAATGGCACTTGCGCGGCGAGCGCCTGCCTGACCTCGGGGGTGAACGCCGCCACCATCGGCGTCTCGAACACCCCGGGGGCGATAGTCATCACGCGCACGCCGAAGCGTGCCAGTTCGCGCGCAGCCGGCAGCGTCATGCCCGCCACGCCCGCTTTCGACGCGCTGTAGGTTACCTGGCCAATCTGCCCATCGAAGGCCGCCACCGAGGCGGTGTTGATGATGATGCCGCGCTCGCCCTCGGCATCGGGCGTATTGGTTTCCATCGCCTGCGCCGCGAGGCGCAGCACGTTGAAAGTGCCGGTCAGATTGATTTCGATCCCGCGGCGGAACGTATCGAGGCGGTGGGGTCCGGTCTTGCCGAGCAGACGCTCGGCCGGGGCTATTCCCGCGCAGTTCACCGCGCCGTGAAGAGCGCCGAACTTTTCGCGCACCGCGGCAATGGCATTTGCGACCTGTGCCTCATCCGTGACGTCGGCCGGGACGAAGATCGCGCGCGCGCCGATCCCGGAGGCGGTCTTGCCGCCCTGCTCCGCCCCCACGTCGCAGATCGCCACGTTGGCACCGGCACCCGCCAGCCGGCGCGCCGTCGCCGCGCCCAGGCCCGACGCGCCGCCGGTGACGAGAAAGCTGCGGCCCGCTATCTGCATAGCCGGCCCGGTAATGCGTGGGTCGTGGGTCGTGGATCGTGGATCGGCCGGTCACCGGTCACAAGTCACCAGTCACGCTTCACTGCGCTTTGATGCCGGCGTTGCGCGCAAGATTGGCACTGACTGTCACGTCATTCCGGATGTAGGCGGTGAATTCATCCGGCGAGCTGCTTGCGGTGAGCTCCACGCCGCGTTCAAGGAAATTGTTACGTAGCGCCGGCACGGCGACTGCCTTCGCCACTTCGCCCTGCAACCGCACCAGCACTTCACGCGGCGTGCCCGCGGGGGCCAGCAGGCCGTTGTACGTGATGGCCTCGTAACCCTTGACGCCGGCCTCGTCCACGGTCGGCAATTCGGGAAACATGCTGGAACGCGTGCTGCTTGTGACCGCCAGCGCCCGCAGCTTGCCGGCTTTCACGTACGGGTGCGAGGTGCTCACCTGGTCGTACATCATCATGACCTGTCCGGCGATGATGTCGATGAGCGCCTGGGCGTTGCCCTTGTACGGCACGTGCAACATCTTCAGGCCCGCCTTCTGATTGAACAGTTCCGCGGCGAAATGCCCGGTGGAGCCGTTGCCGGAAGATCCGTAAGAGAGCTCGCCCGGCCGCGCCTTAGCCAGCGCGATCAGCTCTTTCACCGACTTCACCGGCAGCGCCGGAGTCACCACCAGCACCTGCGCGACTTTGCACGTCAGAGTGACGCCGGCGAAATCCTTGATAGGGTCATAGCCAGGGTTGGCAACGACGGAGGGTACCGATGCGAAGGTATTCGCCATCGCGAGCAGCGTGTAGCCGTCGGCCGCCGATTTCGCCACGTACTGCGTGCCGACCAGGCTGCTCGCGCCGGGCCGGTTCTCGACGATCACCTGCTGGCCCAGCCCCTCACCGAGGCGCTGGCCCACCGCGCGGGCGACGATGTCCAGGTTCCCGCCCGGAACCAACGGCACGATGATCCGCACAGGCCTGGTCGGGTAGCCTTGGGCGAAGAGCCCGGCGGGCAGGATTGCGGCCATAATTGCCGCCGTAAGTATGCACTTACTATTCACGGCTCCCCCTATGAAAACGCGCAAGAATCGGGACGGTCAGGCCTTGTCCACCCGCATTCTAGCGTAGGCGCCCGGCGCGTCTTCAATTGCCTTCAACTTACCCTTGCCGGGGATGCGCTCCGGCACCTTGTCGCCGCCGTGTTGCGCAACCCACCCCGCCCAGTCGGGCCACCATGAGCCCGGGTGCTGCGACGCCGACTTCTGCCACTGCTCCGGCTTCTCCGGCAGCTTCGGGTTCGTCCAGTAGGAGTACTTGTTCCCCGCCGGCGGATTGACGATGCCGGCGATGTGCCCGGAGCCGCCGAGCACGAAGCGCACCGGGCTGGTGAAAAGCTTGGCCCCGGCATAGGTAGAGCGCCACGGCGCGATGTGATCCTCAACCGTGGAGGCGAAGTAGAGCGGCGTCCTCACCCGGGTCAAGTCGATTGCCACGCCGCCCAGCTCGATGCCGCCCGGTTTCGCCAGCAGGTTCTTGATGTACAAATTGCGCAAGTAGAAGCTGTGCATCGCGGCCGGCATGCGCGTCGAATCCGAGTTCCAGTAGAGCAGGTCGAACGGGAACGGGTCGCGCCCCAGCAGGTAATTGTTGACGACGAACGACCAGATGAGGTCGTTCGAGCGCAACATGTTGAACGTGGTCGCCATCTCGGAGCCTTCGAGATAGCCGCGCTCTTTCATGCGCTTTTCGAGCGCTGCAACCTGCTGCTCGTCGATGAACACCTCAAGCTCGCCCGCCTCCGAGAAGTCAATCATCGAGGCGAGGAACGTCGCGGACGCGATGCGTTCGTCCTTCTTCTGCGCGAGGTAGCCCAGCGCGCAGGCGAGCAGCGTGCCGCCCAGGCAATAACCCACGACGTTCGTCTCGCGCTCGCCGGTCGCCCGCTCGATCGCATCGAGCGCCGCCAGCACCCCTTCCGCGAGGTAGTCGTCGAAGCGCTTGTGGGCGAGTTTCCCGTCGGGGTTGACCCAGGAGACGACGAATACCGTGTGCCCCTGTTCCACCGCCCATTTGACGAACGAATTCTTCTCGCGCAGGTCGAGGATGTAGTACTTGTTTATCCACGGCGGAATGACAAGCAGCGGGCGCCGGAACACCGGCCCGTTCGCCGGGTAGTACTGGATCAGCTGGATGAGGTCGTTCTGGAACACGACCTTGCCCGGCGTGGTGGCGATGTTCACGCCAAGCTTGAACGCGTTCTCGTCCGTCATGCGCATCCTGACCTGGCCGCCGCTGCTGCGCGCAAGGTCGTCCAGCAGGTTATTCAGACCCTTCACCAGGTTCTGCCCGCCGCTCGCCACCGTCTCGCGCATCACCTCGGGGTTGGTGAGCAGGAAATTGCTCGGTGAAACCGCATCGATGTATTGCCGCGTGTAGAAATCCACCTTTTTCGCGGTGTGCGGGTCCAGTCCCTCGACGTGACCGAGCGTCTGGTGCAGGTGGCGCGCGGCGATGAGGTAGGACTGCTTGACATAGTCGTAGAGGAAATTCTGCTGCCAGTCATCGTGCTTGAAGCGGCGATCGCCCGGCTGCGGTGCGGCGACCGCCTTCGAATCCTGGCCCATCATCTTCAGCATCGTGCTTTGCCACAGCACCATGCTGTCCTGCCAGAACTTCATGTTTGACTCGGCCAGCCTGAACGGGTCCGCCAGCAACTGCGTCCACGCCTGAAAGAACGCCTGCGCGATGCCGAGTTCGTCACTCATTCCGGGCAAACCGCCGGTTTTGCCGCGCTCGAGATATTTCGAGATCAACTGACCGCTTTTCTGTGCGATGTCCGCGTAGAGCGTGGCCATCTGGGCGGGGTCGGCAGGCTGCTGTTGCGAGTGCTTTTCGGGCATCAGAGATCTCTCAGTATGCTATTGACGTTAACGTAAACGGAGAGTAGGCTGGATTTCGCATATTTTACATGGCATTGCTGCGCGGCACAATGAGCACTACCTTCACAATTTCGGAGCTCGCCAAAGAGTTTGGTGTGACTACCCGCACCATCCGCTTCTACGAGGACCAGGGTCTCCTGAATCCCACTCGGGAGGGCACCAACCGGATCTTCAGCAGTCGCGACCGGGTACGCCTTAAGCTCGCCCTGCGCGGCAAGCGCCTGGGTTTCTCCCTTGCCGAGATCCGCGAGCTGTTCGAGCTATACGACGTGTCCCGCGACGAACGCAAGCAGCTCGAGGAGTTCCTCTCCCGACTCGATCGCCGGCGTGCGCATCTCGAACAGCAACGCGAAGACATCGAGGTGATGCTGACCGAGATTAACTTCTTTGCCAACCAGTGCCGGCGCCTGCTTAAAGACAAGCCGGGCGCTGACGAATCAAAATCTGCCGCCTGACGGGTTTATTGCGTTGCAATCATATATTGACGTTAACGTTAACGTAATATGAAAATACCCTCAAATTCCGTTAGTTACGGCCTCCATCAAGGTGCGAAAGGCCATCGGTTTGATAGCCTCGAAGGACATCCCGGCTGGCATCGGCTTGCCATATCCTCCGGTACGAATGTGAAGCCCTTGGGGCGGATTCCGTTTGCCCCGCTGCGTGCCTCGGCGGCAATACGTAGCCGCGGCTGGAACTAGGCGGGAGCGTCCTCATGCACCAGGGCCTCAAGTTCGATCTGGGCGAAACGGTCGACATCCTGCGCGAGACCGTTTCCCACTTCGCTTCCCGGGAAATCGCGCCGCGCGCCGCCGATATCGACCGCAGCAACGAATTCCCGCGCGACCTGTGGCCGAAGCTGGGCCGGCTGGGCCTCCTCGGCATCACCGTCGAGGAGGAGTTCGGCGGGACAGCAATGGGTTACCTGGCGCACGTCGTCGCCATGGAGGAAGTCTCGCGGGCCTCGGCCGCGGTCGGGCTGTCCTACGGTGCCCACTCCAATTTGTGCGTCAACCAGCTCCGGCGCAACGGCAGCGCCGCGCAAAAGCGGCGCTACCTTCCCAGGCTGGTTTCGGGCGAGCACGTCGGCGCGCTCGCCATGAGCGAGACCGGCGCGGGCTCGGACGTTGTGTCCATGCGCCTGCGCGCGCAGAAGCACGGCGACCGCTACATTCTGAACGGCACCAAGATGTGGATCACCAACGGGCCCGACGCCGACGTGCTTGTCGTTTACGCGAACATCGATCCGGCTGCGGGCGCGCGCGGCATCACCGCGTTCCTGGTCGAAAAACAATTCAAGGGTTACTCGACCGCGCAGAAACTCGACAAGCTCGGCATGCGCGGTTCCAACACCTGCGAGCTCGTATTCAACGATTGCGAAGTGCCTGAAGAAAACATCCTGGGCGCGGTCGGCAAAGGTGTCGAGGTGCTGATGAGCGGACTCGATTACGAGCGTGCGGTGCTTGCGGCCGGGCCGCTCGGCATCATGCAAGCCTGTCTCGACGCAGTGATTCCGTACCTGCACCAGCGCAAGCAGTTCGGCCAGCCCATTGGCGAGTTCCAGTTGATGCAGGGCAAGCTCGCCGACATGTACGTCACGCTGAATGCGAGCCGCGCCTACGTCTACGCCGTGGGGCGCGCATGCGACCGCGGCGAGGTCACGCGCAAGGATGCCGCCGGCGCGATCCTGTTTGCAGCCGAGAAGGCGACCGGCATGGCGCTCGAGGCCATCCAGTGCCTCGGCGGCATGGGCTACATTAACGATTCGCCCACCGGAAGATTGCTGCGCGACGCCAAGCTCTACGAAATCGGGGCGGGCACGTCGGAGATTCGACGTTGGTTGATAGGTCGCGAGTTATTCGATGAGACACGTTGACCGCTCCAGAGAAGCCCGCCGCGAATTGGGCGAGGCTAACATGCGATCTATGCACGTTAAGCCGCCTCAGGCGGTAGCCGAGACCGGATGCCCAAGCGGGCACTTGGGAGATCCGGCGCTGGCTCTTCGGCCGCGAACTGTTCGACGATACTCTATGGGCGCGGCGGGAAGGGCGGAGCGCGGGATGCGAATTGGGCGACGCGCGGCACGTGGTGAACCGGAGCTGACCGGCAACACTTTCCCCCTATGAAGTGACCACTAACTAACACTGAAAACATAGAGAAAATGGCCAAATTGCATACCCCCTTCTGCGACTTGCTCGGCATCCGCCTGCCTATCATCCAGGCTCCCATGGCAAGCGCGTCCAGCCCCGAACTCGTCGCGGCAGTGAGCCGGGCCGG
>Ga0134121_10005807_pt1 | contig 10014 bp, 11 predicted proteins | sample KB301_FD_96463 | JGI IMG/M metagenome (GOLD analysis project Ga0134121, IMG submission 96463) | Terrestrial soil microbial communities without Nitrogen fertilizer from Kellogg Biological Station, Michigan, USA - KB3-0-1 | ecosystem: Environmental > Terrestrial > Soil > Unclassified ... | reverse complement strand
TTCCTTGATGCGATTGAGCCCCGCCTCAGGAATGATGCGGGTGACAAAAACCTTCGGCTTGGCGGCCATGGGATCAGTTCCTTTGCCTTAACGAGCGGCGGGGCTTGTCCCCGCCGAGTTTGTAAACAGAATCCTCCACCAACGGCAAGGCCCGCTTCGCCCGGCCCTGGTTTTTGCTACAACAAATGCAGTGATTCTGTCCACCTGGCAACCACCGCAATCGGGAGTGCATGTTTTATGAAGCGCTTATTGCCCCTGGCCGCCCTTATCTGCCTTCCCATTGGCGCCATGTTCACCGCCGCCAGCCAAGGCGAAAAGAAGGCCAGCGCCGACCTCGAATGCCCCTACTACCCTTTGAAAAAGGGCACCACCTGGGAATACAAGTCCGGCGGCAAGGTGATTGAAGTCAAGGTCGCCGATCATGAAACACTGGACGGCTTGAACTGCGCCCGCGTGGAAACCACCATCCCCGGCGGCAAGCTGACCGAGCATCTGACAGTCAAACAGGAGGGCGTTTTCCGCATGCGTTCCAACGGCCAGGACATCAAACCGCCGCTGTTGGTGCTGAAGTTCGCCGCCAACGAGCTGGTGCCCAAAAAGGACGAGCACTGGTTTTTCGAGTGCATGGTGCAGAACTATTCCATGAAGGGGAAAAACACCGTCGGCGAAGACAAGCTGACGATTGGCAAAACCACTTACGACGCAATTACCGTCAAATCCAGCGAAATGTTCATGGGCAATCAGCCGGTGACCATGCAAGTCTGGTATGCCAAGGACATTGGCATGGTCAAGCAACACCTCAAGTTGGCGTCGGCGGATTTGGATGTGACCCTGGAATTGGAAAAGTTTACGGCAGGGAAATAGGACACGACGGAACGCGTACCGGAGACGGCACTCAACTGTTGTTGTCGTGAATGGGAGGAGGCCCAGCGGATGGACATTGAGAAGTGTCGAGCATTGAAGGAAAAGTTGGCAGACATTCCAGAACCTCAGATTGTCTCCGCCGCGGAATTTTTTAATGGTAACGACGATTTGGGTTCGATAGGCTGCAATCTCATCTCACATCCGGGTGTAGAAGCGTTCCGCACGACCCTCATGGGACTACTTGCGCGACCGGACGTCGAGGCTGTCTACGCACAGATTTCAGAGCTTGATCCTGGGGATGAATGCTGGCCATTTACGGACGCTATTCTGGTGGTCGGCAGAATCTCAGGCACGGATTTGCGAAATGCAGTGAAGGCGTTGCACCCAGATGAAGTGGGGACGGCGCAGGATTTTGGCATTTCATCAACCATTGGCGAAAAGCATCGGGCGCCGGTAGCCGTCATTTGGTGGGATTAATGTGGACACCCACCAAACGCTGCACTATTTTGCCGCCAGCCACTTCTGCATCCGCCCCAAATCCTTGCTCCAGTTCGCCCCAAAACGCCGAATGCCAAAGGCGTCGTAAAGCAAGTCCAGCGTTTCCAGGAGGTGGCGTACCGTGGTGACCCGCGCTTCCAACCTGGCCCGCTCGTCATCCTCTTCCGAGGCCGGCAGCTTGGCGCCGCCGATCGCCAGCGTCTCGGCGTGCAGCGTGAATTCATACTGCTGATCGTGCCGCACCACAATCATGCCGACTTTGCGCGGCAGTTTGCCGCCCTGGATCGCTCGCCGTGCTTCAGGCAATTTCGTGGGTGCATCGCTGGTGATGCTTTCCTTGCCCATTTCGGCACGCGGGCACTCCAGCAATAAGGTCTTGGTCAGCATCACCGTCGCTTCGGATTTGTCGGCCAGCTTCAATGTGTCGGATTCCTGGTCCAGCACATTCCAAAGCCAGAGCAAGTATTCATTGCCGAGAAAATCGCGGGCGGCTTCGTCCGGCTGCCAGGCGACTTCGCTGAGCGTTTGCCCCGCGACAAACGGTGATGGCCGGGCATCATCCACGCCGCGGGTGTGTCCACGCCCCTCAGCTTGCAAGAACGCTTGCCGGCCTGCACCATATAATTAAAGCCGCGTTCAAAGGTCAGCTGAAACAAGGCCAGCAGCCGATCGACCACCGCTATGGATGTCGTGCCGACGAGCAGCTCGTTGGACTGGCCGTCCCACATGACGGATACGCTTTTACGTCGCAGGTAACGCCCGTCAGCTGCTTCGTGTTCCAACTTCTCACGAGCGTTTTCGCGGGCTTCGCGCTTCTGCTTGGCGCTGGGATGTCCACTTGGATTGTTCCCCGCCAGGGCGTGCAACTCGACTTGTGTATAGGCCCGGAGCAGGTCGCCTGGGATCTTTTGCTGGTCGATCCGCAAATCGAAGACCAGAGCGTCGTTGACGATGTTCTTGGCCAGGTCGAACTGGGTGTCCAAAATGTGATCGCCGGCAATCCAGCCGGTCTCCACACCGTCAGCTGCCGCGATCCGCTGTTTGCCAATGGCGTGATTGGCAAGCTTTTCCAAATGTTCCGGGCCAAAACTCCGAGGCGCGCGACCGGCCACGCGAAAGCGAGTAGCAGTGACTCTACCGGTTAGGAAACCCACGGGAACTCCAGGAAGTAGGGGTCAGGGGTGAGGGGTCAGGGGTGAGGGGTCAGGGGTGAGGGGTCAGGGGTCAGGCAATAGGTCGCATTTGCTGACCCCTGGCCCCTGACCCCTACTATAAAAAAAAACCCGAGGCAAAAGCCTCGGGATAGTCAAACGGGGAGAACTTTAACGTCCAGACCAGGCGTAAGCGTGGGTAACCGCGGGGACGGCCCCTTCCAGGTCCTTCACTTCCATCTCTTCCTGTATGACGGGATGCCAGGAATCCTTGCGTTCGTCGGGGGGAACATAGTTTTCCCGGGCCCAACGCCGCAACCGCAACTCTTCGATGAAATCCAGATCCGCCAAGACGCTCGTTGACATAACATACTCCCCAAACACGAGAAACAACCCTTCCACAAGGGTGGAGACATGCAGTATATCGGCCGACATGGGGGGAGCAAGAAACATTTTGTTGGCTCAAGAGTTGCGCTGGCGGATCTCCCCCGCACCCTCGGCGTTATCGTTATATTTATAGGCGCGACTGGAAAATCCGGCAAGGCCCTAGCATAGGGGTCAGGGGTCAGGGGTCAGGGGTCAGCGTCGGGGCCAGGATTTAGCGGTCACGGATTGGTTGAATACTCCGACTTGATTTCTGACCCCTGACCCCTCACCCCTGACCCCTACTGCTTCACATCCAGAAACGCCACATCCGGGCAAACCTGGCGCGTTTTTCTGGTCAAAAATCCCCGCACCGCCCCCACGGTTTTCATCGCCAACGCCCGCCGGGCAGTCTCCTCGGCCAGCGTGATCTTGGACCGCCTTACCAGCTCCTTGATCGACGGCACAAACCCCGGACTCATGCTGAAACGCCTGAGGCCCATGCCAAACAGGGGCAAAAAGCAGCGGGGCCGCCCGGCCATTTCGCCGCACAGCGTCACCGGTTTGCCATGGGCGTTGCACTGGGCGATCACCTGGGACAAAAGCCGCAAGATAGCGGGGTTGAACGGCTCGCACAGATGCGCCACTTTCGGATTGTCCCGGTCGGCCGCCATCAAATACTGGATCAAATCGTTGGAGCCGATGCTGACGAAATCGACCTCGGGCAGCAACGTATCGATGCAGATCGCCGCCGCAGGCACTTCCACCATGATGCCAACCGGCACGTCATCCACGAAAGGAACGCCGGCACGCTTCAGCGCCATCTTGGTTCGTGTCACCACCCTTTTGAGCCGCTGCACTTCTTCCAAGGTGCTGATCATGGGAAACAGCAAATTGATCTTGCCATGCTTGCCGGCCCTCAAGATCGCTCGCAGCTGCGTCTGGAAAAACTCGGGATAGGCAGCGCTGAGCCGAATGCTGCGCCAGCCCATGAATGGATTGGCCTCGCGGGCGCTGCCCAAATAGGCGACATTCTTGTCTCCGCCCAGATCAAGCGTGCGAATGGTCACGGCCCGGTTCGGCGCCGCCTCGATCACTTTGCGGTAGGCCGCCAGCTGCTCTTCCTCCGTGGGCACCGTTGGGTGCGTCAGAAACAGGTATTCCGTGCGATAAAGGCCGACGCCGCTGGCCCCGCATTTTACCGCCATCTCCGCGTCCGCCGGGCCATTGACATTGGCCAACAGCTCGACCCTGTCGCCATCGGTCGTGATCGCCTCCTGATCGCGATTCTCGATGAGTTGATTGCGCAGATGTACATATTCGCGCTGCAGCTTGCGATAAGCCGCTTCGACTTCCGGGCCAGGGTTGTGATAAACATGTCCTTCGCGACCGTCGAGCGCCAGCAGATCGCCAGTCTTGACCTCCTTGACGATTCCCCGGAGCCCTGACACCGCCGGAATACCCATCGACCGCGCCAGAATCGCCGCGTGCCCCGTCGTGCCGCCGCTCTCGGTGATAATGCCCGCCACTTGAAGCCGGTCAAAGGCCAACGCCTGTGACGGCAAGATCTCCGGAGCGACAATGATCACCGCTTCATCGACTTCGATTTTTTGTTGCTTGGCGTGCAAGGACAATTGGCCGAGCACGCGGCCGGCCACGTCGCGGAAGTCGGCCATGCGTTCGCGGATGTACTGATCGGGAATGCGCGCCAACAACCCCGCGTATTCCTCGACTACTTCTTGCAAGGCCGTGGCGGCGTCCACATGTCGGGTCAGGATTGCGGATTTGACCTTGCCGATGAGATTGGGATCTCTGAGCAGCAGCCGATGCCCACGGAAAATGGCCGCTTCTTCCTCGCCGACTTGTTTCGTGACCCGCGTGACGATGGCGTCCAGTTCCTCGGCCGCGGCACGTAGGGCAGCGTCGAAACGGCCGACTTCCTCTGACAACACGCCGGCATCGAGCTGGAGCGGCTCACGCCGGCCGAGCACCTGATCGACGCAGTATGCGCGGGCCACCGCGACGCCAGGCGAGATGGGCACACCTTTCTTCATGCATCCAATTTAACAAGCGGGGTGGCTGCGGTCAAAGGGAGCGTGGCACTGCTTGACGGACGTCAGGCTCGGGTTGACTTTGCCGCAATCGCGGATGGCGTCCGTCAAGCAGTGGCACTCGTTGCCTTACAATTTCGGATGTGGTAACATTTCGGTGTATCGATCAGCTCAAAAAGGAAAGACCGCCATGCCTGCATTGACGCAAGCGGAAGTCTTCAGCCGTGTTTTTCAGCCTGAAAAACCCAATCTTTCGGCCCAGGCAGCTCGGTCGATTCTTGCACTTGATTTCTGCGCGGAAGACCGCGCCCGGGTAAATGCACTGGCCGAGAAGGCGCGGCAGGGCAAGCTCAGCAAGCGCGAAGACGATGAGCTGGAGACTTTCATTCACGTCGGCCACCTTGTAGCCATCATGCAATCCAAGGCTCGCTTGTCACTCAAAAACAACGGGAGCGGCCGCTGAGATCATGGACCGCTCGTTGCCGGAACAGGTGAGAATGCGAGCCGAGCGGCGTTGCGAATACTGCCATCTGCCTGAATCCGCCCTGCTGCTGCCGTTTCAACTTGATCACATCATTGCGGAGCAACATGGTGGGCCCACTTCATTGGCAAATCTTGGCTGGAGTTGCTTGGCATGCAACAAAAGGAAAGGCCCGAATATTGCGAGCCGAGATCGCCTGACGAAGAAACTCGTGCCGCTGTTCAATCCTCGCCGCCATAAATGGCTCCATCATTTTGAATGGGATGGTCCCTATCTCCGGGGCCGCACCGCCATTGGACGGGTAACCATTGCTGTGCTGCAAATCAATGATCCTTACGCTGTGGAACTCCGCCGCTCACTTATGCACGAAGGCGTTTTTAGCTTTTAGGGAGCGTGGCACTGCTTGACGGACATCAGGCTCAGGTTGACTTTGCCGCCATCGCGGATGGCGTCCGTCAAGCAGTGGCACATGCCCTTTGTCGCATTTCAATAGGATGAAATTTGAATTACCGCGAATGGGTGAATGGGCGGAGATTTATGACTGGAGTGGCAAAATCGGAGTGAATTCCCTTTTCTTCGAGCAGTCAACGTGGATCCAATCCGTTCCAACATCCGTGCCATGGCAGCGTATGTCCCCGGCGAGCAGCCGGCTGCTGGCACGTACATCAAGCTCAACACCAACGAAAACCCCTACCCGCCCTCGCCGCGCGTTCTGGAAGCGTTGCAGGCCGCGCTCACCGGCGACCATCTCCGTCGCTATCCCGATTCGACAGGCCGTGCCTTTCGTGAGACGGCGGGGCGGGTGCATGGCGTTGATCCTGACGCCATCGTCATCGGCAACGGGTCGGATGATGTGTTGACCATTTTGACGCGGACCTTTGTGCCCGAGGGCGGGCTTGTGGTCACGATGACGCCGAGCTATGTGCTTTATCGCACGATGTCGCAGATTCAGGGGGCGAAGTATCAGGAGGTGCCGTTCGCGAAGGGTTGGCGTTTGCCGCGGCCGTGGCCGGTGCGCGGGGCAAAAATGACGATCATCGCCAATCCGAATTCGCCATCGGGGACGTGTGTCGATGCCAACGAACTGGCGGAAATCGAAGGGCCGTTGATTGTGGATGAGGCCTATGTGGATTTTGCCGAGCGGAATTGTTTGCAAATGCTGTCTCGCAAAGATGTGGTGGTGACGCGGACGCTGAGCAAATCGTATGGGCTGGCGGGCATTCGCTTTGGTTATGGGATTGCCGATCCGGCGCTGGTCCGCGAGTTTGGCAAGGTGAAAGACACGTACAATTGCGACGTGCTCAGTTTAGTGGCGGCCCAGGCGGCGCTGGAAGATCAAGCTTACATGCAGCAGACACGGGCGCTGATCGTCCAAACGCGGCAGCGGCTTGAGGCGGGTTTGAGCAAGTTGGGTTTCGAGGTGACGCCGAGCCAGGCGAATTTTGTGTGGTGCCGGAGGGCGGACCGGCCGCTGCGACCGATTCTGGAAGAGTTGAAACAGCGGCGGATTTTGGTGCGGTATTTTGATTATGCGGGGTACGGAGATGGGTTGCGGATTACGGTGGGGACGGAGCAGGAGATTGGGCGATTGTTGGAGGAGGTGGGGAGACTATAAGCCGCTTGCGGCTTTGCGTTGCACTTGCAAGGAGTTTGGACGTTGAACGGCACAAACGAAATCACGTTGAAGTGGTTGTTATGACCTGAGTGAAAAGTGAACCATGTCAGACAAAGTGCAACAAACGCTTGGCAACCCTAGCTGGGCACGCGTCACAGCGTTCACCATGTATGGATTGGCTTGCGGTGGAATGAACATTGCTTTCTGGCAAGAACTCCTTCAGTTGAAATTAGATGCAGGCCTGGTTTTTTGGGGCGCGATTGTCTGCTTTTTGTTTGCCGGCTTTGGATTCCAAATCGCAAAGCTAAAGGGCAGAACCATTTTGTTGTCTTGCTTGCTTCTGCCTTTTTTTCCGGTCTTGTATCTATCGGCGTTATTATTGGCGATGGCGGTTGGCGTTGTTTGGTTACCGATTGTGATGACGGGTTTCTCCATTAAAGGATTCCTTCAGCGGCGGCGATATCGGCAGAAGCTACGAGGTGCCGGTCGTCTCACGTCGGTTACCGAAATTAGACACAGGCTCGAAGTCGGCGAAGGTACTTTCATCATGGAGACAGGTTTCAAGGGAACATACCAAATTTGGTGGACCGAGGACGACCTTTTGGCGAAGGGCACTCCCGTCAAGACCAACGAAGAGATCTTCGCCGTATGGGAAGGTAAGCCGCACGAGTTCAACGAATTGCTTCTCAAGGACTATCTAGACGAAGATTCGGGCAAGGCTATTTTGACCGACATTCCGCCGAAAAAGGCCAGAGCCGGCAGACTGGCTCGGGCGTTTCCCCGGACACCAAGCGTCTTGGCGGTGCATTACCACTAATAACCAAAATCGAATTTGGCTCCAAATAACCAAGCCTCGGGATCATGGGATGTCGCTCACGTAAGCATCCCGGCGAATACACTAATCCGCAGAACCCACAGCCTAAACTGATCGGCCCCGCTTTGTTTTTTTGAGGTTTTTTCATGCGTATCCAAGGCATCATCCCCCCCGTCGCCACGCCGATGCAGGCCAATGAAGATCTGGACCTGCCGCGGCTCAAGTGGTTTATCGACCGGCTCATCAAGGGCGGCGTGCATGGCATTTTCGTGCTCGGCACCAATAGCGAATTTTACGCTCTCGATGAGCGCGAGAAGCAGGAGGTGATCGCCACGGCGGTCGAGCATGTGCGCGGGCGGGTGCCGGTTTACGCCGGCACGGGGGCCGAATCGACGCGCGAGGTGATTCGGTTGACGCGGATGGCCGAGAAGGAGGGCGTGCAGGGCGTGTCAATCATCACGCCTTATTTTGTGATTCCGAATCAGCAGGAGATTTTCGATCATTTTCGCCGCATTGCCGAGACGACTTCATTGCCGGTGATTCTTTACAACAATCCGGCTACGTGCGGCGGCGTCAAGATCGACGTGGACACGTGCGTGCGCCTGGCGGAGATTCCCAACATTCTGGCGATCAAGGATTCCAGCGGCGATTTGCAGAATACCAATGAGATGGTGCGAGCGGTGCCGGAGCGGTTTAGCGTGCTGATGGGGCGGGATACGCTGATCTTTCAGGCGATGCTGTGGGGGGCACGCGGATCGGTGCCGGCGACGGCGAACATTGCGCCACGGCTGGTGGTGGATATTTATGACGCGGTGGTGCGCGGCGATTTGGCGGCGGCCAAGGCGGCGCAGGCGAAGTTGAATCCGATTCGGATTGCGCTGACGATTGGGACGGCGCCGGGGGGGGTCAAGGCAGCGCTGGATTTGTTGGGCGAGTCGATTGGGCCGAACCGGTCGCCGGTGGCGCCGTTGACGGGGGCGGGGAGGGAGAATATGCGGGCGGCGCTTATTTGGGGTGGGGTGTTGAAGGCTTAAACAGGCGAGCGTCGAGGCGTTCATTGGCGAGCGTCGGTGCGTAAGCTCGACGTGGACGCGCAAAATGCGATTGCTAGCACTGGATTCCTATCTTTATTGGACTATGTCGGCGGCCCAATTGGCAGGTTGGTGGGTGGAGAAAAAAAACACGGTTTGCTTTTTGCTTACTGGCCTGGCTGCGGTTACCATCAAAGCACCTAATATTGCCCATAGTGCGCGACTGCCTGCGTGGAGGGTCTGCCGATGCGCTTTGCTCCTGGCGTTTTGTTGGTGGCGGCGGTGGCGGTGTTGGTGATTGCTGGGCAACCGGCGGCACAGATTGGCGGAGGCCAGGCTCAGCCGGATTTTGGCAAGACCCTGCCGATTCAGCCGGGCGGCGGCAAGAAAGGCACTACACCCAAGCAAGACGCTGGCGCCGCCGGCAAAAACGCTCAGAAGATCGCCAAGAAAAGCTATGAAGCCGAGGAGGAAATTCTTTTGGCCGCGGGGCTTAGCACCGATGGCGACGCCCTGCTGGCGTTCTTCCGCGAGCGCATGCAGCCCAAGGCGGACCTCGCCCAGCTTTTGGCGCTGGCGCGGCGACTCGGCGATGCCGACGCCGAGACGCGGACCAAGGCAACGGCCAAGCTAGTGGCGCGCGGCCCCGCGGCTGTTCCGGCACTGCGTCACGTCATCAACGAACTTGAAAATCCTGTGGCGGCACAGCAAGCCCGGCATTGCCTGGAATGGATCGAAGGCAAACAAAGTGCTCAGGTGCCAATCGCCGCCGCCAAACTGTTGGCGGAACGGCGACCGGCGGCAGCGGCCAAAACACTTTTGGAATACATGCCACTGGCCGATGACGAAGCGGTGTTGACCGCGGTCAAGGCGGCACTGGACCGGCTCGCCGTGGCGCCTGGCGTTGTTGATCCCGCCCTGGTGGCCGCGTTGAATGATCCGCTAACGCTGCGCCGCGTGACGGCAGTTGATGTCCTGGCTGGCAGCGGCCGGCCCGAGGTGTTGCCCGCCATTCGTCAATTGCTGACCGACAAAAAATCGCCGCACGTGCGTCTGCGTGCCGCCCTGGCATTGACTCAGCGGCTGGACGAAACGGCCGTCGGTGTGCTCATTGACCTGCTGATGGAGTTGCCTGCCGCGGAGCGA
>Ga0134121_10005805_pt1 | contig 10016 bp, 6 predicted proteins | sample KB301_FD_96463 | JGI IMG/M metagenome (GOLD analysis project Ga0134121, IMG submission 96463) | Terrestrial soil microbial communities without Nitrogen fertilizer from Kellogg Biological Station, Michigan, USA - KB3-0-1 | ecosystem: Environmental > Terrestrial > Soil > Unclassified ... | reverse complement strand
TGGACCATCGCGAAGAAGATCATCCAGGAAGACCCGCCCGCGCCGTCCTCGCTGAACAACGCGGTGACGCCGTACTTCGATGCAGTGGTCAACAAGGCGCTGTCGAAGAACGCGGAGACTCGCTACCAGTCCGCCAAGGACTTCGCGGTCGCCCTGCGGCGCGCGCTCGAGGGCAGGGGCGAGGAAGAAGATTCGGACAAGACCGTCGTCGGCGAGATGACCGCGCCGCCGATGCGCACCGCGCCGCAGCCGAGGCCTTCGGCCGCGGTCGGCACCGGCGGCACGCAGACCGGCACGCAGGCGGGCAACCAGGAAGTCGAGCTCGAGTTCTGGCGCGCGATCAAGGACGGCAACGATCCCGACGATTTCGAGCTCTACGTCCAGCAGTTCCCGAACGGAATCTATGCCGCCCTGGCGAAGCGCAAGATCGCCAAGCTGCGCGGTGCGGCGCCCGAGGAAACCAGCGCCGAGGCCAAGCGCCAGGAGAAGAAGGAAGCCGAGGACGCGGCGCGCAAGGAGGCCGAAGCGCGCGCCAAGCTTGCCGAGGAGAAGGAAAAGCTCGAGCTCGAGCTGGCGAGGAAAGAGGAAGAATTCAAGCAGCGCGAGGCGCAGCGCGAGGCGGAAGCCAAGGCACGCGCGGAAGCTGACGAGAAGGCCCGCCAGGAAGCGGCCGCCGAGCGCGAAAGGGCGCGCCAGGAAGCGGAGAAGGCCAAGCAGGAGGCTGCCGCCGAGCTCGCGAAGCGCGAAGCGGAATACAAGAAACGCGAAGTGGAAGCCGAAGCCAAGCGCCAGGCCGAGGCCAAGGCGCGCGCCGAGGCCGAAGCCAAGGCCAAGGCGGAAGCGGACGCCAAGGCCAAGCAGGAGCTGGCCGCGGAGCGCGAGAAGGCCCGTCTCGAAGCCGAGAAGGCGAAGAAAGAGGCCGCAGCGGCCGCCGAGAAGGCGAAGCTGGAGGCCGAGAAAGCCAGGAAGGAAAGCGAGGCGCTGGCGAAGAAGCAGGCGGAAGAGCGCGCCAAGCGCGAAGCCGAATTCAAGAAGCGCGAAGCCGAGCTGAAGGCGCAGGCCGCGGCCGGCGGCAAGAAGACCTCACCGGCGCTGCTCGCGGGCGTGGCGGTCGCGGTGCTCGCGATCGCCGGCGCGGGCTACTACTTCTTCGCGCCCGACGACGCGGCGCAAAAGCAGAAGATCGCCGAGATGCAGAAGCAGCTCCAGGTGGCGCAGCAGCAGGCGGCGGCGGCGGAGAAGGCGAAGAAAGACGCGGAAGCGGCGCGCCTCGCGGCCGACCAGGCGCGCAAGGCGGAGGAGGAGGCGCGGGCCAAGGGCGATCGCGAAGCGCAGAAGAAGGCCACCGAGGAACGCCAGCGCCGCGAAGAGGAAGCAAAGAAGATGGCCGAGCAGTCCAAGCAGCGGGACGCGGAGGCGAAGAAGACGGCAGACGCCGCCAAGGCGACCCAGGAAAAGGCCAGCGCTGCCGACCGGCAGGCCGCTCAGAGGGCGGAGGCGGAGCGCACGGCGGCGGAGAAGGCGAACGCGGCAAGACAGGCGCAGGAAAGAATGGCGGCCGAGAAGGCGGCGCTCGAACGCGCGGCGGCGGCGGAGAAGGCGGCTCAAGAGCGCATCGCAGCGGCGGAGAAAGCCGCGGCCGAGGCGGCGGCGCGGGCCGCGGCGGCCGAGAAGGCCGCGGCGGAGAAGGCCAAGCTGGCCTCTGTGGCGCCGGGGGGCAGCGAGACCCTGTTCGAACAGGGCCTGGTCCTGGAGCAGCAGGGCAAGGGCAACGACGCGGTGAAGATGTACGTGCGCGCCGCCCGTTCGGGCAGCGGCAAGGCCGCGAAGCGGCTGGGCGAGATCTACGACAAGGGTATCGCCGGCGTGTCGCGCGATTACGCCGAGTCGCTCAAGTGGTATAACGCCGCGCGGGTGCTCGGCGAAGACGTGCCTATGGCGAAAAGCCGCTAGCGCGCGAGCACCAAGCCCGGCACACGCCGGGAATATCCAAGCGGGAGGAGCGTGAGCGGTCGGGTCAGGGACCCTGTTGGCTCAGGAGAGGCCGAGCAGACCGTCGTTCTCCCCACGCCGGGCCGCAAGCGCAGCCAATATGCGCCGGCGCTCGAGCGGCCGGCCGCGGCTGCCGACCTGTCCCGTCTCGGCGGCCTCAATCCCCTGGTCGGAGCGGCAAACTCGCTGCTCGCCGCGGTGCCCCAGATCCGCCATGCGTTGCGTCATCCCGATCCCAACGGCCTGCGCGCGCGATTGCGCGAGCAGATCGACGGCTTCGAGCGCAGCGCGCGAGCGTCCGGCCAGCCCGAGGATCGCGTTTTCGTCGCGCGCTACGCGCTGTGTGCGCTGCTCGACGATTCCGCCACGGCGACTCCGTGGGGACGTGACTGGGGCAAGGAGGGCCTGGTCGCTGAGCTGCACGGCGACGCAAGCGGCGCGGACAAGTTTTTCGCGCTGCTCGAGCAGATGTCGGCCAAGCCCGCGGGCTACTTCGAGCTGCTCGAATTCTTCTACGTTTGCCTGGCCCTCGGGTTCGAAGGAAAGTACCGCGTCGGCGAAGGCGGCCGCCAGGCGCTGACGCAGGCGCGCACCCGGCTCTACGATCTGCTCACACAGCATCGCCCGCAGGCGCCCGCCGAGCTGTCGGGCCGCTGGCGCGGCGTGCTGGTACCGGCGCGCCGCGTGCCCGGAGCGCTCGTGCTCTGGGCAGCGGGCTCGGCTTGCGCGTTGCTCGCCGCTGGCGTGTACCTCGGCTACAGTTTTGCGCTCGGTGCGCTCTCCGATCCGGTGGCGCGGCAGATTGCCCAGCTGAAACCCGCGGCCTCCGGCGCGACGACAGCGCGGGCCGGTACGCCCGCCGCGGCGAATGCGCTGACGCAGGAGCTCGCCGCGGAAATCGGGCGGGGAGAGCTCGCCATCGCCGATGTCAGCGGCGGCAACGTGATCGTGCTGAAGTCCGACGAGCTGTTCGGCTCCGGCAGCGCGCAGCTCAATGCCGCGCTCCACCCCATGATCGAGCGCATCGCCGACGCGCTCAACAAGGTTCCCGGCGCCATCGTGGTCACCGGACACACCGACGATCTGCCCATCCGCCGCGCGCGCTTTCCGTCGAACTGGGAGCTTTCGACCGAGCGTGCTCGCTCCGTGGTGGCGTTGATGCAGGCGCGGCTGCGCGAGCCGGCGCGGCTGCGGGCAGAAGGCGTTGCCGATTCGGAGCCGGTGGCGCCGAATGACAACGCCGCCAACCGCGCGCGCAACCGGCGCGTGGCGATTCTGCTCAGGACGGCATCCTGACGCCGGCCTGGCTCGGCAGCCGCTGGATCGTGGGCGCGGCCGCCTGGCTGGCGCTCTCCCTGGTGGTCTGGTTTGCCGGCGAGGCGCTGCTGCTCGGCAGCGCGCGGCCGCTCGACGGGGCGTTCGAGCGCTTCGCGCTGATCGCCGCCGCCGCGGTGGCCTGGCTGGGTTGGGAGCTGTGGCGCGCGCGCCGCTCGCTGCGCGAAAACCAGCAGCTGCTCGAGGGCATCGCGGCCGGCGGCGACGGCGACTCGGCCGAGCGCGCGGCGCACGAGGTCACGGTGCTACGCAAGCGCCTGGAAGAAGCCGTCGAGATGCTGCGCAAGGCCCGTTTCTACGGCCGCGACGGCGAGCGCCGCACCGTCTCCCAGCTTCCCTGGTACATGTTCATCGGCGCTCCGGGGTCGGGCAAGACCACGGCATTGCTCAACGCCGGCCTGCGCTTTCCGCTCGGCGACGCGCGTGGCGAGCGTGCGCTGCAAGGGGTCGGCGGCACGCGCAACTGCGACTGGTGGTTCACCGATGAGGCGGTGCTGCTCGACACCGCGGGCCGCTACACGACGCAGGAAAGCGACCGCGAGGCCGACGCGGCCGCGTGGCTCGGCTTTCTCGACCTGCTCAAGCGCTTCCGCCCGCGCCAGCCGCTGAACGGCGTAATCGTGACGCTGAGCGCGACCGATCTCGTGCACTGGAACGACGAGGAAATGGCTCGCTACGCGGCGCACGTGCGTGCGCGTCTGAGGGAGCTCTATGGCCGGCTCGGGGTGCGGCTGCCGGTCTACGTGCTGGTCACCAAGGCCGACCTGCTCGCCGGGTTCATGGAATTCTTCAGCCAGCTGGACGGCGACGGACGCGCCCAGGTCTGGGGCACGACTTTCCCGGCATCGGAGATCTCGACCAGCTACGCCGCGCGCTGCGACGAGGAATTCGCGCGCCTCGAGGGCCGGTTGTACGCCATGCTTCCCGCGCGGCTCCAGGAAGAGCGCGACCTTCAGCGCCGCGCCGCGATCTATCGTTTCCCGCAGCAGTTCCGGGGCGTCGCGCCCTTGGTATCGGCCTTCATGGAAAGCACGTTTCGCAGCGGCTGGTCGGGAGAAATGCCTTTCGTGCGCGGGGTCTACTTCGCCAGCGGCACGCAGGAGGGAAGCCCGATCGACCGCGTGCTCGGTACGCTCGCGCGCAGCTTCAACCTCGAGCGCAAGGTGCAGCCGCCGAATCTCGGCAGCGGCAAGAGCTACTTCCTGCGCCGGCTGCTGCACGAGGTGATTTTCGGCGAAGCCGGTCTCGCCGGCAGCGACCCGGCGGAGGAGCGCCGGCAGCAGCGTGCGCGCCGTATTGCTTTCGCAGCCATGGGCGCTCTCACCGTCGCGCTCGTCGCGACGTGGAGCGTGAGCTATTTCAACAACCGCAGCCTGGTGGCCGCCGCCGAACAGCGCGCGCAGGCCGCCGCCCGGGAGCTCGACCCGCTGCGCGAGGTCCGGCCGGGCGACGAGGCGCGCCTGGTCGCCGCGCTGAATGCCTTGCGCGCCGTACGCACAGGGCCGGGTTCCTCGCCGCTGCTGCATGCCGGCTTGTACCAGGGCGAAAAGCTCGACGCGCAGGCCGATCGCGCCTACCGCAACGCGCTGCGCGAATCGCTGCTCGGCCATCTCGCGCTGTCGCTGGAGAGCGCGCTGCGCTCCGCGCCGAGCCGCGACGTGCTCGAGGCCTATGTCGGGCTCCATGGAACCCCGGACCCGAAGCATCTCGAGCAGGCTACGCTGCGCCTCTGGCGCTTGCCCGAGCCGGCACGCGCCGATCTCGCCGCCCACCTGCGGGTCGCGCTCGGCGATCAACCGCTCGCCCTGCCGCGGCCCCGCGACGAGGCGCTGATCGAGCAGTCGCGTCGCAAGCTCGGTGCGGGAGGAAAGGCATGATCGGCTCCGGCACCAACGCGCCTGAGGGATTCGCCGTCGGCTGGTACGGCAAGATCCCCGGTACCGGCGATTTCATCGCACGGCGCGTTCCGGCCGCGTTCCGCGAGCCGTGGGATCGCTGGCTGCAGGGCGCGATCGAGGGTAGCAAGCAGCGTCTCGGCGCCCGGTGGCGCGATGCGTTTCTTTCCATGCCGGCGTGGCGCTTCGTGCTCGGACCGGGCGTGATCGGCGGCAACGCCTGGGCGGGGCTGATGGTGCCGAGCGTCGACGCGGTGGGGCGCTACTTCCCGCTCGCCGTGGCGTGCGCGCTGCCGTCGGCGAGCCTTGATCCGGTCGCCACTTTACTCGCCGCCGGGCCGTGGTTCGACAACGTCGAGTCGATTGCGCTCGAGGCGATCGCGCCGCGCGCCGACACCGGGCGGATCGACGCTGCGTTGTCGCAGCGGCGCTTCGAAGCGCGCTGGCTGCGCCTGCCCGAGGCGAACGATTCCACCATGCCGGAGCGCGGAGCGAAGCCGCAGATGGTGTGCGTCGAGCTCGCGCCCGACGCCGGCGTGTCGGGCGCGCTGCGCGACGTCGCCGAACGGCTGTGCGAGCCGAACTCGGCCTGGCTGGCCGAGCCGTCCGAGCTGTTCGGCCGCACGCTGCTGCTGTGCGAGGACCTGCCGCCGGGCGAGCAGTTCTGCGCGATGATGGATGGCCGCTGGCTCGAGCACGGCTGGGGCCGGCGCGACGTAACCGACAACTGAGGGACCGCTTCCCGCGCATGGCGATCACCGTCAAGATCATGAAGCGCTCGAGCGCCGGGCGGCCGACGCTCTACGCCACGCGCGATTTCGACGTGCTGCCGGTGAGCATCGGGCGCGACGCAACCTGCAGCATCGCGCTCGAGGACCCGAACAAGCACATGTCGCGCTTCCACGTGGAGATCGAGGAAGAAAGCGGCGTGTATTGGATGGTGGTGGTGTCGAAGGTGAATCCGGTGATGGTGAAGGGCCGGCGCTACGGCCCGGGGACGCGCCTCGTGCTGCATTCGGGAGATTCGTTCGAAGTCGCGGAGTACGAGGTGCAGGTGATGCTTCCCGAGCCGATCGAGGATTTGTCCGAGCCGGACGCGCCGGTGGCGAAAGCACCGCCGCCCTCGAACGACCCGCTGATGCAGGTGCTGAGCTCGACGCACACCCACAGCACGCCGCTGCACGAGCAAGACCCCGCCGAGCGGCTGTTCAACGAATCGACGTTTTTTGGCGGTGACGAGCCGACGCCGACCGCCAGGGCCATCGCGCCGGAGGAGACCTTCGTGCCGAAGGCTCGTCCCGCGGCGACCCCGCCGAAGCCCGCCCCGGTGCCGGCGAGCGTACCGGCGTCGGGTATGTCGCACGCCCTGCGAGCCTTCCTCGAAGGCGCCGGCGTGCCCCACAAGGAGCTGTCCCCGGCCGACAGCGAACGCATGCTGCGCGACTGCGGCGCGATCCTGCGCGCGGCGGTCGAAGGCATCATGATGCTGTTGCTCGCGCGCGGCGAGATGCGCAAGGAATTCGAGGCCGAGGAGCGCACCATGGTCGCGGCGCGCGACAACAATCCGCTCAAGCTCATGTCCGACCCGCACGAGGCGATGGATTTCCTGTTCGACCCGGCGGAGCGTACCGACGGCTTCCTCGATCCGGTGCAGGCGGTGGGCGATGCCTGCGAGGACCTGCGCACGCACGAGCTTGCGCTGATGGCCGGCATGCGCGCCGCGATCCAGGGCGCTTTGCGGCGCTTCGAGCCGAACGTGATCGAGCGCGCGTTCGAAAAGAGCCAGAAGGGCTTCAGCCTGGCAAGCCGCAAGGCCAGGCTGTGGGAGATGTTCGTGGTGGAGCAGGACAAGCTGTCGCGCGACGCCCAGGACGACTTCAACAAGGTGTTCGGGCGGGACTTCATGGGCGCCTACCAGGCCCAGTTACGCAGAGTGAAAGGCGGCCGCTAGCCTCTTGCTTCCTTCCGGATACTGTATATGCTTACAGTATCATGGCAGCGCTCGAAGAGATCCTGCAGCGGCAACCGGTCTGGCTCGGCCGGGCGCCCCAATTGACCGCGCCGGCGGTCCCCACCGGCTTCCAAGTCCTTGATGCCGAACTGCCTGGCGGCGGCTGGCCCTCGGGCGCGCTGACCGAGATCCTGGGCAGCCAGCAGGGCATCGGCGAGCTGCAGCTCGTTTTGCCGGCCCTGGCGGCGCTGACCTGGGCCGGTAAGCGGGTGGTCTGGCTCGCGCCGCCCCATCTGCCCTATGCCCCCGCGCTGGCTGCGGCAGGGATCAATCTCTCCCAGCTCGTCGTAGTGCGCGCACCCGGGCGCCGCGACGCGCTGTGGGCCGCGGAGCAGGCGCTGCGGGCAGGGTGCTGCCATGCGCTGCTCGGCTGGTTCCGCCGCGCCGGCTACGACGATCTGCGGCGTCTGGCGGTCGCGGCCGAAGGCAGCGCGGCATGGATCGCACTGTTCCGGCCGCGGGAGGCGGCCGCGGAATCCTCGCCCGCCTGTCTGCGCCTCGCCCTCGAACCCGACGGCGATGCGCTCTCGGTACGCATCCTCAAGCGCCGCGGCCTGCCCGCGGCCGCGCCCCTGCGCCTCGCCGTGCAACGACCTGTTCATGCTCTGGCTCGCTCTCCACTTTCCCGCCCTGCCACCGGACGCGCTCGCGCCGATCGCGGCCTGGGCCTGCCAGTTCACGCCTAGGGTTTCGCTCGAGCCGCCGCAGGAGATGCTGCTGGAAGTGCAGGGCAGCCTGCGCCTGTATGGCGGCCTCGAGGCCCTGCATGAGCGCCTCGCGGCAGGGCTGAGCGCGCTCGGCTTCCCGGCGAGCATCGCGACCGCATCGACACCGCGCGCGGCGCTCTGGCTCTCGCGCGGCGCCGGCGAAGCGCTCGAAGCGCTGCCGGTGGAAGTGACGCAGCTCGACGTCGAGTTCTTTCGCAGCATCGGCGTGGGCACGGTCGGCGAGCTGCTGCAGCTGCCGCGCGACGGGCTGGCGCAGCGTTGCGGTGCGCAGGTCGTCGTTGCCCTCGATCGCGCGCTCGGCGCGCTGCCGGAGCCACGAGCGTTCTTCGCGCCCCCGCAGGGCTTTTCCGCCAGGCTGGTGTTACCGGCCGAGGTGACGCATGCCGAAGCGCTGCTCTTCGGTGCCCGACGTCTTCTGGTCCAGCTCGAGGGTTTACTGACCGCACGGCAGGCGGGTGTCCGCGGATTCACGCTGGCGCTGCTGCATGAAGAAGCATCGACATTGGTGGAGGTCGGCCTCGCATCGCCGGCACGCGATGCCGAACGCATGGCGCAGCTGCTGCGGGAACGGCTCGGCAACCTGGTGCTGGCGCAGCCGGTGGAGGCGATGCGCCTGGAAGCAGGCGATTTCGCGCCGCTGCCCGGCCACAGCCTGGGCATGTTCGGCGACGCCGCAGGCGAGGCGGAAGACTGGGCGCGGCTGCTCGAGCGGCTGCGCGCGCGACTGGGTCACGGAGCGGTGTGCGGACTGGCCGTGCAGCCCGATCATCGCCCCGAGCACGCCTGGCGGCGCATCGAGCCGGGCGAATGGGATCCGCGCGAGTGGCAGGCGCCGGGGCCGCGGCCGTCCTGGCTGCTCGCGCCGAAAAAGCTGACCGAAGGACAGTTCACGCCGCTCGCCGGGCCCGAGCGCATCGAGTCGGGCTGGTGGGACGGCGACGATGCGAAGCGCGACTACTTTGTGGCGCGGCTGCCGAATGCTTCGCTCGCGTGGGTCTATCGCGAGGAAGGCGAATGGTTCCTGCATGGCCTCTTTGCCTGATTACGCCGAGCTGCACTGCCTCTCCAACTTCAGCTTCCTGCGCGGCGCCTCGCGCCCCGGGGAACTGGTGGAGCGCGCCCACGCGCTCGGCTACCGCGCGCTCGCGCTGACCGACGAATGCTCGTTCGCCGGCGCGGTGCGCGCGCACCAGGCGGCGAAAGAGTGTGGGTTGCCTCTCATCCTCGGAAGCGAAATGACTTTAGAGGATTGCAAACTCGTGCTGCTCGCGACCGACCGCCGATCGTACGGCGCGATCTCGAGCCTGATCACCACCGGCCGGCGCCGCAGCAAAAAAGGCCGCTATTCCCTGAACCGGGCGGATGTTGAGGCGCTCCACGGCAGCGGGGCCCTCGCGCTGTGGATCGACGGCGCGGATCCGGGCTGGCTCGCCGAGTGTTTTCGCGGCGACGCCTGGATGGCAGCGGAGCTGCATTGCGGCCCGAATGATCGAGCCAGATTGGCAGGATTGCAGGAGCTTTCCCGTCAAAAAGGAATCCCTCTTGTCGCCGCGGGCGACGTCCATATGCACGTGCGCTCGCGCAGGCGCCTGCAGGACGTGCTCACCGCGATCCGGCTGGGAAAGCCGGTGGCACAGTGCGGACACGCGCTGTTCCCGAACGCGGAGCGCAGCCTGCGGCTGCGCATGCGCCTCGCGCAGGTCTATCCGCCGGACTTGCTCGCCGAGACGGTGGCGATCGCCGAGCGTTGCCATTTCTCGCTGGAGACGTTGCGCTACGAATACCCGCATGAATTGGTTCCTGAAAATGAAACCCCCGCGAGCTGGCTGAGGAAGCTGACCGAGGATGGCCTGCGCTGGCGTTTTCCCGGCGGCGTGCCGGCCAAGGTGCGGGATCTCGTCGAGCACGAGCTGCGGCTGATTGCCGAGCTCGGCTACGAGCCTTTTTTCCTGACGGTGCACGACGTGGTGTGCTTCGCGCGCAGCGAGCGGATCCTGTGCCAGGGGAGGGGCTCGGCGGCGAACTCGGTGGTGTGCTACGCGCTGCGCATCACCG
>Ga0134121_10005804_pt1 | contig 10017 bp, 6 predicted proteins | sample KB301_FD_96463 | JGI IMG/M metagenome (GOLD analysis project Ga0134121, IMG submission 96463) | Terrestrial soil microbial communities without Nitrogen fertilizer from Kellogg Biological Station, Michigan, USA - KB3-0-1 | ecosystem: Environmental > Terrestrial > Soil > Unclassified ... | reverse complement strand
CGAACGTCGAGTAACTCGCCTTCAAATGCCGGAGTCAATACTTTGAAACCAGATTTTTCCAGTACTTCTCTAATAGGCCCGACTTCTGCAAGATCGATACGATCATGAACCAAATAAATTGACTTGCTGTTGGTGTACTCTGCTGCGTTGCGGTCTTGTGAATCAATCAACTCCTCGCGCATGATATTTTTAAAATCTTCCAAAGGGTTTTGCAATATCTCTGCACCCTCTTGCGCTTCTGTATCTCGTCTTATTGTTTCAATAAATGCCTTTTGTCTATCACTAGCGTTCTTCAGGTTTTGCGCAATCCAAATCAAGCGTGAGAATTCATCTTTCGTTTGGCGTTTCGCAACGGCAACTTCAGATGCAATTTTATTTTGAATATCAACAATCGAACGATCCGCTCCTTCGGGAATTTCTCCATAAGCATTGCCAATCAAATGAATGGACATTGAACACTCACTTAGATCCTTTCGAACTTCCTTTTCAATTTCGTCTAACCGGGTAGGTAGGGTATGGTTGGGCAACACAATAAAACCGTGTCTTTGCAATTCGCGCTTAATGATGTTTCGCTGAACTGACAAATCGTGACCCGTCTCTGCGAGATAAATCGTCTTTCTTTTGTAAATATTTTTAAGTTCACCACTCTTCGCATCGCCAGCTTTAAGGTTGATGAGTGATTCGTGAATATCATAAGCAAGATCGACCAGCTTCATCCAATATTGCTTTTCTGCCTCTTGGCTGAAAAAGTCGGCATATTCTTTCATCTGGCCTGTCTCCGCATCCAATTGATACATGTCATAGCCAATAGAGTCGCGAAGTCTTGGTGGTTGCTCTTGCAATGTGAGTGGAGACTTCAACACCTTAAAGACTCGGTTAAATGGCGAGCTAGAAGTGTTCTTGTAAAATGTCTCAACGAGATCCAGGCATCGCCCTGACTGAACAAAATCTTTGGTGAGCACTGCTACCAAAATTGAAGCATTATCCATTGCTGGAGCGGTGGCTGTGTCAAACTCGGATTTGATGACGATGACTGGCTTCGTGCCAAGCACTTGAAAGAGCATGAGCTCCAAAAATTTTCTAAACTGGGTCACCCAACCCTGCTCGCTTTTCTTCTCCGTTTCGTTGTCCTTTTCTGCAAAGGTGATGAGTACGTCAATGTCTGCCATAAGCGAATTATGCTAATTGTTTTTTCTTCTCCGTTACATTATAAATCAGTCCCTGAGCCAGATCATGGTGACTAGCCAGCACAAAATAAAAATCCGCCAATTCTATTTTGAACAGAACTGAGCGCTCAAGTGCTTCCACTTCAGTTATTTTGGGAACTGAACCTTCTTGGAACAGGTCTCCAAATACGTCTCCAGCCTTGAGACGAGTAACTTCTTCTTGCTCTTTTTTTAGCTTCACTTCGCCAGATGAAATAATCAAAATCGGTGTCTCCGTTGAATTGATCATTAACTTTTCGCGAGCGTTCAAAGTAAATGGTATTATCTTATCTGATAAATCACTAAGCACTTTCCCGCTTATTCGGTTAAAGGCAGGTAGTTTTTTTATGAACATTACCATTTCTATATACAAAAAGAACCCATCGTCAAGACCGTCTAACAATTGATTGTTTTCAATAGCGGAGTCAAGAAATTTTTTATCGCGATAGGGAAGCCTTTCAGAAATGGTGTAATAAGCTTCCTTATCTTTATTATAGACCACCCAAGCCGTAGTTTCTTGAAGAAGCTTATCGTTGTTGAACATCTGGCTCACGAGTCCGCGGCTTACTCTGAAACCATCCATGTAAGCGGTGGCATGAACTGCACATGCTTTTGTCCATCTGTTATTAAAATTAAAATCGCGGTTCAAAATGTAATTGATAGTTTGAACAGGATTGTAACTTTCTCGTGGGAAATAAATTTGCAGCTTCTCCAGTTTATCACTCGTTTTAGAGTCGTCAAGTAAAGGAATTAGCTTAGGCTTCAAATCTTGATCAACGAATAAATCCAAAAGTTCAAGCGCATACTGAATACTGTCAGGTGTAGCGGCCTCAATATTTTCTTTTACTAATTGAACTGATTCGGGATCATACAGAAGTGAAAGCAGCAGCGTTAGATGATCGTAATTGTCCAAAATCTCTTCACGAAGTGCTTCGCGAAGGAATAAATAAATCGGCTCTTCTGGTATTTCATCCAATGCAGCTACATTCCATAATGTCTTGCTCATTTCAGTATCCAAAAGGTCTTTGACCGCTAAAGCTTCACGTCCTTTTGCCTGGTAATTAATAAAGCGAAGTGCATACAGAATTTGCTTCACGATGCGCTTATCCGGGTAATCAATCTTTTTCCATAACAACTCTAAGCCTGCGTTACCGCCAATGTGCCCCATAATCTGGATCAACTTGACCATCACCAGGTCTGTCTGGCCCGACTTATGGAAGGCTGTTTCAAGATGAACAAGAGCTTGAGGTCCTGCTTCCTTAAGTGCCGATGCAGCCATATGCGAATACAATGGAGAGGACAGCATCTCAACCAGCACGTTCCAAGTTTCAGGTCTTTTTACCTTACGCGCTGTTAAAATAGCTTCGCTTCTCACACGCGGATCTTGATCTCTCATCAATTCCAGCAAAATGAAAATTGTTTTATTGTTGGTGAGCTTGCGCATGAATTTAGCCGCAAGCATTCGATCAGTCTGCTTCACCGATTTGCTCAACTTCATCAGCTTATCCGGTGAAATAGATAAAAGATCACTGTCCTCCGCCAAGCCTGCAGCTTGAGTTGCTAATCCCTTAATTTCATCTTTCTGCTCAGGAACAATTCCTAATTCCTGAATCTTATCCATTGCAAATTGCCTTACACGTTTGATCTTGCTTTCCGAAAGTTGCACAATTGAGGATTCAAAAAGAGCAGGCTCTAGTTTCTCCATCAACTTCAAGCCATAGATTACTTTACTTTCGGCATCGCTTTTAACTTCCTTGTCGAGAACGCTATCCATGGTATATTCTTTCACGACATCCTTTTCAACAGCAGTCTTGTTCTTCAAAAGCGACGCTTGAAGTGTATCACGATACCCCAAATACATTCGATTGGATACCAGATACCAAAGTCCTAAAACTCCGGCAGTAACTGCAGTAACTCCTAACAGATTACCTTCCAATTTGTTAATCAGCACAATCGCGCCCCCGGCAATGGCAGATGCTAGCGCGAATACAAATCCCTCAATTTTTGTCTGAACATCAATCTTGATAGACTTATCGATTGGAACATAATAAAACTTAAAGATTGGTGTATCAAGCGCGTCCCGCAATGAGTTGATAAACAATTTGCTCATCGCAATGGCAACAAAGAAATACACAACAGAAGATTTGTTTTGGCCAGGCATAGTAGGGTCATAGCCAAAAACTGAACCGAGCGCAAATGCGGCAACGATAAATATTACAACTACCACAGGAGTAATAATCATCGCTACCCGTAAGCCATAGTCCTGTGCAATGCGGTCAGTCACAAAAGTGGTGAACAAAAAGGCGAATATCACAATAGTCATCTCGAAGTAACTAAGGAACTGAGCCAAGCCCACGCCCGAAAACTGTACCACCGACACGTTGAAGAATGAGTAATCGACAAATCGAAGAGCGGTCAACGATACCACTATGAACAATGCCATCAACAGAATGTATCTGTTCGATATAAACTGACCAATAGAAAGCTTATGAATCTCAGATTCTGCCACCGCAGTTTTGCCTTCGCCCAGGTACCGCGTGCTAAGGATAAAGAATATAACAGTATAAGCGATTATACTAATTAAGCCAACCGTGTAAAGTGACCTAACATCAACTCCGAATTGCAAAAGGATGGGGATGGTAAAAAATGCAATCATCGAGGCGATGTCCGTGCCCACATCCACACTACCTATCAAACGCTTGGCATCACGCACGTTGAACATACGACCAAATGATCCCCAAAAAACCAACTGAATAAGAAACGTGAATGGAAGGAGTAAGGCAAAGCCTACCTGATAAAGTGTCTTAACATCCTGAGCGAAACTCTCACCAAATTCAAGGAATGCTGTAGCGGCAATCATCATTACGAGATTAAACATGGCCAGCCATTGGAAAGCAATTCTTCCTTGCAGAAAATTGTACATAACGGTGGCCAAAATTCCTAAGACCCCCGAAAATACGAGCACAACTGGGAGATCGATCTTCTCACTAAAGTCAGGCAAGCTCAACAATAGCGATTGCGAAGCAACCGCTACAGTAGCTAAGAATAATCCCATCACAAAGCTCATGATCAATAACAGGCCTACTTGGCCAGTCTCATGAGCCTCCACATCGAGCATGTTCCAAAACCTTTTTAGCATGGATTTTAGGTTTAAGACCTTAAAACTGACACTATTTGTCGAAAAAAGCAATTAACTGTGAGTATTATCACATCATCGTGTGATTAAGAAAATATTCGTTTTCTTAACCGTATTCAAGTTTTATCGAATTGTTAATACCTTAGTAGAATGGAACCGGTTGAAGTTACCGTCCATTTGTCGATAAATCCTTCTTTTGTAAGGAATCAATTAGTATACATTAAAACTCCGGGATGAAAATTATTACACTTGCACCAAACTGACTTTAAAATGATAAAGACTTGGCTTTTCTACTTCTTCTTTATGATGACTGCCAGCCTTGGTTTCGGCCAAGATGCTAAAAAACTGAGCGAAGCTCAGCGGCTTTTTGCCATAAAAAATTACGATAAAGCATTGCCCCTTTTCCTTGAGGCGATTCAGTCGGGTGTTAAAGATCCGCTGGCAAACTACCAAACTGGAATATGTTATCAAAAGATGCAAAACATTGATGATCAAGTTAAAGGAGTCCCTTATTTGGAAAAAGCATTTGCTGAAGGAAAAGGACTCTCTCCTACTCTTCCTTATGACTTAGGCCAGCTCTATTTGAAAAATGAGCAACTTGATAAAGCCCTCGAAATATTTACCAAGTACAAAAATTTAGCGAAAGCCGACCCTAAGGCAAAAGCTAACGCTGACAAAGCCATCGAAGTATGTCACAACGCCATTGCTCTTATGGCTGTACCCATGAATTTTACAGTTCACAGCTTCTCTAATACGGTAAATACACAATACACCGAGTATAATCCAACTGTCTCGGCAGACGAAAGTGTAGTTGCATTCACTGCTCTTCGACCGAATACTGGAAGGACTCGATCTGCCGATAAGTTTATAGAAGAGGTGCTTGTCTCCTATAATAAATCTGGAACTTGGTCCGATCCAGTTGTTATCCCAATTTCATCTGAATATAATGTTGGCACTGCCGGTATTTCTCCTGATGGTCAAAAGATGATGATTTTTATTGGTGGAACAACAGATCCTGGCAGCTTGTACCAGATTACAAAAGATGGTGACGGCTGGTCAAAAGCTAGCCTTTTGGCGGGCAGTATTAATTCAAACGCTCTTGAGACCACCTGTAGTATTACCCCCGATGGCAAAACCATTTACTTCGCCAGCGATCGTAATGGTGGTAGAGGTGGCCTTGACATTTGGAAAACAGAATTGAAAGCCGATGGCAAGTGGAGCCAACCCGTAAACCTTGGGCCTGAAGTAAACACTGCCGCCAATGAGGATGCGCCTTTCATTCATCCGGATCAAAAAACTTTATTCTTTACTTCCGACGGCCATAACACCATGGGCGGCAATGATATCTTCAAATCAATTTTAGTTGGAGGTAAATGGAGCAAACCCGAAAACATGGGCTACCCTGTGAATACTACTGCGAATGACAACTATTTTACTTTATTAGCCGATGGCAAGCGAGCTTACTTCTCTTCCGACAGAAAAGGCGGTCAGGGTGCACAAGATATTTACTACATCGACATGCCGGACAACGCATCAACCGTACCGCTTACGATGGTAAAAGGAAAAATTCTAAATGCAGAGACAGGAAAGCCCATGCCGACGAAAATGTATGTGATTGAGAAAGACACTAAAAAGGAAGTCGAATTTGTGTACGATCCCGATCCAAAGACAGGCGACTATCTAATCATCCTCCCTCCTGCTAAAAATTATGATATCGTTATTGAGTCAGAGGGGTTTTTACCCTACACCCTAAATGTAAATATTCCTAACCAGGATTATTTCTACGAATTGTATCAACAAATAACACTCAAGACAATCAAACAATTTGATGTTGTAGTAGGTCAGGAAGTGCAGGTAAAAAATGCATTCTATGATACTCAGCAAGATGTAAAAACTGATTTGCGCAAAACTCACGAAGCACAATTAGTTAAAAGTGGTACCGTTGACGTATACGACATGATGTTGGATCTTATGGCTTCCGATGATAAAGAGGGAATCAACTATTTGGTCAGCCTGATTGAACATCAGAACCCGATCGAATCGGTCAACTTCAATGAGAAAGAAAACTCCAAGATAGAAGTCGCCTCACGTACATACTATTATGACGAAAGCGATGAAAGCAAGTTTGAGCAAAAGAAAGTAGAAGGTAAAACCGTTTTCTCTTTGCCAACCATGGTGGTGACCGAGGAAGCCAAGCGATTGAAAGAAGAGTCCTCCAAGGCTGTCTCTTATGATAAAACTTTGCTCGATAAATTTGTAAAGATATTTTTTGATCAAGGTAAAAGCGATTTGAAAGATCAATACAAAACACAGCTCAATGACCTTATGCAAACCCTCAATTCCAATCCTGGACTTGGTGTTGAAATCTCAGGCTTTGCATCCGCAGAGGGATCAGAGGAGGCCAACCGCGAGCTCTCCAACAAACGAGCTATCGCCGTGCTGGATTACCTCAATCATCAAGGCATCGTGCGCAGAAGAATTGTAGCAAAAGGTTACGGTGCCACAAAAGATGACACAGTTTCGAAGGAAGAAGGCCGAAGAGTGGAAGTTAGAGTGGTAGCTGTAAAGTAATCTTCATGATTTAGTTTGATCATCACTAGCATTACTCACAAAATTTCATTTGCCTTCTAAGGACTGAATGGCTTTGGCTGTTTTCTTGCAGTAAGAAAGTATGTCAGGTAATGACTTTAATAACGACACCTTATTCGTGTTGATCTTCTGAATAGCCAAGCGATTTCCAATTGCTTTATCTACGCGCTGAGTCGGCCAGGCAATAAGGACGGCTACTGCGACACCAGCAAGGATAAGAAAAATTCGAGTTCTATTAATTGATCTGACCATTTTCACTAGTGTTTATTCGATAAGTGTTTTACACGCAACTATTGAGAAGCCTGACAATCAAACGGCATTATTTAATTTCTTATAAAGCTCTTCAAGTTCCTTTTTTCTGTTTACATAAATATTATGTTCCCAACCACTTAAGTAGTAAGCGAGAAAAAAGACCAAAAGAGTTAAAAGAGCTACCCAGCTTGACTTTGAATTTTCCCAAATACTAAGGAGAACGAGAATTAGAACAGGAAGATTGTTCCAACGCATCAATCGCGAAATTCGCACCTGGTAACTTGCAGTTGTAATCGCGTTCTTAAGGTCGCCAAGTAAAGTAAGGTCAAACTTAGTTGCTTCCCGAAGTCTGCGGACCCTGCTTACTAACATATACAGCATCGTAGCGAACATCCATAACGAGATCAAGTAAAAGAATAAGCCTCCTGACGATTTACTCCATGCTAACATGAAAATGAAAACTCCTGTTCCTCCATTCACCAGAATAAGTAGCAACTCACTGATATTAGCAATATGACCAGTACTTTTCTTCTTTGAAAGAATACGGTTGTGTAGCGCCTGCTCATTAATCGCATAGAGCGTCTCATTGTTTTGCGTGTCCCAGATTTTTTTCATCTCTTCAAATTCCATGGTTAATAATTTTCGATTTTATTATTAAATGTTTTTTGATGCGATTGATTTTAACACCAACATTCGATTCAGTGATACCAATAATGTCCGACATTTCCTTGTAGCTAAAACCATCTAGCATCAACAGCGTAATTGACCGATCAATCTCATCAAGCTTGGATATTTCTTCATAGAGCCAAACTAGCTTATCGTCTATCAATTGTTTATTCTCTTGTAAAATGTGCTCCACGTTGTCAAGAGCTTCTATTCCCCTTTGGTGCTTGTATTCTTTTCTTACCCACTTAAAAGAAGTGTTGAGCGCAATGCGGTACAACCAAGTGGTAATAGCTGCGTCGGCTTTGAATGTCTTAATGGAGTGCCATACCTGAATCGCGATCTCCTGAAACAAATCCTCGCGATCACTACTAGTAAACGCATATGTTCTCACCACTTTAAAAAGCAACGCCTTGTAACGAGCTATCCATTCTTCAAAGATTTGTTGTTGCTCGTGTTCAGTCAACTCTTTATTGTTTTTGATTTATTAGTACCGCAGTTAGCTTTAAATATTACAAGGAGGAGGAAATAATTAAGTAATTTAAGCTAGGTTTAATTGACGTTTCAGAGAAAAGTTGAACGCCTTACCCTAAAGCTAATAACATGAAAATAAAGATACTCCTCTTCTTCATAATCATACTTTGTAAGGTGAGTTTTTCCCAAGCCGTTTTCGATAGTACAAAACTTGGCAGCAATGAAAAAGTGGGACGTTATGCAAAGATTCGAGGATTCAATATGTATTATGAAATTTATGGAAAAGGTGAACCACTGCTTTTCATTCATGGAAATGGTGGTTCGATGACCTCGTTTCGTTATCAACTCCCCTATTTTGCAAGGCATTTCAAAGTAATCCTGGCAGATAGCAGAGCACAGGGAAAATCAGAAGATAACAGCGATTCACTTTCTTATGAAATGATGGCTGATGACTTTAATGCGTTGCTTGATTATTTAAAGATTGATTCGTGCAACGTAGTTGGTTGGAGTGACGGTGGTATCAATACGATTCTACTAGCCATGCGGCACCCTAAGAAGGTAAAAAAATTAGTATCCACTGGCGCGAACCTTTGGCCTGATACAACTGCAGTTGATTCCTTCCTCTATAGAATGGTTGTTCGTATGAAGGACAGTATCGCCAGGCTCGCTCCGACTGCTAAAACCAAAAATCTAGAAAAATTACTTCGCATTGTGGTGGACGAACCACATATAAAACTTTCAGACTTGAAAAAGGTACGTTGTCCCTCACTAATCATCGGTGGAGATCACGATGTCGTTCTGCCATATCACACCTTGCTTATAGCTGATGCAATTCCGAAGTCATATTTGTGGATCATTCCGAAATCAGGTCACTCCACACTGATCAATTACAAGAACGAATTAAATAAAGTGATTCTGGGTTTTTTCACCCATCCGTTTCGAGCTATTCAGGGAAGGGAACGGTTTAGATGATTCAGGTATTGTGAAAGAGTTCGGTTTAATTTTTTGTCAATACCTTAATTTATTCATCAAATAACCTAAGTCGCTTTACCTTCTTCTAATTTAATTGGACGAGTTATTAGCCTTTTTAAACAAATGCATTAGGATTTGGCATTTCTTATGGAGTAGCTTCGTGAAAAATTCTTATGGCTCGTTTTCTTGTTGCCTTACTGATACTGATAGAATTCTCATCCTTCGCACAAACTTCAGATGTTTCTCAGGATGATAAAAGTCTTGCTCTGCAGCAGCGTTACTCAATTATGAAATCAAAGGCAGAAACGTATCAAGACTACAAAGTGATCAAGGAATATATCTTGGATGGTGTCTGGAAAATTACGCTTGATTCAATGAAGGAGCAAAAAAAAATAGTCAAGCAAGAACGTCAAACTATTTCGAAATTGGAAGCTAGCCTCGTTGCAGCAAAAGACACCCTTAGACAAGAGCGAGCAGCCGTAACTCAAATTTTACACAGGAGTTCTCATATTTCCGTCTTAGGTATTGATTTCACAAAGAGCATGTTTATTATTTTAGTTGCTGGCCTTATTTTACTATTCTTTTTTACTGGAAGCGCCATGCTGACCAAGATAAAAATCATCCAGGCAACTGCGAAAGAGAAAATTGTCATTGCCGATGCCATTACACGCGAGTTCGATGAGTTCAAGAAAAAATCAATGGAGAAGCAAATAAAGCTGGCTCGTG
>Ga0134121_10005802_pt1 | contig 10020 bp, 6 predicted proteins | sample KB301_FD_96463 | JGI IMG/M metagenome (GOLD analysis project Ga0134121, IMG submission 96463) | Terrestrial soil microbial communities without Nitrogen fertilizer from Kellogg Biological Station, Michigan, USA - KB3-0-1 | ecosystem: Environmental > Terrestrial > Soil > Unclassified ... | reverse complement strand
GACTCCGGCGAGCATCAACGTCGACAGTTCTTGCCCAAAGTGCAACGCTGCCCTCCACAGCTGCCGTCAATGCACACATTTCGATCCGGGGGCGCGCCTCGAATGTAATAAACCGATCCCCGCACGGATAGTGAACAAACACGCGCGCAACGAGTGCGAACTGTTCGCGGCTCGAATTGTGGTCGAGCGCCAAACCTCGTCAGGCCCGCCGACGGATGCTCGTGACGCGTTCGCAAAACTGTTTAAGAAGTGAAATGTACACCGAAGGTGTTAATCCCTCGTTTGTCCCGAAGTGCGGGCTTCTTCTATTTCCAATCAGTTTCAACGACTCGCGTGTTTTGGCGTGAAGCAATTCTCGGATTAACGCCTCCTTTGCAGGGCACACGCTTCAGACCGAATTGAGGCAAAGCGGTTTGGCGTTATTATGTTGCTCTTCACACCCTGGTTGTTCTCTGGGTCTCTGTGCATCGGCGCCGACCTTTCAGTTGCTGGACCGCTGCACTAACGCTAAGTCTCAAGGAGCTGCACGATGAAACACCTCTACAAATTTTATCCGGCGACCACAACGATTGGACTGCTTTGCCTGATGCTGTTTACTGGCCTGCTTTACGGCGCGGGTCAGTCGCCCACCGGCGCGCCGCAGTCTCCCGGCCACACCTTTGACTTCGAGCGGTTCACTAAAAACAACCCATTCAAACTCAACACGCTGCCGACGACACCTTATGGTCCACCGTGGGCGGACATAGTGATGAAGCCGGAGAACTTGCTGGAATGCAAAGGCGCTGCGATCGCGCTCTGCTACTACTCTGGCCCGGGACCAACCACGCCCTGCACTCCGGACGAACTCGGCATCGCCAACTGCACCTGTTATGAAATTCCCGCAGGGCAACCTTACAAGGTTGATATCAATGCCATCTTGAACCGCGATGTGTACCTTAGAACGGTCGCTGCGTGTGGGAAGAATGGCGAGAAGTGCCAACCGACCGGATCTACTACTGCACCGGTCTGCGAGGCCATTAACAGCAACACCTTAATCCCAGGCGCGGATCTGATCTCGACCTTTAGCCTCTACCTCGAAAAGCAGGCGAAGGAGAATCCGCAGTTCAGCATTCACCCGACAACCTGTGCGACCCCCGCAGCCTATGCCGGCTGCATGGCAGCGCCCTGCAAACGGACAGGAAAGATCGATCCAAAGACGCGCTTGCCGCTGGTTCAATGCGGCTGCCCGACTTTCACTGGTCCTTACCAAGTCGGGACAGCCATCGAGCAGAACCAATGCGTGCTGGACGGTAGCTATGTCTGGTCGGCCGCCTACACGCCGAAACCGGATTCGCCAAATTAGCGCTGCGAGTAGCTGCCAGAAAATCACTTGGTTACTTTAGGAATCAGGTTCGAAAACTCATTACCATGGCAGACAGCAGGCGACTTACTATTTGCTCAAGCACGCACTCGCGTGTTTTGGCGTGAAGCAATTCTCGGAGGACACAACAAATGCCGACTCATGATTACCCGTACAAGAATCTCGTCTTTGAAGGTGGCGGTGTTAAGGGCGTCGCCTACGGGGGCGTTTTTGAGGTGCTGGAACAAAGGCGAATCACGCCGCAGATTGAATCGGTGGCGGGAACCTCCGCCGGCGCCATTACTGCCACCATGATGAGCCTCAATTACTCTGCCGAGGAATTCCTCAAGATCATGATGACTCTGAACTTCGAAAAGTTTGAGGACGGCTGCGATCTGATTGGGCCTATCAGGCTCATCCGGCATTTTGGCTGGTTTAAGGGAAACTACTTCCTCAAGCTTATGGAATCCTATATCGAGCAGAAGACCAGGGATGGTCAAAAGCCAGGGAATGGGCGCGCGACGTTTCGGGATTTGGTCGAGAAGTATCGGGACCGTCACTTCAAGAGACTATATGTCTTCGGCACCAACCTGACGCAACAGGCTGTGCAGAAGTTTTCCTACGAGACTACACCTGATGTGGCCGTAGCAGACGCGGTGCGCATTTCCATGTCGATTCCCTTCTTCTTCGAGGCGCGGTATTACGAGCAGAACGGCAGCAACGATGCTTATTGTGATGGCGGCGTGCTGAACAATTATCCAATCGACACGTTTGATGAACAGTACACTGCTGTCGATCCCGACACTGGCCAGCAGATGCTTCATAGAACGCCTAACCGGGAGACGCTCGGATTCCATTTCGTAGATCCGAGCCAGCCCGTCTCACCAATCAATAGTCTGCGGAGCTTTACCGGCGGCGTCATCGACGCGCTTTTGGACATCCAGGATATTCTGCTGAAGACAAACCCTGGTGACGAACGGCGCTCGGTCTTCATCCATGACCTTGGCGTCAAGTTTACGGACTTTGACCTGTCCGACCAGACGAAACGCGCGCTGATCGATCAAGGAAGGATTGCCACCAATAAGTACCTCGGCAAACCACAACAGCCGCTGCCTGAGATCAAGCGTCTCTGGCGCCGGGTAGCGCCCTAGTTTGATTTCGTGTTGTCTTTCCCTGAGCAAGAACGATCCACGAGCCACACGAAGCCGCACGAAAGGAACTTCTCTAGAGTCTCTACAGAATTTAGATACCACCTGATCTGAAAGCGAGTTAGTCGTGTATCATCTGCCAAATTCTTATTTGGGTGAGGGTTCCATGTCAAAACACCTGTTATCAATATTTGTTTTTTGCTTCCTGGCGGGACATCTGTCGGCGCAAGTTCCACAAAAGGCGATCACGGATGACTACAATAGTATTTTCAAAACAGTTAAATGGCGCTCTATAGGTCCGTTTCGTGGCGGGCGTTCAAACGCGGCGTGCGGTGTGGTGGGCGACCCACGGACATATTATATGGGGACCACGGGTGGCGGTCTTTGGAAGACGGATGACATGGGAATCACCTGGCGGAATGTCTCTGACGGTTTTTTTAAAACCGGTTCCGTCGGGGCCGTTGCGGTTGCCGAGAGCGATCCGAATGTCATCTATGTCGGTATGGGAGAACACGCAGTTCGGGGCGTGATGACCCACGCAGGGGACGGCGTATACAAGTCAACCGATGCTGGAAAGACGTGGAAGAAGATTGGATTGGAATTGACCGAGCATATCTCACGGATCGTCATCGATCCTAAAGATCCGAAGACAGTCCTGGTCGCGGCACAGGGCGCCTTATACAGCCACTCACCGCAACGGGGCGTTTACAAATCGATCGACGGCGGAGTGAATTGGAAGAACGTTTTATTTGTGGATGACAAAACCGGAGCCGCTGAACTATCAATGGACATGAATAATCCACGAATACTTTATGCAGCGATGTGGGAACACGGCCGGCTTCCCTGGAAAATGATCAGCGGTGGTCCGGGGAGCGGTTTGTATAAATCCACCGATACCGGCGATACGTGGGAAAAATTGAAAGACGGATTGCCGGAAGAAATGGGCAAGATGTCGATCGCGGTAAGCCGTTCGAATCCTGAAACTGTATATGCTCTGATCGAAAGCGATTCTGATAAAGAAGCCGGTGGTTTATTTGTCTCGAACAACGGCGGTAAGAAGTGGAGCCGGATAACGAATGACCACCGGTTGGTGCAGAGAGCCTGGTATTACCTTGAGCTATTCATTGATCCGAAGAATGAAAATACCGTTTACGTAATGAGCGCATCTGCACTACGCTCAAAGGATGGCGGTAAAACATGGGAAACCCTGTCAGGCACCCATGGTGATTTTCATGACCTTTGGATCAACCCCGACAATGCGAACAACTTCATAATCTCCAACGATGGCGGTTCCGCAATAACTTTCAACAGTGGAAGAAGCTGGAGCACGCAAGCGAATATGCCGACGGGGCAGTTCTATCGCATCAATGTAGATAATCAGTTTCCTTATCGAATCTATGGAGGACAACAGGACAATACATCCGTTTCCATTGCCAGCCGTGAGTTAGGAAACGGAGGGATCACCACCGCCAGCTGGACGTATTCTGCCGGCGGCGAGAGTGCTTTTCTGGCATTTGATCCCGACGATCCCAAATATGTGTTGGGCGACAGTTATCAGGGAACGATCGAGGTACTCGATGTCAGAGCGCAAGCCGGCACGAATATTATGGCCGCGCCCATTCAATATCTTGGCATGGACGCGAAAGACATCAAGTATCGTTTTAACTGGAACGCGCCCATCATCTGGAGCAAACACGAACCCAATACTTATTATCACGGCGCGCAGTACCTGCTGAAAACCAGCGATCTGGGTAGAACGTGGAAAGAGGTTTCTCCGGACCTCACTCGCAACGAAAAGGAAAAGCAGGGAAGAGCCGGTGGGCCATATACAAACGAAGAAGTCGGCGCCGAAAATTATGGCACGCTGAGTTACATCATGGAGTCACCTCACGAAAAAGGGGTGATCTGGACCGGCAGCGACGACGGCCTTGTCTATCTGACTCGCGACGGCGGAGCCAACTGGAAAAACGTAACCCCACACGGTTTGGCGGAGTGTTTGATTAATGCCATTGAAGTATCGCCGCATGACAACGCAACTGCTTACATAGCGACCACCCGATATAAGTTCAACGACCACACGCCGGGTTTATATAAAACCACAGACTATGGAAACACCTGGACCAGAATTAACAATGGCCTGCCTGCGAATGCATTCACGCGTGTAGTGCGCGAGGATGACGTGCGCCGGGACCTTTTATTTGCAGGCACTGAACTCGGTCTGTTTTTGTCCTGGAATGGCGGAAAGGACTGGTCCCCGTTTCAACTGAACTTGCCCGTTACTCCAATAACTGATCTCCGGATACACAAGGGCAACCTGATTGCGTCAACGTCAGGGAGAGGATTCTGGATCCTCGATGACTTGAGCGTCATTCGTCAGTACCAGGAAGCTGCTTCTCCCCTCACGATCTATCGACCCGAGAATGCTTACCTCGTAAATGGCTCTAGTGAAATGGACGAACCGGATGCTGAGTTTACGGGAGCTAGCAGCTTCAGAGGCGTGAATCCGGCAACCGGAGTGGTGGTTTACTACCAACTCCCCGAGTTGAAAAAAACAGACGAAATCAGGATGGAGATCAAAGATGCGACCGGAAATATTGTTCGTAGCTTTTCTTCCAAAGCCGATGAAAAGTACACGAAGTACGATGGCGCTCCGAAACCGGAACCGCTCTTGCCCAAAGCTAAAGGGCTGAACAGGTTTGTCTGGGATCTGCGTTACACAACGATGCCGGGGGTGCCCGGGGTTCGTATCGACGGCGGTTACGCGGGACACAAAGCACCTCCCGGGAAATACAGCATAGCCGTAAAAGTGGGTGAACAGGCGGTCTCAACCGAAACTGAGATACTTGCCAATCCTCTCTACCCTACAAACGTTTCCGTCTACATGGAATATCATCAGACCATGTTGGGTATGGAGACGGAATTGGCTGCGATGCACCGCATGATAAATAGCCTGTACGAAAAACAAAAACAGTTAGAGTCGCTGCTGAGTTCATTACCCGCCGGTGATAAATTCAGTGCCGTCAGGAAAGAAGGCGATGCACTGTTAAAGAAAATGAAGAGCTGGGATGAGGACATGGTGCAGCGCAAGTCAAAAGCCTACGATGATGTTGAGAACTTCCCGAATAAGTTCACAGCCAATTATCTGTTTCTGATCAATCAGACAGAGAGTGATATTCCCAGAGTCAATCAGCCGTCGCTGGATCGGCTGAAGCAACTGAATACGGAATGGTCTGCGTTGAAAGCGAGGGGCAATGAGATCCTCGACAAAGATGTCCCGTCGCTTAATAAGCGATTGTGGGAAGTTGGACTAGGAGCTATTTGGAAAGACTAGCGGTCTGACTCAGGCTTACGGCGACGCTTAGCCCGCCAAGGAACCATCCACAGATTTCGCAGATTACACAGATCTAACTGCTGCAGCAACCAAAGCGTACGGGGTTTCGTGTCGCTTCGTGTGGATTCGTGGATCGTCGCCCTCGCAACGACAAGACTGCGATCCACGAAATCACACCAAACATCACGAAGTTCTTGTTGCTTGCCGGAAAATCCCCGCGAGGAAAACAAGAAGTTGCACCTTTGTATCACAGATCTGAGATTGCTAATGAGAGCGTTTGATCCCCAAACAGACGGAATCGACAAAACGTTATTGTATGTAAGCCTCCCTTTTGAATTTGTGTAATCCGCGTAATCTGTGGATTCGCTCCCGGTAACGGACCCGCTCTTCCTCGCGGCCCTTGATCTTTAAGCCCGTTTAGGGAATATAATGCCGCCCGTTAACCACTCAGCCATATTACGAATCGAGGACAGCGACTATGAAATCGTTCGTCGTCTTCTCAATTGTCACGATTCTCGCCCTATCGGGAACCGTTGCCCAGAACCAAATTCCGCGTCGGAGTGTAGCTAAGAACGAGGTTAGCAAACCCGGCAATGACACGATGAAAATCTGTCAGGGTCTTGCGATACCTCCGGGCTACGTCATCGTGGGATACACGACTTCGTCGGTCTGCCCACACGGCGCGTATCTGCTCAGGAAACAGGCCGATTACGAGAATTCGTTAGGACGCAATGCGCCAACGAATGAAACTGAATCTGCACAGACGGCACCGGTAACTTCCGCGCCGCCGCGAGTGTCTGCGAGGTCTAAGGGAGCGCCGGCGGGAAATTTGAAAGGCGCAGGTGACGCGCCTACTCAGCTATCGCCTACATCGATACGGTCGGCGGATAATTCCGCCCAGCAGGCAAATACATCCGTGGCATCAAAGGGAGACACTGCAGAACCCGCGCCCCTGTTGGCGTCAAATTCTCGACCTCGCCGCGTTAGCGCAGCCCAAACCCAGAATGAACCTCCAACTTTAGCCGGCGCGGATGAGCCACGGCCGCTGCGCCCGCCAACTTTGTCAGGAACTACAACTGCCGATTCGTCAGAGAGTTCGACTGCCGCCACGAATGTGCCGCCGGCCGGGCCGGAAGAAGTGTCTGAAGGAGATGTGGTGCGCGTTGATACGACACTCGTTACGGTTCCAGTGAGTGTCCTGGATCGGCAAGGACGTTTCGTTCCCAATTTGAGACGAGAGGACTTTAGCGTTCTTGAAAATGGGACTGAGCAGTCAATCGCTTACTTCGAAACTGCCGAGAAACCTTTTACGGTGGCACTCCTTCTTGACGTGTCACCTTCAACTCAATTTCATATTTCCGAGATCCAGGAAGCTGCCATTGCCTTTGCCAAACAACTCCGGCCGCAAGATCGCGTGCTCATCATTAGCTTCAGCGATGAGGTGCTGCTTCTTACCGAAGCGACCAACGACATCAGCACGATTACTCAGGTTGTTCTCGGAAACCTTAAGGAGGGTAACTCAACTCGGCTTTACGACGCCGTCCACCTCGCGGTCAAGGAACGGTTGGACCGGATTCCGGGGCGCAAGGCGATGGTGCTCTTTACCGACGGTGTCGATACGGGCAGCTTCAGTTCCACCTATCAGAGCACTCTTCATGAAGCCGAAGAACTGGATGCATTAATTTATCCAGTTCGGTATGACACGTCTGATTACATGCGCGCGTTTCAGAACGCCGGCAGCGGCACCGTCACAGTCGTTACAAGAAGCAGTCATTGGCCATTTGGCTCGAGGACGACCACCCAGACGATCCCTGGTCCTCAAATCAACGGAGGCGCTCCGATTCCGGGAACAACCAAGGCTGATTACGACCGGGCCGATCAATATCTGCATGCTCTGGCAGAGAAGAGCGGTGGCCGGCTCTATCAGGCTAACGATTCGACGCAACTGTCTGAAGCGTTCACGAGAATTGCTCAGGAACTGCGTTGGCAGTACAGCATTGGCTACTATCCTAAAGCAGGAACGGATGAAAGTGGCGAGCGCCGTCAGATTAGAGTCCGCGTGCATCAACCGGACCTCGCCGTGAAAGCGCGAGATAGTTATATGAAATCCTCGGCGACGCCACCCAGGTAGCCGGGTTTTTTCTCTCTGCGTAGTCTCTGCGACCTTTGCGTCTCTGCGGTGAGTCTTTCAACCCTTATTCACCGCAAGACGCAGAGAACGCAGAGGTGGCGCAGAGTTCAGGAAACCCGGAGTACAGACGCATTGAAATTTGTCAGTTGGTTTTATGATCAGTGCCCATTACCCTCAATTTAGTAGCTCGCACCCAGGGAGGTGATTATGGCAACGAAGACTTTTCCGCGAAGTCTGGAAATGCTCACCAGATTATTGTTCGTCACTGTGATATTAGTTGTGGTGGCTAACGTAACCGGTGCTTATACGATCGTTTTTCGGGACGGGCACCGTATCGAAGTGCCCGCAATGTTTGAGGTGGGCACCGTGACGGTCACCTACGAACTCGCTCCCGGAATCAACAAGTCATTGCCGTTGTCTATGATTGATATAGTGGCAACGGAACGGATCAACCTGGAAGCGCCGGGAAGTTTCTTCAAACATTCTGAACAGCCCGCGACTGCTTCACCCGCGCCTCTAACGCAACGCGCTGGTCGTACTTTGACAAACCTCGATCTTGAACCGATTCGACAACGACGAATCGAAAGTGAGAAGGAGTATGAAAAGCGCCGGGTCGAGTTGGGACTGCCGACGGTCGAAGAAACTCGCGAGCGACGAGCAGCAGAAGAAGAAGAGGCGCTGGCTCTGACTCGTGAGCGCGCCGCGGATAACGCTCGCAATGAGGCTTACTGGCGCGACCGCGCCAACGCGCTGCGCAGTGATTTCAATTCGGTTGACGCACAGATAAGTTATTTGCGTTCACGTACGGCCCAGAATCAGGGTTCGATCTACAATTCGTACCCGAATGTTTATGGCTATCCGAATAATGGTTACCCGAATGTTTACGGCTACCCCAATAACGGTTATCCGAACGTGTACGGCTATCCGAATAATGGTTACCCGAACATTTATGGCTACCCGAACGGCCCGCAATATCCGTCTCCTTATGAGAGACGCCGCTCGCGGGATCTGGGAAGGGTGGCTGTGCCAAATCGAGGCGTGCAGATTCCGACACGACGCCGTCCGGATTTTGGAGTTCAAGTAATTACACCGTACCCGTACCCCCCACCATATCAGCCACCCGTTAATGGGAACTCATCCTACGAGGACGACAGGCTGGATGATTTGCTGATGAGACGAGCCGACCTGGAATCTCGTTGGCGAACCCTGGAGGAAGACGCGCGCAAGGCGAGAGTGCCACAAGCGTGGCTGCTGCCTTGATTACACAGCGATCAGTCAATATTGGCCACGGCGCCCAGGTTTGATTTCGTGTTGTCTTTCCCTGAGCAAGATCGATCCACGAAATCACACGAAATTGGCACGAAATAACGTTTCGTGTGGCTTCGTGGATCGTCTTAACTCCCATGAGGGTCTCAAAACAAAGACTGACGCTACCGCTCTCGGCACTGACCTCCTCGCCGCGTAGACCACTGCGCTAAGAAGAGTATAGGGAAGAGTATAGGAGGTGAAATGAAACGATTCTATATCTTAATAATTGTTCTACTCATCACGGGATTTGTGCGCGGTGATGCGGGTGCCGCACGCGCGCAAGACCCCCTTATCGTAAACTCAAAGACCATTGCCCTGAAACTTGAAAACTCTCGCGTACGTGTTCTCGAGGCCACCCTTGAACCAGGTGTTAAGGAAAAGATGCACTCGCATCCCGCCTATGTCATCTATGTCATCGCCGGCGGAAGGGTCCGCAACCACGGTGCTGACGGCACGGTCACTGAAGCAGACTTCAGAACCGGCGACGTTATCTATCGTGATCCCATAACGCACTGGGCCGAGAACATTGGCAGTACCACCATCCGCCTTGAGATTGTGGAACTTAAAAACCAGGCAACGGTCAACTCAAACGAAGACTGAACCTGTCGCTACCACTCTGCCGATTTCGCGGATTACTCATTAAAAGCGTTGCGGCGAGCAGTTGATCCATAGTCACACAGAGTCCTGCGATCTCTTTTTGAATCTGCGCAATCTGTGGATTCAATTTTCAAGTTTCAAGCGCCGAGACATCTCGCTCGAAATT
>Ga0134121_10005801_pt1 | contig 10020 bp, 5 predicted proteins | sample KB301_FD_96463 | JGI IMG/M metagenome (GOLD analysis project Ga0134121, IMG submission 96463) | Terrestrial soil microbial communities without Nitrogen fertilizer from Kellogg Biological Station, Michigan, USA - KB3-0-1 | ecosystem: Environmental > Terrestrial > Soil > Unclassified ... | reverse complement strand
CCTCTATCACAACAATGGCGATGGAACGTTCACTGACGTATCAAAGAAGGCCGGTGTTTCGGACCCGGATGGCTATTACGGCCTCGGTGTAATTGCCAGCGACTTTGACGGCGATGGCTTGATCGATATTTTCGTGGCCAACGACTCGACGCCCAATTTCCTCTATCACAATAACGGGGATGGCACCTTCAAAGACATCGGATTTTCATCGGGCACGGCGGTCAATGAAAATGGCAGCGAGCAGGGAAGCATGGGCGTGACGCTCGGTGACTATGATCATGATGGCCGGCTCGATCTGTTTATTACTAACTTTGACGATGACTACAATACTCTCTATCGCAATGACGGCAAGGGTTCGTTTACGGATGTCTCGTATGCCGCTAAGGTAGCCGCCGTCAGTCTGCCGTATGTTGGCTGGGGAACCTGGTTCTTTGATTATGACAACGACGGCTGGGCCGATCTGTTTGTGGTCAACGGCCACGTCTATCCGCAACTCCCTACTTACCGCCAGCGAAATTTCGTCCATCACAACAACCACGACGGCACCTTTATGGAAGTTGGAGCGCAACTGGGAGCGCCCTTCGCTGAGAAGCGTACCGGACGAGGCGCTGCTTTCGGGGACATCGACAACGATGGTGACGTGGACGTGATAATCAACAACCTGGATGGTCCGCCGCAATTGCTGCGAAACGACGGTGGAAACACGAACAATTCTGTTCTGATTAAGACGATTGGCGTAAAAAGCAATCGTGACGGTATCGGGGCACGCGTCAAAATCGTTTCCGGCGATCTCAGCCAGATTGGCGAAGTCTACAGTGGCGGCAGCTATCGTTCGCAAAGCGATCTGCGCTTGAGCTTCGGAGTAGGGAAGCGAACGAAAATAGATCTCATTGAAGTCCATTGGCCCAGTGGCGCCATCGACAAGATCGCCGATACCGCGGTAAACAAGATGCTCACCATTAAAGAAGGTCAGGGCGTCGTCGAGCAGAAGGACTTAAAGCGCGGATCACAACGACAGTGATGGAGAATTCTTCGCATCCAAGGCCGCGAAACGACCTGGCTCACACGGCCGGCTCGCGAGCGCGCAGGTCGATGTGCCTGCACCGGCAGCGGCTCACGTTGACGATTACACTCGTGTTTATGGCGGCGTCCTTTGCGACTGCCCAGCCGGCGACGGTGCAGGAACGTCTGGAGAAAGCGGCAAGCTTGATTCGCGACAATCGCATCGCCGAGGCAGAGTTGCAACTCAACAGTGTTTTGAAAACGGCGCCGAACGAACCAGTCGCCCTCAATCTGCTGGGAACTGTTCGCGCTCAACAGGGAAGGCTAAATGAGGCGGAAGTGCTTCTGGTTCGGTCCAGCCGAATTGATCCATCCTATGTCGCCGTGCGCATGAACCTCGCCTTTCTTTACATGCTCAGGAACGATCCCGAGAAAACAATTTCGGAATTGAAAGCCGTCGTTAAACTCCAGCCGAACAATATTGAGGCGAACTACAAACTTGGGTGTTTATTGCTGGCGCGGGATCAGGTGGACGAGTCTATCGCGATCCTTGAAAAAGCGAAGTCCGAGATTCCGGCCTCGGTCGTGTTTCTGCCCCTGCTTGGTGATGCCTATCTAAAGAAAGGCAATGCCGGAAAGGCTGAGGAGAATTATTTGCAGGCGCTGGCGGCGCAGAAAGACAACCCGGACGCAGTGCTGGGCCTGGCTAAAGTCTCGCAAAACCGCGGCGATGCGCGAGCAGCTCTGGGATATCTTGCCAGGGCTCGTGAACTGACAGGGAACAGTCCTGAACTTCTTTACAAAGTAGGCGTGGCTGCGTTGGCACTTGGAGCCTTTGACGATGCTCAGACAGATCTGGCCCAGGCAGCAAAGTTAAAACCCAACGAGCCTGCCTATCTGATCGCGCTGGGCGCCGCCTGGCTAAAGAAGGCTGATCTGGTTGCGGCCGAACAAATTTTCCGCCGGGCTCTGGAGTTACAACCGCAGAGTGCGCAAGCCGAGATGTATCTCGGTTACGTGCTGTACAAACAGAAGAAGTTCGGCGAAGCGACGAGCTATCTCGAGAAAATGATCAAAGCGGATTCAAATATCCCCGAATCCTTCTACTACCTGGGCTTGATCGTTCAGGAAGAGAACGAGGACGAGCGGGCCATCACACTATTGGAAAAGGCGGTCCAGATATCGCCCACGTTTGCGAATGCCCACGTCGCTCTTGGGGCTAGTTACCTGAAACTGAAAGACTATCCACGCGCTCAGAAGGAACTGGAGCTGGGCGCCAGACTAAACCCTGACGATTCGAAAGCGCACTATCAGTTGGCGGTCTTGTATGCGCGCCTCAAGGACCCGAAACGGGCCCAGGCCGAGATGGCGATCGTGGAAAAGCTGAAGACGGTCGAGCAGTCACAAAGAAAAGAAGGCGATACTTTTGTGATTACGCCGGCAGCGATACCGAATGAAGAGTAAGCATCTTAGGCGTCAAGGAAGCGCCGTCACGTCGTGAAACAGGAGTAAGGATTGCAACCCCAACGGGGTTGAGTCAGTCAAAGCTTCCCGAGGCTCTTCGTTTAGTATTTCCCTTGCGAGAATGCGAACTTACTATCATCTCAAGATCGCGGTGGCGCTTTTCCTGGTGCCTCCCATTCTGCCTCTGGCCGTTTTCGCTCAGGGCCCCAAGTCGAACGTAACTTTCGTGGAAGTGCCGGCTCAAAAGAGCGGCATCACCTGGGTTCATAACAACGCTCATTCGAACGATCGCTATTTGCCGGAAACCGTCGGCGCCGGTTGTGCTTTCTTCGATTACGACAACGATGGCTGGATGGATATCTATCTGGTGAACAGTGGACCTTCAGATTTCTACACGCCCGGCACTCCGCTCCGGAATGCGCTTTACCATAACAACCACGACGGGACATTTACAGATGTAACGGATAAGGCGGGGGTCTCGGGAGGCACTTTCGGGATGGGCGTAGCCGCTGGTGATTATGACGGCGATGGTTGGGTGGATCTCTATGTGACCAGTTATGGCCGGAATATTCTTTATCACAACAACGGCAATGGCAGCTTCACCGACGTTACGGACAAAGCAGGCGTGTCCGCGCCTGGCTGGTCCACCTGCGCAGTCTGGTTCGACTACGACAACGACGGCAAGCTGGATCTGTTCGTCTCGAGCTTTGTCGTTTATGAAAAGTCGCTGAACATTCTCTGCACCGACGAAACCTTGAGCCGGCGTTACTATTGTGTGCCGCGGCTGTTCAAGCCGCGGGCCAGCCACCTCTTCCATAACGATGGCAACGGCAAGTTTACCGATGTGAGCAAATCATCGGGAATCGCCGACTCGCCGGGCAAATCGTTCGGCGCGGTCGCGACGGATGTTAACAACGACGGCTTGATGGACTTGTTCGTAGCTAACGATACGATGCCGAACTTTCTTTTCATAAATAAAGGTGGCGGAAAATTCGAGGAGGCCGGGTTGGCTGCGGGCGTGGCCTTCAGTGATAACGGCAAACCCCGCTCGGGCATGGGCGTAGACGCGGCAGACTTTGACGGCGACGGCTGGCAGGATCTTTTCGTGGCCAATATCGACAGAGAGTTTTTCAGTCTTTATCACAATCAGAAGGAGCTGATTTTTACCGACGAGCCCGGCGAAATAGGCACCGCCACGCAAATGTTAAGCGGCTGGGGCCTGAGATTCTTTGATTATGATAATGATGGTGATCCCGATTTGTTCCTGGTCAACGGACACCCGGATGACTTTATCGAGATGCGCACGACGCGCGTGAAGTACAAGGAGCCTTTGTTGATGTTTGAGAACATGGGGCGCACTTTTAAAAACGTGAGCGCGCAATCGGGGCCTGTTTTCAGCAAAGAGTTTTCCGGACGCGGCATGGCGACCGGTGATTTTGATAACGACGGCGATCTGGATGTGCTGATCTCGAACAACGGGGAGCCTCCGCTGCTGCTGCGAAACGAAGGTGGCAACAAGAATAATTGGCTTGGTCTGCAACTGGTAGCGGTTAAGAGCAACCCGTCTGCCGTGGGCGCCTTGATTACCTGGCAGGCCGGGGGCGTGAAGCGAACTCGTCTGAAAACCGCGGGCGGCAGTTATCTTGCTTCGCACGATCCTCGCGAGATATTGGGGCTGGGCTCTGCGAAGAAAATCGATAGCGTCGAGATTCGCTGGCCCAGCGGCAAGGTAGACAAACTGACGAATCTGCCAATCAACACATACCTAAAGGTAATTGAGGGAGAAGGCATTTCCAAAAGCCCGAGCCCAGTCAGGTAACATGGCGGAACGCGTTAAGAAAACTGTTGTGCTGGCCGGCCTGGCCTGTTTCGCTTTCAGTCTTTCTCTGGCACTCGCTCAGGGCCCGCGCGACGTATTCTTAAGGTGGCGACCAACGCACGAACTCGCCGGCGTTCGGTTTATCGGCAGCGCCGCCTGCGTCCAATGTCACACCGCGCTCGCTGCCAACCGCTGGGCTAATCCCATGAGTCGCGCGTTGGAACCTGTCGAAAATTGTGACGTTCTGAAGACGCATTCGCGACTGGATTTTCGCAATGGCGCCTACAACTACCAGATTGTCCGACAGGGAAGTCGCAGCATCTACACCATCAGTCAGGGTGCAAACTCGATTTCCGAACCCGTCCTGTTTTGCTTTGGCCAGGGCAAGGCGGGTCAGACGTATGTGTTTCAACATAACGGCGTGTTCTACGAAAGCCGCGTCAGTTACTATCAGGAAATTAAGGGACTGGATTTTACTATCCTGCATTCGCATTCAGAGCCGTCATCGATCGAGGAAGGATTGGGCCGGCCGATGACGGCGGAAGCGGCCCAGGGCTGCTTCGCTTGTCACTCGACCGCGAGCGTGCGCAGCGGTCAACTCCAACTCGATCATTTGATGCCCGGCGTCGGTTGTGAAGGCTGTCATGGCGCGGGGGAAAAGCACGTTGCGGCCGTCAAAGCGGGCAGCCGCAACCTGCAGATATTTAATCCCGCGAAGATGGAAGCGGACGAGTTATCGCAGGAATTCTGTGGCGCCTGTCACGTTAGTTTCGAAAAAGCCCTGGCGATGCCCGGTCAGGGCGGCACAAATAACCTGCGTTATCAACCGTACCGGATCTTTAATAGCAAGGGCCACAACAACGATGCCCGGATTAGTTGCGTCGCCTGTCACGATCCCCATGACAAGTTGGCAAGCGATGCAGCTTTTTATGATTCAAAATGTTTGGCCTGTCATCTTGCGACTCGCAGCGAGGCAAAGACTTCCGCGCGCTCGGCTGCAGCATGTCCGGTCAGCAAGCAACAATGCACCACTTGTCACATGCCAAAGATCCAACTGCCTGGGGCGCACGGCAAGTTCACCGATCATTGGATCCGAATCGTTAAGCCTGGCGAAGCGATGCCGAATTGAATTCGACTCGCAATAAGAGGAAGACGAGCCACGAACTGACACGAACCGCCACATCTCCCTAAACCATTTCGCTCTTGTTTAGTGTTGGTTCGTGGATCGTGTTTGATCGTTTCGTTGTCATGGCGTGTTTTCCTTAAGACCCTCAACGTTAAATTCAAGAACCTGATTGCCTTTCATGGTAGAAGTGGCTGAGTGCGGACTATCTTTGCTCATCGTGGATTTGTGACAAACTTCTCGTAATTCTGAATAAAGACGATATTCGTCGACTTCCGCAGCAGACGCAACCCCTTCGGGGTTGCGCTTCTTTCCACCACTCGATCCCAGGGTAGCCGCGCGGCGCGGCAACCCGGGGCTTTGTTGCTCAACCGCTTCGCGGTAGTCTCCGAACGCTTAGGCTTTCTGAAAAACCAATCTACGGCCTGGAGGGCGCTGGCGGATTCGCCAAAGCCGTGACTCGTTTCTTCCAGTCCGCTGGACTCATCGAACGAAGTTGCGGCAACTCAGCGGCTGCAATCACCAGTTTTCGCACGCTTGTGATGACAACGAACTCAAGCGCGGCGCTTGGTTTCGCTGCTTCGTTGAGCCTCGCAAGGTGTGCGTCACGCCACTCGATAGTTCCTGCGTCACCGGCGCTAAGATGGGAAATTGCATCCAGTCCCGTCGCGGCAATTACCGATAGATTATTTGCCAGCGGCCTGGCCTCCTGCAGAGCAGGTGATCGGTCGATCATTGGCCCGAGAGCGCGACTTGCGGTTTCCCAGTCGGCCAGGACTGTTTCCAGGTTCCGTCGATAGAGCGCAAAGCGAGGAGCATCAGAAAGAAATGCATCGACATTAGCAGCGAACTGGCGACCCGCTTCGCTGTCCGGTCGCGCCGCATCGACCAGACCGGTTAGCGGGCTCAACATTGTCTGCGGCCTCATTTGATAACGGCGGTACTCTTTGACCGGTTCAATGATTGACGCCAACGTGCGGAGTGGTCCGGGGTCGTCGCTTCCAGCCAGACGGCGGAGCAACATGCTGTAATTCCTTTCATGAGTCAGTCCCAGGTCTTCGAGTTGACGACTGATCAGCGACAAGCGGCGATACATGTCGTCGATATCAGTAACGTTGCGCGGCGACCAAAGCCGCTCGGCAATTGCGGCGGTGCGCGGCCAGATGCGCGAGTCGATCGTTTCCGGGCTCACCCACTCGCCCCACATGGTCGCTTCCCCCCCGAGAATATGTTTCGCTGCTTCGGCAGTGAGCGTGGAATTCGTTGGGATGGGGTCGACCAGATAATGTTGAGACGCCGGAAAGATGAGATCGATGTAGTAGCCTGCCGATAGAATTCCGTTGTAGCCTTGCTTTGCCGCCGCTGCCAGAGAGTCTGGCCCGCGCCACGATTGAATGACGGCGTCCTTCGGCAGGTCCGGATGCAGTATCTCCTCCCATCCGATCATTTTCTTCCCATGCTTCTGTAAGATTTTCAAAACGCGTTGATTAAAATAGGCCTGCAGTGCGCGATTGTCCTTAATGCCTTTCTCTTTCATGAACGCCTGGATTTGCGGATTGCGATCCCACTGTTTGCCCTCATTCTCGTCGCCGCCGATGTGCATATACGCGTCGGGAAAAAGCGCGGCCATCTCGCCCAGAAAGGTGTCGAGAAACTTGTAGGTTTGTTCACGCGTCGGATCGAGTGCCGGCTCAAAGATTCCCGCGCCCCGTTCGATCTTGTAAGGTCCGGGTGCGCTGCCGATCTCGGGATAGCCAACGAGCCAACTAGTGCTGTGGCCGGGAATATCAAACTCAGGCATTACTCGAATGCCGCGGTCACCAGCGTAGGCAATAATCTCGCGCACTTCGTTCTGGGTGTAGAAGAGACCGTCAGATCCCAGCGTGTGCAGTTTGGGAAGCCTTTTGCTCTCCACTCGAAAGCCCTGGTCCTCGGTCAGGTGCCAATGAAAGACGTTGAGCTTTACCGCGGCCATCGCATCGAGATTCCGCTTAAGGACTTCCATGGGCTCGTAGTGACGGCCGACATCGATCAGTAAACCGCGCCAGGGAAAGCGTGGTTGGTCTTGAATTCGAATCCCCGCGAGATAATAGCCGTCGCGATCACCCTGTAGTAGTTGCAGGAAAGTCTCCAAACCGCGCAGCGCTCCCACAACCGTTGGCGCTACCAAGCGCGCCTGTTTGTCGGTGACTTCCAAACTATAACTTTCGTTTTCATTGAGAGATGGAATAGTGTCGCCCGCTCGTTCGCATTGAATCACGAGCGCCGCGGTGCTCTCATCAGACGCGAGCTCAGCCGGAAAACTCAAAACTGTTCGCCTCGCCAGCCGTCTTAGCATGCGACCGACGCCGCCGCGCAACCGATCATCTGCATAGTTCTTGAGTGCGACGTTGAAGCTGCCCGTAATCGGTAAACGGCCCGCCTGGGCTTGGACCGACAAAGGCACGGGCATCAGATTGAGCTGGCCCGCCGTGATCATTTGCCCGGCGGTGCCTTGTGCTTGTAGCAAGCCCGGCATGTTAAAGACAGAGACTAAGAGCAGCACGAGGATGGTGTATTTGGCAGCCTTCATGGTTAGCAGGTTTCACCTTTATTGTTCGGCAGTAGACTTGCTACAAAACGGTTCTAATCGCTCCGGAATCGTGACATAATCGCAGCGCAAATTATTCGTCGCATTGTAGCTGATTCACTCTGAATCGTAACGTTTAAAAGCAGGACGCGAGAAAGTTTCTTTCGTGAGCATAAAGAGAACTCAGGTCCTTTACCGCAAGAGCAAGCGGTTTAGCACAAGGCCGTTTATGGGCGCGCTCTTATCCCTTTTAATAGCGGCTATTATCGGTTTGTTTTTGATCGTGTGCTCAACAACAGAGGCCGGTAATCCTGCCGTCTGGAGCCTGTTGTGGAGCGACGAGTTCGAAGGTCCCAATGGTTCGCCAGTTGATTCGAGCAAATGGTCTTTTGATCTGGGCGGGAACGGCTGGGGCAACAACGAGCTTGAGACCTACACGAGCCGGCCTGCCAATTCAGATCTCGAAGGCGGCGCTCTGGTAATCAAAGCGCTGAAAGAGACCTTCACGGGCTCTGATGGAATTAGTCGGAACTACACTTCGGCAAGACTGCTGACCCGGAATAAGTTTACCCAGGCCTACGGACGTTTTGAGGCGCGAATTAAGATCCCCTATGGCCAGGGAATCTGGCCGGCCTTTTGGATGTTGGGCGACAATATCAGTACTGCCGGCTGGCCCAATTGCGGCGAAATCGACATCATGGAAAACATCGGCAAAGAGCCGTCAATCGTTCATGGGACTTTTCATGGACCAGGTTACTCAGGCGGGAACGGCATAGGCGCCGCCTACACATTAAGCAATGGGCAAAAGTTTTCCGACGATTTCCACACCTTCGCCGTCGAGTGGGAACCGAACGTCGTGCGTTTTTACGTCGATGGGCTCTTGTACCGGACGCAGACACCTGCGGACCTACCGGCCGGCAAATCATGGGTATTCGATCATCCCTTCTTTATTATTCTGAACGTGGCCGTTGGCGGAGGATGGCCCGGGAATCCCGATTCGACAACGGTCTTCCCGCAAAAGATGCTGGTCGATTATGTGCGTGTCTATCAACGTTCCACACCGTCGAATGTTCCGGTGCTGCTCACTGAGGAAGGCGCTAACCGAGCGCTGGCGCTCGACTCAGTGACCTTCAAGGTCGATCCTTTTCCGGTCAGGACCGCAAACAACTTCAGTTCGGATCAAACCACGAGACTGATGCTTTTATCCGCCAACCTGGACCTGCAGCCTGGAGACGATGCATCGATCGTAACGGCCCAGGCCGATGATGGGAAGGGTCATGCATATCCGCTGGATGTGGAATGGGTGGGAAGGCTGCCGAGCTTTGATTGGATCACCGTAGTGATTGCTAAATTACCGGATACATTACTAGGCGCCGATCAAGCGCTTATTAGCGTGACCGCTCACAATCAATCCAGTAATCAGGTTTCGGTTTCGTTATCGCCTTGATGCGAATGCGAATGCGACCGCGACCCGACGAGCAGAAGGAGATCATCAATGAACTGCCGACTCGTTAATTGCCCTAATGCTATCGTGCGGCTTCAAGTTGCGGTGCTGTTTTCACTTTGCATAGCCGCCACCACCCTGGGCCAGGGAAAACCAGCCGGGGCCGGGCCACCGCCCAACAACAATCCAAATGTCGGAGATCGTGTGCGGCAGATCGATGAAGGCAGATTGCGCGGCGCCGAAACGAATGCTGGTCTGGAGGAGGAGAATCAAAAGCGTGTGCAGGCCGCGATCGTAAACATGAAAGACGATTTTAAGCGGATTCAGGTGCTGCGTAACGATATCGCTCGAAATCTAGTCGCAGGCAAACCGCTTGAATACAAGTTAGTGGCCGACCAGACTGCTGAAATCAATAAGCGCTCCACCCGTCTAAATATTTATATGCAGGCCCGGGTTCCGGATGAACAGAAGCAAAGCATCGCCGATGAATTAAAGAACGAAGAGATGGTGAGCGCCCTTGTGAAGCTGTGCAAGTTGATTGACAGGTTCACCGAAAATCCTGCGTTGAAGAACGCGGACACGGTAGACTCAAAGGATAT
>Ga0134121_10005800_pt1 | contig 10020 bp, 7 predicted proteins | sample KB301_FD_96463 | JGI IMG/M metagenome (GOLD analysis project Ga0134121, IMG submission 96463) | Terrestrial soil microbial communities without Nitrogen fertilizer from Kellogg Biological Station, Michigan, USA - KB3-0-1 | ecosystem: Environmental > Terrestrial > Soil > Unclassified ... | reverse complement strand
GCGCTACAGAGACTCGCCGGGAACGAGATCCTGGAAGAACGCCGGAACAGACGGTTCCCCGGGGAGCGGGAGGTTCGTTTCCACCACGTGCTGATGCGCGACGCAGCTTATGGCCTCTTGACGGCGGACGATCAGGCCAACTGGCATCGCGCCGCTGCGCAGTACCTGGAGGCGCGCGGGGAGCCCGACGCCCTCGTGCTCGCGGAGCACTTTCGCCAGGGCCGCGAGGCGGCGCGTGCGATCCCCTACTACCTCCAAGCCGCTGACCAGGCGTACGAGACCAACGACATGGCTGCCGTCCTTGCGTGCGCGGAGCGCGGCCTTCGCTGCGGCGCCGAGGGAGAACTGCGCGGCGCCCTCCTGAGCCTTGAGGTCGCGGAGTACCTCGGGCGCGTACAGTATACCGAGGCCCTCGCGGCGGGAAACGAGGCGATCGATCTGCTCCCCGCGGGCAGCAAGCGCTGGTGCCGTGCATTTCAAAACCTTTTCCCGGCTGCCACGATGACGCACCAGGTTGCCCTGCGCGCCGAGCTCTCGTCGCGTTTCGCGCGCGTCGAGCCGAGCGCCGACGCGCGCAGCGAGTACGTCCGCGCGGCCACGTGGTTGTCCGTTGCGTTCGGCAGCACGGGGGAGAAGATCGCTGCGCGTGCGTTCTTGACGCGTGCACGAGGGATCTGCGTGGGGCTCGATCGGAGCGAGATCGCCTGGGGCTACCTTCGCGGGGCGGAGGCCAACTATCAGCACTTTCTGGAAGAGGCCCCCTGGGCATGCATGCTCAGCAGCGCCGAGGGGAAAAGGTTGCTCGGTACGGCGGGCGACCAGCGCGACCACTCCTTTCTCTGCACCTACTACGGAAAGGCGCTGCACGCTCTCGGTGACCACGTTGCGGCCGAGGCAGAGCTGCGAAAGAACCTAACGGCCGCCGAGCGACTGAACGAGCCGCTCCGCTTGGCCTACGCCAAGACATTCCTCGCCCGGCTGCTCGCTGGTTCGGCGTCCGCCACCGAGCTCGACGAGCCCGAGCAGTTAGCGCGGGACGCCATCGCGACAAAGAACCCGTCGCTCCTCGGCGTGGCACACGGCGCCCTGGCTGAGATCAGGCGGCGCCGTGGCGATCTCCCCGGCGCAGAGGCTGAGGTCCGCGCGGCGTGCGAGGCGGCGCGCCCGTTTCCCCCGTACTCGTGGGAGCTCATCGCGCTCTGGGTGCAAATCTTGATCGAGCAGGGACGCGCGGCCGAGGCCCTCTCGATCGGCGACGGTGCGATCCGCGAGCTCAAGCGCCTCGGGCTTGAGGGCCACGGCGAGATCGCGCTCCGCCTCGCCGTGGCCGAGGTCCATCACGCGGTCGGAAACACGACCGCTGCCGCCGCGGCGCTCACCCTTGCGCTCGAGCGGCTGTGGATCCGCGTCAACGACATTCCCGAAGGGACGCCGCGCGAGCGCTACCTGACGCAGGTCCCGGTGAACGCGCGGCTGATCGCGCTCGGACGAGCGTGGCTCGGCGAGAACGCGGTCATCCAACCGACCCTCGGCCAGCCTGGAGTGCTCGCATGAGCGTGCTCAGGTAACGATCTCGCTTGGCGGCGACCGAAGCAGCGGTGGAGGCGAGGATGCGTCAGGTTGTGATCTCCGGGACGCTGCCGCTCCAGGTAAGCGGCGCGCCGGTCGCCTTGGCGACGTCCTCGGCGGACACGCCGGGCGCGCGCTCGCGCAAGACGAGCCCCTCAGCGGTCACGTCGATGACGGCGAGGTCACTGACGATCATGTGGACGCACGCGACGCCGGTGAGCGGCAGCGTGCAGTCGCGCAGGATCTTGGGCGCGCCTTCCTTGGTGGTGTGCTCCATCGTCACGATGACGCGGCGGCTGCCGGCGACGAGATCCATCGCGCCGCCCATGCCCTTGATCATCTTGCCGGGGATCATCCAGTTGGCGAGGTCGCCGCGCGCCGAGACCTCCATGGCGCCGAGCACGCTGACGTCGACGTGGCCGCCGCGGATCATCGCGAACGACTGCGCCGAGTCGAAGAAGGCCGAGCCCTTGATCGTCGTGACGGTCTGCTTGCCGGCGTTGATGAGGTCGGGATCCTCGTCGCCTTCTTCGGGGAAGGGACCGATGCCGAGCAGGCCGTTCTCGGACTGCAGGACGACGTCGATGCCGTCGGGGATGAAGTTGGCGACGAGGGTGGGGATGCCGATGCCGAGGTTGACGTAGTAGCCGTCGCGCAGCTCGGCGGCGACCCGGCGGGCCATCTGATCACGGGTGAGACGTGGCATGGCTAGCTCCTCGCTCCAGCCTGGCCGCGCGGCCGGACGGTGCGTTGCTCGATCGGTTTTTCGTAGTTGGTGCCCTGGAAGATGCGCTGGACGTAGATCGAGGGCAGGTGGATCTGATCGGGATCGAGCTCGCCCACCTCGACGAGCTGCTCGACCTCGACGATGGTGACCTTGCCGGCCTGGGCGCACAGCGGGTTGAAGTTGCGCGAGGTCTTGCGGAACACGAGGTTGCCCCAGCGATCGCCCTTCCAGGCCTTGACGATCGCGAAGTCGCCGCGAATGGCGTGCTCGAGCACGCAGCGCCGGCCGTTGATCTCGCGGGTCTCCTTGCCCTCGGCGACCTGGGTGCCGTGGCCCGTCGGCGTGTAGAACGCCTCGATGCCGGCGCCCCCAGCGCGCAGCCGCTCGGCGAGCGTGCCCTGTGGACACAGCTCGACCTCGAGCTGGCCCGACAGGAACTGCTGCTCGAAGATCTTGTTCTCGCCGACGTAGGACGCCACCATGCGTTTCACTTGGCCCTGCGCGAGCAAGACGCCGAGGCCTTTCTCGGTCGTGCCGCAGTTGTTGGATACGATCGTCAGGTTCTTGACCCCTTTGATCGCGAGCTCGCGTATGCAATTTTCGGGATTGCCCGACAGGCCGAAGCCACCGGTCAGGATCACGGCGCCATCGGTCACGTCGTGCAGTGCCGCCTGCGCATCCGGGAAGACCTTGTTCATCGGATATGCTTACCGCTCGCGGCCATGGCGATCATCACGTTGACCACGGATTTCGGCACCTCCGACGGTTATGTCGGGCCATGAAGGGCGTGATCACGCGACTGGCCGGCAGTCCTGCGCTCACGATCGTCGATCGCGCGGTGAGCTGCTCGCATACATCGGATCGGCTGGTACGGTCGAGATTGCCGTCCGCGATGGTCGCGCTGACAAGCGGCTCGGGCTGCCCCGTGGTACCTCAGTCGTCCCGATGCCCACTGATCCCGCTGCGAGCCCAGGACCGTACCGATGACGGTGCCCACAGCGCCCGTGACGCGTGCGCCTGCGGCCCCGGCCGAGCCGGTCGAGATCGCGATCACGACGCTGGCCGCCGGGGGCGATGGCGTCGGCCGCGACGCCAATGGCCGCGTGACGTTCGTGCCGCGCTCGGCGCCGGGCGATCGGCTGCGCGCGCGGATCGTGCACGCGACGTCGTCGTTCGCGCGCGCCGAGCTGACCGAGCTCGTCACGCCGAGCCCGGCACGGGTCATGCCGCCGTGTCCGCACTTCCTCGCACGTTGCGGGGGCTGTCAGTGGCAACACGTGGCGCGCGCCGAGCAGCTGGCGGCGAAGCAGGGGCTCGTCGTCGGGGGGCTGCGCAAGCTCGAGGGTTTGCGCATCCATCCGATCGGCGCTCCGGCACCGGCGCTGGGCTGGCGGCGGCGCGCGCGGTTTCACGTCGAGCGTGGCCGCGCCGGGCTCTACGAGCTGGGGTCGCAACGCGTGCTGCCGATCGACCACTGCCCGCAGCTCGAGCCGGCGCTCGATGCCGCCTACGCGCTCGTGGCCGCCGCGACGCCGCCTGATGGCGAGCTCGCGCTCTTGCTCGCGCACGACGGCCGGATCGCGGTCGCGACCGAGCGGGCGTGGCGCGGTGCCGCGCGTCTCGTCGGGCGCGCCGGGATCGTGGGCGTGCTCGCGGGCCGAGAGCCGCACGGCGAGGTCGTCCTCGAGATCGAGCCCGGTCTGTGGAGCGGCCCGTGGGACTTCGCGCAGGCGAGCCGGAGCGGCAACGCGGCGCTGGTCGCGCAGGCACGCGCGGCGCTCGGTCGCGGGCCGGGGCGGTTGCTCGAGCTGTACGCCGGCGCCGGCAACTTCACGCGCGGGTTCACCGCCGATGGCTGGGACGTGACGCCGACTGACATCACGGCGCCTGCGAAGCAGCCGTCCGGCTTCACGGCCGGGCCGGTGCAGGAGGTGCTCGCGCGGGTTGCGCCCGCCGCCGGCCGGTGGGATGCGATCGCGCTCGATCCGCCGCGGACCGGCGCCGCCGAGGCGATCGAGGGCATCTTGCGTGCTGCTCCGCAGGTGATCGTGTACGTGTCGTGTGACATTGCCACGCTCGCTCGCGATGCGACTCGGCTCACAGGATATCGCGCAAGCGATGCCTGGCCGCTCGATGTGATGCCCGAGACCGCGCACGTCGAGGTGGTGATGCGGCTGGTGCGGGCGTAATATCCCGGGGTGTCGCGCCGGCTCGCTGCGTCGATGGTAGTTCTCGGCGCAGCCCCGGGCGCGTTTCCCGGCGTATTACCTGGCGTGCTCGCGGGCGCGCTCCTCGGCGTGCTCGCCGGCTGCGGCAACCCTGCCGCCACGCGCGACGCGGATCCGCCCGGTGATGTCACGGCCGAACCGCGCGATGCACCTGCGCCCGACGTGCCCGACGCGCCTGATGCGTCGCCGTTCGACGCACCGCCCGGGGTTCCGGATCTGCAGTTCGCCACCAGCGAGATGGCCAACACCGTGGTCGTCACCGCCGACAACTTCTTCGCCGATGATTGCGCGGTGCTGGAAGGCTGCGTCGGTGCGGCCGGCAGGCGCATGCTGGTTCGCTTCGATACCGTCACCATGAACCGCGGCTCCGGCGATCTGGTCGTCGGCGTGCCGCCGCCGCCGGGCGAGAGCGACGCGGTGTTTCAGTGGTCGGCGTGCCACAAGCATCACCACGTCGCGAACTATGCCAGCTACGAGCTGGTCGACAGCGCGGGCACCGTGATCACCGCGCGCAAGCAATCATTTTGCCTCGAGGACGCCGAGCAGGTGCAGCCCGGTGCGCCGGCGACCGGCTACTCGTGCCTGAATCAGGGCATCTCGCGTGGCTGGGCCGACGTCTACAGCCGCTATCTGCCGTGCCAGTGGATCGACGTCACGGGGTTGCCGTCGGGGAGCTACACGCTGCGCATCATCGTCAACCCGCTGCGCACGATCCAGGAATCGAGCTACGACAACAACGTGTTCACCGCCAGCGTGCAGTTCTAGATCCACCGCAGGCGCGCCGGTGGCTACGCGGACTTGTCGTCACCGGCGGCCACCGCGGTGTCGACGCTCACGGCAACGCCGCCCTTGTCGCGCAACAGGGCATGGATGATGCGGCGCTGGTCGGCCTCGGACGCGAACCAGTCGCGCGGGAACGCCATCGCTTTGGGGCCCAGCTCGATGACCAGGACCGGTGCGGCGTGGTTCCACGGCACCGAGCGGCGCAGGAAGTACGCCGCGGTGACGTCTTGCGGCGTCGCCTGCACCGGCCGTGGCATGCACAGGCCGCGCGGCAGCGAGACCTCGCGATCCGAGACGATGATCGTTCCGGGTGGGTACAGGAACGTCTGGGTCAGGTTCCACGCGTGGTACGCGCCCATCACCACCAGCACGACGCCGCCCCAGACGCCCACGGTGCCGAGCTTCCAGATCAGGAGCCCACCGATGGTGAGGCCGAGGATCGTCCAGCTGATCGAGCGCCCGCGCGAGACCTCGAGATCGACCTCGATACGGCCGCCGCTCGGCCGCGGCTGGGCGCCGGCGTCCTTACCGGAGCCGGTCATTTCGCGACTCGCGCCAGCATCGCCGTCACCGCCGGCACCGCCACTAATCGCGCCGCCATTCGCTTGTGAGGCGCCCGACGCGGGTTTGGATCTCATCGAGGTCGACATGACAGAGCCGCCGGGCAGCGACGACCTCCTGACCATCTACCACGACGTCGGTAATGGCGCGAGGAGACAGCGAATACACGACGTTTTTTTCCAGGGCCTGGACCGGCCAGACCGATGGATCGTCGAGATCGATGGCGACCAGGTCACACCGGTAGCCCGGCGCGATGCGGCCGACGGGCAGCCTGAGGACGTCGCCAGCGGTCCGCGTGCCGAGCGCGAAGCAGGTCTCGGCGTCGATCGCCTGGCCGTTGGTGCGGTGCACCTTCTGGAGCAGCGCGGCCATCCGCATCTCATCGAACACGCTGACCCGGTTGTTGGAGCAGCCACCGTCGGTGCCGAGGCCGACCGGCACGCCGCGCGCGACGAGATCGACCAGATCGGTGACGCCGTCGCCCAGGAACATGTTGGATCCCGGGCAGTAGGCGAGGGCGCCGCCGCGCTCGGCGAGCAACGCGCGCTCGCCGGCGTCGAACCAGCAGCCGTGAACCGCGATCATCTGCGACATGTCGACCGGCAGCGCCGCGATTGCGTGGAGCGGCCGCACGCCGAACCGCTCCAGCGACTGGTCAACCTGGTACTGCTCCTCGGCGAGGTGGATGTGCCACGGCACGCCGGCATCGCGCGCGCAGCCGGCGCCTGCCTCGATCATCGCCGGCGTGGCACCGTGCTGGCTGTGCGGCGCGGGCTGGATCGTCGTGAGGAAGCGCTCGCGGTCGTGGTAGCGCCTGGCGAGCGCCTCGAAGTGAGCGACCGCCTGCGGGATGGTCTCGCGGTACGCCGCCGGGGCACCGGACCAGTCGTAGAAGCAGCGCGCGAGCACGATGCGAATGCCGAGCCGCCGCGCGGCCTCGATCGTCGCCGATGCGTTCTCGTTGCTCTGGCTGTTGAGATAGTAGAAGTCGCACACGGTCGTGACGCCGTGCAGCAGCATCTCGCCGAACGCGAACAGCGCCGCGGTCGCCATGTCGTCTGCGCCCAGCCGGGGCGAGTAGCGGTACAGCGCCTGGTCGCGCCACACGAGGAACGGCAGATCGTCGCCGATGCCGCGCAGCAGCGACTGGAAGCTGTGGTTATGCGTGTTGACGGTACCCGGGACCATCGCGCGGTGCGACCAGTTGATCTGACGGGCGCCCGTCGCACGCGGATCGGCGGCCACGTCGCCTGGATCGCCGACCAGGACGATCGCGCCGTCGATCGCGAGGACCGCGGTGGGGCCGCGAGCTCCCTCGGTGATCGCGCGGTCTGCCGTGACAACGACCGCGGTCATCCCGCGAGCTTCCCTCGGGCATGGCGCCCTCGCGTAGCGGATGACCGCGATCGATGGTTCTCGGTCATGTCACACCGCTTCGGAGATCGACGCGAGGTTGAACTCGTGGGTGCGCAGCACCGGGACCCGCTCCCCGCCGCCCTCGCCACCGCTCGGGATCGCGGTGGGCCCGAGGCCGTCACACTTTGCGAGCATCTGCACGGGCGACTCGTTGAACCGGAAGTTGTTCACCGGGTGCGAGATGCGGCCGTTCTCGATCAGGAAGACGCCGTCGCGGGTCAGGCCGGTCGTGAGCAGGGTTTGCGGATCGAGCGGGCGCAGGTACCAGAACCGGGTGATCAACACGCCGCGCTGGACGCCCTTGATCAGCTCGTCGCGGGTGGTGGTGCCGCCGTCGAGCACCCAGCCGACGCCGGGCCCGGCAAATGGGCCTCCGCCGTTGACCCGGCCGGTGGGCTGCTTGCCCTGCTTCTTGGCCCAGTACCGGCTGTAGGGCAGGGCGGTCAGCACGCCCTTGTCGATCCATTTGGTGTTGGTGAGCGGGAAGCCCTCCTCGTCGAACGGCAGCGAGCCCAGCCCTGCATCGGTCGGGTCGCTGTGCAGCGTGATCGTCTCGGGGAACAGCTTGTCGCCGGGGTGCCGCCGGCTGAAGAACGAGCGGCCCTCGTCGGCGCGCCGTGCATCGAGTGCGTTGATGAGAAACGCGAGCAGGCTGGCGACCGCGGCCGGCTCGAGGATGACGGTGTAACGGCCGGGCTCGAGCTTGCCGGGCTTGGCCGACGAGACCGCCTTGTCGACCGCGGTCCTGGCGAGCGCGGCCGCGTCGAGATCTGGCATGCGGTTGGAACCTGCACCGGCCCAGCCCGAGCCCGTGCCGTCGGCGGTGCGCGCGGTGCACGACATGCCGCACGACGTCCATGCGTGGTACGCCGAGAGCCCCTCGCTGGTGCCGATCGCGAGGCTGTGGCTGCCGTGGTTGACGAACCCGGCCATCGTGACCTTGGCGGCATCGGCGGCGGCGATCGCGGCGCCTACCGCCTTGGCGCGCACGTCGGGCGTGAGCTTGGCGGTTGCCGGATCGGCGGCGTTCTTGGCCGCGACGTAGGTCTTGGGGCCGAGCACCGGCATCTGCTCGGGGTTCTCCGGGGCGATCCTGGCCATCCGCAGGGTGCGGCCGACCAGGTCGTCGATCGAGCGATCATCCTGCTGGTTCGTCACCGCCGACGCCGAGCGATCACCGATCTGCACGGTCAGCGCGATCGACAGCCGCTCGACGTCGCCCGTCGTCGAGATCTCGTTGACCGCGAAGCGGGTATTGCCCTCGCGCGCGCTGCGCACCGCGACGTGTGCCTGCGTGCCCTTGGTGGCATGTGTGAGCACCAGGACGCGCTCCACGAGCTTCTTGGCTTCTGCTTGGCTCAGCATGACTAGGCGGTCCGCCGGTTGGTGTTGAGGACGTTGACCTGCTTGAACCGCGCCGGCGGGCAGCCGTGGCTCACCGAGTTGATCTGGCCGGGCTCACCCTTGCCATCGCTGAGCGAGCCGCTCATCACCCACGACCTGGGGCCGCCGATCGCGTCGCACGCGTTCCAGAACTCGATCGTGTTGGCCTGGTAGGCAACGTCGCGCAGCATGCGGGTCTTCTTGCCGCGCTTGACCTCCCAGTACGCCTGGCCGCCGAACTGGAAGTTCAGCCGCTGGTGATCGATCGACCACGAGCCGCGGCCGGCGATCACGATGCCGTCGTCGGTCGCGGCGATCAGATCGTCGATCGAGCGCTCTTTTGCACCCGGGGCCAGCGACACGTTCGGCATGCGCTGGAACGGAAACGAGCCGTAGCCGTCGGCGTAGCACGTGCCGCGCGACGCCTTCTCGCCGATCCAGCCGGCTTGCTCGCGCGTGGTCTGGTAGCCGACGAACACGCCGTTCTCGATCAGGTTCCACTTCTGCGTCGCGACGCCGTCGTCGTCGTAGCCGCAGGTGGCGAGCCCGCCCGGCGTTGTCTTGTCGGCGAAGAACGTCAAGAGTGGCGAGCCGATCTTGAGCTTGCCGAGCTTGTCGGGCGTGGCGAACGATGTGCCAGCGTAGTTCGCCTCGTAGCCGAGCGCGCGATCGAGCTCGGTCGGGTGGCCGATCGACTCGTGGATCGTGAGCCACAGGTTCGACGGATCCAGGATCAGGTCTTTCTTGCCGGGCGCCACCGACGGCGCCTTCAGCTTCTCGACCGCTTCCTCGCCCACCCGCCGGGCGTCGGCGAGCATCGACGAGCCCTCGACGTATTCCCAGCCGGCCTGGCGCGGCGGCAGCTGGTGCTCGCGCGACTCGAACTCGCCGCGCTTGTCGTCGACCGCGGTCGCTGCGTAGCCGGGGCCGAGCCGTACGATCTCCTGCTCGATGTAGGCCCCGTCGGTCGAGGCCAGGAGCTTCCACTCGGCGACCGCAGCGTACTGCGAGGTCGCGAACTTCACGCCCGGCACCTTCATCGCGCGCCGGTTGATCTCGAGCAGCAGCTCGGCCTTGTCCTCGAGCGGGATCTTGAACGGGTCCTTGATCAGCGGCGTCTGCCAGACATCGACGTTGGCGGGCACCGGCGCCAGGGTGACAGGCCGCCGCACGAACCTGGCGTTGTCCTTGGCGATCGCGACCGCGAGCTGGGCCACCCGGGTCGCCTCGCTGGGGCTGACGCTGGACGAGGCGGCGAAGCCCCAGGCCCCGCCGGCGATGACGCGGATGCCGAACCCATACGACTCCGACGCGCCCACCCCGGTGACATGGTCCTCGCGAGTCGACACGCGC
>Ga0134121_10005797_pt1 | contig 10025 bp, 8 predicted proteins | sample KB301_FD_96463 | JGI IMG/M metagenome (GOLD analysis project Ga0134121, IMG submission 96463) | Terrestrial soil microbial communities without Nitrogen fertilizer from Kellogg Biological Station, Michigan, USA - KB3-0-1 | ecosystem: Environmental > Terrestrial > Soil > Unclassified ... | reverse complement strand
GCGTTCGACGGCGTGCTCGAAGCCCTTCTCCGTCGCGAGGAACAGCGCGTCCACCCCGGAGAAGGCGTCGACGGGGTCGACGTTCGCCCCGCGTTCCAGAAGGAGTAGCGCGACGGCTTCGTGACCCGCGCGGAGCGCGCCCATGAGCGCAGTGGCCGAACCGTCATGGCGTTCCCGATCAATGAGCTCGTCCGTCCTGGCGATCGCATCGACGTCGGCGCCCGCCTCCAGCAAGCGGGCCGCGATGGCGGAAAGGCCGCAGACGGCGGCGCAGTACAGCGCCGGCCATCCATTGCCATTGCGCGAGCTGGTGCTCGCGCCGGCGTCGAGCAGGGCGGACGTTCTCACGAGGTCATTTGCGGCAATGGCCTCGTGCAGGGCGGCAGCCATGACCGGGTCGATGCGCCGGGCGAGGACTTCTGGACGTAGCTTTCGAGATTTGAGGCTCACGGCTCTTTCTCCTTCTCGACGCGGCAACAGCCGGCGAGGTTACCGGAATCCAGCCGCGTTGCCATCCGCCATTGTCCTCTCATCCTGGAGGGCGAACGCCCGACGACGGGCGGGTGGAGCCGAGCAGGTATTCGGTGATCTGGTTCTCCAGGATGGCCCGGTATCGCGCGTAGCGTTCGGCGCCCAGCAGTCGTTCGGTGTCGAGAAGCCAGTCGGCGATGCTGGCGCGGCGCTTCTCGGGCGGAGCCTCATCGTCGAACGGACCCGACACGGCGTGCCGATCGGAGAGTGCTCTCGTGAGCGCGTCGTCGAGGCCGAGCGCCTGCTGGGCCTTTTCGTTTGCCCGGCGCAGCTCGGCCAGAGCCTTTTCGGCTTGCATGTCGCTGAGCTGGGCGACGACGTCGGGAGCATGCGCGGGGAGCTCGAAGCGTGCTTCCCGCACGAGCGGGGTACGGGGCTCGGTGCGCTGGAGGATCACGTAGTTGTACTCGGTCTGGACCGGCTCCGGAGCGACCTGCCCGATGGCGAGAGGATCGAGCGCAGCCGTCAGGGACGGGCTGCCTTGCCCCTCCTCCCACTGTGGTGCAAAGGTGCAACAGACGTCCCGTTGCAAGGCGGCAAAACGTAGCGGATCGCCGGCCACCCCCGCGGCCAGCTCCTTCGCCTGAGAAAACACCGTTGCCTGCGCGCTGGGGCCAGCTTCTTTCGAGGGATCGAAGCGCAGCCAGACACCGGTCATCGCATACTGCCGGCGTGGGTGATCGGCGGTGCGCCGCAGGATCTCGATCCCCAACGGGCTGTCCATCGGGGGCGGGATCGCGCCCACCTGGAGCTGGCGTAGCACCTCGATCTCTCTCGGATAGCCGGATGCTCGTCGGGTGGACCAGCTCCCGAAGTCGCCCGCCTGGGCCCTGTCGGGGTGCTCCGAGTGGCTTGCCACCAGGGCCTCGAACTGCCCGGGGTCTCGTTGCAGGATCTGGTACAGGCGGTTCGCCGTCTCGAGCGCCTCCGCGCGGCTGCGCTGCGCTGGCGCGTCCCCCCGGAGCAAAGGCAACCAGCCAGCGCGATCGTGGCCGATCACGATGTGTGCACCGCTCACCGTATCCTCGGCAGGAGGAGCCGCTCGGTACAGGACGTGGTAGCCAAAGACGGTCTCGACCGGCCGCGATGTCTCCCGGGGAGAGTCGCCGCCAATGCATCGAGCAGTTCGGGCCAGTTCGCGAGGGTCCGAGCCCGCATGCCTCCCAACGATCCTCCGAGGTCCTTGGTCGTGATGTCTTCCGAGTATTGCTGCGCCAGCGCGCCGAACCGTTGCGGCGCGTTCCGCGCCTGTTCCGCGATGGCCTCAGCGAGTGCCGCCGCCTGGGCTCGACTCCTGCCTGGCGGCGGTGCCACCGACGACCAGTGCATCGTGTTCACGCTCACTGCATCGAGCCTGGCGTCGTCGTGGCGGATCAGGATGTGCGAAAACCACAGGACGACGTCGTTCAACTCCTCTCGACCCACCAGGCGCCAGGCCGCACGCGGGTAGGGGACCGGCAGAGCCGGCGCCGCCGTTGCCGCAGAAGCCGCGTGCTCGGGCCCAGCAACGACATGAGCTCTCGCTCGTGCGGAAGAATCGTCCCCTTTGCATGCGAGGACGAGCAACGCGAACGCCGCGACCAGCGGCAACAAACGTTTGAGGAACATGGCGACTCCGAAGAATGGCGAGAGGCAATCAGACCACCTCGTCACCCCATTGCGATGGGGTGACGAGGCCGAGGTACGGGCGTCGACGACCCGCCCCTTCTACGTATCAGCAGGCAATCTTGATCTCGACGGCGGGTTCGTTTCCGACATCGGGCGGACAATTGCGGGTCGGTCCGGGGTTGCCGTCACCCGGGATCTGATCCAGGGACGCGCAGTTGGGATTGGCAAATTCGTCGCCGAAACGATTGAGCGGCACGGCCCGAGCGCTGAAGCCGGTGAGGAGCTCCACGGTGGTGGAGAAGGTGGTCCCACTGGTCGACGTCGAACCCTCGCACGACGACCCATCATTCGGATTGTTGTTGCAGGGGAAGGTCGCTCCTTCGTCGTCCCAATCGAAAATGCACAATTCAGCGTGCGCCGGAGACACCAGAGTGCCTGCAGCGAGCCCGACGGCAAAGGTTCCAACGAGAAACTTGGCTAGTGACATGTGTTCATTCCTTCGTGTTGATGGGTATCGATGAGCCGGATACGCCGGCGCGGATGGCGCTGCTTCACTGGAACGACGACTCGCGCCGCTCCATTGAAGACCGCCGTGCCCGATGAGGCTCGACGTCGTTGGCGCCGTCTGATCGGCGCGCTCCACACCCGCGTCCCGCGAGCCACGAGAGCCGAGCGGAACGTCCGGTAGCGGACCGCTACCTGACTCTAGTTTAAGACACGCGGATCGTCGCGGTGCTGCAGAAAGGGTCTTTGTCGCAAGAATGGTCCGCCGTCACTCGAGCGATCACTGCAGCGTGCAGCCTTGGAAAGAGCAAGCTGCGTGCCACGCCGTTGCGTACGAGATGACGCCCTAAACGCGCGAACAATCTTCTCCGCGTCCTTTCTCCTGCGGAGTTCGGTACGCACCTCGAGCGATCCACTCCGCAGATCGCGCGGACGAGTGACGTCGGACACCAGCGGGGCCGAGCTGTTGCCGTTGCGATTGGCGACACGCTGATCGCCGGTGGCGTCTCTTCTTCTGGGCTTCGATGCAGCACGAGTGTGGAGCGCCCCGTGACCGCTGCGCCACGCGGCACCCGCGTCGCTCGCCAGGCGCAGCGAATACCGGTCGAGGCAAGAGGAAAGTCTGCTTCGCGAAGCGCACCTACGGTCCAGCCAGCCAGCGGCCGCCATGGGAAGATCACCGCGCGAGTAGATTGCTTCGTCGGTTCCTCGGCTCGCACTGGAAACGCTTCCAGCCTCTTGCTAAGTAGGACTCCGATTTTGGGTCTGCAAGACGGGGCAGGGTGAGCCCGCGGGGTGTGACCACCCTTCGGGTCTACGTGCCGTTGGAGCCGGCGGCAGGCCCTTCACACTGGCGAATCATTCTAAACGGAGGCGGGTCTATGCACACGACGCTCAAAGCAAGTTCACGGCGACTCGAGTCAACCTTATATCGCCCGCTCGGGTGCAGGCTCCCCCTGCTAGCGCTCGGCGCTCTGGGGGTGGCGTTCGGCTGCGGCGGGGATGCAGGGTCCCCGTCGGTATCGAAGACTCGAGCCCAGCAGCTCGCTTCCGACGTGTCCATCGATGCCGGCGGTCCGGGAGCTGCCGGCGGGGCGGGCGACGCGAGCGACGGCGTTCCGGAGACCCTCCCCACCTCGCTCGTCGAAGATAGCGGCGCCGACTGTGACATCGGGCAGCTCCCGAACACCGCCGATCTGCAGGACATCACCACGCTGCCCGATCCGTTCCTCGCTCTGAACGGGGAGCGCCTCACCAGCCGGGCCCAGTGGCGCTGCCGGCGCGCAGAGATCCGTAAGCTCGCCGAGCGCTTCATCTACGGCGAAAAGCCGTCGAAGCCGGAGAGCGTCAGCGGCAGCGTCTCCGAAACGAGCATCACCGTCGATGTTCAGAACCAGGGGCAGAGCGTGAGCTTCAGCGCCACGGTCAGCATGCCGCTCGGGGTAACGGGCCCCGTGCCGGCCATCATCGGCTATGGAGGTTCGAGCTTCCGAGACACCATCAGCCAGGAAGGGGTCGCGTTCATCACCTATAACCTCGCCGCCGTGGGGGACGAAACCACCAGGAATCCCAAGCAGGGGGCGTTCTACACGGCCAATCCCGACCACGCAGACACGGGCATGCTGGCGGCGTGGGCGTGGGGCCTGAGCCGTCTGATCGACGTCATCGAGCAATCGGGCGCCCAGCTCATCAACCCCAGGGCCATAGGTGTCACCGGCTGCTCGCGCTCCGGAAAGGGAGCGTTCATCGCGGGCGCTTTCGACGAGCGTGTCGCGTTGACGATCCCGTTCGAGTCCGGCATGGCCGGAGTGCCGGCGTTCCGCCTGATCGTCCCGGAGGGTGGCGAGGTACTACGCAATGCCATCGAGTACCGCCCCTGGGCGGGAGACGCCTACCAGCAATTCTTGCAGCTCGGCGCGACGGAGGCTGAGCCGGAGTTGCAAGTCGCGCAAAACGCGGCGTCGGGCCTGCTTCAGTTCAAGCTGCCCATCGACACCCACGAGGTCATCGGCATGGTGGCACCGCGTGGCCTGTTCGTCATGGGCAATCCCTACATCGTCAACCTCGCCCCCAAGTCGGAGGACATCACGGTCCAGGCTGGAGCCCAGATCTACTCTGCGCTCGGGGTGCCGGAGAACCTGACCTATGTCTCGAACATTCAGGACGGCACGCACTGCAGCTTTCGTCAGGAATTCGTCGCGCCGCTGCAGCAGAACATTCGCAAGTTCCTGAAGAGCGATCCGACCGCGACGACCGGCGCCATCGACCCGCACGCGAGCGTCGCGGGCGACCTAGGCCCGAACATCGCGTGGGATACTCCCACCCTCGAGTGACACCGAGGCGAAGAGCCATTCCCGGCGTGGAACAGTATGCGCCGGGAAACGCCCAAAACGCAGCTGAGCTCACCGGGGGGGCTCACGGGACACATTGCGTGCCGCAGCTCTGCCGCACGCAGTCTGGCTCAGCCAGCGCGTCAGAGCTCATGAGCGGGCCGGCGACGTTTGCGTCGCTCGCCGCTACGCTGACTGACTCCACGAGCGAGCTGGGCAAGGGGGGCGCCATGGGCAGCGCCAGCTCTGGCGCCGGGCGCAGGCCCATCAATGAACAGACCGCGAGCAACCCGAGGGCGGCAAACTCGAGCCAGCGTGAGCGCCGCGACCACGCCTCTTGCAATAGGCGCTCGATGCGCCGCTCCAGCCGCCAGCCGCTGCGACCGATGCTGAGCGCGCCGCCGACCGCCAACCGTTCGCGCGCCAGCGTCACGACGGCCAGTAGGTGTTGCCCGTATTCGACTACGGGAATGGCGCCCCGCTGGATCGCGCGCTCGTCGCAGGCCAACTCGCGCGCCTCGTCGAGCTTTTGACATACCCAGTGTACGGGGGGCCAGAAGAAGAACAAGCTGGCTACCGTACGCTCGAGCCAGATGAGCAGGTGATCGTGGCGCTCGAGGTGCGCCAGCTCGTGCAGCAGCACCGCATCGAGCCTTGCGCCCGGCTCGCACAGCCAGCGCGGTAGCACCAGCACGGGCCGCACCGGCCCGAGCGTGAACGGACTGATCGGCGCGTCCGTGACGCGAACCCCCGGCAGATGCGCGAGCGAGAGCCGGCTCGCCGCTGCCCGCACCTGCGCGAGCACGGCCGGCTCCGCCAGGCTGAACGTGCGGATGCGCCGCCGCAGCCGCCACTGCCGGACCAGCAGGCGCGAGAGCAAGAACGAGACGACCGCGCCGTAGGAGACGGCGAGCGCCGTGTAGCCGCTCGTCCCCAGTCCCGGACTCGGCCCGCCCAGTTGGGGCACGGCACGCATCTGCACGGGTCTGAGCAGAACGAACTCGACCAGCACCGAAAGCCAAAGCAGCGCCAGCACTCGCCCGCTCGAATGCCGAAGCAGGGTGACGGATGCCAGCCACGCCGCAGCAGCGAACAGCGAGCCGTCGAGCGCGCCGGCAGCGAGCCAGTGCGCCAGCGCCGCCCCTAGAGCGGCGACGTGCGCCGTCATGATCGCGCCCCTGGGCGCCCACGCCCACGCCCCGCTGCCTCGAGCTTCTTCTGCAGACGCGTCACATCGGCCTCCGAGATCGAGTCGTCCTCCAACAGATGCAGGATCAGATCGTCGACCCGCCCGTCGAACACGGTGTCCACGAAGCGCTGCACGCGCTCGCGCAGCGTGGACCGCTCCTTTTGCGCCGCTCGATAGACATAGGGCTCTCGCGCCTTGTCTACCCGCACCGCGCCCTTCTGCTCCAGCCGGCGCAGGAAGGTGAGGAGCGTGTTGTACGCGAGCTCCCTCCCGTGCTGCTTGTTGAAGCGCGTGCGCACCTCCGAGACGGTACCCGAGCGCAGCTCCCACAGGACCTTGAGCACTGAAAGCTCGGCGTCGCTGACGGGCTGCTGCACCATTGCTACAGAGTGTACCTACACGTGTAGGTGGTCAACTACAAACTCTTTCCGGGAATATTCGCCGCGACTGGTCATTTAACTACGCGTGTAGTTTAACCTGTTCGCGCCGAGGCGGGCCAGCACCCGGCTCACCCAAGGAACCTAGCCATGCCCTACCACCGTTCTCTGCTTCGCCTTGCGGGCCCGTGCCTGCTGACTGCTCTCGTCTCCAGCGCTCCGCCGGCGTTGGCAGAGCCCTCCGCCACCCAACCGTCATCGGGCATTGTTCGGAAGCTGCTCGAAGAGCGCCCCGTCGAGGGTGTGCCGGGGATGAAGACGCAGCTCTGGCAGATCGAGTATCCGCCGGGCGCGAGCGCTCCCTCGCACCACCATCCCGTAGTCGGCATTGGTTATGTGATGGAGGGTGCGTTCGACTCTGGCTTTGCCGGGGCACCGCTCACACACGTGAGCGCGGGCCAGAGCTTCGTCGACCCCGCCCGCATCGAGCACCGCGTGTTTCGCAATGCCAGCTCCCGGCGAGCTCTGAAATTCCTGGTCGCCTACACCATCCCCGACGGCACGCCGATCGTCGAAATGACTGCTGCGACGCGCGTCGAGCTGAAAGCGGGGGCGGGTCCGATCCAGCTCGTCGAGCCGGCGCTCTATCCAGAGACGATCGAGGTCAACCCCCTCACCCAGAAGTTTCTCGTCAGCTCCCTGCGCGAAGGGGCGGTGTACCAGGTCGGCCTCGACGGTCGGGCAGAGAGCTTCATCCGCGATGATCGCCTGACCTCGATCCTCGGCATCGCGGTCGACGCCCGCTCGAAGCGCTTGCTCGTCACCAACTCCGATCTGGGCGCTGCCATCAGGCATTCGGCGCAGGGCCCGAAGCAGGAAGCGGGCGTCGGCATCTATGACCTCGCTTCGCGCCAGCGGCTTGCCTACGTCGATCTGACCCCGGTGCTGCCCCGCGGGGACCATCTCATCAACGGCATCACGCTGGACGCGCAGGGCAACGCCTACGTCACCGACAGCCTGTCGCCCGCCATCTACAAGGTAGACTCACAGGGCAAGGCGAGCCTCTTTCTCGAGGACCCCGAGTTTCGCGGTGCGGGCATCAACCTCAATGGCATCGTGTACCACCCGCAAGGCTTCCTGATCGCGGTCAAGAAGAGCACCGGCGCCCTCTACCGCATTCCCCTGGCCGAGCCGCAACGGTTTGCGCGCATCCAGACCCCGCGCGATCTTGTCGGCGGGGATGGCCTGCTGCTCGTGGGACACGATCAACTAGTCGTGATCGCCAACAAGACCCCTGCCGCTGCGAGCGAAGCTGTGTTCGTGCTCGAGAGCAGTGACGCCTGGAAGAGCGCCCAACAGGTGGAAATGCGCCCGCTCGGCGCCACGTATCCGACCACATGCGCGGCGCTGGGCGGCAAGCTGTATTCGCTCTCCAGCCACCTAGACGAATGGCTCAACGCCAGCCCGATGGCGCGCGACGCACTGGCGAAGCGCGGCCGAGGCGCTGAGATTTTGGAGATCGGCGCCATCGCTCGCTAACGCTCGAGGGCCTGGGGTCGCAGCTGGAGCCCTTCCGGCTCGCGATAGATCAAGCCGGAAAGGCGCCATGCGAGCCTGCGACGGAACGGCGGCAGCAGTGACAGGGCCCGGAGTAGCAGGTTGCGCAGCGTGCGCAGCACGGGGCGTACGGTCGCGAGGCGAGTGAGCCCGTCGGCGAAGGCGACGATCTGCGCCGCCACCGGGCGGCGCTCGGCGGCATAGGCATCGAGCGCGGCGGGATCACCGGACAGTGCTCTGGCGAGCGCCGGAGCCAGGCTCACCGCGTCGAGAATGCCCGCATTCATGCCCTGCCCGCCCGCGGGGCTGTGCACGTGAGCCGCATCGCCCGCGAGCAGCACGCGACCGGCGCGATAGCGATCCGCGACCCGGTGGTGAACGCGGAAGCGCGAGCCCCACAGGACCTCCTGCACGAGCGCTCGCTCACGCTCTGGGCCGCGCGCATCGAGCAGCGCCTGGACGTACGCAGCGCTGGGTTGCTCGGGCGCGTCGTCCACCGTGGCCACGATGCGGTGCACACCGCCGGGCAACGGAGCGACCACGACCATTCCAGCCGCCGAAAAGTACAGGATCACTTCGTCACTCGGCACGGCCCCGCCGAGGCGGACGTCTGCGAGCACGAAAGACTCGCCATAACTGCCGCCCGAAAACGGGATGCCCACCGATCTGCGCACGGTGCTGTGCATGCCGTCGGCGCCCACGACGTAGCGAGCGCGCAGCCGGGTGCCGTCGTCCAGGGTGGCGGTCGCTCCCGAGTCGTCCTGGCTCAGTGCGACCAGCGTGCGTGGCCGCAGCACCTGCCCGCCGAGCTCGGCCAGGCGCGCGGCGAGCACACTCTCCGTGACCTCCTGGGATACCATCAGCGTGTACGGAAAGCGCGTCGGCAGGTCCTCGAAGCTGATCGGCACGAGCACCCGGTCACGATCGCGAATGGTGAAGCGCTGCGCCGGAATGCCGCGCTCCCGGAGTGCATCCGAGACACCGAGGGGCTCGAGGACTTCGAGCGTGCGCGCGTGTACGACCGCCGCGCGCGAGGTGTTGGCTCCCTCGCTCAGCCGGTCGATGACGATCGCGCCGATGCCGCGTGTCGCCAGGGCCACTGCCAGCGCGAGGCCGGTCGGGCCGGCACCGGCGATCAACACGTCGGCGTCAAAAGTGTCTGCTCGTTTGGGCGAGAGTTGTACGGACATGCAAGCTCCAACAGCAATCGTCGTGCCAGCGCGCTCACGGAGCGTTCCGTGCTGGTTCGCGCCCTCGTCGCGCCGAGCGCGTCACTTTCGTCCGCCTTCGGACGGGTGTCCGCGCGGGCGTCCGAATCAGAATCGCCATTGGATGCCCACCCCCCGGCGGTGCTCGCGCGTTCGGCGCAGCGCCGAACACGCTGCGCTCCGGCGGCCCCTCCCCGGCGCTCGCAGACTCGCGCGGGAGGGGTGGAAAAGGCGCCCGTCGCCTGCGACAAAAGGCGAACAAAAGCGTCATACTGACGGTCACGCCGAGCCGTGGCCCGCGTCGAGTAGGGATGAGAGAGAGGAATGAAGGCATGACGTTCGTTCGTTGGCCCGGGGCCGCTGTCGGGGTATCCGCTGCGCTGTGCACGTGGGTGGTCACGGCGGGTGCCCAGCCGCAAGAGCTGGTCGTCAATGGCTCTTTCGACGCCGGGGTGGCCCCGTGGGTGTCGAGCGACACGCTACCGCTCGAGGCGGTCGACGGCCGCCTCTGCACGAACGTGCCCGGCGGCACGACGAACCTGTTCGAGGTCGGCCTCGGCCAGCTCGACTTGCCGATCGTCGCGGGGGAAAACTACCGGCTCCGCTACTCGGCGGCGGCGGACGCCGGCGTCCACTCGATGGCGGTGCTCGTCGAAGGCCTGGTCGATCCATTCCCGTTCTCTTTCTTCCGCAACGTCGGGCTGACGGCGGCGTCGCAGGG
>Ga0134121_10005796_pt1 | contig 10026 bp, 5 predicted proteins | sample KB301_FD_96463 | JGI IMG/M metagenome (GOLD analysis project Ga0134121, IMG submission 96463) | Terrestrial soil microbial communities without Nitrogen fertilizer from Kellogg Biological Station, Michigan, USA - KB3-0-1 | ecosystem: Environmental > Terrestrial > Soil > Unclassified ... | reverse complement strand
CATCCCCGACGCCCGCTACGCCATCTACTCTCTGGAGGCGCGCATCGACACACTCAGAAAATTCATCACCGAATATCTGAGCGCCGGCCCGCAGATCCGCTTCGAGCTGATGACGGAGGAGGTAGGCGAGGGAGAGGAGAAGCAGGAGCGCGCCTACGTCTACATGCACGTCGGCAGGAACAAGAATTTTTCCAAGGCGCGGAGCGGCGAGCACATCGAGGCGTCGCAGATCTATTTTTACGTACCGCTCCGCCTGGACCCGGGGGGCGAGAACGAAAGGGGCGTCCTGGCCACGCCGTTCGCCTTTGTCGACAATCCGGTCCTGGCCACCACCATTCGGGAGGTCGAGGGGCTTCCGGCCGTGAACGCTTCGATCGAGACTCCCTCGCGATTCTTGCGGCGCAAGGGGCCGCTGCTCAGGATGAAGTTGGACGTCTTCGAAGCTCTCGGCGCCGGGCTTCCTTCCAAGCGGCGGACTCTGCTCGAGGTCGTGCGTGGCGAGAAGATCCCGCCGGCCGAACGTCCCGACGCCTCCGACATCATGAGCTCAGAGGCCTTCGGGGCCCTGGAGATGTTGCTGCTCAAGCAGTTCCGCGACGCCGAGGAGCCGGACCGCGCCTGTTACCAATCTCTGGTCATCCAGCCATGGAACCTCACGGGAGGGGAGCCCGAGTTCAAGTACCTCAAGCACAAGCTGCGGATCCACGTCTACCGGTATCCGAGCCTCCCCCTGGTGGAAACCCTGGGCCTCGTGACCACAGAGACGCTGCCCCCCCGGAAGGCGGGAGGAGCGATCGCCGACGTCCTCCAGGTCGATCAGCCTTTCAGGTTCAAGATGGGCATCGAAATCGGGCTCGGCAAGGAGATCTCGCGCATTGCGGGCTGAGGTCCTGAAGGTCAGATGTCCCGCCGGCCCGCCAGGTCTTGCCGGGCCACTCCGTCGAGACCGAGGACGAAGTCGGCACCATAGACGCGGGCGGGGGTCTGGAAGCCGGGCGCGAGCTCTCCAGCGAGCACTCTCTCGACCACGGTCAGCGCCGCATCGGCGGTGAACGTGTACTGGTCCGGCGTGCGGAGCCGCGCGCTCACACACCGGCCGGCCCGGTCCTCGACCCTGGCCACGACGGCACACCCCGCGCGCCTGCGGTCGTCCGGCGGAGGGCCCTGGGGCAATGCCTGGACCTGCGCCCGCAGCAGGGCCTGCCCGAGGGGCGAGCGAAGCCAGCCGGCGAGGAGGCGGCTGGCCAGGAGAGCCGCTCTTTCCGACGGCTCGAGGTCGAGATAGACCTCGATGTCGGGGATGCCCGTGGTATGCCAGGCCGTGACGATGTCGGCCCAGTCGACGGCCAGGCTCGTCCGGGGCCCCCAGCCGTAGTCGAAGTCGTGCTCCAGAGGGACGGACGGCACGGTCAGCCGCCCGCCGCGCCGGACGCGCACTCCCGGGCCGATGTGCCGAATGGCGGTCCGCAGCGAGCCGCGTGCGGCACGTGCGGCATAGGAGGCCGGCACCGAGATCCCCAGGAGCAGCCTCACCGCCCCGGGCAACTGGCGCGCCACGTGTGCGGACAGGCAGTCGGTGGCCACTACGACGAAGCCGGCCCCAGGCAACAGCATCACCCCTCGCCGCCGTGCCTCCCCGTCCCGGCGACGGAGCGCGGTGAACACAGCGGGCTCGCCGGTCACGTCCAGATAGTGGGCCCCGGTGGCCAGACAGGCCGCGACCAGCGGTCCGGCCGTCTCGGCGAACGGTCCGGCCGCATTGAGCACCAGACGCACCCCACGAAACAGGCGGGCCAGCTCCGCCGGGTCGTCCAGCCGGCCAGCGCGGTATTCGAAATCCAGAGGAGCGGCCAGCCGACGCAGCCGCGCCTCGTCCCGGCCGGCGAGCACAGGGGAGAGGCCCCGGGCGAGGGATCGGCTCGCCAGGAGCTGGCCGGTGTAGCCCGTGGCCCCATAGATCATCCAGCGCTCGGTCATGGACGGGTCCACAGCCTAGCCTTGACCCGCTCTTGCGTCAATGGCCAGACAAGCTCTACAGTACACATCCATCCAGTCAGTTGAAGCCCCCCAGCAAGGAGGCGCCTTGGACGTAAACAGCAGGCCATACCGGCACGAGCTGCCCAAGTACAACACGGCCCGCGGGGCCGCTGAAGAGACTTTGGTCGTCCCTCCCCCCTTCACATATCCGGGGGTCACCGCCCGCATCTTTCCTCTGCGGGCGAACATGAACCTCCTGCGCGCTTTTTGCGACAGCTATCTCAACGTGGCGAAGGGGATCTACGAATTCTATCCTTACTTTCCCTATGTCCTCCTGGTCGTCCTGGACTACGGACGGATGTCGCTCGACCAGCTCAACCTGGGATGGGTCTCGCAGCACGAGGTGCTGTTCGAGATTCCGCTCGGGATGTGGGGCTATAACAAGTCGGGCCGCTGGGCCTTCCAGAAATGGGTGGTGAACACTCCCTTCATCGTGGTCGACAATGCCGCCTCGCTCACCACGGGCCGGGAGGCCTACGGCTGGCCGAAGGTCCTGGCCGAGCTGCAATACAGCCCGGAGCGTTGGCTGATCGACCCGCGCAACCCCACCCGTTTCCTGACCCTGGACCTCTTGGGGCTCGACTCCGACGCTCCCAATGTCCCGCTGCTCGAGATCGACCACCAGTCGGGCCAGAATCCGGCCCTCGTCCCGCCCGACCTCGAGATTCTCGATCCTTTCTGGCGGATTTCCCGTTTGACCCGGACCTCCATGTCGATGGGGTTCGACCTGGCGCAGCTCTTCATCCGTGCTCCCCTCACAGGCTTCGCCCCGAGGAACGCGTCACTCCGCCGCGGCCGCGAGGTCCTGTTCAAAAGCCTCTGCCAACTCTTCGATTTCTACGGCGAGCCGGGAGTGAACGTCGTGACTCTCAAGCAGTTCCGGGACGCCGAGGAGCCGACCCTGGCCTGCTATCAGGCGCTCGTCGAGTCGCGGCTGAGCGTCGCCCGTTTCAACCGCGGCGGCTTTCTCGGCCTCCAGAGCCTCCTTCAGGGCGACGTCACCGGAGGCTTTCAGATCCGCCTCTTCGACAATCCCGCCTTCCCCATCGTCGCGTCGCTCGGGCTCGAGGTGGCGCAGAAGCGGACGGTCCAGGGGCGCAAGGTCTCGTTTCTCGAGCCCGTCTTCCCCTTCTGGATCAGCGTCGACCTGACCTATGGCACGGGCAAGACGCTCTGCTGGCGGACACGCAAAACCAAGTGCTGGTATCAGAAGTCCAAGGTGGCGAAACATGCTCCCCGAGAAAAGCCACGCTTCAACACGATCGCCGGAGGGGCGGAGCAGGTGTGGTGTGGCCCTTACCTCATCCCCGACACCACCTACAACGTCTTCCCTCTGGAGGCTGATCCCTCGCGGCTCAACGACTTTCTCAACGAATACCTGAACCCTAAGGGCGGGCCCCCACTCAAGGCGGCGGAGGCGAATGACGGCCAGTACTACGTCTACCTGATCGCCTCCGCAAATCGGACCTTCTCACTGGAGAGAAGCGGCGCTTTCATCCAGGCGTCCGAAGTCTCCTTCCTCGTGCCACTCTACATCGAGACTTCGGGGTGCCCAGAGAGAACGGTTCTGGTCGAGCCATTCATCTTCCTCGACAACGCAGTCCTGGCCATCGCCATGCGCGAGGTCGAGGGGATTCCGGCGATGAATGCCACGATCACGGCTCCTTCGCGATTCCTGCGGAGCGAGAGGCCGCTGCTCAGGATGGAGGTGAGCGCCTTCGATGCGCTCGGCGCGGGGCTTCGTCCCGAGCTGCGAACCCTGCTCGAGATCTTGCCGGGCAATAGCAACTCAGATCGCGGCGATCTCAAATCGACCCTCAAGAAAGGGGTTGTGGAGCCAGATCGCGGCGATCTCAAACCGATCCTCAAGAAAGGGGTCGTGGAGCAATTGATGCTCAAGCAGTTCCGCGATGCCGAGAAGCCGGACCGAGCCTGTTATCAAGCCGTGCTCTTGGAGCGATGGCTCGCTTCCAAATGCAAGAGCAAGAAGCTCCCTCGAGATGTGAAGATCTGCATCCACCGATATCCGAGCCTCCCGCTCGTGAAAACCCTGGGCCTCAAGTACGAGATCGAGACGCCCGCGGGACCGGAAGGTGTGATCGTCGACGTCCTGAAATGCGTTCGGCCCTACAAGGTTCGCGTGAGCCTGACGATCGAGCTCGCGCAGGAGATGTCTTTGACCGAGGGCCACCTGCCGTTGCCGCCGATTGACTGGAGCACTTTGAAACCGAGACGCCGTCAAAGCTAGGGTGCGGGCGAGCCTCTCAAATCATCTGGAGCGTCCGTGGTCCAGCCTCGCGAGAGCCGTCAGAGCACGTCCAAGCCCGCCGGTTCCCGGCCCGCGCGGCCGGAGCCCATCCGTGTCGCCATTCTGGGCGGCGGCTGCGCGGGGATCACGGCCGCTTTCGAGCTCACGCGGCCCGAGCACCGCGGCCGGTTCGCAGTGACCGTCTACCAGCAGGGATGGCGGCTCGGCGGCAAGGGAGCGTCCGGCCGCGGCGCACACAACCGCATCGAGGAGCACGGGCTGCACGTCTGGATGGGATTCTACGAGAACGCCTTCCGGCTCCTCCGGGAGTGCTACGCCGAACTCGGCCGCGACTGGCGCGGCGCCTTCTTCCCCGCCCCCTGGATCGGTATCACCGAGGAGCGGGAGGACGGCGGCTGGGAGGACTGGACCGCCCTGTTTCCTCCCATGCCCGGCCTCCCCGGCGATCCGCTGAGCGCCGAAAACCCCTTCTCGGTGAGCGGGTATCTGGTCCACTCCATGCGGCTCCTGGCGACCCTGATCGAATCGGCGCGCCGCCGCCAGGGGAGCGGCACGGAGACGGAGAGCCGTGTGCCCCGGCTCTCCGCGCTGGCTCCGGACGCCGTCCTCGACAACCTGGCGCGCCTCGTCCGCTACGGGCACCTGGCGACCCTGGTCGGCCTGGCCGAGGCGACGCGCGGCCTCGGCATCCTCTTCGGCGCCTGGAGCCGCTACCCACCCGCGCCGGGTGCGGAGGCGGCGGTCCTCCGCCCGCTCGACAACGTGACCCGGAGCGCCTTGCGCCTGCTTTCGGACCTGGCGCGCGGGGACGCCGAGCTGCGCCGCGTCTGGATGATCGTGGACCTCCTCCTCGCGATGGTCCGGGGCGTGATCCGCTTCGGCCTGATCACCGATCCGCGCGGCTTTGACGCCATCGATGACTACGAATTCCGCGACTGGTTGAAGCTCAACGGAGCGTCCCGAGCCAACCTCGACTCCGCCTTCCTGCGCGGCGTGACCTACGACGATGTCTTCGCCTACGAGGATGGCGACCCGGCGCGCCCGCGGATGTCCGCCGGCCAAGCCCTGCGCAACTCCCTGCGGATGCTCTTCACCTACCGCGGTGCCCTTTTCTGGAAGATGCGGGCTGGCATGGGCGATGTCGTCTTCGCTCCCTTCTACGAGGTGCTGAGGAGGCGCGGTGTCCGCTTCGAATTCTTTCACCGCCTGGAGGCCCTCCGGCTCGCTTCGAAGGACCGGCTCCTGCCCGGCGAGCGTCCGTACGTCGAAGCCCTGGAGCTCGGCGTGCAGGCCACCGTCCGCTCCGGCACCTACAGGCCACTGATCGATGTCGAGGGTCTCCCCTGCTGGCCCGCGCAGCCCGACTACCGCCAGCTCGTCGACGGCGAGCGCCTGGAGGCCGAGAGGTGGAACCCGGAGTCGTTCTGGGACCGCCGCGAGGTGAGCCGGAAGACCCTGCGGGTGGTGGAAGATTTCGACTTCGTCGTGCTCGCCGTCGGGTTGGGAGCCATACCCCACGTCGCCGCGGACATCCTGAAACGCGACCGGCGCTGGCGGCGGATGGTGGAGAACGTGAAGACCGTCGAGACGGGTGCGTTCCAGCTCTGGCTCAAGAAGGACGTGGCTGCGCTCGGCTGGCCCGGCGCCGAGGGGATCACCCTGACCGGCTTCGTCAAGCCGTACGACACCTGGGCCGACATGAGCCACCTCCTCCCCGAAGAAAGCTGGCCGGAGGACCGGTCCCCGAGCTCGCTCGCCTACTTTTGCGGTGCCCTGCGATCCGGGCCGGAGCTCCCGCGCCGCGACGACCCCGGGTATCCGATCGCCCGGCGCGAGGCGGCGCGGCAGGAGGCCGTCCATTTTCTCGAGCGCCACATCGGGCACCTCTGGCCGCGGGCGGTCCGCCCGGACGGTGGCTTCCGCTGGGAGCTCCTGGTGTTGCCCGGAGCGGAGCCCGGAGCGGAGCCAGCGAGGTACCCGCCCGGCCCGGAGCGCTTCGAGGCCCAGTACTGGACGGCGAACGTCAATCCGTCCGACCGCTATACGCTGAGCCTCCCCGGCACGGCGAAGGACCGCATTTCGCCTCTCGACAACACCTATGACAATCTGACGGTGGCCGGCGACGGGACCGCTTGCGGCTTCGTCGTCGGCTGTGTCGAAGCGGCCGTGATGTCCGGCCGGCTGGCGGCGCACGCCCTGTCCGGCTGGCCGCGCCTCGAGGACATCGTGGGCTTCGATCACCCCTGAGCCAGGTATTGCAAGGAGAGCCTCATGGATCGCCCACGTCCTCGCCACCGGCTGTTGCAACCCGAGCTCCCCTTCTACAACCAGGCGCTCGGACCTTCCGAGTCGACCTACGTGGTCCCTCCCCCTTTCAGCTATCCGGGTGTCACCGCCCGCGTCTTCCCTCTGCAGGCGAGCATCAACATCCTGCGCGGCTTCTGCAAAAACTATCTCAATGTAGCGCCGGGCTTCGCATTCACTCCCGCTCTCCCCTGTGTCGTCCTGGCGGTCCTCGACTACGGACGGATGGCGCTCGAAGAGTCCAATCTGGGATGGGTCGCACAGCATGAGGTCCTTTTCGGGATCCCGCTCGCGATGTGGCGCCGCGACCGGCGGGGCCGCTTCCTCTTCGACAGATGGGTGCTGAACATGCCCTTCATCGTCGTCGACAACCCCGCCTCGCTCACCACGGGCCGGGAAGTCTACGGCTGGCCGAAGGTCCTGTCCCAGCTGCAGTACGACCCGGAGAGCTGGCTGATCGATCCGCGCAATCCCCTCCGGCTCCTGACTCTGGACGTCAGAGGGATGAGCTCCGGGTTTCCCGCCCTCCGGTTGCTGGACATCGAGCAACAGCCGGGGCAGAACCCTTCCCTCGCCCCACTCAACCCCGCGCTGATCGACCCGTTCCAGTGGCTTTCCCGTCTGATCCTCACCTCCTCCTCGCTCGGGTTCGATCTGGCCCAGTTCCTTCTCGGCGCCCCCCTCGCCGGCTACGACCCGCTCGTTGTGAGAGGCCGTGGCAAGGCCCTGTCCGACAGCTTCCGTGAGCTGGCCGCTTTTCTCCGGAACCCGGGACTGGAAGTCATCAACCTCAAGCAGTTCCGGGACGCCGAGGATCCGACCCAGATCTGCTACCAGGCGCTCGTGGAATCGCGGCTGGACATCACCCATTACAACAGCGGCGGCCTTCTCGGCCTGTACAACATCCTGCAAGGCGATGCCACCGGGGGGTTTCGCCTCTATCTCTCCGAGGACCCCGGCTTCCCCATCGTCCAGTCGCTCGGTCTCGAGGTGCTCCAGCAGCGGACGATCGGCGGGAACGTCTACGCGGTCCTCGCACCGCTCTTCCCCTTCTGGGTGAGCATCGACCTCACCTACAACAGGGGCGAGACGATCTGTTGGCGGATGCGCGGCGAGCCCTGGTACCAGGAGACCACTCAGGTGAGCCCACGCCCGTCACGGCGGTCCCGAGCGCCGTACAACACGGTTGCCGGAGCGGCGCAGCAGGAGTGGTACGGCCCGTTCTTCGTGCCCGAGGGCCGCGTGGACGTCTTCCCCCTGCGGGCGGATCGCGAAAAGCTTCGCCACTTCATGTGGAAGTTTCTGACCCTCCGCGGCGATCCCGGCACGACCGAGCTTCCCGAGCCGCTCCCGACGCGCTTCCAGGTGGCGGGAGAGCACGTCTACATGTTCGTCTCGGCAAACCGGATGTTTTCGGCGGCGTGGCGCAGGGCGTACATCGAGGCGGCCCAGATCTCCTTCGGCGTGCCGGTCCTCATGGGCTGGCCGGACGGCAAGGAGGAGCTGGTCTTCGCCACGCCGTTCGCCTTCGTCAACAACCCGACTCTGGCCATGACCATGCGAGAGGTCCAGGGGGTTCCGGCGATGGATGCCACCATTGTGACCCCGCCGCGCTACTGGGATCCGGAGGCGCCGCTGCTCGCCATGCAGCTGAGCGTCTTCGACGAGCTCGACGCGGGGCTCGGGGGCCAGCAGCAGACCGTGCTCGAGATCCTGCCCGGCTTCTCCCCCGTCGCCCGCGGCCTCCAGGGCCCGCTCGCCCGGCCGGTGGCTCTGAAAAGAATGGCGCTCAAGCAGTTCCGCGACGCCGAGCAGCCGAACCGCGCCTGTTACCAGGCCCTGGTCCGTGAGCCGTGGATCTTCTCCCAGCTCAATTCGATCGTGCCGCTCGCCGAGGACACGAGGCTCCGCATCTACTGGTATCCGAGCCTCCCCATCGTGGAGACCCTGGGCCTGCGGAGCACGGAGCTGCGAGTGCCTCAGGATGTGGAAGGAGCGATCGCCGATGTCCTGATGCCCGAGCATCCCTTCACCATCAGAGCGCGCGTCTACATCGGGCTTGGAGAGGTGCTCCTCCAGGCCGCCGATCGCCTGTCCCCGAGGCCGGCGCCCCCCCATCAGGTGCCCCACTATCGAGTCGGGAAATCCAGGCATTCCAAGGAGCACGAGGCCGAGGACCTTCTCGAGGTCTACAAACGGCGCTTCCCGGGCTCCGACATCCAGCGAGACGGGCTCGAGCCGTTGCTTCAGGCTCTCTCGACTGAATCGATTCTATGAAGGAGAGACTTTATGGACCGCCCACGCCGCAAACGCAGAGACCCCCAACGCACTGGACCGATCCGCAACGCCGGGGCCGCCTGGCGGGAGGGAGAACCCCGCAGAAGCGCCGCGGGGCCGTGGGACGATGCCGCCTCCTCCGGAGTGCGCGATGGCTATCGCGTGATCGATGAGCAGATCCGCCGCGGCCGCCGGATGGCGCAGGAGCTCGACGACGAGCCTTGGAGCGACGACCGCGGCGGCCGCCATGACCGGGAGCGGAGACGGCGCTCCAGGGACTACGAAGAGCCGCGGTCCGGGTACGGCGAGGAGCCCTGGCACCGATCCGGAGGAGACGCGTTCCGCCTTCTCGGGATGCCGCTGCGGCACATGGAGCGTCTGATTCGCGAGATCCTCCGCCAGATCGTCTCGGTGCGTCCAGACCCCTGGCGGTTGATCGAGCTGCTCTTCCGCCTCCAGATCGAGCTGATCTCCGAGCTCGCCCGCCTCGGCTTCGGCGCGCTCGGCACGGTATCTCCCCGCGGGGGAGACGCCTTCGATGAGGATTACCGACGTGTCGACCGCGACATCGACGAGACCCTGGACGAGATCGAGGACCGGGAGTACCTGGAGGACGACGAGATCGAGGACCGGGAGGAATGGGAGGAGGAAGAGCTCGAGGAGGAGGCCTGGGAGTGGCCGGCGGCGCCGAGCGTGCCGACCGTGATCCGCTCCACGGTCCCCATCCCGATCTATGTCTCGGCCCACGAGAGGACGGAGATTGACCTCGAGCTTCCTCCGGGGGCGCAGTCCTTGGAGCTGGTGGTCGAGCCCCTCCTGGCGGCCGGCACCGACCAGCCCCCGCGGCCCGCCTTCGAAGCCGAGCTCGTCACGCTCCCTGACGGACCGATGATTCTCCGCATCGAGGTTCCGCGCGACCTGCCGGCCGGCCAGTACCGCCGGCGAATCCTGGTCCGCGCGACGGGCGAGCCGGTGGGGGGGCTCATCGTCCAGGTTGGGACCCTTCCGAAGGAAGGACAGCCATGAGACGCGGCGAGGCACTGATCCAGTCCGTCCTCGAAGAGTACGCGACGCTCACCCGCCGAGCGCTCCGCCGCTACCTGCCGTCCGTCGAGCCGCGGCGCTACCTCTACGACCTG
>Ga0134121_10005795_pt1 | contig 10026 bp, 9 predicted proteins | sample KB301_FD_96463 | JGI IMG/M metagenome (GOLD analysis project Ga0134121, IMG submission 96463) | Terrestrial soil microbial communities without Nitrogen fertilizer from Kellogg Biological Station, Michigan, USA - KB3-0-1 | ecosystem: Environmental > Terrestrial > Soil > Unclassified ... | reverse complement strand
TGGAGGAACGCGTCGACCGCGGGTCGGTCGGCGGTCCCCTCGGCGGCCGTCGGGGTCGCGTTGGCCTTCGCCTCCGCGACGATCCGCGCCGCCTGCTCGCGGGCGCGCTGCAAGATCTCGTCGGCCTGGCGGTTCACGTCGTCGAGATCCGAGGTGCCCATGATCGGCGCCCCGCCCGCCCGCAACCGCTCGTTCTCTGCCAACAGCCCCTCGGTCGAGGCGGTCAAGCGATCGAGGAACTCGTCGACGTCGCGCATCCGGTAGCCCCCGAAGCGCGAGACGCCGAACTCCTGCTTCTGGATATCGGCGGGCGAGATCGGCGCGCCCGCGGCCGGTGCTTCCTGTCGTTCGTCCGTCATGGAGCTCCCCCTGCCCTAACAGTGCAACGCCACACGTACCACGAAGATGATGATGAACGCCACGAGCACCGACATGTCGAACATGCCCGCCGGCGGCACGATCTTCCGCAGCGGTCTGATCCCCCAGTCGGTGACGTCGGTCAGCAGATCGTATGCCGATCGCACCGGCCCGGTCGACGGAGGGCGCCAGCCCGCGAAGACGATCCAGCTGACGATCACTCGCGCCAGCAAGAGCAGCCACGCCACCGTCAGCACGAGGCACACGATGGTCTGCAGCGGGTTCGAGGCGGCGAGCATCGGGCGAGAAGGCTAGCAGCCCACGGCGGGCCGCCCGGACGCGCGACGGGTCAGAACTGGTTGTAGAAGGCGCTGCCGGCGAGCTTCTCGCGGTCCTCCGCGCTCACCTCGACGTCGGCCGGGCTCAGGAGGTACACGCGGTTCGCGATCAGCTCGATCTTGCCGTCGAGGCCGTACACGAGCCCCGACGCGAAGTCGACGAGGCGGCGGGCGGTGGCGTCCTCGGTCCCCTGCAGGTTCATGATCACGGCGGCACCACTCTTGAAGCGGTCGGCGACGTCACGGGCTTCGTTGAATCGCTTCGGCTCGGAGCGATGGATCGCCGTGGGGCCTGCCGACGCGGGTCGCGGGGCCGCGATCGTCCGGACGACCCCCTCGGCCTCGGCCGGATGGTCACCGACGGGCTGAGGGCGCATCCGCCGGACACTGGCCGGCTCCGCCTCGGGCATCTCGTCGACGAACGCCTCGTCCTCCTCGACGAGCCCGAGGTAGTTCAGGGTCTTCTTCCACACGCCGGCCATCCTCGCTTCCTCTCGCTCACGACCCGGGTCGTCGTCCGCAACGCACCCCGCCGCTCACCGTCCGGGTGGCGGCGTCCGCATCCCGAATACCGCCGTCCCGATCCGCACCATCGTAGCGCCTTCCTGCACCGCGACCTGGAAATCCAACGACATCCCCATCGAGAGTTCCAGCACGTCCGGATGGCGCTCCCGCACCACATCTCGGAGCTCGCGGAGCCGGCGGAACCAGGGTCGGGCGTCCTCGGCGACGGGCGTCGGAGGCGCGATCGTCATCAAGCCGCGGAGCCGGACGCCCTCGAGCGCGCCCACCCGATCGGCGGCGGCGGGAACCTCATCGGGGCCGACCCCCGCGCGCTCACCGGTGAAGTCGACCTCGATCAGCACGTCCACGGTCCGCTCGTTCCGGGCGGCGCGCCCCGCCAGGCGGCGGGCGGCGTGTTCCCCCGCGACGGTGTGGACGACATCGGCGAGCTCGGCGACGCGGTGGGCGGTGCTGGACTGGAGGGCGCCGATGAAGTGCCAGCGCACCCCCGGGACGTCGATCGCCGGCCGCTTCTCGCGAAGCTCGGTCACGTAGTTCTCGCCCAGGTCGGTCGCGCCGGCGGCGATCGCGTCGAGGACGGCCGCCACGGGGATGGTCTTCGTGACGACGATCAGCCCGACGTCGGAGGGGTCCCGGCCGGAAGCCGTCGCGGCGTCGGCGAGCCGTTGGCGGACCGTCCCGAGGTTGGTCGCGATCTCGTCGGCGCCGCCGCTCACCACGGCCGGAGCATACGGAAGGGGGCGGACGGACCGGGTCCACGAGGCGGGGGAAGGTCGCCTCCGGTCCCGGACCGCCCGCCCCCGAGCTTCGCGCGGGGCCGCGCGGGGCGGGTCGTGCCCGCTAACTCTTGAGGAAGTCCGGGATGTCCAGGTCTTCCTCGGCGTCGAACGACACGGACGCCGGCTGATCCTCGGTCGCGAAGACGTCTGCGTCGTCGTCGTGCAACAGCGACGGCAGTGGCTCGTCGTCGCCGGTCCGCACCGGCTCCTCCAACAAGCGGGAGAGCCGGCTCTCGAAGCGGTTGTCCGACGACAACGCGACCTTGTCGAAGCCCGCTGCGACGACGGTCACGCGGACCTCCTCGCCGAGCATGTCGTCGACCACCGCGCCGAAGATGATGTTGGCGTCGGGGTGCGCCACGCGCGTGATCGCGTCGGCGGCGGCGTTCACCTCGTGGAGCGACAGGTCGGTCGGGCCGGCGATCGACAACAAGACGCCCTTGGCGCCGTCGATCGAGGACTCGAGCAACGGGCTCGAGATCGCAGACTTCGCAGCCTCGGTCGCGCGATCGGTGCCGGCGCCGATCCCGATGCCCATCAACGCCGAGCCTGCGCCCGACATGACGGACTTCACGTCGGCGAAGTCGAGGTTGATGAGGCCGGGCGTCGTGATCAACGACGTGATGCCGTCGACGCCCTGATATAGAACCTGGTCGGCCATCCGGAACGCGTCGACCATCGGCATCGTCGGGTCGGCCACTTGGAGCAGCCGGTCGTTCGGCACGACGATCAACGTGTCGACCGCCTTCTTGAGGTCGGTGATGCCGACGTCGGCCTGCGTCGCGCGCTTCCGGCCCTCGAAGCCGAACGGACGCGTGACGACGCCGATCGTGAGCGCACCGAGGTTGCGGGCGATCTCCGCGACGACGGGCGCGCCGCCTGTGCCGGTCCCCCCGCCTTCGCCGGCGGTGATGAAGACCATGTCGGCGCCCTTCAAGATCTCCTCGATCTCGTCGGCGTGCTCGTCTGCTGCGCCCTTGCCCACCACCGGGTCGGAGCCGGCGCCGAGCCCGCGGGTGGTCTCGCGGCCGATATCGAGCTTCACTTCCGCGTCGGACATCAACAGGGTCTGCGCGTCGGTGTTGACGGCGATGAACTCGACGCCCCGGAGGCCTGCCTCGATCATCCGGTTCACCGCGTTGACGCCGCCCCCGCCGATGCCGACGACCTTGATCACGGCCAGGTAGTTCTGGGGAGCATCCATCTGTTCGTCCAGTCCTCCCGGGCGACCCGTCGGGTCACCGCCCCTGCCCTCGAGCCGGTCGCTCGCGGCAAAAGCTCGTTCCTCTCCGAAGGCTTCCTACCCCTCGACCCTTCCCACGTGCCGAGCCGTACTTCATGCTGCCTTTCCCGCAATCGGCCTTCGCCGAACCGGGAACACTAACCCTCAACCGAATAGTTATTGTTATATGTATCTACAGTCGAGGTCGTGACCTTACTAGTGGCAACTAGGGCCGTCAAGCGGCGATGCGGATGACGTGAAGCATCGTGTTCGTGGTCCGGGTGATAGTTCCGTGAACCCGACGGTGGGACTTACGGCGTGAACGTCGAGCCGTCGGCGAGCGTGGCGCTCGGAGCGTCCGGGGCACTGACGTCGACGGCTGCGAGCGTGTGCCCGCCGGTCGCCGCCCAGCGCAGGACGGCGCGCAGGGCGGTCGCCTTCGCGGACTCCTGTCCCGGCATCCCGGCGTCCACCGTGACGCCGTCTCGCAGCGTGAGCGTCTCGCTCAGATCCTGCCCGACGGTGATGCCGGTCACGCGCTGTGCGACGACGGGGTCGAGCGCCCCCAACAGCGATGCCGCCGCCGCTCGCTGTGGCTCATCGGGAGCGCCGAGCGCTGCGTCGACCGCGGGCAGGCGGTCGAGCGTCGCCTGCGTCGCGGCCGCGGCGGGCAGCACCGTGCCGTCGCTCGCCAGCACGGAGCGCTCCCCCATCGCGTCGATCACCCCCACCGGCCGCCGCTCCACCACGGTGAGGACGACGGTGTCCGGAAGGTCCTTGTCGACCGTCGCCGATGCGATCCACGGATCGGTGAGCAACCGCGCGGTCACCTCGTCGGGCTGCAGGTGGAAGACGTTCGTGGACGGCTCGACCCCCGCGAGCCCGCGGACGTCGTCGGGACGAAGGCTCACCGCCCCCTCGACCCGGATGTGCTTCGCGTCGAACAGCGGGGTGTACGTGAGGGCCCACGCCGCCGTCGCGACCACGATCGGCACGAGCAACATGAGGGCGAGCACACGCCGGCGGCGGACCGACCGCTCGGCCGACTCGGCGTCAGACATCGGGGCCGCCGATCGTGCGGACCTCCGTCTGCAGCACGATGTCACTGGCGCGGCTGACGCCGGCCCGGACGAGCTCGATGAGCGCGCGCACGTCGGCCGCGGTCGCGCCGGGCGCGGTGACGATGAAGTTGGCGTGCTTCGTCGAGACGGACGCGCCGCCGATCGACGCTCCCTTCAGCCCGGCGGCGTCGATCAAGGCGGCCGCGTGTTCGCCCGGCGGGTTCGTGAACACGCTCCCGCAGTTCGGCTCGGCGATCGGCTGGGTGTCCCGGCGCCACCGCCGCGCAGCATCCATGGCCGCCCGGATCTCGGTCGGGTCGCCCGCCCGGAGCCGGAGCGAGGCGGCGACCACCACCGCGTCGGCCGCCAGGGTGGTCGACCGGTAGGCGAACCCCACCTCTTCGGTATGAAGGGTCCGGGCGCGATCCTCGGCGAGCTCGAGCACGTCGACCGACGCCACCACGTCGGCCATCTGGCCGTCGTGGGCTCCGGCGTTCATCCGGACCGCCCCGCCCAGGCTGGCCGGGATCGCGACACCGAACCCGAGGCCCGCGAGCCCGTGCTGCTGGGCCACCCCGGCCAGCGCCGGGAGCGGCATCGCTGCGCCGGCGGTGACCGTGCCGCCGTCGCGGGCCGACCAGCGGAACCCCCGGCCGAGCCGAAGCACGATCCCGGGGAACCCCTCGTCGGCGACGAGGACGTTCGAGCCCTTGCCGACGATCGCGACGGCCACGCCCGTCTGCGCGACGGCGCGTCCGACGGCATGGAGGTCCTCGAGGGTCTCCGGCTCGAGGAAGACGGCCGCGGGACCGCCGATGCGGAAGGTGGTCAATGGCGCCATCGGGACGTCGGCGCGGACCCGGTCGCCGCACGCCGTACGGAGGATCGCGCGCGCGGCGTCGATCGGCTCGGTCATCCGTCGAGCTCCTCGATGCGCTCACGGACCGCGTCCCCGAGCAGCCACACGTCGCCGCAACCCATCGTCACGACGAGGTCACCGGCGCGCACCTCGTCGGCGAGGTAGCTCACCACGTCGGCGCGATGCGGGAGGTACATCACGGTGGGCGCCGCGCCATCGTCCCGCGCCGCCACGGCGTCGAGCACCCCGTCGGCCACCAGGCGTCCCGTCACCCCGGGGATCGGCGGCTGCGCCGCGCCGTACACGTCGGTGACGACGACCAGATCCGCATCGGCGACGCTCGCCCCGAGCTCGCGCCACATCGCCTGGACCCGCCAGTACCGGTGGGGCTGGACGAGCGCGATCAACCGGGCAGGGGCCCGGCGCCGGGCGGTGGCGATCGTGACCTCCATCTCCACGGGGGTCTGGCCGTAGTCGTCGAAGAAGTCGGCGTCGCGCGCGCGCCCCCGGAGCTCGAACCGGCGGTGCACCCCGTCGAAGGCGGCGACCGCGTCCGCAGCGTCGGCGGGGTCGACGCCGACGATCTGCGCGGCGGCGATCGCCGCGGCCGCGTCGAGGAGGGTGTGGGCGCCGTCGATCCGGAGCGCCAGGGCGATCTCCCGGCCGTCGATCGTGAGGACGCCACGCGCGCCGTCGGGACCGAGGTGGTCGACGCGGACGGTGACATCGGCGCCGGGGTCGATCCCGTACATCGTCGCTCGAACGTCCGCGACCGAGAGCGAACGCGCCGTGCCCGCATCGTCGGCGCAGGCGACGACGGCTCCACAGCCGGCCGCGAATCGCGCGAACGCCCGCTCGATCTCCTCGCGGCCGCCGGGATAGAAGTCGACATGATCCACGTCGACGTTCGTGATCACGCCGATCGCGGGCGATCCGAGCAGGAACGACCCGTCGCTCTCGTCGGCCTCGAACACGAACAGATCGCCCTCGCCGTGCCGCGCGCCGCCGCCGGTCTCGTTGAGGTCGCCGCCGATCAGATAGGAGGGATCGAGTTCCGCGGCGACGAGGATCGACGCGAGCATCGACGTCGTGGTCGTCTTGCCGTGGGTGCCGGTCACCGCGATCGCGCGCCGGCCCGCCGCGAGCGCGGCGACCGCCTGTTGCCGCCGCCACACGGGGATGCTCGCCTCGGCCGCGGCGAGAAGCTCGGGGTTGTCCGCCGCGATCGCGCTCGACGTGATGACGACGTCCGGACGAGGAGCGTCCAGGACCGACGACGCGGTGTGCCCCGCATGAACCGTGACCCCGACGGCCTGGAGATCGTCGAGGGCTCGCGACCGTTTCAGGTCCGACCCCTGCACCGCGATCCCACGGGCGAGGAGGAGCCGGGCGAGGTTCCGCATGCCGGCGCCGCCGATCCCGATCAGATGCGTGCGCTGGACGCCGGAGAGGTCGGGGACCGGCAGCGTCGGGATCGATCCGGGCGGCGGTGACCAGCGAGCGTCGGCGGCGCTCATCGGCCGAGACCCGCGACCTCGGCACACAGATCCGCGATCCGCGACGCGGCGTCGGGACGCGCCCACGCGCGCGCCGAAGCGCCCATCGCCGATCGCGCCGCCGGGTCGTCCATGAGGTCCAGGATGGCGGTCACCAGCGTGGATGACGACAGGTCGCGGTCGAGCACCATCCGGGCCGCGCCCGCGGCGACCAGCTCTCGAGCGTTCGCCTCCTGGTGGTTCTCCGTCGCGTGCGGATACGGGATGAGGATCGAGGGCAGGCCGCACGCCGTCACCTCGGCGACGCTGCCCCCGGCGCGCGCGACGACGAGGTCGGCGAGCGCGAACGCGCGATCCATCCGCTCGACGAACGGCACCACGGCAACGCGCAGGGCCGCGGCCGGATCGACCGTGCGCGCGACCTCCACGTCACGCCCGGGACCCGCGCTCACCAACAACTGGAGATCAGCACGGCCGGCGAGCGCCGGGAACACGCCGGCGAGCACCTGATCGATATGCAGCGCGCCCTGGCTGCCGCCGAACACGAACACGGTCCTGCGATCGGGCTCGAGTCCGAAGGCGTCGCAGGCCTCTGCCCGCAACCGCTCCCTCCGGTCGGGGACCGCCGCGATCTCGGTGCGGATCGGATTCCCCGTCCGCTCGATACGGACGTCCTTGGGCAGCCGCGCCGCCGTGCCCTCGAACGTCGTGGCGACCGCCGCGGCCCATCGGGCGGCGATCCGGTTCACGATGCCCGGGACACTGTTCGGCTCGATCAGGACCAGCGGCCGGCGGGTCCGACGTGCCGCGAGGGCGGCCGGTCCGCTCGCGAACCCCCCGATGCTCACCACCACGTCGGCGCCACGCACCAGCCGTCGGACGGATCGCGAGCCGCGGAGCGCGTAGGCCACCGCGCGCATCGTCGCGAACGAGACGCGGGCCTGGGCCGCGGTCACGCGGACCGGGACGAACCGGAACCCGGCGTCCGGCACCAGCCGCGCCTCCTGCCCATCAGACGCGCCGACGAACACGATCGACGCGCCGTGCTCGTCCCGGAGCGCGGTCGCGGTGGCGAGGGCCGGGAAGACGTGCCCGGCGGTGCCGCCACCGGTGACGACGACGTTCATCGTCCCGGCGAGGATCCTCGCGACGACTTCGGGGGCGTCGCGGCGTCGCGCGCTACGCTCGCGAGCATCCCCACGCCGACGAGCGTGACGACGAGCGCGGTCCCGCCGAAGGACACGAGCGGCAGCGGGACGCCGGTGATCGGCAACAGCCCCGTGACGGCGCCCATGTTCACGATCGCCTGCAGCCCGATCCAGCCGATGACACCCGCCGCGAGCAGTCGCTCGAACGTCCCGCGGGCATGCATCGCGATCCGCACGCCCGCATAGATCAGCACGCCGAAGGCGATCAGGACGGCGAGGGCCCCGAGCAACCCGAGCTCCTCCCCGATCACGGCGTAGATGAAGTCCGAGTGCGCGTTCGGGAGGAAGTCCCACTTCGCCCGGCTCGTCCCGAGCCCGGTGCCGAGCCACCCGCCCGAGCCGATCGCGATCAGGCCCTGGATCAGCTGATACCCGTTGCCCTGCCGGTCGGCCCAGGGGTTCAGCCATGCGTCGAAGAACCGGGTCCGCCGGTAGGTCTCGCCGACGATCAGCACCATCGCGCCGAGCACACCCGCGCCGGCCGCGAAGAGCAGGTACCGCATGCGGATCCCCGCGGCGAACAGCATCACGAGCACCAGCCCGCCGAGGATCAGCGTGGTGCCGAGGTCGCGCTGGGCGATCCCGAGCAGCCCGACCAGCAGCACGATCGGCCCGAGCGGCAGCAGGAGCTGCATCGGCTCGTCGAGCTTGCTCCACTTATTGGTGAGGATCGTCGCCGCGACCGCCACCAGCCCGAGCTTGGCGAACTCCGACGGCTGGATCGTGACCGGGCCGAGGTCGATCCAGCGCGACGCCCCATACAAGGAGGTGCCCGAGGTCGGGCGTGCGGCGATCGCCATCAGCAGGGTCGCGCCCCCGAGGATCCAGATCCCGAGGTGCTTCCAGATCCGTGGCGACAGTCGCGCGACGAGGACCGCCGCGCCGATCCCGACGGCCGCGTACAGGACCTGTCGCTGGAAGTACCAGAAGCTGTTCCCGCCGTACCCCTGCGCCGCCGAGACGGATCCGGCCGACAGGACCATCACGAGCCCGACGACCGTGAGGGCGCCCGCCGACCCGCCGAGCAGCACGAGGTCGCGCCGCGCCAGGCGCTTGGCTTCGGCGGGACCGCGACGGCGCGGCGTCGGCACCAACCGGAGGTGCCGGGCCAGCCGTGCGGGCGCCGCCTTCGGACGCGCCGCGCTCTGCGTGCGCTCAGCCATCGGCGCCCACCCTCGCCGGGAGCGCGCGCGCGGCCGCCGCGAACCGGTCGCCGCGCTCGGCGTAGGTCGCGAACTGATCCCAGCTCGCGCAGGCCGGCGCGAGCAGCACGATCCCCGGTCGCGCGCACGCGGCGAACGCGACGGCGACGGCCTCCTCGATCGTGACGGCGTCCTGGAGCGGCACGTGTCCGTCGAACACCTCGTGCAGGGACGGCGTCGCCTCGCCCATCGCGACGACGGCCCGCAGGTGTGGAACCGTCGCACGCAGCGGTGAGAGGTCCTGTCCCTTGGCCCGGCCCCCGGCGATCAGCACGGCGTCGTGCACCGCCGAGATCGCCGCGACCGCGGCGTGGACGTTCGTCGCTTTCGAGTTGTCGAGGAACCGCACCCCGTCGATCTCGGCGACGATCTCGCCACGATGCGCCGCGGGCTCGAACGCCGCGAGGCCGTCGCGAACCGCGTCCGGCCCGACGCCGTACGCGAGCGCGGCGGCGGCCGCGGCGGCGGCGTCCTCGCGGTGGCCCGCGCGCTCCCCGTCGACGGTCCCCAGCTCGACGGGGCCCGCCGCGCCGCGGGCGAGCAGGGAATCGCCTTCGTAGCCGACATCGGGCCCTCCGTCGCCCGGCATGCCGCGGCCGAACCAGCGGCGCTCGCACGGCGCCGCCGCCGAGACCGCGGCGGCGGCCGGATCGTCACGGTTGCCGACGTGCACGTCGTCGCCGCCTTGCTCCCGGTAGATCGCGGCCTTCGCGTCGCGGTAGGCCTCGAACGACCCGTGGTGGTCGAGGTGATCGGGCGCGAGGTTCACCAGCACCGAGACGCGCGGATGGAACCGCTCCTGGACCGCGAGCTGGAACGACGACACCTCGACGACGAGCGCGTCGTGGTCGGCTCGCACCGCGGTGGTGAACGGGAACCCGATGTTGCCGCACGCGACCGCGTCGATCCCGCCGGCTCGCAGACACGCGGCGAGCATCCCGGTCGTGGTCGTCTTGCCGTTCGTCCCGGTGACGGCGAG
>Ga0134121_10005794_pt1 | contig 10027 bp, 9 predicted proteins | sample KB301_FD_96463 | JGI IMG/M metagenome (GOLD analysis project Ga0134121, IMG submission 96463) | Terrestrial soil microbial communities without Nitrogen fertilizer from Kellogg Biological Station, Michigan, USA - KB3-0-1 | ecosystem: Environmental > Terrestrial > Soil > Unclassified ... | reverse complement strand
GATTCCTACCGCCCCGAAGAGGAACCCGACGGTGGGGTTGTAGGCGAAGGCCGGGAGCACGGCGACGAGGGGCTCGAATGCCTTCGGCCGGGCATGCTGCTTCTCGGCCAGGCCAACGGCGATGAAGAGGTCGGTCTCGTCCCGGTAGGGCTCGCACCGTCCCCCGTTGCAGACGGAGCCGTACCCGAGTTGCCGGCGGCACTGGTTGCTGTCCTCGCACGTGGTTGGCGGCTCCTCGGCGGCAGCGGCCCCCGGGGTAAGCAGCAGAGCCATCGCGAGCCCGAGCTCCTCGAAGGTTCCAAGGTGCCGCACGCGTCACCTCCGTCCCGGAAGTCCTGTAGCAGGAGCCACCCTCGCGCGAGCTTGCTCGTTACCCGAGGTGCATCCGCAGAGAATCGTTGGACCTTGGTCTCATTGTGAGGCTATTGAACGGCTGCAACGCTGACGTCACGTGGGGAGAGGAGGGTCCCAGTCCATGTCCCGTGTCGGGAAGCACTTTGTACCACCCATTCTCGGGCTCGGTCTGCTGCTCGCAGCCTGTCATCCGAGCGGAGCCCAGGACATCACCGACCTGGACGTGGTGGCGACGACGCACGACGCCACCTACGACTTCGCGACACCGAGCACCTACGCCCGCCCGGATCAGATTCCCCTGGTGTCGGGAGATCCGACGACCACCCCGCCGGAGTTCCTCGACCCCACTCTCACGGCGCTGGTCTTCAGCACGCTCGACAACGAGATGGCCGCGCTCGGCTACACCAAGGTCGCCATCGGGGCGACGCCCGATCTGGTGATCACCGCCGGTGCGCTGAAGGTCACGAACGTCACCTACTACTACGGTTACTGGTGCGGATACTGGGCGTACTACTACCCCTGCTACCCGTACTACCCGCCGGTCACGGGCGTCAGCGCATACACCCAGGGGACGCTGATCCTCGACATGGCGCCGTTCGCCGCGACGCCCCCCGGAAACCAGATCCTCGGCGTCTGGACCGCGGTCATCCGGGGGATCCAGAGCGGGAGCCGGTCCACGGATCAGACCCGCATCGTCAATGGAATCTCGCAGGCGTTCATCCAGTCGCCCTACCTGGGGAAGCCATGAGCAAGTACCCGACGCCGATCCGCCTCGCCGCGCTCCTCGTCGTGCTCCTCGCTCCCGCCGCGCGCGCCGACATCCCCCCGACGCTGGTGGGCGTCTCGTACCAGTTCTCGATCCCCATCGGGAACACGTACAACTACACGCCGCCGGTCAGCTGGCGTGGCATCGGTCTGGACGTCGCGACCTTCATCCGGCGAGATCTCGCGGTCGGCCTGGCGTTCGGGTGGAACGTGTTCTTCGAGAACACGACTTCCACTCTTCACATCCGGGGCACCGACGTCACCGGGAACCAGGACCGAACGCTCAACGTCTGGCCCACGCTGGTCAACGTCCGCTGGTTCCCGAAGATCTCGTCCAACCGCGACATCCAGCCCTACATCTCGGCCAACGCAGGCGGCTACATCATCGAGCGATACCTGGCGATCGGCACGACCGCGAGCCAGGAGACGCACTACCACTTCGGGCTCGCGCCGGAGATCGGGGTCTTCATCCAGAACCCGGTCGGCGCGGTGTTCATCAGCGCTCGCTACAACATGGCCTTCGCCTCCGGCGGTGTGCCCTTTCAGCAGTTCCTCAGCTTCAGCCTTGGCTACGCCTGGGAGAGATGACATGCGCACCCTGAATCGATGGACCGTCCTCGGCCTCTCGTGCCTCGGCCTCACCGCCCTGGCCCAGGCCCCCGCCCCCGCTCCGGCGACCGCGCCACAGCCAGCGGCGGCACCGGCAGCCCCCGGACCGACACAGGATGCGGCGGCCTCGCTCCTGAAGGTCTACGTGTTCCCGGCCAACAACCAGACGCCAGACCAGCAGGCCAAGGACAGCAACGACTGCTACGCCTGGGCGAAGCAGCAGACCGGCGTCGACCCGACCAACCCCACCGTTCCCCAGAAGGCGGACACCAGCCAGGCCGGGAAAGGTTCGGCGGTGAAGGGGGCGGCGAAGGGCGCGGCGGCCGGAGCGGCGATTGGCGCGATCACCGGTGATGCCGGCAAGGGCGCGGCGGTCGGCGCGACGGCCGGTGGCATGGGCGGCGTCGCCGGCAAGAAGCAGGCGAAGCAGCAGGCCGAGGCTCAGGCCAAGCAGCAGCAGCAGGCCGCGGTCAACACGCAGATCGACTCCTTCAAGAAGGCGTACACCGCCTGCATGGAAGGAAAGAAGTACACCGTGAAGTGAGCGCGGCTATGGTGGAAGGCGTCGCGCGTCGCGCACGGGAGGGCGTCACATGATTCGACGAGCAGTCCTTCGCTGGGCCGTGGTGGGATGCCTTCTCGCGGTCTCTGCGGGACGCGCGGAAGACCAGCCAAAGCGCCTGGACATCAAGAACCTCAACTGCGAGGACTTCCTCGCGCTTCCCGACGACGTGCGGCCGGCCGTCGTGGCCTGGGTCCACGGGTACACGCGCGCCGGCGGCGAGAACTGGGTCTTCCAGGCCGGCGAGGGCAAGGCGTTCATCGGCTCCGTCGAGGACAAGTGCAAGAAGGCGCCGAAGGCGAGCTTCCGCTACCAGGTGCTCGAGACCGCCAAGGAGCGTCAGGCGGCAGCGAAGAAGGCCAAGAAGTAGTCCCCGGTCAGTTCGGCGACCGGCCGAACTTGGAGCGGGCGGCCTTCTGGCGGATCCGCTCCACCTCCTTCGGGTCCACGTTCTTGCGGATGAGGGTCTGAACCGCGTAGCGGACCTGGTGGAACTCGTCCACGCAGCCCTCGGCGCGGTCGTCGGGGAGCTTCCCCAGCTCCTTGGCGAAGGCGTAGCGCTTGGGGTCGGAGCCCCAGGCGAGGCAGAGCACGTTGTAGAAGCGCTGCCGGTCCAGCCCGTGGACGTCGGCGAAGTCGTCCTCGCCCGGCTTCCGCGCCGAGTCGGTGTCGTACATGAAGGCCGCGGCCCGGAGCATGCGCTCGGCGAAGTCGCCGCCGAGCCGCGTCGCTGCGTAGGCCGCCACCTGATCCGCGGCGTCCTCCTCGCGCCCCAGCACCGGGACCGCCAGCACCGCGAAGACCGCGTGGGCAGTCTCGTGCAGCACAATGAACAGGAAGGGCCCGATCACCGCCTGCTCGGGGGTGAGGTTGAACTTCCCCGAGTTGCCGGCCGACTTCATGAAGTCGCGGACCAGCTCGTAACAGAAGCTGATGATGTCGGTCTGGTTGTCGTACCAGGCGTTGGCCTCGCCGCAGCTCGTCCCCTTGAGGGTCAAGGTCCTCGGGAGCTTCAGGGCGGAGAGCATCTCCGCGGCCCCCTCGAGGATCTTCCGCTCCTTCATCTTGGCGGCGATGGGGGCCAGGTCGGGCTTGGTGGTGTCCTCGTAGACGACACGGAAGCTGTGGGTCTTCCCCTGCGGCGCCTGCCCTGCGCCGAGCAGCGCCACGAGGAGCACCGAGGGAATCGTGGTCATGCGGCGCCCTCCAGGGCACGAGAGACGGCCTGGAGGAGGAGGCCGGGCTCGAACGGCTTCTGCAGACAGGGCACGTCGCCCAGCCCGCGCCGGCGCAGCATCTGCGGCGCGTCGATGCGACCAGTCACGAAGATTGCCGGAACCTGGATGTTGTCGGCCCGGAGGCGGTCCAGCAGGTCGGCCCCGCTCATCCCGGGGAGCATGACGTCGATCACCAGGCACGCCGGGTGCGTCTCGGGCAGGGCCTGGAGCAGCTCCTCGGCGTTGGAGAACGAGGCGACCCGGAACCCCTGGGCACGGAGCATGCGGGTCAACGCGCGGCGGGCAGCCGCGTCGTCCTCGATCACGGCGACCATGGTCTCCGTCGAGGAACTCGAGGAAACAGTCCGACCCGCGGACATCACGGCCTCCCAAGGTTCGACCGACCCTAGGGACAGAAGCCTCGATGCTGCTATACGACGTTGGTCTCACCCTCCCGGGACTCAGGGACAGGCGAATGCCAGTGTCGATCGTCGCCTTCGAGCAGCCAGAGCTCTTCGAGGAGCAGCTCGCCAAGCTCTCTGCAGCGTTCGTCTCGCTCCCGGCGGACCAGGTCGATCAACAAATCGACTGGGGCTTGAAGCTGCTCCTCGAGGCCACGGGAGTGGGTCGGAGCACCCTTGCCGAGCTGTCCCTGGACGGGCAGCGCTACGAGGTCACGCATTCCCAGGTGCGGGGCGAGACCCCTCCGATGGCAACCGGCAACCTCGCCGAGCTTCTCCCCTTGTACGCCGAGGCTCTCCGCCGCGGTGAAATCCTCAGCTTCGATCGCCTTCCAGACGACCTTCCTCCGGAAGCCGTGGCCGAGCGAGAGTACGTCACCCGCATCGGGCTCCGGTCCCAGCTGACCATCCCCCTCCAGGTCGGCGACCAGGTCCTCGGGGCGATGGGGTTCGGTTCGTTCGCGCGGGAGGTCCACTGGTCGCCCAGAATGATTCGCTCGGTCCGGCTCATTGGCGAGATCTTCGCCAATGCGCTGGCCCGGAAGCATGCCGCGTACGACCAGCTCATGCTGCGCGAGCAGCTGGCCCACAGCGCCCGGGTGAACACGATGGGTGAGGTGGTCGCTTCCATCGCTCACGAGGTCAACCAGCCCCTGTTCGCCATCGTGAGCAACGCCCGGTCCGCCGGCGTCCTCCTCTCCAGGGGTAAGCCAGACCTGGCGGAGATTGGCGCCGCACTGGAGGACATCGTCCAGGACGCGAACCGGGCGAGCGCGATCATTGCCCGGGTGCGCGCGTTCCTCCAGCGCAAGCCCACCGAGCACCTCCTGGTCGACCTCAACGGCGTGGTGGAGACGGTCCGCAAGTTTCTCGGCCCCGAGCTGGCCCGGCGCCGTGTGACGCTCGAGCTGGACCTGGCCACGGGGCTCCCCCCCGTGCTCGGCGACGCGGTCCAGCTCCAGCAGGTCTTGGTGAATCTTCTGATCAACGGAGCCGACGCGATGGAGTCCGTCCCGCGCGAGCGACGCCCGCTCCGGGTACGGACGGCCGCTGGAACCCGGCGGGACTCGCGCGTTCGCCTGGAGGTGACTGACGCCGGACCAGGCCTCGACGCCGAGGCGAAGAAGCGACTCTTCGAGCCGTTCTTCACCACCAAGCCGACCGGGCTCGGGATGGGGCTGGCCATCTGCCGCTCGATCGTCGAGGCCCACGGCGGCCGCATCCAGCTGTGCGAGCAGGCCGGGCCCGGGACCACCCTCCGGGTCTGGCTCCCCGTCCGACGCGCATAGCACGCCCGCGCAACCTCTTCGACCGGCCCGCGGACGACGTCCCGCGGGCCGGTCGCCCCCTCCTGATTCCTACTTCGCCGGCGCCGGCGCCTTGGGCGCCTTCTTCTTCGGCACCTTCGGGGCGGCGGGCTGGACGGAGAGCGCCAGCGCCTCGGAGTACTTGGCGGTGATGGTGTCGCCCACCTTCACGTTCTGCCAGCGCTCGGGGTGCTGCATCTTCACCTCGACGGTGTTCCCGCCCGAGCCCTTGATGGTGGCGATCTTCTTGTCCATGTCGACCGCCTCCACCGTGCCGTTCAAGGTCACCGTCCGGGCGACGACGCCCTCGGGCTTCTTCCCCGCCTCGGAGCGGTCGGTGGCGATGGCCTCGGTGGGCTGGGGCAGCGGCTTGGTCGGATCCGCCTCGTTGACCTCCACCGCCAGCGCCTCCTGGTACTGGACGATGACGTCGTCGCCGACCTTCACTTGCGGCAGGTTCCGGGCCTGCTTGCCCACCACGAACTCGTGGTCCTGGCCGTCGGGGGTGGTCAGCACGACGTGACGGGTCGCGACGTCGATGGACTTCACCGTCGCCTTGACCGTCTTCGTGTCCTTCTTGCTGTAGGTCGCCTTCGGTTTCTTGGCCGCGGCGTCCTGCGCCATCGCCGGGACGGCGAGCGCGAGGGCGGCGACCAGGGCTGAGCTCATCAGACGCATCGATGGACCTCCTTCATGGGTGCTATTGCGGCGAGGCCGCCTTGGGTTCGACGGGAGCCGGGGTCGGAGGCGGCGGAAGCTGCCAGCCTCCTCCGAGCGCCCGGTACAGGTTGATGAAGGCCGTGGTTCGCTGGGCCCGGACGGCGGCCAGGTTGAGCTCGGCCGGGAAGAGGAGGTTCTGGGTGGTGGTCACCTCGAGGTAGCTGGACACGCCCCCGTAGAACCGGTCCACCGCCAGGCCGACCGAGTCGGAGAGGTTCGCCACCTCTTCCTCGCGCTGCTGGACGATCCCGTCGAGCCGCCGCACGTCGGCCAGCGCATCCGCCACTTCCCGGAACGCGGTGAGCACCGTGGACTCGTACGCGTTCTTCGCCGCCTCCCATTGCGCGGAGGCTGCCTCGGCCTGGCCGTGGAGCGCATCTCCCTGGAGGATGGGTGCCAGCCAGCTGACACTCCCGCCGGCGTTCCAGACGCCGGACTTCGAGCCGTTGAAGAGCTGGGTGAGGTCGGTGCTGGCGAAGCCCGCCAGTGCCGTCAGGTTGAAGCGTGGGAAGAAGTCTGCCTTCGCCACGCCGATCCGGGCGTTCGCCGCCACGAGGCTCTGCTCCACCGAGAGCACGTCGGGCCGGCGCTCGATCAGCGACGAGGGCAGGCCGGCCGGCACCGGACCGGTGGCGTGCATGCCCGGGGCGACCTTCGACCGGCCGATGGGGCCCGGCACCCGGCCGAGGAGGAGCGACAGGAGGTTCTCCTGGCGGACGATGAGCCGCTCGGTGTCGAGGGCCACCGCCTGGGCATCGTTGACCTGCGCCTTCCCGGTGCTGACCTGGAGCTTGTTCCCGGTCCCGCCGCTCAGCCGGTCGGAGTAGAGCTGGAGGGTGCGCTGGTAGTTCTTGACCGTGCGCTGCGCGACGTCGAGCTGCGCATCCAGCTGCCGGAGCTGCACGTAGGCCGCGGCCACGTCCCCCACCAGGCTGACCGTCGCCGCCCGCCGTCCCTGCTCGCTGGCGAGGTACTCCGCGACGGCGGCCTCGGTCCCCCGGCGGATCCGGCCCCAGACGTCGATCTCCCAGGAGACCTGCGCGTCGACCGAGAACAGCGCGGCCGACTGGGGGTTCTCGGTGGGGAGAGAGACGTTCCCCCGGCCATAGCCCGCGGCAGCGTTGGCCCCGATCGCGGGGAGGATCTGCGCCTTCTGGATGCGAGCGAGCGCCCGGGCCTGCTCCACCCGCGCCACGGCCGTCCGCAGATCGCGGTTGTTCTGGACCGCCTCGCCGATGAGCGAGAGCAGCTCGGGGTCCTTGAACACGTTCCACCACGGCAGGTCGGCGAGGGTCGCCTCCTCCTGGCTGGGCGGGGCGTCCCGGTACTGCGCGGGCGTCGGCACCACCGGGCGCTGGTAGTCCGGGCCCATGAGGCAGCCGGGAGTCGCCAGCGCGAGCGTCGCTGCCAGGAGCGCTCTCTTCACGGGTGCTCACCCTTGGCGACGGCGGTCGCCCCTCCGCCGTGTGCCGCGGCCGCTGCGGGCTGGGCTCCGCCCTTCTTGCCTCCGGTGAGCTTCTCCACCACCACGTAGAGCACCGGAACGATGAAGACGCCCAGGGCGGTCACCATCGACATCCCGGCGATGACCGCCGTGCCCAGGATCCTCCGCGAGGCAGCGCCGGCGCCCGCGGCGATCCACAGGGGGACGCAGCCGAGGATGAAGGCAAAGGAGGTCATCAGGATGGGCCGGAGCCGGAGCTTCGCCCCCTCGAGCGCCGCCGCCACCAGCTCCATCCCCTCCTGCTCGTGCTTCATCTTGGCGAACTCGACGATGAGGATGGCGTTCTTCGCCGCCAGGCCGATGAGCATCACCAGGCCGATCTGCCCGTAGACGTCGAAGTCGAAGCTTCGCGCCATCAACCCGAGGAAGGCGCCCATCACGGCGATCGGCGTGCTGAGCAGCACGCTGAAGGGCAGCGACCAGCTCTCGTAGAGCGCGGCGAGGACGAGGAAGACGAACACCAGGGCGAGGCCGAAGACCGCCAGCGTCCCGCCCTCGGAGGCCTTCTCCTGGTAGGAGAGGTTGGTCCAGGCGTAGCCCATCTCCGGTGGCTGGGTCTGGGCGAAGACCTCCTCGAAGGCCTTCAACGCCTGACCCGAGCTGTAGCCAGGGGCCACCGTTCCGAGAAGCTCCGCGGAGCGGAAGAGATTGAATCGCACGGTGAACTCGGGGCCGCTCACGTTCTTGATGGTCACCAGGGTGGAGAGCGGGACCATGTCACCGGTCTTGTTCCGGACGTAGAAGTCGTTGATGTCCGACGCCTTGACTCGCGCCGAGCCCTCCGCCTGGAGGAACACCTTCCACTGCCGGCCGAACCGGGTGAAGTCGTTGATGTAGCTCCCGCCGAGGAAGGCCTGCATCGCACCGTAGACGTCGGTGAGGGCCACCCCCTGCTTGAGCACCTTGTCCTTGTCCACCTCGACGAAGATCTGCGGCACCGCGGGAGAGAAGTTGGCGGTGACCGCCTGGAACTCGGGCCGCTTCCGGGCCGCGGCGAGGAACTTGCCGACGTTCTGGGCGAGGAACTCGACCGACTTCCCGGTCCGGTCCTGGAGCATCATGTTCGCCCCGCCCGCGGTCCCGATGCCCGGGATGGCCGGCGGCTGGAACGCGAAGGCCCGCGCCTCCGGAATCTGGGAGAAGGCGATGTTCAGCGCCCGGACGATGCCCGCCGCCGACTCGTTCTCGTGCTTCCGCTCCGCCCACTCGTGGAAGGCGATGAACACCGTCCCCAGGTAGCTCGAGGCAGTGCCGGTGAGGATGTTGTAGCCGCTGACCACGGTGTAGCTCCGGACGCCCGGGGTCTTGGCGAGGATCTCCTCCAGCTTCTTCCCCACCTCCCGCGTCCGCTGCAGGGACGCGGCGTCGGGGAGCTGGATGGCGGCGAGCGCGTAGCCCTGGTCCTCGCTGGGCACGAATCCGGTGGGGATCCGCGAACCCGTGAAGCCGGCGATCAGGCCGACCGCCAGGAGCAGGCCCAGCGAGAGGACCGTCTTCCGGACCAGCCCGGCGCTGATCTTCACGTACCCGCCGGTCATCCGGTCGAACCGGACGTTGAACCATTTCCCGAACCGGGCCATCAGGCCGGTCTGCCCGTGCTTCGACTTCAGCAGCAGCGCCGAGAGCGCCGGGCTCAGCGTCAGGGCATTGAAGGCCGAGATCAGCACCGAGATGGCGATGGTCAGCGCGAACTGCTGGTAGAGCCGGCCGGTGATCCCCGGGATGAACGCCACCGGGATGAACACCGAGGAGAGCACCAGCGCGATGCCGATGACCGGCCCGGTCACCTCCTGCATCGCCTTCAGCGTCGCGTCCCGAGGCGAGAGCCCCTTCTCGATGTGGTGCTCCACCGCCTCCACCACCACGATCGCGTCGTCCACCACGAGGCCGATGGCCAGGATGAGCCCGAACAGCGAGAGCGTGTTGAGCGAGAAGCCCAGCAGCGGGAAGACCGCGAAGGTCCCCACCAGCGAGACCGGGACCGCCAGCAGCGGGATCAGGGTGGCCCGCCAGCTCTGGAGGAAGATGAAGACCACGATGATGACCAGCACCATCGCCTCGAAGAGGGTCTTCACGATCTCGTGCATGCCCTCCACGATGGGCAGGGTGGTGTCGAGCGCCACCTCGTACTCGAGCCCCGGGGGAAAGCCTTTCTTCACGTCGGCCATCGTGGCCTTGATCCCGTCGCCGACCTTGAGGGCGTTCGAGCCGGGGGTCTGGAAGATGGCGATCACTCCACCCGGCTTGCCGTTGTACCGGCCCTCCTGCTGGTAGTTGAGCGCGCCGAGATCGATGCGGGCCACGTCCTTGAGCCTGACCTGCGAGCCGTCCGGGTTGGCCCGGACCACGATGTTTCCGAACTCCTCCGCAGTCACCAGGCGTCCCTGGGCACGCACCGCGTAGGTGAACTGCTGCCCGGCAGGCGCGGGTTCGCCACCGATCGTCCCCGAGGGATTCACCACGTTCTGCGCCTGGACGGCGTTCTGGATCTCGGTGACGGTGAGGTTCAGCCGGGTCAACGTGTCCGG
>Ga0134121_10005792_pt1 | contig 10029 bp, 6 predicted proteins | sample KB301_FD_96463 | JGI IMG/M metagenome (GOLD analysis project Ga0134121, IMG submission 96463) | Terrestrial soil microbial communities without Nitrogen fertilizer from Kellogg Biological Station, Michigan, USA - KB3-0-1 | ecosystem: Environmental > Terrestrial > Soil > Unclassified ... | reverse complement strand
TCGCGCTTACGCCCGCGCAGATGATGGCGTACCGCCGCCGCATCCAGATCGTGTTCCAGAACCCGTACGCGAGCCTGAATCCGCGCCGCTCGATCGGCCGGACTCTGGTCGAGCCGATGCGCATCCACGGGCTGGGCGCGGATGACGCCGACCGGTTTACACGTGCAATAAAACTTCTGGAGCGCGTGGGCTTGCCCGCCGAGGCGATGCAGCGCTATCCGCACGAGTTCTCCGGCGGGCAGCGCCAGCGCATCGCCATCGCGCGCGCGCTCGCGGTCGAGCCGGAAGTGCTGATCTGCGACGAGCCGGTGTCGGCGCTCGACGTATCGGTGCAGGCCACCGTGCTGAACCTGCTCCTCGACCTGCAGGAGAGCCTGGGCCTCGCCTACCTCTTCATCTCGCACGACCTCGCGGTGGTGAAGTACATGGCGGACGAGGTGCTGGTGATGCGCTCGGGCGAGATCGTCGAGCGCGGCACGCCTGAGGCGATCTTCGCCAGCCCGCAGCACGAGTACACGAGGAAACTATTGGCCGCGGTGCCCCGCGGCTTCGAGCGGCGTGAAGCTAGACCGGCAGCGCGATGAACGCGCGTCGCACGTGCGGCTCGGTGCTCGCCTCGAGCCTGGCGCGCGTGCCGTAGATATGCTCCAGGCGCTCGCGCACGCCGGCAATGTCCTGGGTCTCCCTGGAAGTTGAAGCAGCGAGGTCGCTGCGCAGCGAGATTTCCAGAACGCCGTTGCTTTGATGCGCCACGAGTTTGAGGGCTGCGGCGGCGCCATCGAGCGCCCAGCGCGCGAGCGGCAGCAGCAGCATCGCCGGCATCGCATTGGCCCGCGTCGCCGGCTCGGCGGTGATCTCGAGCTCGAGCTTCGGGCCCGAGAGCAGCTCGGCCACGCCGACATAGGCGCGCACGAGGTCGAGCTCGGCGGCGAGCGTCGAGGTATTGCCCGGCTCGGCCGGCAGCGCGGCCCGCAGGAAGGCGATCAGCGCGTCGAGCGCGCGCTCGCCGGCCTCGGCGCTGCGCGCATAGCCTTCATCCACGGCGCGCAGCGCCGCGAACAGCAGCTCCGGCTCGACGCGAGCCTGCATGGCGCGCAGGTCGGCCTCGACCACGTTGCGCTCGGTGGCGAGCGCGGAGAGCCGCGCATCATGCAGCCGTCGGCTGGCGCGGCGGCTGGCCCGCGCCATCATGTACAGCGGGATGAGAAGCAGCGCCGTGTCGCCCGAGGTGACGAAGCGGAAGGCGATGCGGTGCACGACGCCCGCGTAGTCGCCCATCATCTTCTTCTCCTCGTCCATCATCCACGCCGGCATGACGTAGACCAGGAGCTCAGAGACGACGGTCATTACGGCCGCCGCCAGCAACAGCGCCACTACCAGGCGCACGCCGGTTGCGGCGCGCTCGCCGAGGAGGTTGTCGCTCGCCACGGCGCAGGCGAGGCCGAGCAGCGCGAACAGGAACGAAAACACCATCCAGACGCCGATCAGCGAGAGCTGCATCTCCTTCTGCTCGAGCAGCGCATAGATCAGGTGGGCGAACTGCACCGGGACGCAGAACACCAGCGCTATGAGCACGTGATGCTTGCCGAAGCCGGAGAAAATTTTCACGTGACCGGCAGTGTAATGGAGGCCACCACGCCGCGCGGCGTGTTCGCTTTCAGCTCGAGAACCGCGCGCTCGCCATAGAGCGCGGCGAGACGGGCGCGCACGTTGGCGAGGCCCACTCCGGTGCCCGACTCGGCGCGGAAGCCGCGGCCGCTGTCGGCGACGCTGAGCACCAGTGCACCGGGCGCGCTCTCGGCCTTGACGCGGATCGAGCCGCCCTCGGCGAGCGGCCCGACGGCGTGCTTGATCGCGTTCTCGACGAGGGTGGCGAGCATCATCGGCGGCACGCGCGCCGGGAGGAGCGCCGCCGGCGCGTCGATGGCGAACTCCAGGCGCTCGCCCATGCGGATCTTCTGCACGCCGAGGTACGCCGACACGAGGTCGATCTCCTCGGCGAGGGTGCTGTCGTCGGCGCGCATGCGCGGCAGCGCGGCGCGCAGGTAGCGCGTCAGCTGGCCGAGCATGGCGCGTCCGGCGCCGGAGTCGGTCTGGCCGAGCCGGCGCACATTGGAGAGCGTATTGAAGAGGAAGTGCGGCTCGACCTGCGCCTGCAGCAGCCGCAGCCGGGTGGCGAGCTGCTGCGTCTCGAGCGCGCCGTGGCGCAGCTCGGCGGTGCGCGCTTCCGCATCGCTCGACTGCGCTCTGAGATACAGCACGTAGCCCGCGACCAGCACCGCGCCCGATCCGATCCAGGAGGTGAAGACGAGGAGCATGAAGCGCGGACTCTCGTCCACCGGTACCGCGCCGATGGCGTAGCGCAGCAGCGTGCCGGCGCTCGCACCGGCGATTGCTGCGAGCACGGCGACGCCGATGTTCTCGCGGCCGGCGCGCCCGGCGGCGTTGAGCACGACGAGCGAGACCACCAGCATCGTGATCCCCATCACCATGAACACGCCGAGGCGGCCGAGGAAGGCGAGCGCCATGTCGGCGAAGCCCCCCTCCATGGCGCCGTTTCGCGGCAGCAGGACCCACTCGACCGCCTGCAGCGCGCAGAACGTGCTCACCAGCGCGAGCACGCTCCAGGAAAGCCCGTTGAGCAGGCGCTGGACCATCTACATCTGCCGGAAGAGTTGCGTGTACGCATCGCTCACCACGAGGAGCTCCTCGCGGCGCTTCAGCCGCACCTGCGTGCGGCCGCGCAGGTCGCGCAGCACGCCCGCGATCGCGTTCACGTTGACGATGGTCGAGCGGTGGATCTGCCAGAAGGAGGCGGGATCGAGCTCCTGGGTGAGTTCCTTGATCGGCTTCCTGATGAGCGACTCGCCTTCGGCGGTCACCACGCGGGTGTACTTGCTGTCGGCCTGGAAGTAGCAGACGTCCTCGACCGTGATGACCCGCACCGTCTGGCCCTGGGACGCGTTGATCCAGCGCAGGAACCCGCTCTTGCTCCCGCCCAGCTCGCGCAGCAGCTCGCCGATCGCCGGCGCCGGGCGGCCGAGGCGCTCCTTCAGGCGCGATACGGTAGTGGCGAGGCGGGCGGTCTGCACCGGCTTCAGGAGATAGTCGGCCGCGCCCTGCTCGAACGCGGCGAGTGTGTGCTGGTCGTAGGCGGTCACGAACACGATGTGGCAGCGGCCGCTCGCCTGCCGGGCTACCTCGAGGCCGGAGAGGCCCGGCATGTTGATGTCGAGGAAGAGGATGTCCGGCGAGTGCTTTTCGAGCGCCTGGAGGGTCGCGATGCCGTCACCGGTCTCGGCGACCACCGCGAGCTCGGGCCAGAGCGAAGCGAGGAGCTCGGCGAGCTCTTCGCGCAGCAGCGGCTCGTCCTCCGCGATGATGGCGCGTGCGGTTTGCAAGGCGCAGTAATGATCTCATTGTCAGAGCGCCTTGGTGCCCGGGCAGCTCGACCTGGCGAGCTCGCTAGGCGTGCGCGTCGCGCTCACTACCACGTGGTCGTACTCCTGGTTGGCGAGCACCGCCTGCTCGGCGCCGTTCACCATGGCGACGTGCAGGGCGCTGATCGCGGCGGCGTTCACCGCGAGGGCGAGGGTGAAGATGAAGAGGCGCGTGGCTTTGGTCATGGTGGTTCTCCCGGCTTCGATGGACGGCAGCGTAGGGGGCGCCCCCGCGGCGGACAACGGCAATGCGACGAAACGCCGCTTTTGCCGGCTGAACCGGCGCCGCCACGGATGAACGGCGCGGGAGGCCCGGTGGCCCGACGAATGGGGAAAGGTGGCTTGCATGGATGCGAAGCATGCATGCGGCCGCTGGCCCGCTCAAACGACAAATAACGCCTATGTGCATGCGCAACGCGCATGCGAGCGGCCTACGGCTTGGGGAGCTCCGTGGCGGTCCAGCCGCCGCCCAGCGCGCGGATCAAGCCGACGCTTGCGGTGAGCCGCTGGCCGGCCAGATTGACCGCGGCGCGCTCGTTATTGAGGGCTGTGGCCTGGGCGGTGATGACGTTCAGATAACTCACGACACCCGCCGCGTACTGGTTGCTGGTCAGCTCGACCGCCTGCCGCGCGCCCTGTACGACCTCATCCTGCAGCGTTGCTTCCTCTTCCAGGATGCGGAGCGCCGCCAGGTTGTCCTCCACTTCCTGGTAGCCGGTAAGCACGGTCTGCCGATAGGTCGCCACCTGCGCGTCATAGGCGGCAATCGCCTGGTCCGTGACGGCGCCGCGCTGGCCGGCATCGAAGAGCGTCTCCGCGGCGCTCGCGCCGAGCGACCAGAAGCGCCCGGCGGGCACGAAGAGCGTCAGGTAATTGGTGCCGCGATAGCCGAGGGCGGAGGAGAGCGAAAGCGTCGGGAAGTAGGCGGCCTTGGCGACGCCGATCTGCGCGTTGGCCGCCGCCATCGAGCGCTCGGCGGCGGCGATATCGGGACGCCGCTCGAGGAGGTCGGAAGGCAGCGCGAGCGGCACCTGCGGCATCTTCACCGCGAGGTCGCTTCGCCCCAGCGCGAAATTCGCCGGCACGTCGCCGAGCTGGATGGCGATCGCATGCTCGAGCTGGGCGCGGTTGACGCCGATGTCGATGAGCTGCGCCTGCGCGCTCTTCAGCTGCACCTCGGCCTGCACCACGTCGACGCGAGCGGCGACGCCGGCCTTGTAGCGGTTCTGGGTGAGCTCGAACGAACGCTGGTAGGCGGCGACCGTGTCTTCGAGCAGCCGCTTCGTGGTATCGGCGACGCGCAGCGCGAAGTAGTTCTGCGCCAGCGTGGCGCGCGCCGAGAGCCGGGCCGCCTCGAGCTGCGCGGCGCTCACCTGGATGTTGGCTTCGCCGGCTTCGACCGAGCGGCGCACTTTGCCCCAGAGGTCGAGGTCCCAGTTGGCGGTGAGGCCGAGCGCGTAGTTGTCCACCGCGCCGCTCGCGAAGTTGGGCTGGTTGGCGAGGTTCGGCGACTTGGTGCGGATCGCCGAGGCGTTCGCATTGACGGTCGGGAAGAGTCCGGCACGCGCCTGGTCGGCCACGCCGCGCGCCTGGCGCAGCCGCGCCTCGGCGATGCGGATGTTCTGGTTCGACACATCGACGCGCTGCATCAGCTGGTCGAGCTCGGGATCGCCGAACACCGTCCACCACGAGCCGCGCGGCAGCTGGTCCTTGGGCTGCGCTTCGCGCCAGCCTTCGGCCTCCTTGAATTTCGGCGCCACCGGCGCCTCGGGCTTTTGGTAGTCGGGGCCGACGGCGCAGCCGGCGAGTATTGGCAACAGGAGGAGGTATCTCATGGCGCTGATTGCAAGCGGCCGCGCACGCTGCGCGTCCAGAAGCGGTTGAAGCGGTCGATATAGAGGTAGACCACCGGCGTCGTATAGAGCGTCAGCAGCTGCGACAGGATCAGCCCGCCGACGATGGCGATGCCAAGAGGCTGGCGCAGCTCGGCGCCGTCGCCGTGCCGCAGCACCAACGGTAGCGCGCCGAGCATCGCTGCCATCGTGGTCATCATGATCGGCCGGAAGCGCAGCAGGCAGGCCTCGTAGATCGCCTGCTGCGGCGCGCTTCCGCCGCGCTCGGCCTCGAGCGCGAAGTCGACCATCAGGATGGCGTTTTTCTTCACCAACCCGATGAGCAGGAACACGGCAATGAGCGCGATCACGGTGAAGTCCGCCTTGAACGCCATCAGCGCGAGGAGCGCCCCCAGGCCGGCCGAGGGCAGCGTGGAGAGGATGGTGAGCGGATGCACCGTGCTCTCGTAGAGGATGCCGAGCACCAGGTACATTGTGAGGATCGCGGCGAGGATGAGCCACGGCTGGCGCGACATGGTGGTCTGGAAGGAGCGCGCGGTGCCCTGGAACGAGCCGTAGATCGTCGCCGGCACGCCGATGCGCGCCATCGTGTCGTTGATCGCCTCCGAGGCTTGCGACAGCGACACGTTGGGCGGCAGGTTGAACGAGATGGTCGACGCGGCAAATTGTCCCTGGTGGTTCACCGAGAGCGGCGCGGTCGAATAGTCGTAGCGCGCCATCGACGAGAGCGGCACGACGCCGTTGACGGTGGTGACGTAGACGTCTTTAAGCGCGTCGGGCCCCTGCGCGTAGCGCGGATCGACCTCCATCACGACGCGGTACTGGTTGCGCTCGGTGTAGATGGTGGAGACCACCTGTTGGCCGAAGGCATTGTCGAGCGTCTGGTCGATGGTGTCGGGCGTGATGCCGAGCCGGGAGGCGGTCGGCCGGTCGATGACCACCATCGCCTGCAGGCCGCGCGTCTCCTGGTCGCTCGTCACGTCGGCGAGCTGCGGCACGCTCATGAGCGCGTTCTGCAGGCGTACGGTCCAGAGGCGCAACGCATCGAGGTCGTCGCTCTGCAGCGTGTATTGATAGGTGCCGCTCGACTGGCGGCCGCCGACGCGCACGTCCTGCACCGGCACGAGGAATACGTTGGCGCCGGGAATCTTGGCGAGCTGCGGACGAAGGCGCGCCACCACGGCGCCGGCCGCCGGGCGCTCCTGCAGCGGCTTGAGCGACAGGAACATGAAGCCGGAGTTCTTCGCGCCGAAGCCGCCGCCGGTGACCGCGGTCACGGTATCGATCGCCGGATCGGAGCGCAGGATGCGCACGACGGTGGTCATCTTCTCCTGCATCGACTGGAACGAAGCCGTCTGGTCGGCGCGGATGAAGCCGACGAGTCGGCCGGTGTCCTGCTCCGGGAAGAAGCCTTTCGGGATCGCGATGTACAGGTAGATGTTGAGGCCGACGGCGATGGCGAGGATCGCCACCATGATGAGCGGATGGCGCAGCGCCCAGCCGAGGCTGCGCCCATAGCCCGAGCGCATCGCGTCGAACCAGCGCTCGGATACGCGGTAGACGCGCCCGTGCTCGCCGGTTTCCCGCTTGAGGAGGTAGGCGCACATCATCGGCGTCAGCGTGAGCGATGCGACCAACGAGACGAGGATTGCCACCGACAGCGTGATCGCAAACTCGCGGAACAGGCGCCCGACGATGTCGCCCATGAAGAGGATCGGGATGAAGACGGCGATGAGCGAAAAGCTCATCGACAGCACCGTGAAGCCGACCTCCTGGGCGCTGGTGAGCGCCGCCTGCATCGGCGTCATGCCGGCCTCGATGTGGCGCGTGGCGTTCTCGAGCACCACGATCGCGTCGTCGACCACGAAACCGGTGGCGACGATGAGCGCCATCAGCGACAGGTTGTTCAGGCTGAAGCCGGCGAGGTACATGAAGCCGAAGGTGGCGATGATCGACACCGGGACCGCGGCGGCCGGGATCAGCGTCGCGCGCAGGCGGCGCAGGAAGGCGAACACCACGAGGATGACGAGTGCCACCGCGATGATCAGCGTCTTCTCCACCTCGGAAAGCGAGGCGCGGATCGTCGCCGTGCGCTCCATCGCGATGCCGAGGTCCGCCGAGGCCGGGATCGAGGCCTGCAGCCACGGCATCAGGTCCTTGATGCGCTGCACGGTCTCGAGGATGTTCGCGTTTGGCTCGCGGTTGATGATGAGGAGCACCGCCGGGCGGCCATTCGCCTCGCCGGCGTTGCGCACGTCCTGCACCGAGTCGACCACCTCGGCCACATCGGATACGCGCACGGCGGCGCCGTTCTTGTACGAGACGATGATCGGCAGGTACTCGGCGGCAGTCTTCGCCTGGTCGTTGGCGTAGATCCACCAGACGTTCGAGCCGTTTTCCACCAGGCCTTTGGGCCGGTTCGCATTCGTCGAGCTGAGCGCATTGCGCACATCGGTGAGCGCGATGCCGTAGGCGTTGAGCGCTGTCGGATTGATTTCGGCGCGCACGGCGGGCAGTGCGCTGCCGCCGACCGTGACCTGCCCAACGCCGCGCAGCTGCGAGAGCTTCTGCGCGACGACGGTCGAGGCCCAGTCGTACATCTGGCCGCGCGTCAGCGTGTCGGAGGTGAGCGTCATCACGACGATCGGCGCGTCGGCCGGGTTCACCTTGCGGTAGGTCGGGTTGTTCGGCATGCCGGAGGGCAGCTGGCTGCGCGCGGCATTGATTGCCGATTGCACCTCGGTCGCGGCGTCGTTGATGTCGCGGTTGAGGTCGAACTGCATCGTGATGCGCGTCGAGCCGAGCGAGGAGGACGAGGTGATCTCGGTGACGCCGGCGATGCGACCGAGCGCACGCTCGAGCGGCGTGGCGACGGTCGAGGCCATGGTCTCGGGGCTCGCGCCGGGCAGCTGCGCCTGCACCGAGATCGTCGGGTAATCCACCTGCGGCAGCGGCGACACCGGCAGCTGCGTGAAGGCGACGGCACCGGCGAGCACCAGGCCGATCGCGAGCAGCGTCGTTGCGACGGGCCGGGCGACGAAGGGTGCGGAGAGGTTCACGCGGTCACCGTCCTGCGGTAGCGCTCGGCCCAGCGGTCGAAATACAGGTAGATCACCGGCGTGGTGAAGAGCGTCAGCACCTGGCTCACGATCAGGCCGCCGACCATCGTCAGGCCGAGCGGATGGCGCAGCTCCGAGCCGACGCCGGTGCCGAGCATGAGCGGCAGCGCGCCGAAGAGCGCGGCGAAGGTCGTCATCAGGATCGGGCGAAAGCGCAGCAGGCACGCCTGCCGGATTGCTTCGCGCGGCGGCTTGCCTTCGAGGCGCTCGGCATCGAGGGCGAAGTCGATCATCATGATCGCGTTTTTCTTGACGATGCCGATGAGCAGGATGATGCCGATCACCGCGACGATGCCGAGGTCGGCGCGCCAGGCGAGGAGCGCGGCGAGCGCGCCCACCGTCGCGGTCGGCAGCGTCGAGAGGATCGTCACCGGATGGATGTAGCTCTCGTAGAGCACGCCCAGCACGATGTACATCGTGATCACCGCGGCGAGCACGAGCAGCAGCGTCGAGCCGAGCGAGTCGCGGAACGAAGCGGCGGCGCCCTGGAATTCGGTCTGCACCGCCGGGGGCAGGCCGATCTCGCGCTCGACCGCGCCGATCGCGTCCACCGCGTGGCCGAGCGAGTAGCCCTTCGCCAGGTTGAAGGAGATCGTCGCCGCGGGAAACTGGCCGATGTGGTTGATGGAAAGCGGCGCCGTGCCAGTGGCGATGCGGGCGATGGCGTCGAGCGGTACCTGCTGGCCGGAGGAAGACGCGACGCGGATGGATTTGAGCGCGTCGGGACCGAGACGGAACTCGGGCTTTACTTCCAGCACGACGCGGTATTGCGTCGCCTGCGTGAAGATGGTCGAGACCAGCCGCTGGCCGAAGGCGTTGTAGAGCGCGGTATCGACCGCCGCCGGCGTGACGCCAAGCCGGCCCGCGGTGTCGCGGTCGATGTCGACGTAGGCCTGCAGTCCCTGGTCGCGCAGGTCGGAGGCGACGTCGGTCAATTCATTCAGGCGCGACAGGCGCTCGACCAGCTTCGGCACCCATTCGGAGAGGAGCTTCGCGTCCGCCGCCTCGAGCGTGTACTGGTACTGCGTGGCGCTCACCCGGTCCTCCACGGTGAGGTCCTGCACCGGCTGCATGTAGAGGGTGACGTCAGGCACCTGCCGTGCGAGCGCGGGTTGCAGGCGGCGGATGACGTCGGATGCGTGCAGGCCGCGCGCGGAGAGCGGCTTCAGGTTGATGAGCATGCGCCCCGAGTTGAGCGTGACGTTGGTGCCGTCGACGCCGATGAAGGACGAGAGGCTCTCGACCGCCGCGTCCTGCAGGATGACGCGCGCGAGCGCCTGCTGGCGCTCGGCCATCGCCGGGAAGGAGATGTTCTGCGGCGCTTCCGAAATGCCCTGGATCACGCCCGTGTCCTGCACCGGGAAGAAGCCCTTCGGCACCACGAAGTAGAGGAGCACCGTGAGGACCAGCGCGGCCAGCCAGACGAGGAGCGTCATCGGCTGGCGATCGAGCACCCAATCCAGTGCCTGGCCGTACCGGGCGATGACTTTGTCAAAGGCGTGACCCGACCAGCGGCTAAAGCGGGACTCGTTTTCCTTCTCCGGCCGCAAGAGGCGCGCGCACATCATCGGCGTGAGCGTGAGCGACACCACCGCCGAGATGAGGATGGCGACGGCG
>Ga0134121_10005791_pt1 | contig 10029 bp, 7 predicted proteins | sample KB301_FD_96463 | JGI IMG/M metagenome (GOLD analysis project Ga0134121, IMG submission 96463) | Terrestrial soil microbial communities without Nitrogen fertilizer from Kellogg Biological Station, Michigan, USA - KB3-0-1 | ecosystem: Environmental > Terrestrial > Soil > Unclassified ... | reverse complement strand
CGCTTCCGATCGCGCTCGCCGCCCAGACCAGCGTCGCAGCGACGTACGGCGCCGCCGTGGACGCGACGTCGGCCAGCCGGCTGGTGGCGATCCGCTGCCACGCCTGCACGGCCTGCGTTCCGACGATCGGCAGCGTGCCCAGCCACTCCGGCGGCGGCGGCATGGTGAACGAGCGCAGTCGCGCGGCCCAGTCGACGATCTGGCCGGCGTTGGAGACGATCGTGCCGACGGCGATCGACAGCGGCAGGACCAGCACCAGCAACAGCCCGCCGATCATCACGATCACGGCCAGCTGCCGCATCCCCCACAGCCAGGCCTGCAGCCGCCGCATCACGGGCCACGTCGCCACGACGATCATCAGCGCCCAGACGATCGCGCCCAGAAACGGGCGCAGGATCCAGATCGACAAGGCGATCAGGACGACGATGATCAGAGCGCCGAGGATGGCGCGCGGGAGGTCGGTCGCAGGGAGCGTGGCTGGTCTATCAGTCATGGGTCTACAGTACGCGCAACGGACCGGCTACCGGCTGATGCACACTAGAGGCAATGGGAAGAGTCGGTCGGGGCCGTATCGCGATCGCCGCCCACCGGTCCGATCTCGGTCGCTGGCGGGCGGCACAGCGGCCTGCCGATCCGCGCCTGCGCGACTACGTCCATGGGTATGTCGCGAGTGACGGCTTCCTGCCGAGGCCGTTGCACGAACGGCACCTGCCCTCGCTCGAAGTTGCGATTGTTCTGAACTTCGCTGAACCGCATCGGATCATCGACCCGGCGGACCCGAACCGCGCCACCGAGCACCGACGCGCGTGGGTCGTCGCCCTGCAGCACCGCCATCAGCTCCGCGAGGTATTCGGGGCTCGTGATTTCATGGTCGTTCGGCTCACTCCGATCGGCGCGCAGATGCTTCTCCAGACGCCGATGGACCTGCTGACCGATCGTATCCTTGCACTGGAGGAGATCGATCGTCGATTTGCGCGGCTTCTCACGGCCGATGCGGAAGCCGCGCACCACTGGTCCACGCGATTTGACATCGTCGAGCAGACGATCGCTGAACGATTGGAATCCGCAGCCACTCCTCCGTCGGCGCTGTTTCATTCGTGGCGGATGCTGCAGGCGTCGCCCAATCATTTCGATCTGGCGGGGCTTCCGGCGCAATTCGGGTGCAGCCGGCGCCACCTGATCGCGCAGTTCCACACCTACTTCGGCATGGCGCCGAAAACGATCGCCAGGATCAGTCGCTTCAATCTGGCTGTCGAGGCGATCAATCGCACCGCGCGGCGAGGTGCCGCCGCGCATCCGGAGGGGAAGCCGTATCTCGATGTTCAGGCGGGCGGCACGGCCCGCCCCGTCGCCAGGACGGCGATGCCATGGGCAGACCTGGCGCTCGACGGCGGCTACTACGACCAGTCGCATTTCATCAACGAGTTCAGGTCGTTTTCGGGACTGACTCCCCTCGAATTCCTCAACCGGACTCGCCAGGAATAGCCAGCCGTCAGGCAGTTCGCGGTCAAATTTCTCCAATACTGCGCGGCGGTGTGCGTGCGATAACGCGGCATCGGTGCACTGTGCGAATTGCAAAGGACGACACAATGGACATTCCGACTCAGGCCGAGATCGAAGATAGACTTCGCGGCGAAGATCTCGACGCGTGGCTCGAGTTGTGGCGCGCGGAGCAGGGTCCCGCCAAACCAGCGGCGCTCGAGCTCATCGCCGCTGCGATCCCGTTTCCGGCCGACCGGAGCCTGCGCGTGCTGGACGTGGGCTGCGGGACCGGCGATGCCGGTCGCGCCATTCATGCGCGATTCCCGCACGCGCAGGTTGACTTCGTCGATCGGAACCTGTTCTTCGCTTCGCTGTGCGGCATGGTCAATCGTCGTGATGGTCTGAGCGGGCGGACGCTGGTGCGTGATCTGTCGGACCCCGACTGGCGGCAGGATCTGGCGGGTCACTACGACGTGGCAGTCGCCGTCAACGCCATGCATTGGTTCACCGCGGCGAGAGCGGCCGAACTCTTCGATGACATCCGTCAGTCGCTCCGGTCAGGTGGCGCGCTTCTGCTCATGGAACCGGTGGGCGCGGAGTCTCCCTTTGTCCCGGGGTTCAACGCGTGGCGAAAGAATCAGCCAAGCCAGCACCATTACGAAGACTGGCGGCGCTTCTGGTCGCGAGTGCAGGCGCTCGTCGGCTACGACTATGGCTTCCTCGGCGATCCTCCGGACGGTCAGGATCTCCGAATCGGAGACAAGCTGTCGGTGATGCAGTGGGTGGGTCTGCTCACGGGTGCCGGGTTCGAGTCCGTCGATATCCTGCTGAGAGACAGTGAAAAAGCCGTCCTGGCAGCCGTGACGCCGTGATCGAGCGTAGCGCGAAGGCTTCAGCCGAGCGACAGCCGCCCGCCTGGGGTGTCGCCAGTTCAACCATCCTGGGGGTATTCTTCGTTCCCTGTGCCTGATTCGAGAAAGCGACTGGTCGCATTCATTCTTGCGTCCGTTCTGGTCTGCGGCTGCACGAGCGGACTGAGTCCGGCCGCGGGCGCGGCGGCGCCGGCGGTTCCGGCCGCGTGGCCGCATCCGCTCAGCGCGCCGGATGTCGCGGCGGCGCGGGGAATGGTCGTCACCGATGCGCCGCTCGCCAGCCGGGTTGGCGCGAGCGTGCTGCGCCGCGGCGGCTCCGCCGTCGATGCCGCCGTCGCCACGGCGTTCGCGCTTGCGGTGACGCTGCCGTCGGCGGGCAATCTCGGCGGCGGCGGGTTCGTCGTCGTGTCCGTCAACGGACGGACGGCGGCGCTCGACTTCCGCGAAACGGCACCGGCCGCGGCCAGCCGGAACATGTTTCTCGACGAACACGGTGCGGCGACGGATCGCTCGATCACCGGTCACCTCGCGGCCGGCGTGCCGGGCAGCGTCGCCGGCCTGTGGGCGCTGCACCGGAAGTTCGGCACGAAACCGTGGGCGGAGCTCGTGGCGCCGGCGATCGATCTCGCCGAACGGGGATTTGCCGTGGACGCCGACTTCTCGTCGGCGGTCGGAGACGAGGCGGCGAGGCTGGCGAAGTTTCCCGAGTCCGTGTCGCTGTTCCTGCCTGGCGGCGTGAAGCCCGTGGAAGGATCGACGTGGAAGAACGCCGACCTCGCGCGCGTGCTGCGCCGCATCGCCAGCGACGGGCGCGACGGGTTCTACCGCGGCGTCACCGCCGGCCTGATCGTCGACGAGATGAAGAAGGGCGATGGCATCATCACGCGCCAGGACCTCGAACGCTACGAGCCGAAGTGGCGCGACCCGGTGGCGTTCAGCTACCGCGGACACCGCGTGATCAGCATGCCGCCCCCTTCGTCTGGCGGCGTGACGCTCGCGATGATCGCGCAGCAGCTCGAAGCGTACGACCTCGCGCGGCTCGGCTGGCACACCGCGGCGGCCGTCCACGTGCAGGCCGAAGCGATGCGGCGGGCGTTCGCCGTGCGCAACGACGTGCTCGGCGATCCGGATGTCGTCACGGTCGATGTCGCCCGGCTGTCGTCGAAGGCATTCGCGCGGGAACTGCAGGCCTCGATCTCGATGGACCACGCGACGCCGTCAGCGCAGGTCTCCGGTCGTTCGGGCGTCTCCCACGACGGCCCGCACACCACGCACTTCTCGGTGGTCGACGCCGCTGGCGATGCGGTCGCGCTCACGACGACGATCAATTCCAGCTTCGGGTCGGCGGTCACGGTGACCGGCGGCGGCTTCCTGCTGAACGACGAGATGGACGATTTCGCGGCGAAGCCGGGATCGCCGAACCAGTTCGGCCTGGTCCAGGGCGAAGCCAACGCGATTGCGCCGGGCAAGCGCATGCTGTCGGCGATGACGCCGACGATCGTGCTCGGCGATGGCGGCAGGCCCGCGCTGGTCACGGGCGCCAGCGGCGGCCCGTTCATCATCACCACGGCGTGGGAAGTGATCTCGAACGTGCTCGACTACGGCATGAACGTGAGCGGCGCGATGAGCGCGCCGCGGATGCATCATCAGCATCTGCCCGACCAGATCGCGCTCGAGCAGGATGGCTTCGAGCTCCCGGTGCAGAAGGCGCTCGAGCAGCGTGGCCATCGCCTGACGTTCTTCGCGGTGCCGCGGAGCGGCTGGACGGTTGCCGCCACCATCCAACGTCGCGGCAGCGAGTGGCACGGCATGGCCGATCCACGTCTTCACGGCGAGAGCGCGGGCTACTGATTCATCGGGTTGCTCATCTGTGCCCAGCCATGACGTCACGCGTCTCCTCGCGAGATGGATGGACGGCGACGAGGCGGCACTGCAGCAACTCCTTCCGATCGTCCACGACGAGCTGCGCAGGCTGGCGCGGCGCCAGATGGCGGGAGAGCGGCCGGGCCACACGCTTCAGCCGACAGCGCTGGTCAACGAAGCCTACCTGCGGCTGGTCACTCTCAAGCAGATGCAGTGGCAGGACCGCGCCCATTTTTTTGCGATGGCCGCCCGACTGATGCGCCGCGTGCTCGTCGACTTCGCACGATCGCGCGGCTACCAGAAACGCGGCGGCGGCGCGCAGCGGGTCTCGTTCACGCAGGCGTTGGACGTCGCCGACGGCGCGCCGACAGACGTCGTCGCCCTCGACGATGCGCTCGAGGCGCTGGCTCGCGTCGACGAGCGCAAGAGCCGGGTCGTCGAGCTGCGTTTCTTCGGCGGCCTGAGCGTCGAGGAGACCGCGGAGGTCTTGAACGTGTCGCGTGAGACGGTGAAACGCGACTGGACGTTCGCGAAGATGTGGCTGCTGCGGCATTTGCGCGACTAGCTGCCGGGTCGCGCGCGAAGGGCCCGCGTCCCCGCGTCCGGAGCGGGCCCTTCGCCAATCTATTTGTCGTGCCCGTCGTGCCGGCGTCTGAAGGCATGCATCGCGGCAAATCTGCCGACCTGCCGCCCGAGCCTGGCGCCGCGCTCGTCGGACGACCGGAAATGAATCCCGGAATAGACGCGGGCGTCGATGACCTCGCGAACGCCTTCGCTGAAGGTTGCCCAATGACGCTCGAAACCTGGATTGGTCAGGCTCGTCGCCGTGAACGCCACGCCAGGGTCGTCGTCGAAGAGCAGCCTGAGAATCGTGGCCATGGCACCGCTCACCGTGGTGTGCCCGGAGACGTACTCAGGAAAGTTCGGCGTGGCGACGAGCGGTGTCCAGCCTAGATCGGCTGTCGTAGCCGGGTTGCCATCCTCGTCGGCACGCTGGATCGCCGTCACCGGACGCCAGAAATTGAAGGCATACTTCGCGTCCCAACAGGCGATCCGCGCGTCAGCGCCGGCGACGTTCATGAGCGCGAAATCACGAGCGGCCTCCGACTCGTCGAGGCCGAGTCCGAGCACGACCTGACGGAGCACCGGGTTCCAGATGAGCGCGGCCGACGCCAGCCAGAACCTCGCGATGTTGGTCTGCTCCGCGGTCCGCGTCGCGCTGTTCAGCGCGCCGATTTCCCTGACCTCGTTCAAGTCCCGCGCATAGCGATGGCTCGTCAGGTCGGGACCCTCGTCGGGCCTGAATTGCGCGCCCGACTCGAGCACCCATGGCTGCACCGATCCCCAGCCTGGCAGCAGCGCCGCCGCAAAGGCGGGTGGCGTCGGCACCCACACACCGGGCGCGCCGGCGTTCGCGGGTGTGTACGGAAACTGAGCCAGGGCCGCGCCGTCGGCCGCGCGCAGCGCGACGATCTCCTCGGCGACCGCCGCGCCAAAGACCAACCCCGGATCGCCCGCGTTCACGCCAAACTTCGCGAGCGACTGGGCCAGCATCGCGTCCAGGAATTGCGCTTGCGACGGCAACAGCTGCGTCAGCGCACGATGCGCGGCGCCGATTGCAGCGGCGGTCGTCGAGCCACCAGAGGGTGGCGTCAGTCTTGACGCGTAGCGGGCGTACTCGTTGGTAATCGCATTCACGGCGTCGTTGACGGCGACGCTGGTGAGGGTAATCGACCTCTCCTGCAGCAGGGCGTTCTGGCCGGCTGCACCGGCTGCAGTGATGGCGATCGCGTTCCAGTCGACGACGACGTTTTGTGTCGCGGCGCGCAGCGGCGCCACGACGGCTATCGCGGCGCCGATGAGCGCGGCGCTGATGGCGACCCGGAGTCGTTCACGTGACACGTTTCGCATAGGAGCCTCCTCTGGCGCCGCCGGCTCATCGCCCGCGGCGCTGTGACGTTGACCCGCGTTCGTCAAAGGAGGCGTGAACGGGAACCGAAAAGGCACACCTCGCCAGAAGCGGCGGAGCCGTGGGCGTAGAATGGGCGCGCCAACGGAAAGCGCGAGGCGCGAACGCAGATGTCGGCCGACCGGCAGCGCCAGATCACACAACTCTGCCATGCAGCGCTCGAGCGCCACGCGTCGGATCGCGCCGCGTTCCTGGATGAGGCCTGCGCCGGCGACGAGGCACTCCGGGAGGAGATCGAATCGCTGCTGCGCTATGAGGACGCCGCCGGCCGTTTCATGGACCGGCCCGCCGTCGAGGAGATCGCGCGCCTGGTGAGCACCCATCCCGAGCCGAACGTGGACCTGGCCGGACGCCGTCTGGGTGTCTACCAGATCGAGGCGGTGATCGGCGCGGGCGGCATGGGCGAGGTCTATCGCGCGCGGGACACGAAGCTCGGGCGCGAGGTCGCGATCAAGGTCCTGCCGCGCGCGCTCACCCGCAGCGCCGATCTTCGCGCGCGGTTCGAGCGCGAAGCGCGCCTGCTCGCGTCGCTCAACCATCCCCACATCGCGCAGGTGTACGGCTTCGAAGAATCCGACGGGATCGCGGCGCTCGTGATGGAGCTGGTGCCGGGCGAGACCCTCGACACGATCGTTCAGCCGCGAGGCATCGGGCTGGCGCAGGCGCTGGCCATCGCGGGCCAGATCTGCGAGGCGCTCGAGGCTGCGCACGAGAAAGGGATCGTCCATCGCGATCTGAAGCCCGCCAACATCAAGGTGACGCCCGACGGCGTCGTGAAAGTGCTGGACTTCGGACTGGCGAAAGCGAGCGCGGGCGAGTTCGTCGATGCGGCGCATCTGCCAGCGGGGAGGTCGGACGGCACGAACCAGGGCGTCATTCTGGGGACCGCGACCTACATGAGTCCGGAGCAGGCGCGCGGCCGGCACGTCGACAGGCGCACCGACATCTGGGCGTTCGGCTGCGTGCTCTACGAGATGCTGACCGGCCGTCGGGCGTTCGCGGGCGACTCGCTGACCGACACGCTCGCGCACGTGATCGAGCGCGAGCCCGACTGGGGCGCGGTGCCGGAGACCACTCCTGACGTCGTCCGCCGCCTGCTCGAACGTTGTCTTCGCAAGGATGTCCGGCGGCGCCTGCGCGACATCGCCGATGCGCGAATCGAGATCGAGGATGCGATCGCCGCGCGGACCGCGCCGGCAGACCGCACGCCGAGCGTATCCGATCGGCGGCTGCAGTCCCGTTCACGCCGCTGGGCGCCGATCGCGTGGATCGCCGCGATGGCTTTCGCGTCCGCACTGGGCATCGCCTGGCGCCTGTGGGTCAACGACTACTTCTGGCAGAACCCGCTCGCCGACGCGCGGCCCGTGCGTCTGACCGACTTCGAGGGCGAGGAGGTCGACGCGGCGATCTCACCCGATGGCAGATTCACGGTCTTTCTGTCGAACCGCGACGGACCGCTCGATGTCTTCGTCGGTCAGATCGCCAGCGGGGCGTTCACCAACCTGACGAAAGGAAACTTTCGGCCGCCGACATGGGCGATGGTCCGCGGCACCGGGTTCTCGGGAGACGGCGAGCAGGTCTGGTTCACGCAGGGGCCGCCATCGGGATCGCCGGCGGACCTGGCCTCGGTGGTGATGGGACCCACGATGGGAGGCACTCCGAGACTCTTCATCGATCACGGGCGGAATCCAGCGTGGTCGCCGGACGGCAAGACGCTCGCGTACCACACGCCGGATGCCGGCGATCCGATCTTCATCGCGGACCGGAACGCCAGCAATCCCCACCAAATCTTCGGCGGCGATCCCGGCGAGCACTGTCACTTTCTGACCTGGTCGCTCGACGGCCACTTCATTTATTTCGTGAAGGGAACGCCGACGACCGACACAGACATCTGGCGAATCACCGCCGCGGGTGGACGCGCGGAGCAGATCACGTTTCATCATGCGTCGGTCGGATATCCGGCATGGCTCGATGCCCGGACCTTGATGTACTCGGCCACGGCCGACGACGGATCGGGGCGATGGCTCTACGCGATTGACGTCGAGCATCGCATTCCGCATCGCGTGAGCTCCGGCATTGCGGAGCAGTATCTGTCCGTCGCGGTCGACCAGGTCCAGCCGCACCATCTCGTCGCCACGGTCGCGAATCCCACCGCCGGTCTGTGGACCGTGCCGATTGCGAACGACATCCAGCCCGAACGCGCGATCGAGCCGATTCAGGCGTCCAACACCCGCGCGCTGAGCCCGCGGTACGCGGGCGCCTATCTCGCGTTCCTGTCATCGAAGGGCGGCGCCGACGGACTCTGGAGGCTCGATAACAGCGGCACGGCCGTGGAGCTGTGGAAGGGCGGTGACGGCGGCGTGGTCGCGCCTCCGGCGATCTCGCCTGACGGACATCGAATCTGCTTCTCGTACCGCAAACAGGGACATGCCGAACTGTACGTGATCAACGCCAACGGCACGGGTCTCACGACCCTCGCGACGTCCATCGAGGTGCAAAGCGCGGCGTCCTGGTCACCGGATGGCAAGTGGGTGACGGTTGCCGCGAATCAGGGCGAGGGAACGCGCGTCTTCAAGATTCCGCTCGACGGCGGTCCGCCCATCCGGTTGCGGGACACGCTGTCGTTCAATCCCGTCTGGTCTCCCGACAACCGGTTCATCGTCTATTCCGAGCAGCGTGTCAGCGGGAGCTTCGACGTCAGGACGATAACGCCTGATGGCGCGCCGGTCGATGTATCCGCCGTGGCGTCGTTGGGTCCGCATTTTCCCCTGGCGTTCGGGACGCCGTATCGCTTCATGCCGGACGGAAAGGCGCTCGTCACGCTTCAGGGTACGGCTCCCAATCAGAACTTCTTCCGCCTGGATCTCGGGACTGGCGAGCAACGTCAGCTGACCAGCTTCGACGCGACGAGCGGCGCGGTGATTCAGAACTTCGACATCTCGCCCGACGGCACGCGGATCGTGTTCGATCGACTGCGAAATCACGCCGACATCGTGTTGATGAATCTGGCCCGCTAGCGTCGCGATGCTGACCTGCGTCACCTGGTGATCAAGAGACATGCCCGATCCGCGAGTCGCACGTATCACCGAGCTCTATGCCGATCAGGCGATGCAGGCCAGTCGCAGCGCGATTCGCACCGGCTGGGTGCTGCTCGTGATTTCAGGCCTCTTCTGGGCGTTCTTCTTCACCGCCATTCCGCCCGAGGCGCGCGCGCAGCAGGTCTTCGTGCCGCTCGGGGCGACCGCCTTCGCCGTGCTGCTCCTGGCATGCTACCCGTTGGCCTGGATCAGCCGCCGCGTCAGCGTCCAGCCCCGTCTGCGGGCGTTCCTCGATGGAGTCCGCGTCGAAGGGATCATCGAGTCGATCGACACGACGAACAGACGGATGCCGGGTGCCAAAGTCGGGTCGGGCATCGATCCGAGAGACGAGCGCCAGCTGATGAAGCAGATCGCCTACCGATACTCCTTCGAGGGCCGCGTCATTCGGAAGACCACGCGGCCATTTCCTCCGAGTCTGGCCGACGGGCGTGCCGTCGGCGATGCGATTGCCGTCTATGTGTATCCTGCCGAACCCGGCGGCGGAGAAGCGGACGTGTTCCGGATCAACGAACGTGGTACGTAGTGTCCGGCTTAGCCGGACTTCTCGCGGGTCCGCCTTGAAGGCGGACACTAAGAGTGCGTTTCAAAATTGACGTAGGGGACGACCTTCAGGTCGTCCCATGGTTCAGTCCGGCGACATCGGTAACACTTTAGTCCGGCGACATGGGTAACACTTTACGCCACAGAGACGGGGCATCTGGACTGCCGGAGGTGCCTCGATGCCGTGGCGCGAGCTATCGCCCAT
>Ga0134121_10005790_pt1 | contig 10030 bp, 8 predicted proteins | sample KB301_FD_96463 | JGI IMG/M metagenome (GOLD analysis project Ga0134121, IMG submission 96463) | Terrestrial soil microbial communities without Nitrogen fertilizer from Kellogg Biological Station, Michigan, USA - KB3-0-1 | ecosystem: Environmental > Terrestrial > Soil > Unclassified ... | reverse complement strand
GTACCACTGATGCGTTCCTGGCACGCCATCGTAAACGAATTTGTTGCTCTCACCCATCGGCATACCGCCTGGGCCCGTGGTCACCTCGCCGGCCGCCGTTCCCGGTTGGTGCCAGGTTTTGCCGCCGTCATCGGAGCGTTGAATGATCTGCCCAAACCATGGGCTGGTTTGCGAGACAAATATCCGGTTCGGATCGGCAGGCGAACCTTTCATATGATAGATCTCCCAGCCGGCAAAGAAGGGACCGCTGACATCCCACTTTTGACGCTTGCCGTCGGAGGTGAGAATGAAGGCGCCTTTTTTTGTACCGACCAGGACGCGCACGCCGCTCATCATTTTCTCCTTGTTATTAGTTGGCGATGCTTGCTGGGGAGCATCCATTTTAGATGTAGTTTTGCACGATGTGAAAGGCAATCTGAGGGGCAACCGGATTACACGTCGGAGGGGCAAAGGAACCCATTTCGCCAACGCTTCACGCTTTTCTCGTCCGCCTGTATGTCGCCGTCATAAAGCGATGCCATTTGCCGTCTTCGCCCAGCGTTTGAGAGCTCAGCTCGCGGTGGTCTTCGCCCTTGAATTCGATTATGTCCTGGTATTTCACCATTTTGCCCTCGGCCGTGAAGCTCGGGCCTTCGGCGTCCAGGGTCAGCACCTTGCCCCCGGCATCCAGAGCGCCGTCGTAAATCCACAGGTAGGTCATCATCGAGCCGATAAACGTGCCGATGAAACGCTTTTTCGCCGGGTCGTAACCGAGTGTCATGATGGTCGTCGTGGCGCCGCCGCCGGGAATTTCGCCACGGCCTTCGCACAGGACCCAAACGCCGCCCAGCGTGCGCACGGTCTCGGTTCCCTGGAATTTCGCGCAGGGCTGGTCGGGCCCCATGTTTGCCTCGGTTTCGAATGTCCACTCGCCGACCAGCTTTTGCAGCCAGTAGTGTTCTTGTTGGGGTTCGGCCTGCATGGTTGTCTCCTGAATTGTTTGAGTTAAACCAACACCGGGTCACGCGGAAAGGACGACAAAAACTCACAACCCTTGGCAGTGACCACTACATCTTCCTCCAGACCCACAAAGCCGGCTTGAGTCTTGACGCCAAGTTCCAGCGTGAACACGTTGCCCGGCTCGACCACGCGCTGTGTCATGGAGCCATAACAAGGCCAGTGCGGCCCAAGGAGCGTGCCGCCGTCGTGGACCGCTCGACCCAGGCCGTGGCCCAGACCATGCTTGAACTCCGGATAGCCCGCATCCACCACCACTTTTCGCGCGACGGCATCGACTTCGAAGCCATGCACTCCGGGCCGCAGGACTGCCGCATGCTTGCTGGGGAGCATCCCTTTTACTTGTAGTTTTGGACGATGTGAAAGGCAATTGGACGGGGAAGTAGTAGTTTTCGCAAGTTTTGAGTTGGCGTTCCACCCGGGGGAGGCTCAGGCTCCTTTTTTCGCCTCCACCACCGCCTTCATGCTCGCCAGCCCTTTCTCAAACTCGCCGCCGAGCATTTTGTCCATGTTCATGAAAAGGCCGAAGGCCTTAAAAACAAAATTGTTTCGGCCGGTCATGCTCCACGTGACCACGGTCTGGTCCCCCTCCGGCTTGAATGTGAACTCCGCGGTGTTGGTGGCCTTGAAGGGCCGCAGGAACTCGAGTTTGATCCTGATCAGATCGCTCGGTCGGCTTTCGGTCATGGTCATCCGCCCCGCGCCGACCTTGCTATTGCCGTCCCACGAAAAAATGGCGCCCGTCCCCGCTGGGGCACCGTCAAACGTGTTCTTGGCCGCCGGATCGAGTTTCGCCCACGGAGACCAGGCGTCCCAATTGTGGAAATCATTTACCTGAGCAAAGGCAACGCTCGGTGGTGCGGAAACAGAGGCCGACCTCGCGATGCGAAACTCGGCGGGCCGCATGGCCACAACCACGACAAAAACAAGGACGATGATTGCGATCGCGATGCCGATGTAGAGGAAGATCACGTTGGATTCTCCAAGTGTTTATGGGTTGGAGCGGCGTGGCCATCAAGCCAAGACCGGCGTTCGTGGAAAGGACGACAAGAACTCACGGCCCGTGGCGGTGACAACGACATCTTCCTCAAGACCCACAAAGCCGGCTTCGGTCATCACGCCCAGCTCCAACGTGAAGACATTGCCCGGCTCCACAACGCGCTGAGTCATGGAGCCATAACAAGGCCAACGCGGTCCAAGCAGTGTGCCGCCGTCATGCACCGCTCGCCCCAGGCCATGGCCCAGACCATGCTTGAACTCCGGATAGCCTGCGTCCACCACAACCTTGCGTGCGACGGCATCCACCTCAAAGCCTTTCACGCCCGGTCGCAAAACCGCCGCGGCGGCTTCGATGGCGCCGCTAACTGTCTTGAACGCACGCTGCACATTTGCCGGCGGCGCTGATTCGCCTGGCTTGCGGACATACCACATGCGCTGCAGGTCCGAGCAAAACCCTTCCTGCCGAACTCCGAGGTCAATGTGAACGAGTTGCCCCGGCTCGACCCTCAGATCGTTACTCGGACTGCAATGGCCCACATCGGAATTGGGACCGCAGTTGACGATGGGGCAAGAATCCCACGACCAGGCAGACGCCAGGCCGCGGCGCCGAAATTCACTCTGGACAAAGTCGGCAATCTGCCGTTCACTGACGCCAGGCTTCAACTGGCCCGACACCAGCCCCACAATCTCCTCGGTAATTGCCACGGCCCGACGGATGCGATTCACTTCCTCCGGCGACTTGCGGCCGCGCAGCCGGGACAGCAGCGGTGCAGCGCTGGTCAGCCTGGCGGCGAACGGTGTGTCGCGGAAAAGTTCGTTGAGCAATAGCCAGTGCCCGTGAGTCAGGCCGTCAGCAGTCACGTCATCGGTGCTGTAATTCAAGCCGATTTGCCGTGGATCGAGCCGCTGTAGAACACCAAGCAGAGTTTGCTTGATGTCCTCGTCATAGCCGATGACTTCCTTGAACACGCCGGTGGCTTGAATGTTGCTGACATCAAAGTTCGCGGTAATGGCCACGCGTTGCCCACCGGCCACGAACAAAAAGGCGGAGTTGCGGACCACGTCGGCGCCGACGACCAGTTCCATGCCCGGATCGGGATGAATGCCCGTTTCCCGGGCAAAGATCAGCCAGCAGTCCAGACCGGTTTCCTTCAATAATTCTTGTGCCTGATTGGCTTTTTCGTGCAGCAGCAAGGCTATTACCTCATGGAGTTGGTGTTTGTCTTGTTAGCGCCGGTCGGCGCGGCTACATTAGAAGAGTGGCGTTTCATCGTCGAGGGAGACCGTCCCATGAGCCGCAAGACAGCCAAGACCGAAGTCGTCGCCTTCAAGGTGGAAGCAGACTTGGCCGAGTTTCTCAACAAACTCCCCAACAAAAGCGCCTTTATCCGCAAAGCCATTGCCGCTCAAATGAAGATGGCCTGCCCCCTGTGCAACGGCTCGGGCGTCATCAGCCGCGGCCTGCACGATCACTTCATGCCGCTAATCGAGCAATTCAAATCGCGCAATTGCGACAGCTGCGGCACCGTGATGCCGTTGCCAAACGACCCTGGCGAATTGACCACGGAGCACCAATCGCGGCTGGAGCAATTCTTCCACGGTGGTCCACTCTATTGCGACGACTGTTTCGACAAGGCTCCGACCTGCGACAGCTGCGACTGGCATATCGCCCCAGACCAAACGGCGGAACACCATAAGCAGGTACATCAGGAATAAGCCTGGCGTACATACTTTGCCAAAGATTTGTAGGACGGCTCTCCTGAGCCGTCCGGGACGGCTCAGGAGAGCCGTCCTACACTACAATACTTGGCCCCCTTGAACGTTTCAGGATTACTCCCCCACCGGCACCGTCATCGTGCGGCGATAATCGGTCCACTCCCAGCCATATTGCGTGTTGGACGGATCAGGATTATTGCGCCGTTCATCGCGGAAACTCGTCAGCTTATCGACCTTGATGGCGGCGCGCTGTGCCTTGACGTTGATGTTAAACACCTGAGCCGCGTTGAGGCCCAGGATTTGGTCCTTGATAGCGGCGGTCAGTTGCGGATATTTGAACTTGTTCATCAACTCATCGGTCATCGTCATCCGCCGCAGGCGGTCGATCTGGCTTTGCGGGCTGCCGCTCCAGATGCAATCTGTCCCCCAGAGAATGTGATCGGCGCCGCCGGTTTGGAGCATTTGCCCCAGCATGTGCAGACACTTCACCGGGTCGGACATCGACAATTGCTGAAAAGTGTTGCCCAGCTCGAAGTAGACATTGCGCATCTTCGGATTGCGTTTGAGAATGCGAAAGATGTCGCTGATCCACGGGATTTCCTGGGGATCCTTGACATTGGGATCGATCACCGGTTTGCCGCTGCCGCGACCCTGATTGCCGGGACCGCGGAAGCCGGAGTGGTAAATGATGAAGTTGAGGTTGGGAAAATCCTTGGCGGCTTTCTCCACATCGTGCGGCGTGCAGGCCCGTTCATTGAGGCTGCCCAGCGGCAGTCCCTTGTGAACGCAGACATTGCGAATGCCGAGTTTCAGTGTCCGTTCCCAGAACGGATAAGCGACCTTTTCCTCGTCGAGAAACCAGGGCTGTGACCCAATTTCGGCGCCGGTGTAACACTTCCACGCTTCAATGCGCAGCTTCTTGACCTGGCGTTCCATCTCTTCCAACTCGGGCTTGCCCAAATTGGGACGGAGCAAACCATGTGATAGCATGCGCTGCGATTTGGCCAGCCCGTTAACGTAATCGCGCGTGGCGGCCATCTGATCGGGCGGCAGCATGTTGGTTTTCCAGTCGCGCGTCGGCAAACCGCTGATGCAGGCCATGACGGTGTCGCTGTCGCCGAACATCTCCTTGACGAAATGGGCGCGATTGAGCACTTCCATCGTCAGGCCCTTGGCCCCCGGCCGAAACTGCCGCAAAAAGGCGTCGGCCGACTTGTCCGCCTGGACACGGGAAACGTTGACGTGATGCGTCTGCACGTCGAAGATGAACTGGTTTTTGGGCCACTTTTCGGCGAACGCTTGCTGATCCTGAATCTCGGCGGCGTCCACATCGTAGACGTTGCCGAAGGTCTGATTGAGGGCGGTCAACGCCGCCGCCATGCCGCTACCGGTGCGCAAAAAAGCGCGACGGCTCAGCCCCTGTTTCTTGGCGGCTTTGTCGCTGATGGCGAGCACACGGGCCTCGTATTCCTTTTGCTTGGCCGACTGCGGCGGAGGCAAGAACTCCTCATTGGAACAGATCCGGCTGGGGATCGGCAGCGTTTCACGTTTTTGGTCGAGATCGGCTTGTTGGACCCACATGGTGGTGCTCCTGGGGGTGGACGTGGAAGGGGATAGGCGGATGATACACGCGGGGGTGGGGGGAATGCAAACAAGATTATTGTGTCGTGATCCGAGAGCGCGTAGGATGCAGGCACGGCGAAGCGACAAGTTGTCCGCTCACGCTTAATCCGCCATGCGGGCTTGGCTGGTAAGGAGCAAATTTGATGCGCTGTTTAATGCATATTCTTGTGACTGGCGCTGTGCTGCTGACGGTTTCCAAGCTCGAAGGAGTGAAATCAACCCCAACCGCATCTGAGACGCTGCACATTTTCCATGACGCTGACCAGAAGGCCCGGCCACCTAAAACCGATGATTTTGGCGACCTGCTGCCTGAGGGGGCCGTTGCCCGAATTGGTACAACGCGATTCCGGCATGGGCATGACATCAGGTCACTGGCAATCTCCAAGGATGGCACCATAATCGCTTCAGGAGGCCAGGATCGCGATACATCGGCCCGCGTTTGGGACGCCAAAACAGGTAAGCAATTGCTGGCCGTAGACAACCAAGGCGGTTTCGTAGCGCTATCCCCCGATGGACAAACGTTGGTCGTTAGCGGGAAGTCCATGATCCCGTCGGACGCTCCCCTCCGGGTTTGGAATGTTAAGTCCGGCAAGGAACTTCCATCAATCATAATTAAAGGCAACGTTGGCAAACCCGTCCACGGCACGAGGGCCGTGGCATTTTCACCCAAGGGAGACATGCTCGCCGTGGTAACTTGGTTTCAGGATGTGGGGGACGCCCCTCTCCCTGTTAGCACCATTCGGCTGCTGAACGTTGGAACCGGGCAGGAAATAGGCGATTTGTCGGCCGCGGAAAGGGTGGCTGCTTTCGCGTTTTCACCGGACGGCCGGACATTGGCCGTGATCGGAGGGAATGAACATTACCTGCAACTTTGGGAAACAGGCACGGGAAAACTGCGGGCCAAATTGACCAAAGTGTTCGGTGAGCACTGCGTCTTCGACCCTGCCGGCAAGACCGTAGCCGTGGGCAACTCCGAAGCAATAGTTTTGGTCGACTTGGAAACGCAAAAAGAAGGCCGGGCGCTTACTGGGTTTTCAACGAAAAACCATTACGGGCCGGGCGCACTGGCTTTTTCGCCCGACGGCAAATACATCGCGGCAAGCGGTGCCGAGTACAATGACCCCATTCGGATTTGGGACACCAGTAATAGCAAGATAATTCGTGAAATCACCCGACCGATGGCGTCTGAGGGGCCGCTAGTTTTCTCGCCTGACGGGAAGGTTCTCATTGCCGCGATTGGTCCCACAATCCGGCAGTGGAGCGTCGCCACCGGGCACGAAATTGCTTTGACGGACGGGCTTCGATTGCCACTCCCATGTGTCGCATACTCGCCCGACGGCAAAAGCCTGGCGGTTGCCAACCGGCGGTCCAAAGTGGTGCAGGTTTATGACATTGCCACGCGCAAGGAAACCAAACGATTCGAGGAAGAATGGGCGACCAGCGTGGCCTTCACCTTGGACGGCAAGCACCTGGTTACCTGGGGCAACAATCTAACGCTTTGGGAAGTTGCCACGGCCAGGAGAATCCGCACATTCGAGGGCCACACGAAAATCGTCAGCGGCGTAGCATTGGCCGCCGATGGGCAAACATTGATTTCCGGGGGCGGTGACGGCACGCTGCGGTTGTGGGAGATCGCCACCGGCAAGCAGATCGACCGGCGTGACCCAATCAAAGTTGAAATCAAGAAGGCAATGCAACAAGTCATGCAACCGGTCACCGCAGTTGCAGCGGTCGGCAACACCAAGAATATCGCCGTCATGTATGGCGGCACCGTTTCACTGTGGAATACCGAGAACAAAAAAGCGACAGGTAGCTACAGCGCCTACCCTCGGAACGATATCTCCATGCCAATGGCGGTCAGTCCAGATGGGCGCTGGTTGGCCTGCGAAGTTGGAACTAACTTTTTTGACACGGTGGCGCTTTATGACCTGACTGGCGCAAAACCGACGCAGCGACTTGGAAAGCGCGAGGGCGATACCATGCCGCACGGGGGCCTATCTTTTGCCTTTTCCCCCAATAGCAAAATCCTGGCCACCGCCAGCGCCGACAAATCCGTCCGTCTTTGGGACGTGGCCACCGGCAAAGAACTGCACCGCTTCCTTGGCCACATTGACCGGGTCTCTTCTGTGACCTTTGCCCCGGACGGCAAAACGCTGGCGAGTGCAAGCTGGGATGGCACGGTGTTGATCTGGGATGTGGCGGTGTTCATGCGTTGATGCCATTCCTGAGACAGCACCATTTTGCTTTCAAGCTTTCATGGCGGTCGTTTCAAAACCTTCGCCTGTAGTGCCGAAACGCTTGCAATCCTCTGAAAGTCATCGTCAAAAGTAATCACCTCCGCGCCATGATGAATGGCGAGTGCGGCGATCAGCAGATCGAGCGAGCTTACGGAAACATTTTTGTGCCGGCAGGCTTGCCCCAGGTGGGTCGCGTCGATCCACAGCGTAGGCGGCGTGGAAAGAGTTGGCAATGTTTGAAATTGCTGCGTCAGTTGCTTGGTCTCGGCTGGCGTGGCATGCCGCAGGATTTCAAAAGTGATCGGCTCCGCCAAGTGGGCGTCCGGGTGCAGGATAAAAGGGGCAATGAATAGCTTGAGGGCTTTTGGCGAGCGAGCTCGAGTGAAGTCAATCCACAAGCTGGTGTCGATCAGCGTGGGCATCACTTCCTCCAACGCTCGTCGCTTTGGCTGTCGGTTTGTTTGTCAGCAAGGTGGGCCTCCTCGAAGCCCTTAAGCTCGACGCCCCACTCGCTGCTGATGAATTTCCGCGCCAACTTTTCTCGACGCTTCAGCGTCAGCGCGTCGGTCACCAGTTTGCGAATCGCCGGGCCTTTCTTGCGTTCGCCCGTCACGAGGCAGATTTCTTTCATGTCGGAATCAGAAAATTCAACAGTAACTTTCATACTATTAGTATATCATTGTAGGATAATGTGGTCAAGTCACTCCGGCACCACCTTCAACTTCAACTCCTCCCCCTTGCGCACCACCGTCACCTCCAGCGGCACGCCCGCCTTGTGACGTTCCAGCACGGCCATGTAAGCGCTCATGTTCGGCGTCGGTTGGCCGCCGATGGCGATGATGCGGTCGCCCGGTTTGATGCCGGCCTTGGCGCCGGCGGCGTTTTCCACCACCGCTTCCACCGTCACGCCCTTGCCTTCTTCGTCGTAGGCCGGCATAATTCGCAGCCTGGCGCCGCCTTTGCCGATGATCATGGTCGTGTCTTTGATGTGGACGTACTCGTGCCGCGGATCGGCGGACAGCTCGGTGATGATCTTTTCTGTCATGGCGGCGATTTTGATCATGCCGGGGATGTAGATGCGCTCGGGCAGGTCGCTTGGTTTGTGGTAATCGTCATGCGTGCCGGTCCAGAGGAAGAGGACGGGGACCTTCTGGTTGCAAAAGGAGGCGTGGTCGCTCGGCCCGCGGCCGCCGCTGATGGGTTTGAGGTCGAATTTGAAATCGCCGTTGATCTTTTCCACCAGTTCCTGGAAGCCTTTGCCGGTGCCGACGCCTTCCACTTTCAATTTCGGCTCGTCCTTGTTGAGCCGGCCCACCATGTCGAGGTTGACCATGGCCACGGTGTTGTCGAGCGGGAACAGCGGGTCTTTGTTGCAATAGAACTTGGAACCGAACAGGCCACGTTCCTCGCCGCTGAAGAGCATGAAAACCAGGCGGCGGCCCTGGCGATCTTTCATGGCGGCGAAGCGGCGGGCCAGCTCGATCACCGTTGTCGTGCCGGAACCGTTGTCGTCGGCGCCGGGGTGAATCTGCTTCTTGTTTTTGTCCTTGGCCATGCTGCCGCGGCCGCCGTAACCCAGATGATCGTAATGGGCGCCGATGACAACGGTTTCGTTGGCCAGAGGCCCGGCGCCCTCGACGACGGCGACGATGTTCTTGCAGAGGTAGGTGGGGCGTTTGAGCGTGGTCGTCAGCGTCGCGGACCAACCGGGGATCGGGCCGGAACGCGGCTTGAGGTCGCGGTCGATGTCTTTCTCGATGTCGATCAGCGGCGTGCCTTTGCCGGAGACGAGTATGGCATCCAGCAACCCGCGGCGCAATTGGACGACAGGGATGCCCGCGGGCAGCGAGCCTCTGTCATCGCGGAATTTGTCGCCGGGTTCGCTGCGGTCATTGACGACGATGACGGCGGCGGCCTGGTTCACTTCGCAATTGCCGATCTTGCGCTCGAAGCCGGCATAGGTGTCTTTGTGACCGGCGAAAGGCACGGAGTCATTATCCCAACGCGGCGCCCGCCGCAGCACCACGACGATTTTGCCTTTGACATCGACACCCTTGAAATCGTCATAGTTGGCGTCAGTGGCAGCAATTCCATACCCCGCGAAGACAATAGGAGCGCTGGCCTTGCCGGTCGCCGACAGCGGCAGCACTTTGAAATCCCTGTCCATTTCCAATTCGATGGTCTGGCCGAGCGGGCCTTTGAGCGTCAGCGTATTGACGCCTTCCACGTCGCCGTCGCCTTCATTGAGGGTAAAGGGTTGGAAGAAAGTGCCGTCCTTGCCGCCGGGTTTGAGGCCGGCTGCCTTGAGTTGATTGACGATGTAATCGGCGGCCTTGTTGATGCCCTTGGTCTCGACGCCGCGGCCTTCGCATTCATCGGAGGCGAGGAAGAAGATGTCCTTCTTCATGCGGTCGTGGATGGGGTCGTCCTGAGCGAAGGTGGCCGCGGCGGCGAAGAGG
>Ga0134121_10005789_pt1 | contig 10031 bp, 8 predicted proteins | sample KB301_FD_96463 | JGI IMG/M metagenome (GOLD analysis project Ga0134121, IMG submission 96463) | Terrestrial soil microbial communities without Nitrogen fertilizer from Kellogg Biological Station, Michigan, USA - KB3-0-1 | ecosystem: Environmental > Terrestrial > Soil > Unclassified ... | reverse complement strand
CGCGACGCGCCGCCGACCGCGTCGTGGCTCCGGATCCTGCCCTGCTGTGGATCCCAGCTACCCCGCGGTCAAAGGAACCGAGCTTGCTCCACACACGGCTTGCCAACGCGCACCTCCACGATGAGGATCCGAAACCGTGACGAGGCGGATGTAACTCATGCCCTTGCCGGGAGACCACGGCGCTTCGACTAGTTGCTGAAGCCGCCGAGCTGGGCGACCTGGGCGCTCTGCGAGGTGCGGATCGCCGACTGCGAGAACACCGCGAACGCGCGGCGGATCTTGCTGGCGCTGTTGCCGGGCGTCAGGACCCAGCGATCCGGGATGCCCATCGCGCGAAACACCGCGCGAAAGTCGGTGGTGCCGTCGGAGATGCCCATCGCGGCGACGATGTGGTGCTCCTGGGCGAGCATGTCGTCGACGATCGCCTTGACGTCGGCCGGCTTCATCCGCGTCGAGCCGTAATCGCCACCGTCGGTGATGATCAGCGTGACGGTGCGGACGGCGATGCCGGCCTGCGCGAGCTCCTGCGACTTGGCGATTACCGTGCCGAGCACCACGGCGGTCTGATCGTAGAGCGGTGTGCCGAGGTTTGGATGGTAGTTGGCCGCGGTCATCTTCACCGCGTGATCGAGCGCGATGTAGGGGCACAACACGTGGCCGTTCAGGTAGCGCGTGTGGGCGAGCACCTCGCCGGATTGCTTGGAGCCGCGCAGGGCGTCGAGCACGAAGTTGTGGCCGTCACGCACCGCGTCGGTATTGCCGGCGTGGGCGATCGACTGCGAGTCGTCGGGCATCATCGTGACCAGCACGACCTCGCTCGCGGCGACGTCGTCGATCGTGACACCGAGGCCGGCCTGGATCTGCGCGCCGACATCGACCACGTCGAGCGCGGCGAGCGACCTGGCCGACAGTGCGCCTTGATCGTGGGCGTCCTCGAGCACCTTCTTGAGATCGCGCTTGTTGTCATCATCGTTCTTGGACATGGCGTTCCTTACAGCCGGAGACCCGGCCAGCTGGAGATCGGGGTGGTCGAGGTCACCAGGTGCATGCCGGCATCGGCGAACTTCTGCAGCCCGGCTTCGGCCTGGGCGGTGAAGTCGGCAGCGAACCCGCCCTTGCCGTCGGGGACGGTGACCGCCGACATGCAGTCGGTGACGAGGTAGACCTTGCCGGCGAGCGCCGGATCGTGGGCCGAGATCTCGCCGAGCAGGTCGTCGATCGTGCTCTTGACGCAGTGGCTCGCGGCCTGGCCGGCGATCACGACGGCATCCGCGGCGAGCAGGGTCTGGACGAAGCTGGTATTGCGCTGTGCGAGCGCCGCGCCGTCGAATCGCGAGAGCACCTCGGGCCGCAACACCGAGTAATTCTCGGTGAGCGGATTGCCGCCCTTGACCTCGACGCTCGACTGCGCGGTGCGGGCGAACGCGTGGAACAGCCGCGCCTCGTGCACGATGCCGGCGAGCGCGTGGCCGTCCGAGCCGAGCAAGCAGTGCGGCGGCCACAGGTACAGCTGGTACTTGCCGGCGCGCTCGAGCTCCTTGGTGTAGTGCAGGACTTGCTTGCACAGCCAGGTGTAGTTGCCGCCGCATAACCATTTGGCGACCGCGGGATTGGGCCGCACCTCGCCAGTGGCGATCTGGTCCGAGGTCACAACGCGATGCGCGGTCAGCGGTGCGTCGGCCTTGTCGAGCCAGAAGCTTGGAAAGAAGATCTGGTAGGCGAGGTGGGTATCCATCGTCGCCGTGATCTCGGTGATCGCGCCGAGGTTGCGATAGATCATCTCGGCGATCCGCCGCGAGTCGTCGATCGCCCCGGTGCCCGAGCGCCCCGCCACGTAGAGCGTACCCTCGGGGAAGCAGAAGTCCTTCTGGACGTCGATCAGGAGGAGGTGCACGCGGGTCTCGTCAGCAGCCGACGCACGGACGCTGTGCTGCTTGCGCCAGCCGGCGGCCGCGGTCGCGAGAGCCGCCGCATTGGGGCGATACTGGTAGTCCGCGGCGTGGCGCGGCTCGAACCAGCTGGGGAATGGTAGTGGCTTCACGGGCATTCTGTGTCTCCTTCAGGTGAGGTGCATGCGGATCGCGTCGTTGCGACGGATCGCATCAAGACCGGTGGGATGGAGCGCGAGGCGATCGCCGGCGCTGACGAGCGGCGCGGTCTCGGCGAACGTGCGGGTCTGGGCGATCACGCCCTGCACGAGTTCGATGCGCGCGACGCCTTCGTCGGTGGGAACGAACAGGTGCGGACCCGCCGCGCAGGCGCCGGTGATGCCGGCCAGCCACGGCGTATCCGCGACCGGCTCGGCGGCGAGCACCGAAGCATCGGCGCCGATCACGACGCAGGTCGTGGTGAGCCGGCCGGCGTCGGCCGAGGTCAGCCACAGCCACGCGCGGTCGTCGCCGATCGTGGCGTGCGCGGCGACGAGCTGGCCGCGGATCCGGGGCAGCGCGACGCGATCGTCGAGCACGCCGCGCTCGGGGCGAAACACGAAGCCGACCGCGTAGCCGCCGGCCCTGTAAAATCCAACGCCGAACCCGACGCCGGGCCGGCTAGCGGCCCACGCGCGGGTCAGCCCGGCGAGCACGCTGCCGATCCGCTCGGGCCCGAGCCGCGTCGTTCGAAACAGCGCGCCGCCCTCGAGCCATACCGGCGTGGTGCGGGTGACTTCGTAGCCTGCGAGCGCGACGTCGCCGGGCGCGATCGCGTGCCAGCGCAGCCGGCCGTGCACGACGGCGGGCGGCAGCATCGCGGCGGTCTGGCAGGCCGGGCAACGCTGCCGGCCGTGCTCGTCGCCGCACGTCGAGCAGCGGCGCAACCGCAGGCGCTCGAGCAGGGCCCGCGGGAACCGGCCGCGGTGATCGCGCTCGAAGATGGCACGGAACGCTTCACTGAGCTCGTCGGGCACGATCGCCAGCGGGCGCGCGGCCCGCGGATAGGTCACATCGCTTGCGTAGACGCTGATCCGTTGCAGCACGCGGGCGGCGCCGCTGCACCGCCGGGTGACGCCGCCCCACGGCGACACGCCGAAGATCGAGCGGAACGCCATCACCGCGAACGCGAACCAGTCGCTCGCGGGATCGTGCGGACGCACCGGCACGAGCGCCTGATCGCACAGCCGCGGATCGACGAACCGCTCACTGAACATCGGGCACGCGTAGCCGCCGAACTGGTAGCTGTCGGCGTCGATCAGGTGGACGCGGCGGCCATCGACGAGGACGTTGAGATCGTTGCAGTCGCCGATCACGACGCCAGCGCCATGCAGGCGATCGATGGCCTCGTGGAGCGCGAGCAGCGCGGCGATCAGATCGGCTCCTTCGATCGGATGCTCACGCCGCCACCTGGGCTCGCCGTACGAGTGCAGCGGCTCGCCCGTGACCTTGGGCATCAGGTAGCCAACGATCTCCGTCGAGCGACGGCCTGCGAGCGCGAAGCCACACGGCAAGGCGATCTCGGCGGGCAGGTTGCCGGGCAACGCGCGCAGCTTGGCGGGCCGCTCGGCGAGCCGATGCGTCGCGGCGGCCTGGGCCTCCGGCGAGCCGGCGAAATCGGGATGATCGGCCGGCTTCCACCACTTGAGCACGCGGCCGTCGCCGAGATCGTAGACCTCGGCCTCGCCGCCCTGCCCGAGCAGCGCCTGCGGCGCGAGTTGCACGCGCGCGGCATCTATCCACACCGTGCGATTGCCATGCGTCATGGCTGCCACCCGAGGACGGCGACCGCGCCATCGTCTTGCAGCGCCGCGGGCGTCCGCACGATCCGCCGCGCATCCCAGTCGATCCGCTCGCTGCCGCGCGCAAGTACAGTGAGCCGGCGGCGCAGGCCGTCGGGGTGCGCGAGCGCCCTGGCATCGACCAGTGCGGCGAGCCCGAGCTCGGCGGCGCCGTCGGTGGCGACCATCACCGAGCCGGCACGCGCGCAGGCGGCATCCTGGTGTGCCACCGCGGGCATGCCGAGCAGGTCGTAGGCGAGGTACGGCGGCTGGTTATCCGCGAACGGGCCGAGCACGCGCACGCAACCGGGATCGCCGAACGCATAGCCGCCGTCGCCGATCGCCCATACGCAGGCTTCATCGCCCGCAACCGCCGCCGCGACGATGGTGAACAGCAAGTGCTCGTGGATCACCGCTGCGCGCTCGCCCGGCATCGCCTCGGCGAGCTGCCCGAGCACCGCGGTGACCTGCGCACGCACGCCGCTCCACAGCGCGCTCGGCCGTTCACCGCGTGACAGCCGCGCCGCGATCGCGCCGATCACCAGCTGCGCGCCTAGCCGCGCGCCAACTTCCGAGCTCGCCCCGGAGCCGCAACCGTCGCACACGACGATCGCCCCGGCCCCGTCGCCGACCCACGTCGCCGCCGCGTCCTGGCCGTTGCGTGCCACCCGCAGGTGCCGCGCGCCGATCACCGCCGCGCTCGCTGCCGAGATCGTGTTCATCGAACACTATAATAGTGTCCAAAATACACGATGTCAAGCCAGCGCACGATGGCGCCGGCCACCGGCGACGTGCGGTGGCGTCATGACCACGCCGTCACAGAACGGCCTGAAAGCGGCAACGCGCCGCCTCGGCCCACGTGCCACCTCTCGCGTGCCACCTCCAGAGAGAACGCGAACACGCTTGCTGCGCTACCGCGGTTCTGGGTCGCTCGCTCGGGGGACAGCGAACCACCGGCGAGAGAACTACCTCCAGACCCAACACTCAACCCGGCCTACCCTCGAACAACCACCTGTGGAAGCTACCTCGCTCGAGACCCAGCCCGCGTCGCTCCGCCGCGCGTGGCGTTCTACATGCCTCAGCGAAAAGGGGGGTAGAGGCGGGTGGGTACGGGCGGCAATGCGCAGCGCACCGGCGCGGATCTCTTTGCCACCTCCTTGAACGAAATGGGAGGTGGCGCGGGCGGCAACGCGCAGCGTACACGGCGCGGCGCGGATCTCTTTGCCACCTCCTTGAACGAAAATGGGAGGTGGCGCGGGCGGCAACGCGTAACGCAGCGACGCGGGGTGGGTCTCGGCGCGAGATAGATTGCACGGCCGGGTGGTGGGTCGCCAGCCGGTCGTGGAGATGGCGCCGCCGCTCATCGTGATACGGCGGTCAACGGACGAGCGCCGGGCCCAGCCCCGCGTCGCCAGCAAGCGTGTCCGCGTTCTCCCGAAGCTACGTTCCCGGGCGCGTGCGCCGAGGTCCTGGCTGGTTCAGTCGAACTTCGTCGTGCGAACCAGCGCGTCGAGCGCGCTCGCGTCATCGGCGCCGTCGACGATGAACACCTTGGTGCCGGCGGTTCGCAGGAATACCCGGCCGCCGTCGGGCCGCGCAAAGCCCGCCGCCGGAGGGCTCGCGCCGGCGCCCGGGAACCGCACCGCGAGGCTCGCGAGGTATGCGCTCGCGAACTGCTCGGCGTCGGCCTCGGTATCCCAGATCGTCGCGATCCGGCCGATCAGCCGGCCGTCCTTGCGGCGGGTCACGACATAGCGATCGCCGCCCCAGCCCTCGGTGGCCTCGGCCGCGTGCGGCGACTTCCAGAGCTCGAAGTAGACCTTCCACTGCAGCTCGCCGATCACGTTGCCGAACAGCTCGGCCTCGCCCGTCCTGGCGAGCGTGACGTGGTGCGGGTGGTCGCGCACCGGGAACAGCTTGGTCGCGGGGTGGAGGACCTGCTCGGTGGACTCCGGCGGATCGCGGTAAAGTTCGTCGATGCCCGGCCAGCCGGCGTGATCGTACGCGGTCAGCGCGACCAGCGCGCCCTTCATGTACGAGTCGAGCAACGGCACGAGGACGATCGGCGGAATGTCGTCCATCGCGTCGAACGCCTTCTTGATGTCGCCGTCCATCCCGAATGCCGTGAACGCCGTGGCCTGTGACTTGGTCATTGCCTTGAGTGAGTCGACGTTCTGCGCCGCGAACTTGGTGATCTGGCTGCGCAGCGTCGCGAGGGTCCGCGGCGTCAGCTGGTCGCCCAGGACGCCGTGCATCGCGTACAGCATCATGAGGAAGGTCGCATCGCCCTCGGCGACGAACCGCCGCGCCACCGCCGCGTCATCGTCGAGGCTGCCATTCACGGGCAGGTACTTGGTCAGATTGAAGTGCTGATCCTGGAGCGCGTGGGTCAGCTCATGCGCCGACATCATATCGAGCGCCAGTATGTTGTCGGGGACCATCACGAGGAAGAACGCCTTGGCGTCCGGGTCGTAGTACGCGCCGGCTTGCGTCGTTACCGCCTGCTCCACGATCTGGGCAAGATCGATCGGCTTGGTCAGGAGGCCCAGGTGCGCGAACGCAGTCGAGAGGTCGCGCGAGCGCTCGGGAGGGAGTTCCTTGGCGATCCCGCGGCGGACGAACGCCTGGAACTCGGCGGCCGTCTGGTAGCGCCTCGGGACCTCGCGAGCGAACGCCAGCCCGCGGAGCTTTGCGACCTCCGGCAAGATCGTCGCGACCCGGGCGAGCGCGGCCTCGGCGCGCTGCTGGCGCGCTGCCGGGGTATTAGGCAGCTTGGGCGCGGCCGGGGCGTTCCATGGATCGGCGGCGGCGCTGCCCGATCCGCCCGACCCGGCGGAGCCACCCGACCCTGCAGACCCACCGGAGCCAGCAGTTGCCGGCTGCGCCGGCGGTTTGTCACGACATGCAGCGAGGGCCAGCGCGGCCACGAGGAGCTGACGCATACGCAGAGCTGTAGCACCGATGCGGTGCCAGAAGGCCGCCAGGAGGCGGCTCGCTTCCGCTCGCCTACGGCTGGGCGAGCGTGATCGGCTGCGTGCAGTCACCACCACCGCGATGGCCGGCCATGTCGGCGAGGACCACGCAGAACACGGCCGTGTTCGCGGCGAGCGCCTTGACACCGAGATCGGCGCATACCTGCGGCATCGCCGTGGACGTGATCGCTCCGATATCATTGACGTGGAGCTCCAGCGTCCCGGTGATGTGCAGCCCCGCGTCCGCGGCGATCGACGGGATCGGGAGCTCGATCATCACGTCCTGGGACCGGCAATCGTAGACGTCGGCCACGCCACCGCCGAGATCACCGTCGCCGTCGTCGTAGCGCAGCTGGATCGTCAGGTCATCCTGGGCGTCGTCTGTGGGCATCAGCTGATCAGGGGTCACCGACTTGATCGTCGCGTTCGGCGCCGGGTCATCGGCGCAGGCGGCGAACAGGGCGAGCCAGGGGGCGAACCAGGGGACGATCGAGATCGCGGGCTTCATCGTGGCGCTCCTGCGTGGGCGGGTCATTGGATCTGGATCTGCGTCGGGCTGACGTCGAACGCGGACATGCCGTTGGTCGCGGAATCGATGTACGCGACGAGCACGTTGACCACCAGGCCGTGCGCCGAGACATCCTGGCGAGTCCCGTCCTTGGAGTTGAACAGCGTCAGCGTCGCGCCGATCGTCCAGCTGCGCTGGTAGTTCAGGCGATCGCCCTTGCTGGCGGGTCCGTTCGGGTCGTAGGTCGTGACCCCGACCTGCGGATCGGTCGCCGCCGCGTTGAGCACGACGTTGCGGCCATCCGCGACGATGAGGACCACCGCCGCGAACGGGATCGACGGATCCGGCGTCTCGAAGTCTTGCACGCTGTGGCGCAGCACGAGCGTCGTGCCAACGTTGGCGCGGATCGGGCCGCTGCCGTCGAGCCGGGTGCCACCGGCATCGAAGATTCCGATCTCCGGCCGGTGCGGGGGATTATTGAGGACCGGCACCGGCGCGGCACCGGGTGCACGCAGCGCGCCGGCATCGATCCAGGCCTCGAGCTCCTTGATGTCGCCCTCGGCGAGCGGCTCGGCGCCGAGCGGCATCTGGGTCGCCACGCCCGCGCGGTTGCGCAGCTTGTCGATGAGCAGGCTGTTCAGCGAGTCGCCCGGCTTGACGCGCATCCGATCGGGCTTCTCGAGCCCCGGCCGGCTGACCAGGTAGGCGTAGGTCATCGCCGGGGTCGACAGGTTGGGCTCGAACTGCCCGTTGTGACACAGCCCGGGCTGCCCGGAACACCGTTTTGCGATGATCCGCTGGTGCAGATCGTCGAGGCTGCCCGCTGGCGGCGTGCTGGTGACCGCCAGCGGATCGTCGTCGGTGCCGGCGTCATCGATGTTCGGCTCGGCGTGGTCGTTGCCGCACGCGGCCACCAGCGCGACGCTCGCGCCGAGCGCGACCAGCATGATGGCGTGATTCATCGCCTTCATCGCATCACCTCCTGGACGACGAGGCCGGGGCGCGCGCCGTAGTCGGTGAGCTCCGACTTCATCGCCGTGTCGTGACCGAGCAGGTTCATCGCCGTCATGATCGCGTCGATCGTCTCGTAGCGCCCCGAGCCGCGACCGGTCTGGGTGATCCCGGTCGGCGCGATCACGTTGTTGCGCTTGATGTCGGGCCCGAGCGCGAGCATCCAGATGTCGCGGTCGCCGTTGTCGCCCTGACCGTGATCGATGCCGGAGCGGCCCAGGCTGTCGGTGTTGACGCCGTTCATGAACAGGTGGCGGCCGTGCTCGGGCATCACGATCATCGTCGTGGTATCGCGCAGCTCGGGATCGGCCTGGATGGTGTCCCACAGGTGCGCGACCGCCGCGTCGGCGAGCTGCTGCGCGCGCAGGTAGCCGTTGAAGTCGGTGTGGCAGGTGTCGACGTCGAGCAGCGTGATCGCCATGACCGAAGGACGGAACCGCGAGAGCACGCGCTCGGCGTGGTAGATCGTGCGGCCGTCGTTGGTCGCGTCGATCGTGTCGTCGGCTGGGTCGGGGGTGCCCTTGGTGTTGCGCAGGCCGATCCCGAAACTCTTCGGAAAGAACTTGTCGTAGCTCGGATCGGAGTAGATGTCGGCGAGGTGGGCCTGGATCTGTGCGTTGTCGTCGGCCGACAGGTGCACCGTGGCGTCGTTGCTCGCGAACGCGGGCGTGTTGCCGTCGAGGATCTTGGTCAGCTTGGCCGCCGCCGCGTCCTCCGAGGGGTCCGAGGGAATGGTCGGCAGCACGATGTTCGTCGTGTTGAGATCGAGTGTCCGCTTGCCACTCGCGATGATCGGCGCCAGTGGCTGCATCACGCCGGGCGGCTGGAGGTACACGCCAGCGTAGCGGCTGCCGTAGGCTGGGTGATCGCTTGTGATCAGCGCGCGATAGAATCCGCCGATCACCGAGACGTACCAGGCGTCGGTGGCCGGCGCGTTGGCCTCCCGGCGATGCAGCTCGAAGATCGTCGGCACCGGCAGGTGCGCGTCGGCGCGATTCTCGAGCTTGTTGTAGAACCCGGACAGGAGGCACCCGTGGCCCTGCAGGTGACCCGGCGGGCCGTCCGCATAGCGCAGGTTCGTGATCAGCGTGCCCTGGGTGTAGAGCGGCGTCGCGCGCGGCGCAGGCAGCGCGAGCGCCGGCATGCGCGCCGCGTACTCCGGCGCGATACGGGGTGCACCGGCGGTGGTCCCAAACCCCGAGATCAGCGGCGCGGTGCCGAACAGGTTCGGCATGGTCGCGCCCTCGGCCATGCCGAGAGACTCACGGAGCCTGAGACCACCGCCGATGCCAACAATGATGACTCCCTTGCCGGTGGGTGAGGTCGCGGCCGAAGCCTTGCGAACCTTGATCAGCGGCGAGAGCGCAGCGCTGGCGGCGGCGGCACCGAGGCCGGCAAGGCCGGTCCTGAGGAAGTTGCGTCGATTCATGGGAGTCCTCCTGGCTGACTGCGCTACTGGCTCTGGTACTCGCGCGATCCGACGATCGCTCGAATGATGGTGCGTGGACCGACCGCGGGATCGCTCGCCCACGCGTCGGCGAAGCCCTGCAGCTCGTACGCGTTGGGCTCGCGGCCGAGCAGCCGGGTGAACTGCTGCCGGATATAGCCGCGCGCGTCGGACACCGAGGCCTTGTCGGCGATCGTCACTTCGCTCGAATGCAGGAGCCCGTTGACGATCAGGTTGCGCATCGGCAGCGGGTCGCCGATGCCGTCGAGCACGTTGACCAGCTGGGTCTGCTCGTCGACCGGCAGGACGAGATCGAAGCGTCCGTCGACACTGAAGGTCATGCCTTTCTTCAGCCCCGCGGCCGCGTTCGCCGCGTCGTCGCTG
>Ga0134121_10005788_pt1 | contig 10033 bp, 10 predicted proteins | sample KB301_FD_96463 | JGI IMG/M metagenome (GOLD analysis project Ga0134121, IMG submission 96463) | Terrestrial soil microbial communities without Nitrogen fertilizer from Kellogg Biological Station, Michigan, USA - KB3-0-1 | ecosystem: Environmental > Terrestrial > Soil > Unclassified ... | reverse complement strand
TTGAATATTTATTGAATATATATTCGATTAAGAATCTGCTCTGGCCGCATAAGATAAAGCGAACCTATGAGAAAATCTGAAATTTGCTATACCAGCTTTTGAAAGGAAAACAACACTAGAGGTGTCAGACAATATAAGCTGAATCTTGTGCTATATTACTTTCTATACTGTGCCGCAAATGTCGCAGCTTCGCTACTACCTAGATCATTTTGAAATTGTTCTCTTATTATTCTACCGTAAATAACCAAGTCTCGAGCGAGCATTCTCAGGCGTCTCTCTAAAGCAGGATTTGTAATGCTTCCGTCTTCATCAAAATCATGGTCACCATTAATCGCCACTCCGTATGGCATACTCCATCCATAACATTGTCGAACAGCTGTCCGCATCTGATCCATGACGGTCAAGCCCCTTTCATGTGACGTGCAGACGTAGGCAAATGTTTTGCCCGCAAATTCCCTCCAAAAATGATCGAGAAAATTCTTTATTGTACCCGACATAGAACCGTGATAATCTGGAGATGCTAGTATGAGAGCGTCAGCCCAATTCACGTCATCGGTAATCCTTAGAATATCATGTCTGTCAGTATCATTATTGTATCCACTAGGATCGTAAAACGGTAAAGGATGCTTTCGCAAATCAAGCAGTCGTGATTCTGCACCATGTGTCTTTGCAGTCTCCAATATGATCTTTAATGCCAGCGTACTGCGTGAAGTTTCTCGCATACTGCCGCCTACGCCCAATATCTTTAACAGCATAAAGGGATGAATCCTTATGTAGTTATTTTATCTATCGTTTAGTACTTGTAATTCAGTATCCGGAGAGGTTTTACTATCTAGAGTGCTTTGACAATGATATCATGATTCAATTTATGTCTAATTATTAATTCCTAATGTATATTTTGTGATCTCCTGCTGAAATGAAGAGTTCATATATAAATGGTCTTAATCTAGAACTTAGACGGTTTACTCTTTTTCGTATATATCACCATTCTAGCGCATCTTGCCAGGACTAGGATATTGGTAGTCTAGTTCGACTTGATTACAACTTCAAACTATCCCATGTAACTCCTATTAGGTAAATTTGTATTTCCATATTTAAGGCAATTCATATCTGGAGAGATCAATGGCCTAGCAAAAACAATGTCTAATAATCGCGGCCACTCTCGCTTCAGGCATGGCCCTAATGCTACTTATTCATCGAGCTCAATTATAAGGATGACGATGCTCATAACAGTCAATCGGTTCTCTATTATTGAAATGAGCCAGTTTTAGCCGGTACTAATTGAATATAGTCTTCAGCGTCTGCTTTGGGTTCAATATTAGTACTGCAAAAAAGTAACACAAGGATTGAAATGATGTTTGGCAGATTGAAAATCTAGCTAAATCCAAACGCTTATATCATTTTGCCTCTTTTCGAGGCAAACTATGTTAGTTATATCCTTCCTAGTGGAGTAAAGCATAGAAGGCGAATTTCAAGTTATTTTTTAAAAGAACCCTGATGGATATTGACTAGATTTAAGATTACATTTACGATGTCAGAGGTAAAGGTTAATCCAAACTGGTTTACTGAAAGATACTGTTCGGTTATGTCTCCGTTCCAGTTTATGATTAGCATTAATTTTTACTCATTAACGATGTGAATAATTCATAGACAAATAATAGCTAAGCAAAATAGAAACCAATCTTATTTATCATCCATGATGGAGATCTTACGAGTAAGAAGACTAGCAATGTTTGCTTCGCGCCTTTTGCATGTGAAACTGATACTACCGGATAAGGTAATAGTTATCTTATTATTCGGTCTTTCTCTGCTCGTTTTGGCATACCTTGTAAATGGGGTAATAGAAGTTTCAGCAAAGAGCGTCCCGTCTATAACGATTGCCCTCATCGCTAATACCTCACCGAGGTGGGGAATCGACGAGGTCGGAGTAATAGGCGTAACGGAGCATGCTCATTCAAAAGATTATCAAATAGATGTTGACTGGGGAGATGGTATTCAATCCCTTGGCATTCCTATAACTTCAAGTGATGGTAAATGGGGACATGTATCTTGTCTACTCTGCTTCGGCGAGCAGTTCTAATCCTCAAAAATTGACGGCATTCTTAAGAAGCACCAATAACTTGAATATATATCAAGCGGGCAGTCTCGAGAGTCGTAACATACATAGTGAAACATACGCAATTGAAGTACAGCGACATGGCAGCGTCATTTCCGCTGATAGAAATATTGGTCCAAATATTATGAATAAAAGTGATGGTTTTCTATCAACAACCCTTGTTGATAAAGAGGATCTCAATAATGGGATTTCGAAATCTCTAATACAATTAGTAGATGCAACAAACGGGGAAAGAATCACAGCCATCACGAATCATAGTGGCAAAGCAGTAATTCCGATTCAACAATATATAACAAATAGTAATTCGATGAATAATAAAAATAGTTCGAAGAATTTCAAGTTGATATATGCTGGAGACTCCATGTACGATGGGTCATCAATTTTGTTGAATTCAGATAGTCTTCAAGTTGTAAGTGACAAAGCTATTCGAAATAGCAATTATATTGATACAATCCAAAAACCGATTTACGAATTTACTAGAACATTCATCATAGGTTTGAGCATAGGAGCCGGCATTTGGCTTACTATAAATGGAATCGCACGGAAATTCATTAGAACTAGTGTAAATAGCGATGGCTTTACAAATACGGAATACTCTTAATAGAATATTGGCTCTACTACGATATTCATATTGGTTGAGCAAAATCACTTTTATGTTTACACCTAAATAAATATTTGAATTCGACCAAAATAATAGAAGATATATAATATGTCTTCAATTAGAATGATAAAATAAATCAACTGGACTTGAGCTTTAAGATTCTGGAAGAAAAGTTACGAACACAAATTTGGATATATTCAGGACAAAGTCTATCAAAAAATAAGTTCTATTAATCATATTTAGCGGTATTATTCTGTTAGGTATCATTAGTACATTAATGGCAAACTGTAGTATGCCAAAAAATTATGCATCGTGGATCCTATCGTTCTCCAGCGCTTCAATTATATTGTTACGAAGTATTATGGTATCGCTTAAGAGTGGTATTATTCGATATTCACTGCACGTTACATATGTATTTAATGTTGGAAGCGAGTCTTGTACATTCGTTATTACAAGTTAGGCCCAAGGGTGATGCTCATTATCTCCTATCATGCTCAAAACGATTGAACTAAACAGCTAAATTGACGAAGTAGGTACTGATCGATTAGTCCTCAATTACTTCCATTACGCAAGCACCTGCATCTCTTAATTCGTAGGAGAAGAATGTTGGGACTATGTTTCGAACGTGAATAAATTTTAGATTTATATTTGAATGTTCTACAAGAATAGTTAAGATTGGATAAAAAAGTGATCCTATCTCTTGGAATAGGAATTGGTGCAACTATCATAGTCTATATGGCTCTAACGGGTTCACTTGATCAGCCGATTATCAACCGAATTCCCATTCCGCCAGAAGCTGCCATTTCTATAGTTCTCGCCCAAAAGAATTCAATGCATCTTACTCCAAAAGATTTTGCGGTGGGTTATGTGTATATTAAGGGAAATGGTGAATTTTATGAATCTAACGCAAACTCGAATTCTATAGGACAATATCTAGGTACCGCAGCTTCCACGATTAGTGGGGGGAACTATTTTGCGTGGAAAGTTCAAAATAAGAAAGATGGTATAACATATTTTGTTGAGCACATCGATGGCGACATAGTCTCTGAATCTAAATAATTTTTTAATCGTGTTGTGATAATACAGCTATTTTATGGAAATTTACTTTAGTCGAATTTAGGTATATGATAACTCAAAGCTTATTCTTGATTATTGGATTTTTACATCTCTCTCAGGTGTTTGAGTATCGTGAATGGACCAACCCTATCTTAATATGAATTTAAGTTTAGTTACACCACTGTAAGAGATCTTATTTTTCTCATGAATTCCTACGTCATATAACCTGATTTTAATATACTTACAGAAATTAATCCTTCTTTGTCACAACTCTCGCGATCACACCATTTACGGTACCTGACCAGTAAATACCCCTTTAGAACTTTGACTTGTAATGCTCGTAAAACGTTCCAGTCCGAATCCATACTATCTTAATTCTAATCTCTCAAGCATGCTATATTCATCAAAACAAGATATGGGTCAACAACTTAAACGGCGACTATATCGAAGTAAAGATGCATAATTGTAGTAGTTATTAGTTAATATGAGAGACTTCATTTAATACATTTGCGACAGAAGTTGCTCCTACTTAGTACGTGGTGATTACGATTCAGATTGAAAAATAAGGGAAGAAAAAATAAAACTATATCCCCAGTAGAATTTAAAGATGAACACTTGGACCTGTTTATAGCCACCTTAAGAAAGGTAGATGGGTATCCCAAGGTAAGAAATTTACAAAAACTGTTAGCTCCAAGACTTAACCTGCATATGATTAACGCAATTTTGAGATACCTGAAGAATTCGAAAAAAATAGAGATTGATCTTGATGGAAATATTATTTGGATTAAGGAAGAACACACAAACAACCAGCTCAGTATCGCGGAGACTGCCAACTTTTCCCAGGAGTTCAGGGATTATTACTCTGGAAAAGCAGATAAGAAAGAGAATCAGTCTGAAAGTATCTGAATTTAAAATTTGGTCAATTCGTTGATCTTCACACTCTATTCCCATATCGCTCTTGGCATTTGAGGATTCTCGTGGCTGTCGCTTGCGTATTAAGGAGTAAGCACAACTTGGGATTCATTAACCAGGCCTCCTCAAGATATTCGTAATGAGCAATATCGAAATAATTCATTAAACAAGTGAGAGTTGGAGCAAACACCAAAAGATTTAATTCAAGTTTCGGAAATTAAATTGAGTTCACACTAATTTCGAGAATCACGTCCTTAGAACTCAGCAGATATTAAAGTCGACCTCGTATTATGTAACGTAAGAGGTACTATCTATTCTCCGAACTCGAATTTTACCGGCCATAAAGAGGTTCACTATTTAATGAAGGAATTTGCAAGTGAACTATTTTTAATCATGTCATGTAGTTAATCTCTCTCGACTTAGGTTAAGCAGTGCATATGTAGTCGGGTAAATCTTAATTACTCTTTCTACGACCGGGGATCATATTGCTGCGAACAAGGGTAGCATGGGAGAATCATAAATGGGATCAAATGCCTCTAAAGTGAGGCATGTAAAACTGGAGGGATCCAATATTTGTTTGCCCAACCAAAGAATAAAATGATAATTTGTGAGCATAATTGGTCGCTTCGTCAATAATGTTGTTGACCTATGAAGACGAGCAGACAAATTCTAGCATTTGTTACTTTTATGCTGTCGATAATTGCTAAATTGGAGCCTTATGTAATATTTAGCCAAACGATAGCTATATTTGTAGATATATTATATTCTCATCTCAGAATAGCCACAACTAGTTTGAATTATTTCAATTCACATGCCACTATGCTACTGCTCAGCTGACATATTCTAACCCTTCCAGTGAGAAAAACCATCGGATTTATAGAATCTATGTGATCAACCAACGAATTGGTGGTTGAAATAGACATTGTTTAGTTTGTTTAGTCGGATTTTAGGAATGTCGACATTTTGACATTTATGTGATACCAATTTCATACTGAAACGAAATCTAAATTATCAATGCTTGATCGTAGTCTGTTCAGCCGAGAAGATTATTACCTAAATAACTTAATTAGTCGAGTCATATTACTACTGTTGGGCCAATGACTAAATCTAATAACGAGTCAGTCATGCTGTTTAAACCCTTCTTGATAGCGGGCATAATAATTCTGGCCTTTGGAACAGTTTGTATCCTTATCGGAAGTAGTTTTATATCCTTTAGGGAGGAGGCTGATGGATTCAAAATTATAGGCTTACGATTTCTTGTGGGAGGTGCGATTTCGATATCTCTTGGATTTATTGCAAAGCATTTCCCCCTGATAAAATATTTATGGAAACAACGGATTTGGCCGAGAAATAGATCAGAAGAAAGCAACTTTTCAAATTGGTATAGGCCATGAATATATTTTATTAGTGTTGGCTTACTAAACTATAACATTGGTAGATATTGTTTATCTAAACCCATCCAAGCTTAATTTTAATACTAAGGTAGAAAAATATCAGAGACCTAACGATCAGGAAAAGCTTGTTCTTAGTAATCCTTCTCATCCGCATAAGCCGATATCTGATAAGAGACAGTCGCATGCTATTAAATTACGGTTATTTCGCTCTATTAATGTATCTACAAACCGTGCCTCATAGATTAACAAGTCTATCGTGTTTTTGCAATAGTTCTTGCTTTTGTACTTTGCTAATGGAATTCAAATCAAATGTAGTATAACTGCAATAAAATTTAAACGGCAAAGTTCCAGCGGAAGATATTTCCTCTTCATGTTTGAAAAGCTCATGGATCCTCAAAACAGGATGGAAGAAATTTCCCATGTCGGAGATCATTATTACTCCATCTTTAGATAATTTGGTTCTACGTCTGAGAAGCATTTTTAGCATTATCATTATCCCTACAAAATCATTTTTCAGGCCAAAATATGCTCTCCTCGAATCCACGATCACGATTGAACCATCTGCCTTATACGATTCTAAAGCATCGACTTTATTCTTCAAAATTTCAAATATCCTGGCCGAAGAAATATAGTGCGATAAAATCAGAATAATTTCATTTGAAGAGAGTAAACTCTTGCAATAATTTATAAAAATATCAACTAGATCTACAATATTTGAATATATAATAATGTTATGCTCTATATCAATTCATATAGTGAGAGCATTTACACGTATTTATTAGTTATTTGTAATATTGAAGAATACCCCAAACGCAAGATTATTGGAAAATGTTATTACATCTTATTACGCTAAATATGCGATATATGATCACGAAGGTAAATTGTGCCATCGATTCCAATATGCAAGATATTGTACTTGATCTTCAGACTCTGATTAGACAGCCAAGCAGTGCTTCAAATAAACAAAATCTTGTCCGATGTGCACACCTTGTGGCAGCAACTATGACTAAAGCTAATATCAAAACTGAGCTAATTTATCTAAATGATCAAGGAGAGGATGATATACCTCCTATAGTCTTTGGTGAGGTTAAATCACGATCAAATCCATTAGGCAAGACTATATTATTTTACAATCATTATGACGTCCAGCCAGAAGGACCTGTAGATCTATGGAATAATGTACATCCGTTCAGTGGCGATGTTGACGGCAATTACATTTTTGGCCGTGGTTCATCTGATGATAAAGGGCAGTTAATTACTCGAATTAAGGCTGTCGAATATTATTTAAAAGAGACAGGAGATGTTCCATGTAACATAAAATTTATTGTCGAGGGAGAAGAGGAGATAGGAAGCTTGCATATTCAAGAATATCTTTTGAAATACGAGAAGAAATTTGCTTGCGATGGAATAATCTGGGAATTTGGTCTAGTAGACTCCAAGGATAGGGCAGTTATACATTTGGAACTAAAGGGAATATTGTCTGTAGATCTGGTCGCAAGAGGTCCATCTCATGACATTCATTCTAGTTTGGCAGTCTTGGTGGAAAATCCTGCGTGGATATTAGTGCGGGCCTTAGGCACGATCAATGATAAAAACGAAAGGATTTTGATCAATGAATGGTACAGAGACATAAAGAATACGACGGAAGAGGAAACTCGGGCTATAGAAAATGAACCATTTGATAAGGATGATTTTAAGAAGGAATATGGAGTAAAGAAATTTGTCGATAACTTGGATGAAGTTGAACCACAAAAGGCTCTGATTGAGAGGCCCACTTGCAATATCTGTGGCTTATTATCTGGTTATACTGGTAAAGGCAGCAAGACAGTATTGCCTGCCAAGGCAATCGCGAGGCTAGAATTTAGACTAGTCCCAGATATGGATCCTGAGAAACAATTTGCTCGCCTTCAGGACCATCTTGTAGAAAAGGGATTTGAAAACTCCATAGAATTGAAAATGATTGATGGCGTTAAGCCTGCTCGGACATCAATAAACGATCCATTTGTAAAGTCAGTTAAAAGCGCTGCAACTGAAACCTTTGGAAAAACTGTGATAAGCGTCTCTTCTGTGGGCTCGGGTTCAATGTATCATTTTAAAAAAATACTCGGTGCACCGTGTATTTGCATAGGCGGATCCTACAAATACAATCGATCTCATTCACCTAATGAATTCGCTAGATTGGATTTGATTAATAAAGCTACTAAATGCATAGCAAACATAATGCGAAATTATGGACAAGACAATCTATAGCGATAGGTTCGAAAATAGCTCTAAATCAGTAGAACCAATATCTGTTTCAAAGTGAGATTACTCCAATTCGAGAATTAAGTTTATTTGACGATACTAGTTTTGTTTATGGTAGTAACTACTTGATTCTATTCAGATACTATTGATTCGTGCTCAAGGTATGTCAATATTGCTACCAATTATCGATCCAAAATCGAGGATTTCGTTAAAATAATTCTTGGTAAAAGCCATAGAAAGTCTTCGGAATATCTATAATATATTCTTCTATTTAGTTATTATCCAGTCCTTAAACGAGTAGGTTACTATTCTAGCCCACCTGCAACACTGTCTCATATATAGCCACAATGCGATTTGTGTTTAATCCTTTAGCTGATGAGGCGGCCGATCTGACACCATCGTCATATGTTAAAGACATGAGTAGTAGATAGTTATTTGGATGAGGATCAAGTCCTGCGAGAAGTTTATTCTTTGTCAAAGCCATCTTCATATTCTTACCGTGATTTACATCGAAGGTAGATATAGGTTTACCAACGGTTTTAATTTGAGCGAGCGTGCCATTCACATTCACATTCGCTTTCAACAGTTCTGCTTTTGCAGTTGTCGGGATTGTTCCTCCACCTATTTGAATGCCTATTGAGTCATTCGGTTTGACATTCAATGAATTCAGTGCAACCGTAGAGGCAGTACCGCTGGAAAAATTTCCAAGAAAGAAACCATTGGTCAGAATTCCCATCAACTGCATTGGTTTTATTGATTTCCACGTGAGGTGACCCTCAGTCTGGCTCTGTAAAGATTGATTTTGTATAATCCTAACCTTGGGAATAGTAATTCCAGAGACATTCTTAGACAAGTGACCATAAGTAGTGGTATCTAATGTACAATTGCACGTACTATTTATTGGCACTCTTTGTGCTAGAACGGGTGTAACTACGGAATACAAAAATGATTTACTGGTTGTCGCAGAGGACTGAAAAGGCATAGTCAATGGTACCCCCGGTAATAACAGAATAATTAGGCTCGCAACCAAGAGTGCAATAGCGTATTTAGCTTTGGGGCGGCGAACGTTTTCTGAAATTCTTCTTTGATGGGAATTGACGGAATTAGGCGTCCACAAATTTTTTCTATAAATGTCGTAATGTTGCTCGTCTATAAATCTGCTACGGTTAAGTAGTCCAGAATGCTGTTAGTCATTTTTCGATAGCTAGATTATGCCATTCAAGCCCAGTCTCTGCGATTGGCGCATGAAACCTCTTTTTATTAATGTCAGGCTGGGCGTTATCCAAAACTGTATTGACTTGTGATATGTGTTCTGTATAGCGCTGCGTGACGCAGAATAGATCCTAGGCAACAAAACTTATAGCCATTATTATAACCAGCTAATATTGAGTCATACAAAGTATTACTAACTCTATCTCAGCGAACTATCAAAACAGCTGCTATGACTATTGAGAATGAAGTTTTGATCGATTGACTTAACAGGCTAATGTTACATAGTACTTGGCAAATAAAGTTTGTGCCTATCCATTTATGCAATCGGTCTTCATCTTCGGGCTTACAGCAATTGTCGAGGTAGCAAAGAACATCGTCCCTAGTCATATCAATAAACTTCTTCTCTATGCCAACAGTGTGTGATAATCCTGCAATAAACTGCATGGTGTTTTTCTTATAACTTGCTCGTGGGTTGACCTCCCTTTTCATGGCTATAGC
>Ga0134121_10005785_pt1 | contig 10034 bp, 19 predicted proteins | sample KB301_FD_96463 | JGI IMG/M metagenome (GOLD analysis project Ga0134121, IMG submission 96463) | Terrestrial soil microbial communities without Nitrogen fertilizer from Kellogg Biological Station, Michigan, USA - KB3-0-1 | ecosystem: Environmental > Terrestrial > Soil > Unclassified ... | reverse complement strand
TCCTTGTCATTGACCTCGACCCACTCGGGCAGGCCCGCCTGGGTCGCCGAGGCCAGCGCTCCCTGAATGCGCAATTGCTTGCGGGCGCGCTCGCGCACCTGCACCACATCACCCGGCCGGCACTGGTAGGAGGCAATCGACACGATGCCGGAATTGACCTCGATGGCCTTGTGGCTCACCAACTGACGAGCCTCGGCGCGCGTGGCCGCAAATCCCATCCGGTACACGACGTTGTCCAGGCGCGACTCCAAAAGCTTGAGCAGCTGCTCGCCGGTGGCGCCGGTGCGGCGCGCGGCCTGCTGGTAGTAGCCGCGGAACTGCCGCTCCAGCACGCCATACATGCGCCGCAGCTTCTGCTTCTCGCGCAGCTGCAGGCCGTAATCCGACAGCCGCTGCCGACGCTCGCTCTTGATGCCGCCGGGGGGCACCTGGAACTTGCACTTGGACTCGAGCGGCTTGGCGCCGCTCTTTAGAAACAGGTCCGTGCCCTCGCGACGAGCGAGCTTGCAAGTGGGACCGAGATATCGCGCCATAGGTTCCTTCCTTAAAGATAAGTGCGCGTCAGACGCGGCGCTTCTTGGGCGGGCGGCAGCCGTTGTGCGGTATCGGCGTGACGTCCTCAATGCTGGTGATCTTCAGCCCGCAGCCGTTCAGCGCCCGCACCGCGGATTCGCGCCCGGGGCCCGGCCCGCCGACACGCACTTCCACGTTCCTGACGCCGTGCTCTTGGGCAGCCACGCCGGCCTTTTCGGCGGCCACCTGGGCCGCGAACGGCGTGCTCTTGCGCGAACCACGGAAGCCGCAGCCGCCGGAAGTCGCCCACGAGAGCGTGTTGCCCTGCCGGTCAGTGATCGTGATGATCGTGTTGTTGAAGGACGCGTGCACGTGCGCGATCGCATCGAGCACGTTCTTGCGCGCCTTCTTCGGCTTCTTGGCGCCGGCGGCCGGTGCGGCCGCCGCGGCGCTGGATTGCTGTGTCTTCTGTTCAGCCATATTAATTCGTGCCTGCTAACGACTAGTGCTGCAAAACCACTCGATCAAACCTTACCCGGCGGCGCGTTCAGCTTAACGGCCTGCTTGCGCGGACCCTTGCGGGTGCGCGCATTGGTGCGCGTGCGCTGGCCACGGACCGGCAGACCCTTGCGGTGGCGCATGCCGCGCCATGTGCCCAGGTCCATCAGGCGCTTGATGTTCATCGACACCTCGCGCCGCAGGTCGCCCTCGACCGGGTAGCGCGAGAGTTGCGCGCGCAGTGCCGTGACCTCCGCTTCGGTCAGATCCTTGACCTTGGTGGTCGGGTCGACGCCGGCGGCGGCGCAGCTCTCGATCGCGCGCGCGCGGCCGATGCCGAAAATGTGGGTCAGACCGATCCCGACGTGCTTGTTCATCGGAATGTTGATACCGGCTATGCGTGCCATGGTGCTATCCCTATCCTTGACGCTGCTTGTGGCGGGCGTCGGAGCAAATCACGTAGACGACGCCGCGACGACGCACGATCTTGCAGTTCTTGCAGATCTTCTTAACTGATGGACGAACTTTCATCTCTCACCTGCAGCCGGCGCGTTGCGGCCGGAACCGAGCAAATTGGCCTTCTTCATCAGGCCGGGATAGTGATGCGACATCATGTGTGCCTGGAGCTGCGCCATGAAATCCATAACCACCACGACCACGATCAGCAGCGAAGTGCCGCCGAACTGGAACGGCACGCCCTGGGAGGACACCAGCACCTCGGGCAGCAGGCACACCGCCATGATGTAGGCCGCTCCCCAGAGCGTCAGGCGCGTCAGCACCTTGTCGATGTATTCGCCGGTCTGCTGGCCCGGGCGGATACCGGGGATGAAGGCCCCGGACTTCTTCAGGTTGTCGGCGGTCTCGCGCGCGTTGAACACCAGCGCCGTATAGAAGAAGGTAAACCCTAGGATCAGTCCTGCGTACAGCACCAGGTGCAGCGGTTGCCCATAATTGAGGGCGGCCTGGACCCTTTGCAAGACCAGGCTCATCTTGGTGTCCGAGCCGGTGGCAAAGAAGCTCGCCATGGTCGCCGGAAACAGCAACAGGCTCGAGGCGAAGATTGGCGGGATCACGCCGGACATGTTGAGCTTGAAGGGCAGATGGCTGCTCTGACCGGCGTACAGGCGCCGTCCGACCTGGCGCTTGGCGTAATGCACGGCGATGCGGCGCTGCGCGCGCTCGACGAATACGCAGAACCCGGTGACGCCCAGCACGATGGCTACCAAGGCGATCGCGAACATCGGCTGCATCTCACCGTTGCTGACCGATTCGAAGGTGCGGCTCAGGGCTCCCGGGAGCCCGGCGACGATGCCCGAGAGAATGATCATCGAGATGCCGTTGCCGACGCCGCGCTCGGTGATCTGCTCGCCGAGCCACATCAGGAACATCGTGCCGGTGGTCATGGTCACGGTCGCCACCAGCAGCCATTGCACGCCGCCGTTCAGCACCATGCCGCCGTTCTGCAGCGCGATCGCCGCGCCGAATGACTGGAATACCGCCAGACCCACGGTGCAATAACGCGTGAGCTGCGTGGTCTTGCGCCGCCCGGCCTCGCCTTCCTTGCGATATTCCATGAGCGTCGGCACGACCATGCCGAGCATCTGGATGATGATCGACGCGGAAATGTAGGGCATCACGCCCATCGCGAAGATCGACATGCGTTGCAGCGCACCGCCGCTGAAGCTGTTGACCACGCCGAGGATGCTGTTGGACTGGTCGGTGAAGAACCGCAGCACCTGCTGCTGATCGATCCCGGGCACCTGAATGAAGGTGCCGATGCGATACACAACCAGCGCGCCCAGCAGAAACAGCAGGCGCGTGCGAATCTCGCCCGTCCTGCCTGCTTCGGCTAAGGTCGCCGCCGGATTGCTTAGCACCGCGTTGGCCATCAGTCCTCTATCTTGCCGCCGGCCGCTTCAATCGCGGCGCGGGCGCCCTTGGTGGTGCCGATGCCCTTGAGGCGCACCGCCTTCTTCAATTCGCCCGAGAGCACGACCTTGGCGCTCTCGGCAAACACCGACACGATCTGCGCCGCCTTGATCGCGGACCTGAAGCCGACCTTCGGCATGCGCCGCTGCAGGGGCATCTGGCCGCCCTCGAAGCCGACCTTGTGATAGCCGCCCTTGCGAGCACGCTGGCCCTTGACGCCGCGGCCGCAGGTCTTGCCCTGCCCGGCGGAGGCGCCGCGTCCCACCCGAAGCCGCGGGCGGCGCGAGCCTTCGACCGGTTTAATGGTGTTCAGTCGCATATCAATTTCGCTCCACCTTAAGCATGTGGCAGGCCGCGTTGATCATGCCGCGGTTCTCCGCGGTGTCAGCGACCGTGACGCTCTGGTGGCGGCGACGCAGCCCGAGGCCGCGCACCGAGGCGCTGATCTGCTTGAGCTGCCCGTGCAGGCTCTTCACTAGTGTCACTTTTACCTTTGCGCCGCTCGCCATGATCTCACCCGAGGATGTCTTCGAGGGTCTTGCCGCGCCGGGCGGCGATGTCATCCGGCGAACGCACACTGGCCAATGCCTTGACGGTCGCGCGCACGACGTTGATCGGATTGCGCGAGCCATAGCTCTTGGCAAGCACGTTGCGCACGCCGGCGCACTCGAGCACCGCGCGCATGCCGCCGCCGGCAATAACGCCGGTACCGCTGGAAGCGGGCTGCATGAAAATGCGCGTCGCGCCGTGCGTGCCCTTGACGGCATAGTGCAGCGTGTCGTTTGCGAGGCTGACGTTCACCAGGCTCTTGCGCGCCTGCGCCATCGCCTTGGAGATCGCCACCGGCACTTCACGCGCCTTGCCGAAGCCAAAGCCCACGCGCCCGGCGCCGTCGCCGACCACGGTCAGCGCGGTGAAGCCGAATTGCCGGCCGCCCTTGACCACCTTGGCCGTGCGGTTGACCGCAACCAGCTTCTCGAGCAGGTCGTCGGCGCTTTGGGTCTTTTCAATTCTTGCCATAGTTCCTACATCCCGCCGCAGCGTCAGAATTCAAGCCCGGATTCGCGGGCCGCCTCGGCCAGCGCCTTGACGCGGCCGTGATATTGGAAGCCCGAGCGGTCGAACGCGGCCTTGGCTATGCCCGCCGCCTTGGCGCGCTCGGCGATCGCACGGCCCACGGCGCGTGCCGCCTCGATGTTGCCCGTGTACTTCAGGTCCTTGACCAGCGCCTTTTGCACCGTGGAGGCGGTCGCCAGCACCTGCGAGCCGTCGGCCGCAAACAGCTGGGCGTAAATGTGCCGCGGCGTGCGGTGCACGGTCAGTCGCGGCGTGCCCTGCTCGCGAATCTTGGCGCGGGTCTTGATGGCGCGCCGCGCCCGGCGCTCTTTCTTGCTGAGATTCATTGCCAATGTTCCTTTGCGCTACTTCTTCTTCCCTTCCTTGAGGGAAATCACTTCATCGCTATAGCGCACGCCCTTGCCCTTGTAAGGCTCGGGCGGACGAATGCCGCGAATTTCGGCGGCGGTCTGGCCGACACGCTGGCGGTCGGCACCCTTGATCATGATTTCGGTCGGGCTCGGAGTCTCGATGGTGATGCCCTCGGGAATCTGATAGCTGACCGGGTGCGAGAAACCCAAAGTCAGGTTCAGCGCCTTGCCGGCCACGGCGGCACGGAAGCCGACGCCCACGAGCTCGAGCTTGCGGTCGTATCCGCGCGTCACGCCCACCACCATGTTGGCCAGGTGCGCGCGCGTCGCCCCGGCGCGGGTGCGCGCCGTTCCGGCATCGGCGTAGCTGACCTGCAGCTGCTTGTTGTCCTGCGCCACCGACACGCCCGCGCCAATCGGCAGCGACAGTGAGCCCTTGGCGCCCTTGACCGTGACGGCATCGGCGGCGACCGTGACGGTCACGCCGGTGGGTATGTTGATGACTTGCTTTGCGACTCTGGACATGTTCGAAATTCCGTCTTGCTTGCTTCCGTAGCCGATCAGGCAACGATGCAGATCACTTCGCCGCCCTGGCCGATGGCGCGCGCCGCGCGGTCGGTCATCACGCCCTTCGGCGTGGACACGATGACCGTGCCCATGCCACCCAGCACCCGCGGCAGATCTTCCTTGCCGCGGTAAATGCGTAGCCCCGGCCGGCTCACCCGCTCAATGCGGTCAATGACCGGCCGGCCATCGAAATACTTCAGGTCAACGGTCAGCAGGGGCTTGCCCGCCTCATCGCCCACTGAAAAGTCGGCGATGTAACCCTCCGACTTAAGCACCCGCAGGATGGCGGTCTTCAGCTTCGAAGAAGCCATCGTTACGGTGGTCTTGCGCGCGCTCTGCCCGTTACGAATGCGGGTCAGCAGGTCGGCAACCGGATCAGTCATGCTCATCTTTGTGGCTCCTACCAGCTCGCCTTGGCAAGCCCGGGAATCTCGCCGCGCGCCGCGACTTCGCGGATCTTGGTGCGCGCGAGACCAAATTTGCTGTAGACACCGCGCGAGCGGCCGGTAATCGCGCAGCGGTTGCGCTGCCGGGTCGGGCTCGCATCGCGGGGCAGCGACTGCAGCTTCGCCTGCGCCGCCAGCCGCTCTTCCGGACTCGACTTGGGACTGCGAATCTTTTCCTTCAGGTTCGCGCGCACTGTGGCGTACTTCTTCGCCGTCAGTGTTCGGCGCTTGTCTCGTTCGATCATGCTCGTCTTGGCCATGCCAGATCCTTACGGTGGAGCTCAGTGGCTCACTTGCGGAACGGGAAATTGAACGCCGTCAGCAGCGCGCGTCCCTGCGCGTTGTCGCGTGCGGTGGTGGTGATCGTGATATCCATGCCGCGCAACTGGTCGATCGCGTCGTACTGGATTTCGGGGAATATAATCTGCTCGCGTACGCCCAGCGTGTAGTTGCCACGGCCGTCGAAGGCGCGCGGCGACACACCGCGGAAGTCGCGAATACGCGGCATGGCGACGCTAATCAAGCGGTCAAGGAACTCGTACATGCGAGCGCCGCGCAGCGTGACCTTGCAGCCGATCGCCAGCCCCTGGCGCAGCTTGAAGGCGGCAATCGCCTTCTTGGACTTGCACACCAGCGGCTTCTGGCCGGTGATCTTGGTCAGGTCGGCGACCGCAGCGTCCATCAGCTTGCGGTCGGCCACGGCCTCGCCCACGCCCATGTTGACCGTGATCTTGGTGATCTTCGGCACTTCCATAGGATTCTTCAGCTGCAGCTCGCTGATGAGCTGCGGCACGATCTTCTCGCGATAAATTTGTTGCAGTCTTGCCATATATAAAACCTGGGCCTGTCTCAATCAGGCGTCGATGACTTCGCCGCTCGACTTGAAGAAACGCACCTTCTTGCCGTCGGCCAGCGTTTTGATGCCCACGCGGTCGCCCTTCTTGGCGCCCGGGTTCCACAGCGCCACTTTGGACACGGGCAGAGGCATCTCCTTCTCGATAATCCCGCCCGGCTGGTTGGCCTGCGGATTGGGCTTGGTGTGCCGCTTGACGCGATTGAGGCTCTCGACCAGCACCGCGCCGTGGGGCAACACCTGCAGCACGGCACCGCGCCGGCCCTTGTCGCGGCCCGACAGCACCACCACTTGGTCGCCTTTCCTGATCTTTTCCATGATTGCGTCGCTTCTTGCCTATTCGCTTACAGCACTTCCGGTGCCAGCGAGATGATCTTCATGAACTGAACCGTGCGCAGCTCGCGCGTGACCGGCCCGAAGATGCGGGTGCCGATCGGCTCGAGCTTGGGCGTCAGCAGCACCGCGGCGTTGCCGTCGAACTTGATCAGCGAGCCATCGGAGCGCCGCACGCCACGGCGGGTGCGCACCACCACGGCGTCGTACACCTCGCCCTTCTTGACCTTGCCGCGCGGGATCGCATCCTTGATGCTGACCTTGATGACATCGCCCACGGTGGCGTAGCGCCGGCGGCTGCCGCCGAGAACCTTGATGCACATGACCGTGCGGGCGCCGCTGTTGTCGGCGGCATTGAGCATTGTGCGCATCTGAATCATGACGTCATTTCCGTTTTTGGCGTGGCCTGTCTGCTTACTGGGCCGCGCGTTCGATAATCGCCAGCAATCGCCAGGACTTGCGCCGCGACAGCGGCCGGCACGGGGTAATCGTCACCGTGTCGCCCTCGTGCGCCGCGTTGCTCTCATCGTGCGCGAGCAGCTTGGTGCTGCGGCGCAGGAACTTGCCGTAAGTCTCGTGCCTGACGATGCGCTCAACCTGCACCGCGATGGTCTTGTCCATCTTGTCGCTGACCACGCGGCCCGTGAGTACGCGCTCGCCGCGCTCCTCGACAGCGGGTTTGTCGATGCCGACGGTTGCTGAACTGGTTGCTGGACTCATCGCTTCGCTCCACTGACCTTCTTGGCCGCACCGCTCGGTAGGCCGAGTTCCTGGGCACGCATCGCTGTCTTCAGCCGGGCAATGCTTTTGCGCACCTTGCCGAACTGATCGGGCTTGACGGCCTGGCCGGTGGCGCGCTGCAGACGCAATGCGAACTGCTCCTTGCGGAGCTTCAACAACTCGGCGCGCTGCGCCGTGGCGGGCTTGCCTTTGGCTTCACTTGCTTTCATCAGCGCACCTGCCGCTTGACGAAGGCGATCGTGACCGAGAGCTTGGCGCCGGCGAGCCTGAAGGCTTCGCGCGCGATCTCTTCAGTGACCCCTTCCATCTCGAACAACACCTTGCCTGGCTTGACCTTGGCAACCCAGTACTCGACGTTGCCCTTGCCGCTGCCCATGCGCACCTCGAGCGGCTTCTTGGTGATCGGCACGTCCGGAAACACCCGGATCCAGATCTGGCCGCCGCGCTTGACGTGGCGCGCCATCGCGCGGCGCGCGGCCTCGATTTCTCGAGCCGTCATGCGCGCACGCTCGGTCGCCTTCAGGCCAAAGTCGCCGAAGGCCACGTGGCTGCCGCGAGTCGCCAGGCCGTAATTCTTGCCCTTGAACTGCTTGCGGTACTTAGTGCGTTTTGGTTGCAGCATTGCCTAAAAATTCCTGGCTAAGTTCTCAGACCGCGGCCGGCGCCGCCGCCGGAGGCGCAGCGGGTGTGGCCGGCGCCTGAGCCGCCGCGGCGGCGGCGGCCGCAGCCGCGGCGGCAGCCGCCGCTTCCGCACCGGCCTGCGCATTGCGCTCGAGCTCGGCCTGATCGAACACTTCGCCCTTGAAGATCCAGACCTTGACGCCGATCACCCCATAGGTGGTGCGCGATTCGGCGGTACCGTAATCAATGTCGGCGCGGAAGGTATGCAGGGGCACGCGTCCTTCATGGACCTTTTCGGTACGCGCAATCTCAGCGCCGTTGAGGCGACCGGACATGCGCACCTTCATGCCCAGGGCGCCGCTGCGCATCGTGCTCATGACCGCGCGCTTCATGGCGCGGCGGAACATCACGCGCTTCTCGATCTGCTGCGCGATGCCCTCGGCCACCAGCTGCGCGTCGAGCTCGGGCTTGCGGATCTCGGCGATGTTGAGGCGCACGTCCGCAACCGGCATGTTCAGGAGCTTGGCGGTCTCGGCCCGCAGCTTGTCGATGTCCTCACCCTTCTTGCCGATCACGATGCCGGGGCGAGCGGTCTGGATGGTGATGTTCACCTTCTTGGCGGCGCGCTCGATAAGGATGCGGCTCACCGAGGCTTCCGCCAGCTTCTTCTTGAGAAACTCGCGCACCCTGAAATCGGTGTGCACCAGCAGCGGGAACTGCTTCTTGCTCGCGTACCACTTGGACACCCAGTCGCGGGTGATGCCTAAGCGAATACCCAGCGGATTGACCTTCTGCCCCATCGTTAGTCCTTCCTGCCGTCGCTGACTTGTACCGTGATATGGCTGTTGCGTTTGACGATGCGATTGCCACGCCCTTTGGCGCGCGCCGCAAACCGCTTCAGTACCGGCGCCGCATCGACCTCGATGCGCGCTACCTTGAGCTGGTCGATATCGGCCCCGAGGTTGTGCTCGGCATTGGCGATCGCGGACTCGAGCACCTTGAGCACCAGTTCCGCGCCTTTTTGCGGCGTGAACTTGAGGAGCCCCAAGGCGCTGCCCACGGGACGGCCGCGCACCAGGTCGGCAACCAGGCGGCACTTCTGTGGGGAAATGCGCGCGTAACGTAATTTGGCGGAAACCTGCATGAGCTACTCCGCGGTGGCCACTTTGCGATCGCCGCCGTGCGCCTTGAACACGCGCGTCGGTGCGAACTCGCCGAGCTTGTGACCGACCATGTTTTCGGTCATGAGCACCGGCAGGTGCTGCTTGCCGTTATGGATGGCGATGGTCAGGCCGACCATTTCCGGCACAACCATCGAACGGCGCGACCAGGTCTTGATCGGGCGTCGGTCATTCTTGGCGGCGGCGACCTGCACCTTCTTAGCCAGGTGCAAATCGACGAACGGACCTTTTTTCAGGGAACGGGGCACGCTTACTTCCTCCGCTGCACGATCATGTTGCGCGTACGCTTGTTGCGACGCGTCTTCTTACCCTTGGTCTGCAGACCCCACGGCGATACCGGGTGCGGGTTGCCCTGGCCGGGCTTGCCCTCACCACCGCCGTGCGGGTGATCGACCGGATTCATAGCCACACCGCGCACCGTCGGGCGCACGCCGCGCCAGCGCTTGGCGCCGGCCTTTCCGTAGGTGCGCAGGTTGTGCTCGTCGTTGCCGATCTCGCCGAGCGTCGCGCGGCAATCAATGTGGACCTTGCGCATCTCGCCGGACTTGAGCCGCACGAAGGCGTAAATGCCCTCGCGCGAGGCGTACTGCGCGGAATTGCCGGCGCTGCGCGAGAGCTGGCCGCCGCGTCCGGGCTTGAGTTCGATGTTGTGCACCAGCGAGCCGACCGGGATGTGGCGCAAGGCCATGGCGTTGCCCGGCTTGATCGGCGCTTCGCTTCCCGAACGCACTTCGTCGCCGTCCTTCAGGCCCTTGGGTGCGAGGATGTAACGGCGCTCGCCGTCGGCGTAGCAGACCAGCGCGATGTGCGCGGTGCGGTTCGGGTCGTACTCGAGCCGCTCCACCACGCCCTTGATGCCGTCCTTGTCGCGCCGGAAATCGATCAGGCGATACTTCTGGCGCGAACCGCCACCGATATGGCGGGT
>Ga0134121_10005784_pt1 | contig 10034 bp, 9 predicted proteins | sample KB301_FD_96463 | JGI IMG/M metagenome (GOLD analysis project Ga0134121, IMG submission 96463) | Terrestrial soil microbial communities without Nitrogen fertilizer from Kellogg Biological Station, Michigan, USA - KB3-0-1 | ecosystem: Environmental > Terrestrial > Soil > Unclassified ... | reverse complement strand
TTTCCCGTGCGATTTTCCGATCAAGATCATGGGCCGCAAGCAGCCCGGCTTCGCGCAGGCGGTGACCGACATCGTGCTGAAGCACGCGCCGGATTTCGACCTCGCCACCGTCCAGATGCGTCCGAGCCGCAAGGGCCGCTATCTCAGCGTGACCTGCGTCGTGCGCGCGACCTCGCGCGAGCAGCTCGACGCGCTCTACCAGGAGCTGTGCGACCACCCCGCAGTGGTGATGGTGCTGTGACCATCGTCGCCGACGTCGTCGTCAAGCGCCTGGGACGCGCCGACTATGAGCCGACGCTCGAAGCGATGCGCCGCTTCACCCGCGCTCGCGACGACGGCACGGCCGATGAGCTCTGGCTCGTCGAGCATCCGCCGGTCTACACGCTCGGCCAGGGCGCAGCTCCCGTGACGGTGGCGAACGGCATCCCGGTCATCACGGCCGATCGCGGCGGCGAGGTCACTTACCACGGGCCGGGACAGGTCGTGCTCTACACGCTCGTCGATCTCGGGCGGCGCGGCATCAAGGTCAAGCCCTTCGTGCGCCTGCTGGAGCAGGCTGTCATCGACCTCATTGGCCGCAGCGCCGTGCGCCGGCCGGGCGCACCGGGGGTCTACGTGGACGGTGCCAAAGTCGCGGCGCTCGGCATCCGCGTGATCAAAGGCCGGGCTTACCATGGCGTCGCGCTCAACGTCGACATGGACCTGTCACCTTTTTCTGCGATCGACCCGTGCGGGTACCCCGGACTGCTCGTAACGCAGACGCGCGACCTCGGCCTGCCGGATACGCCCGCGGCAATGGGCGAGAAGCTCGCGACGCGCGTGATCCACCAGCTCGAAAATGCGTGAAGCCGGCGTAAAGGAGAAGGGCAAGGCCAAGACGATTCGCATCGTGCCGCGCGCCACGACGCTGCCCAAGCCGTCGTGGATCCGGGTGCGTGCGGCAAGCCCGAACTCGCGCTTCCACGAGATCAAGGACATCCTGCGGCGCCAGAAGCTCCACACCGTGTGCGAGGAGGCCTCGTGCCCGAACATCGCCGAGTGCTTCGGCAAGGGCACTGCGACCTTCATGATCCTTGGGGACATCTGCACGCGGCGCTGCCCGTTCTGCGACGTCGCGCACGGCCGCCCGCTCGCGCCGGATGCGGAAGAGCCCAGGCACCTCGCCGAGACGATCGCGCAGCTCAAGCTCCGCTACGTCGTGATCACGAGCGTCGACCGCGACGACCTGCGCGACGGCGGTGCGCAGCATTTTGTCGACTGCATGCGCGCCGTCCGGGCGGCGAGCCCGAGCACCACGATCGAAGTGCTGGTGCCCGACTTCCGCGGCCGCCTCGGCCGCGCGCTGGAAATCCTCGCCGCCGCGCCGCCCGACGTCATGAACCACAACCTCGAGACGGTGCCGCGCCTGTATAAGCAGGCTCGGCCAGGCGGGGACTACAAGCACTCGCTCAAGCTCTTGCAGGAGTTCAAGCGCCTCTATCCGGTGGTGCCGACCAAGTCCGGACTCATGGTGGGCCTTGGCGAGACGAACGCCGAGATCCTCCAGGTGATGCGCGACCTGCGGGCGCATGAGGTGGACATGCTGACGATCGGCCAGTACCTGCAGCCCTCGCCGCACCATCTCGCGGTCGAGCGCTACGTGGAGCCTTCGGTTTTCACGATGTTCGAGTCGCAGGCCGCGGAAATGGGATTCAAGCACGCGGCGATCGGCCCGCTCGTACGCTCGTCCTACCACGCTGACCAGCAGGCGCACGCTGCGGGCCTCTAGCTCGCGCGCCGCCGCGTTCTCGCTTCTCGCGCTCACCAACCTGCTGTGGGCCGGCAACTGGGTGCTCGGCCGCGCGCTGCGCGATACGTTCGACCCGGTGAGCCTGAATTTCTGGCGCTGGTTCATCGCCCTCGTCGTGCTCACGCCCTTCGGCCTGCGTGCGATCGCAGGCAAGGGCGAGGTGCTGCGTCGCCACGCCGGCATCCTCGCGCTGCTCGCGCTTCTCAGCGTGCCGCTCTTTCAGACGATGATTTATCACGGCCTGCGCACGACGATGGCGATCAACGCGCTGCTCATCAACTCCTCGGCGCCGGTCTTCATGATCGCCTGCTCGTGGCTCGTCGAGCGGGAGCGCGCGAGCGCGCGGCAGATCGCCGGCATGCTGATCTCGCTCGCCGGCATCGTGATCATCATGACGCGCGGCGAGCCCACCAGGCTTGTCGAGCTCGAGTTCCACGGCGGCGATGCCTGGATCCTGGCGGCGATGCCGCTCTGGGGTCTTTACTCCGTGCTCCTCAAGCGCCGCCCGACCGAGCTGAGCGGCGTCGGGCTGCTCTTCGTCATCACGCTGCTCGGCGTGACCATGCTGGCGCCATTCTTCCTCGCGCATGCGACGGTCGCGCCGCCGCCGATGCCTCGGCTCGAGGCCGTGATCGCCCTCGTCTATGTCGGCGTCGGCGCCTCGGTGATCGCGTTCATCTGCTGGAATCGCGGCGTCGCCATCGTCGGCGCCAACGCCGCCGGCTTCACGCTGCACCTGCTGCCCGCGTTCGGCACCCTGCTCGCGATCGTCTTCCTGGGTGAGGAATTCCACGTTTTCCATGCGGCCGGCGTGGTGACGATCCTCGCGGGCGTCATCCTCGCCACGTACCGGCGATAATGCGGCGATGAAAGCACTCGCCATCGCGCTCGCGCTCGCGCTCGTATGCGGCAACGCGCTCGCGCAGCTCGACCAGATTACCAGGCAGGATGCGACCGCCGCGCTCAAGGCCGCCTTGGAGAAGGGCAGCACTGCCGCGGTCGCCAATCTCGGCAAGCTGGACGGCTTTCTCGGCAACCCCCAGGTCAAGATCGCGTTGCCCGAATCGGCGCAGCGCGCCGAGCACGCCATGCGGCGCCTCGGCATGGGCAAATATGCGGACGAGCTGATCGTCACGATGAACCGCGCCGCCGAGCAGGCGGTGCCGCAGGCGCGCACGGTGTTCGTCGATTCGGTAAGGAAGATGAGCGTGCAGGACGCGAAGACGATCATCACGGGGGGCGATACGGCGGGCACCGAATACTTCCGCCGCACGACGCGTACCGAGCTGCACAAGCGCTTCCTGCCGATCGTCGAGAAGAGCACGGCAAAGGTGCAGCTCGCGCAGAAGTACGAGCAGTTCGCCGACAAGGCGGTGACGGTCGGCATGTTGAAGAAGGAAGACGCCGATCTCGACGAGTACGTGACGCAGAAGGCCCTGGACGGGCTCTACGTGATGATGGCCGAGGAGGAAAAAAAGATCCGCAAGGATCCGGTCGGCACCGGGTCGAGCATCATCAAGAAAGTGTTCGGCGCCCTGGGTAGGTAAGGCGGCTACTAGTGCGCTTTGTCCCAGTTGTCGCCGACCCCGACATCGGCGATGAGCGGGACGTCGAGCTTCGCCACTGATTCCATCAGTTCGCGCACCTTGCCCTTGGTCACGTCGATCTCGGCCTCCGGCACCTCCAGCACCAGCTCGTCGTGCACCTGCATGATGAGCTTCGCCTTGGCGTGCGACTCGTCGAGCCAGTTCTGCACGGCAATCATCGCGAGCTTGATCAGGTCGGCGGCCGTGCCCTGCATGGGCGCGTTGATCGCCGCGCGCTCGGCGGCCTGGCGGCGAACCGGAGCGCCGCTTTTCAACTCGGGCAGCCAGAGCCGGCGCCCGAAGACCGTCTCCACATAGCCGACTTCCTTCGCGCGCTTGCGCGTCTCGTCCATGTAGCGCTTCGCGCCGGGGAAGCGGGCGAAGTATCGATCCACGTAGGTCTGCGCCGTGCCGCGGTCAATGCCCAGGTTCTGCGCCACGCCAAAGGACGACATGCCGTAGATCAGGCCGAAGTTGATGACTTTTGCTACCCGCCGCTCGTCCGCACCCACGGTTTCCAATGGCACGCCAAAGACCTCGGCGGCGGTGGCGCAGTGCACATCCTCGCCTTCGCTGAACGCGCGGCGCAGGTTCTCGTCGCCGGAGAGGTGCGCCATGATGCGCAGCTCGATCTGCGAGTAGTCCGCCGACAGGATCTTCGCGCCCGGCGGCGCGATGAAGCAGGCGCGGATCCGCCGGCCCGCCGGCGTGCGGATCGGGATGTTCTGCAAATTGGGCTCGTTCGAGGCGAGGCGCCCGGTCACCGCCGTGGTCTGCGAATAGGTGGTGTGCACGCGGCCGGTCCGCGGGTTGATGCTACGCGGCAGCTTGTCGGTATAGGTCGACTTCAGCTTCGACAGCGCGCGGTGCTCGAGGATCAGGCGCGGCAGGGGATGGTCGAGCGCGAGTTCCGCCAGCGAATCCTCGTCGGTGGAAGGCTGGCCCGAGGGCGTCTTCTTCTTCACCGGCAGCTTCAGCCGCTCGAACAGGACCTCCTGGATCTGCTTGGGTGAGCCGAGGTTGAAAGGCTGCCCGGCGGCCTCGAACGCGTCCTTTTCCTTTTGCAGGATCTCCTGGCCGAGCTCGTGGCTTTGCAGCTCGAGCTTCTGCCGGTCGAGCAGCACCCCGTTCCGCTCCATGCAGAAGAGCACCGGCACGAGCGGCATCTCGATGGCCTCGTACACCCGGCGCAGCTTTTCGTCCGCCGAGATGCGCGGATACAGCAGGTCGTGCAGCGCGAGCGTGCAGTCGGCGTTCTGCGCGGCGAATTCGGCGGCGCGCGTCACCTCGACCGACGAGAACGCGATGCGCGCGGCGCCTTTACCGATCACCTCTTCCTGGCCGAGCAGCGTCCAGCCGCAGTGTCGCTGTGCGAGGCTGCCGAGCTCGTGCTTCTCGTGCACCTCGAGCACGTAGGACTCGATGATCGTGTCGTGCACGCAGCCGGCGAGCACGACGCCGTGGTTGGCGAGGATGTGCGAGTCGAGCTTGGCGTCTTCGGCCACCTTGCGGCGCTCGCCGCGCTCGAGCCAGGGCTTCAGCAACGCGAGCGCCTTTTCGATCGGCAGGTGCTCAGGCACCCCGGCATAGTCATGCGCGAGCGGCACATAGACACCTTCCTCGCCGAAGGCGATCGCCACGCCAACCAGGCGCGCCGTCATCGGATCGTCGCCCGAGCCGACGGCGTTGAAGCCCGCGAGCGGCGTGGCTTCCAGTCGGACGAGGACATCCTTCAGCTCGTCCTCGGTCAGCACCGCGTGGTACTTGCGCTTCCGGATCGCGGGCAGTGGTGAGGCGGGCTCCGCCGCGACCGGCGCGTTTTCGAATTCCTTCAGCCAGGTCTTGAAGCCATAGCGCTCGTATTGCGCGCGCTGCCGCTGCGGATCGGGCTTGAACTCGGTGAGCTTCTCGAAAGGAAAGGGCAGCGCCACGTCGCGCTTCACCGTGAGGAGCTCGCGCGCCTTCGGCAGCCAGTCCGTCAGCTTGCGCAGATTGTCGCCGCGCGTGCCCTTTATTTCGTCGACGTGCGAAAGCAGATTGTCGAGCGAGCCGTATTGCTGCAGCCATTTCGAGGCGTAGCCCGGGCCGACGCCTTCCACTCCCGGGATGTTGTCGATCTGATCGCCGATCAGGGTGAGATAGTCGACGATGCGCTCGGGCGGTACGCCGAACTTCCGCGTCACGCCTTCCACGTCGAGCTTCTCGTTCGACATGGTGTTGATCCACAGCGTGCGCTCATCCACCAGCTGCGTGAGGTCCTTGTCTCCGGTGGAGATGACGCTGCGCCAGCCGCGTTTGCGCCCTTCTTCGACCAGAGTGCCGATGACGTCGTCGGCCTCGACGCCCTCGACCGAGAGGAAAGGCCAGCCGAGCGCGCGCACCGCCTCGTACAGTGGCTCGACCTGGCTGCGCAGGTCATCGGGCATCGCGCTGCGCGTCGCCTTGTACTGCGGGTAGACGTCGTCGCGGAAAGTCCTGCCCTTGGCGTCGAATACCGCGGCCCAGGCCTGCGCCTTGTAGTCGGTGGCGAGCTTGCGCAGCATGTTGAGCACGCCGTAGATGGCGCCGGTCGGCTCGCCGGTCTTCGGGCTCCTCAGCTCGGGCAGCGCGTGGTACGCGCGGTACAGGTACGACGAGCCGTCGACCAGCAACAACGTCTTTTCGGAATCAGTCTCCGGCACGATGCACAGAAGAGAAACTGCGGCGGGGCGTGGGCATTATGGCAGATAGTAGAATGCGTTCATGCGCCCCATGGCGGTGTTCGTCTTGCTGTGCGCCGCCACCGCCGCCGCGCAGGAGAAACCCGCAGCGCTGGAGGAGCTGCCGCCGCCGGAGATTTCAGGGCCCGACGAGCCGGCGGTGCGCATTCCGGTGCAGAAGGAAGACAAGGTCGAGGAAATGCGCGAAGGCGGACGCATCGTCATGCTCAAGGTCACCCCGCCGAACGGCCGGCCGTACTACCTCGTGGACACCAGCGGCAACGGCAACTGGGTGCGCCGCGACGCGCTCGACGACGGCGTGCGCGTGCCGATGTGGCCGGTCTACACGTTCGAATAGTTTGTCTGTCTATACCTCCGTCACCGAGGCAGAGCTCGACGCCTGGCTCAAGCAATACTCCGTCGGCGAGCTGAAGTCGCTCGAGCCGATCAAGGCCGGCATCGAGAACACCAATTACTTCGTGACCACAGCGCAGGGCGCCTACGTCCTGACGCTGTTCGAGCGACTGCCGGCCGTGGAGCTGCCGTTCTATCTCGACCTGATGGCGCATCTCGCGCGGCACGGCATTCCGGCGCCCGCGCCGATCGCGGACCTCGCGGACCACTATCTGCAAACGCTGAATGGCAAGCCGGCGGCCCTCGTGACCCGGCTGCCCGGCCGCTCGATCGAGCGGCCGGGCGAGGCGGAATGCGCGGAGCTCGGCGCGCTCCTTGCGCGCATGCACCTCGCCGGAAGGTCATACCCGGCATACCTCGAGAACCCGCGCGGGCCGAAATGGTGGCGACTGGCCGCGGCCGATCTGAAGCCCCACCTCCGGAAGGAAGAGGCCGCATTGCTGGAAAGCGAGCTCGCCTTCCAGGCGCGGCACCGCTTTCCCGACCTGCCGCGCGGGGCGGTGCACGCCGACCTTTTCCGCGACAACGCGCTTTTCCAGAAAGGCCGCATCTCGGGCGTGATCGACTTCTATTTCGCGGGCGTCGAGTGCCTGCTCTATGACGTGGCGGTCTGCGCGAACGACTGGTGCCTCGACGAGCACCTCGGCCTGGAGAAAGCGCGCGCCGATGCGCTCATGGCGGCGTACGAGGCGGTGCGGCCGCTCACGCCGGGCGAGCGCACGGCCTGGCCGGTGATGCTGCGCGCGGCCGCGCTGCGTTTCTGGCTGTCTCGGCTGCACGATTTCCACCTGCCCCGGCCGGGGATGCTGGTGCACAAGCACGATCCCGGGCATTTCCGCCGGATCCTGGAATGCAGGCGCGCATCGTAAGCGCCGGCCGCGGCGCGCGCTGGCTCGCCGAAGGCTGGCGGCTCTTTCGCGTCGCGCCGCTTGCGTGGCTCGCCGCCGTGTTCGGCTACTGGCTCCTGATGAGCCTGGTGTCGTTGCTGCCGCTCATCGGCTCGGCCGCCGCCGCCATCCTCGTGCCGGCTTTCTCGGTCGGTTTCATGGCGCTCGCGCGCGCCGCGCGGCGCAAGGCACCGCTCGAGCTCTCGCTCCTCTTCGACGGCTTCCGGCACGAGGTTCGCGCCCAGATCACGCTCGGCTTTTTATATCTCCTGTGCCTCGCGCTCCTGCTCGGAGCGAGCACGCTCGCCGACGACGGCGCGCTCGCGCAGTGGCTCTTGACCGGACGGCGCCCCGAGGTGGAGGTGCTGCAGTCGCAGGCGTTCTTCGGCGCCCTCGTCGCCACGGCGGCGCTCTACGTGCCCGTGATGCTCGCGTTCTGGTTTGCGCCGTTGCTTGCCGCCTGGCATTCGACGGGCGCCGTCAAGGCGCTTTTCTTCAGCTTTGCCGCGTCGCTCATGAACTGGCGCGCGTTCCTCGGCTATGGCGCGGTGACCGCGATCGTGACGCTGGTGGTGCCCGCCGTCGTGCTGGCAGCGCTCGCCTTCCTCGGCGAAGGCAACCGGGTTGCGGCCGCGACTTTCGTCCTGCCGCTCATGATCCTGCTGCTGCCGACGCTCTTCGCGAGCTTCTACGTGAGCTATCGCGATGTCTTTGGGTATGATGCCGCGCCATGAAGCTGCCCGAGCTTTCGGCAAGCGCCTCCCCCGAATTTACCGACGCCGCGACCTGCAAGGCGTGGCTCGAGCACGTGCCCCTCGCCAATGTCGGCGCCGCCCAGTCGGAGCTCCTCGAGCAGCTCGAGGAATACAACTCCTTTCCCGCCGCCGCCAACCAGCGGCTCGGCGTCCTCGAGGCGTTGCGCGAGGCGGTGAACTTCGTGCAGATCGAGCAGGCGAAGCGCTTTGCCAACCGCGCCCTGCCCATGACCGAGCAGGAAAGCGCCGCCTTCGACGCGACCATCGGGCTGTGGGACCAGATGATGGCGGGCTACCAGCGCTGCCTCGACGGCGCCATCAACAAGGACGCCGGCATGCGCGCGCAGGCCGCGCTCGTCTGCCAGCGGCTGCTGTCCTACATCGGCCTGCGCATGTTCCATCACTACCGCGCCTACCGCGAGGTGCCGGCCGAGGACTGGCGCTCGCTCAACGAAACCTATGCCGCGGCGGAGGAGCTTGGCGTTGCCGAGGACACGGTCAAGGATTTCCTCAACCGCGACATCCAGGACACCTCGCCGCGCATTGCCTACGCCCGCGCGGTGCTGATGGGCCTTTGCAACCCGAACGAGCTCGCGCAGCGCCAGCTCACCTTCGTCGCCTATCTGCTCGAGCGCTGGGGCGGCAAGCTCGAGATCGAGTCGAAGCCGGTCGACGAAGGCGAGGGCGTGACGCCGCTCATCGCCGACCTGTCGAGCGACAGCTGCCCGGAGCGCGGCGAGAGCAAGGCGCGCGAGCCGCGCTATCTCGACGCCCGCAAGCTCGCGAAGAGCCTGCGCAACCGCGTGGCGCTGCTGCGCAAGGGCGAGTCGCCCGCGAAGCTCGCGCTGGGCGAGGACTGCGTGCAGCCCTCGTGCGAGCAGATCCTCGTCTTCCTCTATCGCCAGTGGTGCCAGCCGAAGCCGGCGCGCGCCGTGGAACGGCGGCCGGCATCGCGCCCGGCCGAGGCGTGCAACGAGCTCGGCGGCATCCACTACTACATCTCCGGGCGGGTGTTCAAGGCGCCGAGCCAGCAGTCCGAGCTCACCCAGAAGCAGCGCGAGGAGATCGCCACCTTCGGTCGCGTCAGCACGCGCGAAGAGGACGACTACTCGAACGCCAAGGGGTTCGTCGTCGAGAAGTGGCAGATCGAGGACGAAAGCGCCCAGGGCATGCGCATGGTTCGCCCGGCGAATGAAGCCGGCAAGCGCATGGCGCACGGCCAGCTGATCGGCGTGCGGCCCGCCGATGGCAAGCAGTTCATGCTGGCGCAGGTGCGCTGGCTGATGGGCTCCGAGAACGGCGACGTGCACGCCGGCGTGAAGCTCTTGCCCGGATTGCCGCGGCCGCTCGCCGTGCGGCCGACGGGCCTCAACGTGCAGCAGGATGCCTGGATGCCGGCAATCGCGCTTTCCGGGGTGCCGGCGCTCGAGTCGCCGCCTTCGCTCGTGCTGCCGAGCGGTTGGTACAAGCCCAAGCGCATCATCGAGGTCTACGACCAGAGCTCGAGCAAGGCGATGCTCACGGAAGTCATCGAGCGCGGCATCGATTTCGAGCGCGTCGCTTACCAGGCCGTTCCCTGAGGCGCTTGTGAGCGCGGAGCGCGCACCGACCGCGATCACGCTGCACCAGAAATCCCGCGTGCTCGAGATCGCTTTCGCCGACGGACGCACCTTCAAGCTGCCGTACGAATACCTGCGCGTCTACTCGCCTTCGGCCGAGGTGAGGGGACACGGTCCGGGTCAGGAGGTGTTGCAGACCGGCAAGCGCGACATCGAGATCCGCTCGCTCGAGCCGGTCGGCTCCTATGCGGTGCAGCCGGCGTTCTCCGATGGCCACAGTACCGGCATCTATTCGTGGGAGTACCTCTACGAGCTCGGTGAGAATCATGAAAAAAACTGGGCCGA
>Ga0134121_10005782_pt1 | contig 10035 bp, 7 predicted proteins | sample KB301_FD_96463 | JGI IMG/M metagenome (GOLD analysis project Ga0134121, IMG submission 96463) | Terrestrial soil microbial communities without Nitrogen fertilizer from Kellogg Biological Station, Michigan, USA - KB3-0-1 | ecosystem: Environmental > Terrestrial > Soil > Unclassified ... | reverse complement strand
CTTGATCAGCGGATTGCCGTCCACGTCGCGGGTGAGCATCAGGTTGTCGGGCGAGACGTCGCGGTGGACGATCTTGTGCCGGTGGAGGTAGCCAAGGGCCTTGAGCGACTGGCGGGCGATCTCCAGGGTGAGCGCCACCGGCGGCGGGCCGTAGCCGTTGAGAACCTCCAGGAGGTTCCAGCCGTCGATGTACTCCATGACGATGAAGGCCTGGCCGTCGCCGTCCACCGCGAAGTCGTGCAGCACCGCCACGTTGGGATGACGCAGCTTGATCGCCGATTTGGCCTCGGTCAGGAAGCGGTCCGCCGCCTCCTGCCCGGTATCTCCCTGGGAGTAAGCGCCTTGGGAGCGGATGACCTTGACGACGCGCACCTCGTCCAGCAGGCGATGGCGGACCTTGTAGATGGACCCCATCCCACCCTCGCGCAGCTTGGCGAGGATCTCGTACTTGCCGTCGATCTGCTCGTTCAGAAGGGCCACGCCGCTCCCGCCTTGCCGAAAGGTCCAACCGGGTAAGAAAAAGGAAACCCTGGAATAGTAGCAGGAAGCGGGCGCGGGGCAGGCGCCCCGGCGGGCCCTCACTCCCCCAACCCCCTCTCTCCCAGCCTCCCCCCCACCGGCCGGGAGAGAGGGGGCTCAAAAAAGTCAGAGTCTTCGCTTCTTCCCAGACGAACCACTCCCTCTTCTCCCGGCGGGCGGGGGGGAGGCTGGGAGAAGAGGGCCGGGGTGATGAGGGTCTTGGGTGGGTGGAACGCTGAGGCGAAGTCAGCGCGTACGGAGGCTAGGAGAAGGCTAGGAGGGCGGTGCCGCGACGGCCGGGACCGCCGGAAACACGTACCCCTCCCACTCCCACGGCGTCACCGTGTCGCCCATGATCTTCTCCAGGAGGGGCCGGAACGCCCGCTCGCCGTTGTCGCTGTTGGTCAACAGGATCATGCAGGCCTGGCGGTCGGTGAAGCAGATCATGTAGTTCTGCGCGCCGTCGCCATGCCCTTCCTTGAAGAACGCCGGCCCGAAGCGGGTGTGGGTGAGCAGGCCCCAGCCCATGCCGTACGCCAAGCCCACGGCGGCGGCCTCGGTTCCCTCGGGCTCGCCGGCGACGGAAAACTGGTGCAGCGACCGGAGCTGGATGAACGGCCGGAGCATCGCCTTGCGGGTCTCGGGCTTGAGGATCTTGCCGGAGAGCAGGGCGGAGGCGAAGCGCGCGAGATCCTCGGCGCTGGTGGTCATCGATCCGGCGCCGCGGGCCGGGAAGCGCTTGGTCTGCGAGAGAAACTTCCCGGCCTCGTCATGGCGGTCGGCGACGTTGGCGGCGAACTCGGTACGATAGATGAGGCCGGTGTGCGTCATCCCGAGAGGCGTGAACAGCGCTTCCTGCATCAGTTGATCGAGCGGCCGGCCTTTCTGCTGCTCGATGACGAACTGCACCAGATTGATGCCATCGCCCGAGTACTGGAACTTCGATCCCGGCGTGAAGTGCAGGTGCATCTTCTTGTCGGGCTCCATGAAGGCGAAGTTGAAGAGCCCCGAGGTGTGAGCCAGGAGCATCCGCGGCGTCACCGCCGGCCAGCCGGGGTCCGCCACGATCGCCGAGCCCGACTCGCGGTAGGCCTCGTAGCTGTCGAGCGGCTTGGGAAGCTGTTTCGCCACCGGCACGTCGAGCGAAAATTCGCCGCGTTCGACGAGCTGCATGACGTAGGTGGCGAAGACGCCCTTGGTGATCGACGCGGCCCAGGTCGTCGTCTCCCGGTCCATCGGCAGGGCGGGCTCGACGCGGCGCAGTCCGTACGCCGCGCTCCAGACGAGGCGCCCGCGATCGAGCATGGCGATCTGGGCGCCGGTGACGTGGGCCGCTTCCAGGGTCTTGCGGGCGAAGGCGTCCGCCTCGGCGATCGGGATCGTGCCGCCGTCCAGCCGGCGAAGCCGCGCGGGTTCCGGAGACTTGGTCAAGGCGGTGCACGACACCTCCGAGAGGAGAGCGCCGAGCATCAGGGGAAAGAGGAAGCGCGAGCGAGGGCTGAGCACCCGAAAAGGCTACCACGGCTCGAAACTCTCTTGCTTTTCTCCCTCTTCTCCCGGCGGATGGGGAGAGGCTGGGAGAAGAGGGCCGGGGGGATGAGGGGGTCAGGCCGCGGCGCCCGCGAAGCGCAGGCGCGGATTGCGCCGAGCCCGCCGCAGGTAGGTGCCGATCTCTTCCAGGAGGAGGGGTGTGGCCTCGTCGAACTCGGCCGCGCGCTGGAAGACGGCGAGGGCGGCGGCGGCCTGGCGGTGGACGTCCTGCGAGAGGAAGACGGCGAGCATGCCGGCCGCGAGCTCGCGTACCTCGGCGCCGCGCCCCTGGCGCAGGTAGAGCTGGGCGAGGTCGAGGGTTACCAGCGAGGCGTCGTAGCCGTGTCCTTCGGCCAGGCAGCGCTGCCGGACCTCGGCGAGGGTTCGCTCGGCCTCGGGAAGGTAGCCCAGGCGGGCGGCGATGCGGCCGCTCAGCCAGGCGAGGCGCAGCTCGGTCCAGGCGTCGGGGAACTCGCCGTAGGTGTGCAGGAAGCGCTCGAGCTGCTGCAGGGCCTCCTCGCTGTGCCCGCTGTCGTTCAAGAACCAGGCGAGGTTGTGGCGCGCCATCAGCACCAGCCGCGGCTCGCGCTCCCACTCCACCAGGGAGAGGCCCTTGCGGAGCTGGCGGATGGCCTCCTCGGGGTCGCCGGCCTGACCCAGGAAGACGCCCTGGCTGATCATCGCGCGCCCCCTGCGGTGCGGTTCGCGCAGGTCGTCGTAGATGCCGATCACCACGTCCAGCAGCTCGGCGGCTTGCTCGAAGCGGCCCTGATCGCCGAGCAGCGAGGCCCGCAGGTCGAGGATGCGAGCCTCCTCCAGCGGATCGGCCGAGCCGCTCTCGGCGTGACGCTCGGCCTCCAGCAGCGCCTCTTCGGCACCCGTGAGGTCGAAGGCGATGCGGCGGGCGTTGCCGAGATAGGCCCAGGCCCGCGCCCGGAGGTCCATCACCACGGACGGGCCGTAGTAGCCGGCGTCGAGCTGGCGGGTGAGCAGGAGGCTCAAGCCGGCGAGCTCCACCGCCTCGGCGGCATCGCGGAATCCCGCCTCGAAGCTCGCGTCGATCAGCAGCTCGCAGACCGCCAGGGTCTGGAAGCGGCCGGCCTGGCTCACCAGGATCCGCCGCCGGGGCGCGGGGTGGACCAGCAGCTCCGCTACCAGGTCAGGCGCCTCGTTCCGCTCTTCCTTCACCTCGGCGAGCCGGCGCTCCAGCCGGGCGAGGAGCCCCGACTGGACGAAGCCGGCCTGCTCCTCGCCGGCCGCGGACGGCGCGTCCGGCGACGACGGGCTCAGGGTCGACAGCAGATCGTCCACTTCCCGCTGGCAGATCCGGCAGCCGGAGAGCAGATGGCTCTCGACCCAGCGCTCCTCGGCCGGCGAGGCGCCGGCCTGAGAGTACCTTTCGAGAACCTCCCGGTCAGGGTGATTCGCAGCCATCCGATGCTCCTTGAGCGGAAACCGGGGGCGATCCACCAAGGACCCCACCCCATCCAATCCAGACACGTCGGCTCACTGGAACGAGTGTCCTCTATCTCTAGTTGCTTCAGGGGCGGAAAAAGTGACACCGGCGAGCAATCTCGCCGGTGCCGGGGGAGATCAGTGCTGGCCGTTGGGGTCCATCGTGCCGCCGGCCAGGCCGAAGATACGCATCAGGAAATGGAAGAGCCCTTCCGGAGCGGCCCGCTCGGAGCCGTCCACGGTGACGCCGCTGATTCCGGTGCGGGCGTGGGACGGTGCTGCGCAGGCCAGCGCGAGGGCGACGGACAGGAGCAGAGCCGCGGCGGCTCTCCGAAAGGTTCCGGACTGGCTGAACGGGTTGGACGGCTTGAAGATCATGAGGGATCCCTCCGGGCAGGCGGAATCGGACGGTCACCACGACCGCGGTCTGTACCTACCCTCTATCTTCAAGGTGCCGTTTCATCGCGGGAGGGATCACTGAAACTGACAAGCAAAGGAAAAACTTCAATGAAGGGTCTCGCCCGGAAAAGGCGAAGGGGACCGGTTTCCCGGTCCCCTCGAGTCTGGCGCGCGGCGCAAGCCGCGGTATGGAAGGTTGGTACCGCGGGGCGAGTATCCGCCGTGGGACCCCCGTTAACCGGCGGCGGACGCGCGCCGGTGGAGCCCCGGTAGGGTTGGCCGCCTTTCGGCGACCGGAAGAGCGATTATACACGAGTGCGCATGTTTATGGAACAGAAGTTTACACAGACTTTTTCTACGGGGCCGGACCGCCCAAGAAAAGGCCGCATCATGACGCCGGCCGACCTCGTAGACGGAGCTCTGTCCGCCGCTTCGAAGGCCCTCACTCCCCCAACCCCTCTCTCCCAGCCTCCCCCCCACCGGCCGGGAGAGAGGGGAGCCGGAAGGCCAACAAAGGCGGAGTTGCTCTTGGCTGTTCTCCCTCTTCTCCCGGCGGACGGGGGGGAGGATGGGAGAAGAGGGTCGGGGTGATGAGGGCCACGGCGGTGCGGTCACCGGTCCGGTTCACGTCGGCTTCGCGCATCGGCGTCGAACGCCCCCTCCTGATACATTCGCACCCATGGCGGAGCGACGGCCGGGCCGGCTGAAAAAGCTGCGGGAGTGGGCGCGCTCGCTGGACTTCGCCCTCGCCAAACGCTTCGGCCTCGCCAGCCGGGAAGACCGCCTCTTCTTCATCCTCATCGTCGCCGTGGGAGTGGTCGGCGGCCTCCTGGGGCTCGTCACCGACCGGTGCATCGCCCTCGTCCAGGCGCTGCTCTGGGAGGGGCACACGGGGGATTTCCTCCAGGTCGTGGCATTGGTGCCCCGCTGGCTGGTGGTGGTGGCCCCGGCCGCCGGCGGCGCCCTCGTGGGGCTGATCCTCTGGCTGGGCCGGCGGCGCAAGCGTAGCGAGACGGGCGGCGAGGGCATGGCGATGCTCATCGAGGCCGTGGCCCTGACCGGCGGCAAGATCGCGCCGCGGCCGGTGCTGATCAACGCCCTGGCGGCGCTGGTCACCGTCGGCAGCGGCGGCTCGCTCGGCCGCGAGGGGCCGATGATCCGCCTGGGCGCCATGATCTCCTCCTGGATGGGCCAGCGGCTGGAGCTGCCGGCCCACAAGCTGAAGATCCTCGTCGGCTGCGGCGCCGCGGCCGGCCTCGCGGCGACCTACAACATCCCGATCGGCGGCACGCTGTTCGCCATGGAGGTGATCCTCGGCAACTTCGCCCTGGAGATCTTCGGCCCCATCGTCGCCTCCTCGGTCATCGCCACCCTCATCGCCCGCTCCCTGGTGGGCAACGCGCCGCTCTACGCCACTCCCGACTACGTGCTGACGAGCGGCTGGGAGATGCTCCTCTACGCCGCCCTGGGGCTGGTGGGCGCCGGCGCCTCGCTGGTCTTCATGACCGGGGTGAGTTGGGGCGGGGCGGTGTTCAAGCGATTGGGGAAGATGCGGCTCCTGCCCCGGCCCTATCAGCCGGTGGTGGGCATGGCCCTGCTGGGGTTGATCGGCCTGTGGATGCCCTATGCCCTGGGGCGCGGCGTCGGCACCATCAACCTGGCGCTCACCGGCAAGCTCCAGATCCCCGAGCATCTGGGCGGGGCGCCACAGCTCACCATCCTTTTCCTGCTGGAAGTTGCCCTGATGAAGCTGGTGGCGACCTCGCTCACCCGGGGAAGCGGCGGCGCGGGCGGCCTCTTCACTCCCTCCCTGGCTTTCGGCGCCTTGGTCGGCGGCGCCTTCGGCACCTGGGCGCACTGGGCGTTCCCGCACATCGCCTCGCCCTACGGCGCCTATGCCGCCGTGGGCATGGCCGCCGTCATGGCGGGCACCAGCCACGCGCCGATCAGCGCCATCCTCATCCTCTTCGAGTTCACCGGCAACTACGACATGATCCTGCCCGTCATGGTGGCCGCCATCCTCTCGGGTACGCTGGCCAAGCGGGTGCGTCCCTACTCCATCTACACCGAATCGCTGCGCGGCCGGGGAGTTGACCTGCCCTCGCGCATGGAAGAGGCGGTGCTGGCCGGCCTCAAGGCCGGGGACCTGATGCGCCCCGACACCAGCCTGCTGCGGCCGGCTGACCGCTACGGCGACGTGGTGAAGAAGTTCCTCTCCACCCGCCGCCAGCGCCTCTTCGTGGTGGACGGCGACGGCAAGCTCGTGGGGGCCATCTCGCTGCACGACATCAAGAGCGCCCTGGAGCAGCCCGAGCTGTTGACGGCCGTGGTGGCTCTCGACCTGATGACGCCGGTGGACCGGGCGATCCACCAGGACGAGCGCCTGCACCGGGCCACGGAGTACTTCGCCCACAGCGACTTCGAGCGCCTCCCGGTGGTGGACGCCGGGGGCTGCTTCCTGGGCCTGCTGGCCAAACGGGACCTGCTGGCGGTCTACGCCCAGGAGGTGCTGGGCCGGCCGGCGATGCTCGCCACCTTCGTCTCCGGCCAGGAGTCGAACGCCAGCCGGCAGTACGTGGACATCCCCCCGGACTTCTCCCTGCGCCTGGTGCCGACGCCCCCCGAGCTGGTGGGCAAGACCCTGGCCGAGGCCCGCCTGCCGCAGACTCTTGGGTCGCGGGTGATCGAGATCAAGCGCCAGGGTCCGCTCGGCGAGGAGCCGGTGATCCCCACCGCCGAGACGACGCTCCAGGCGGGCGATCTCCTGCTGCTCCTCGGCCCCACCGCCAAGCTGGAAACCCTCTCCAAGGGGAGCCTCGCGGACGAGGCCCTGGCCCAGCATCAAGCGGAGGCGGAATGAGCCGGCCCGCCGTTCCCCCGTCCGCCGACACCGCCGGCCTCTGCGCCACCTGCGATCACCTGCGCCTGCAGGCCTCGAAGACGAGCGTCTTCGTGCGCTGCGGGCTGGCGGAGGTGGATGCGCGGTTCGCGAAGTATCCCCCGCTACCGGTGCGGGTTTGCGGGGGGTATCGGAGGGCGCCGGATTGACCCGGGAAGGTGCCGTCCTTACTGGCTGCCAGGCCTTCAGTCGCGGGGGCAACGTCGACGTCCTGCTTGAGGGCCCGGTGGCCGGCGGCGAGGGCGAGGAGGACAAGCACGGTGGCGAACGCCCCGCCGACGATCGTGGCTCTCGTCATGGTCGGCCACCGGCGAGCGAGCGGAGCGATCTGGGGGAACCACCCGCCGGTAGCCTTCCGCCTGGACGAGGACGATGAACGGCCTCAGCCGCAGGTACAGTCGGTGCACGCCGTGCGGGTGCAGCAGTCCGAGCAGACTGTGCCCGTACAGGCCGCACAACTGTTCGCAGCCGTGCCTCCAGCCACTTCCTTCAACGTGGTGACTTCCAGGTTACCCAGGGTCTCACGGCTCAGGGCCAGCTTCTTGAGCTTACGCTTCATGGTACGCCTCCTTGTGGCCTCGCGCGGGCTCCATGCTCGCAGGAAGTAGCCCAGTTTAAATTAATTCATGTACTCACTTCAACGCCCGGGCGTTGTGCTTGATTCAGGGCAGATGGGCTCAGTGCCGGCGCATCCAGACACCCCACGTGACCGGCCCTGCCTCAGAGGTCCCTCCTGCATAGCGCTCGATAATCGGGTCGGGCGCAAAACGGGTGATTTCGATTTCATAGATCGTAGCGCGAAGGAAGACCTCGAAGCTCCCCGCGAGGAACTGGCGATACACGCTCTGATCGGTAAGCCCAAGGAAGAGTGAAGTTTGCGGTTTATGGTTCGGGCCGGTCCGTCCGGCCCAACGGGCCGGGAGAACTGAGCCCAGGGCATCTGAGGCCGAAGGCCGATGCCCTGGGTGGAGAGATCGATAGGCAGTGCGGCCTGAAAGGCCGCGAGACCGTTGGCACGACTTTCGACGGCCGCGGCCGGGAAACCAGTCATTCGAACTCTTTTTGAGGCGGCCGATGACATCGCTCAGCGCCTGCGTGCAAGTTCTCGCGGCCCTTCAGGCCGCATGGGTGGAGGTGCTCTTTTTCCCAGGGCGTCGGCCTCCGGCCTCGGCCCTGGGCTGGGATCTCTCGGCCCGTTGGGCCGGACGGGCGGTGGGTGGTAAACCAGGGCTCAGGGTCCGGCAGGGCGTTCTTCGTGCACTGCGGCCAAGAAGGGTGCGCGGCAGAAACGCCATCTTCTCAGCGAAGGACGTAGAGACGTTCCCAGCCCGTCCACGACGCCCTCCGCAGTCCAATAACGGCGGGACGTCTCCGAAGCGGCCACAACCGCCCGAAAGACGATGAACCTACGACGGGGCGATACGGCCTCTCGGCGCTCCCGGTTTCCTCGATACAAGATCCTTCCCCCGCCATGGGTTTGGGTTGATCGGGCCGGATCCCCGCCTCGGAGACGTCCCGACAGCCAGGGCCTGCGGTCGGTATCGTGAAACGGGCTGGGAACGTCTCTACACCACCGTACAGCCTTCTGGCGCGCAGGCTCCTGGCGGCGGTGGATTCGCCCCGCTGCCGGTGAGGGTTGGCGGGGGTTCCGGAGGACGCCGGAGTGGGCCGGATCTACGGACAGGTGTCAGTCGTCGTGCACCGGCACGAGTGCTGGGGCTTCGTGGGGCACGTCGTAGCATCGTTCGTGCACACGATGCCACCTAGCACCCAGCGGGTCTGACCGCCGTCGAGGTTTTGGAGGTTTCGGAGCGTCTCGCGGTGGAGCTTCAGCTTGCGGGTCTTCTTCATGGACTCCTCCTTTGGCGAGATCTTGGCATGCCGCCAAGCCAACGCACAAGAGCGACTTTGACACCGCCGCCCCTCCCGAGCTATCCTCCCCACTGCATTACGAGCGGTCCGGCTTTCAGCCGGGCTCGGCAACCTGGGACGGACACCCAAGGTGCCCTCTCGCTCCCAACGAGCGAGGATGCGGTCGCCCCTGGTGACAATTAAGTGTCCGGAGCGGATAGCCCGTCTCGTGATGCTTACGAGCCGGGCTTTTTGTTTGCCTGGCGCTTTGGGAGGAGAGACACAGTGAGCGATCCGCTCTTCGACGTTCCGGTTCCGCCCCGCCCCGCCGATGTGGAGGAGCGTACGGCGCGGCTTTTGGCCGCCCTCGCGTCCCGCGTCCTGGTGCTGGACGGGGCCACCGGCACCGCGCTGCAGGCCGCGCATCTGACCGCCGCCGACTTCGGAGGCCCCGAGCTCGAAGGCTGCAACGAATACCTGTGCATCACCCGGCCCGACGTGGTGCAGGGCATCAGCGATGGCTATCTCGCGGCCGGCGCCGACATCGTGGAGACCGACTCCTTCGGCGGCACGCCGCTGGTGCTGGCCGAGTACGGCCTGGCCGATCAGGCCTGGGAGCTCAACCGCCTCTCCGCCGCGCTCGCCCGCGCCGCCTGCGCCATCCATGAAACGCCCGAGAAGCCGCGCTTCGTCTGCGGCTCCATGGGGCCGACGACCAAGGCGATCTCGGTCACCGGCGGCGTCACCTTCGAAGGGCTGATCGAGAACTTCCGCGTCCAGGCCCTGGGATTGATGGCCGGCGGCGCCGACTACCTGCTCCTGGAAACCCAGCAGGACACGCGCAACGTCAAGGCCGGCCTCATCGGCATCGAGCGCGCCTTCGCGCAGACCGGCTGGAAGGTGCCCGTCGCCGTCTCGGCCACCATCGAGACCACCGGCACCATGCTGGCCGGCCAGGACGCCGAGGCCCTCGCCGTCTCCCTGCTCCACGCCGACCTTCTCTATGTCGGCCTCAACTGCGCCACCGGCCCGGAGCTGATGACCGACCACGTGCGCACCCTCTCCGAGATCTGCCGCACCCGGGTGGCCTGCGTGCCCAACGCCGGCCTGCCCAACGAAGAGGGCAAGTACACGGAGGGGCCTGACGTCTTCGAGCGCGTCTTCACCCGCTTCCTCGACGCCGGCTGGCTCAACCTCGTAGGCGGCTGCTGCGGCACCACCTCCGCCCATGTCACCGCCCTGTCGCGCCTCGCCGAGGGGAAGAGGCCGCGGCCCATCCCCTTCCACCGCCGCTCGATGATCTCCGGCCTCGAGGCCGTCGAGCTCTCCGACGCGCAGCGGCCGGTGATGGTGGGCGAGCGCACCAACGTGCTCGGCAGCCG
>Ga0134121_10005781_pt1 | contig 10037 bp, 6 predicted proteins | sample KB301_FD_96463 | JGI IMG/M metagenome (GOLD analysis project Ga0134121, IMG submission 96463) | Terrestrial soil microbial communities without Nitrogen fertilizer from Kellogg Biological Station, Michigan, USA - KB3-0-1 | ecosystem: Environmental > Terrestrial > Soil > Unclassified ... | reverse complement strand
GACCACAAGGTCCGGCGGGAGCTCGCGGTTTTGCAGCGGCTCGGCGGGATCGGCGGTGAGGTCCCGGAGCCGCTGGATGCGGTCGAGGAGGGCTTTGTCATGCGGTATCTGATGACTCACAACCTGCCCGACGTGCTGGCCGCCGCCAGCGAAGAGGAGCGCCGGGTGCTCGTCGAGCGCGCGGTCGACCGGATCGCCGACTTCCACCGGCGCGGCCTCGCACCGGCTGGAGGCGCGGCCCCCGCGGAGGTCGCGGTCGCCTGCATCAGCGACTGGCGCTCCGCGGGTGAGCGCGCGGCGAGCGCCGTCGAGCGGGCCCAGGTGGGGGCGATGCACGGTGACCTGGGGCCCTGGAACATGCGCTACGACGGGCCGACGGGCCGGCTGGGCCTGCTCGACTGGGAGGACTTCCGCGAGCCCGGCCTCCCGGCTCTCGATCTGCTGAACTTTCTGATCACGCTGGTCATCATCGTCCATCCCGCCTTCCGCGAGATGGGCTTCGCACACCTTTACGACACAGCGTTTCGGCGGGCGGGCCCGTTCGCCATGCTCTTCTCCGTCGGCCTCGGCCGCTATTGCCGGGCCATGGGGGTCGAGGCGGAGGACGTGCTGGCCCTGCTGCCGCTCTATTATCAATCGATGATCGATCGCCTGCGCCGGGACGGCCGATCCACCGAGGGGTTTTTCTATGGACCGTTCCAGAGCCTGCACTCCTTCGAGGAGGTGGCCTGGCTGGCACAGCTGGCGACGCGAGGCGCCGCGGCATGAGCGGACCGGAGATCTGCGATGCCGTGGTGATCGGCGGCGGACCGAGCGGGTTGTTCAGCGCGCTCCACCTGGCCCGCAACGGCCGGCGGGTCGTCCTGCTCGAGAAGGGCGGCCGCATGGAGGAGAGCCTCTGCCCCAAAGTGACAGCTCACGTCAATCCCACATTCACGAACCTCCGGCAGGCCGATCGCTTTCGCTCCCAGTGCGGCTGCTGTACCTGCCTCAGCGGTCTGGGCGGCGCGGCCTTCCACTTCGACACCAACCTGGGCTATATCAACAAGCTGTCGCGTTCCAAAATCGAGCGGAGTGAAAGTGGCGAGGTGAAACGCTACAGCGGTCTCGAGCGGACTCTGGGCTCCTTCGAGCGCGCCGAGCGGCTCATTCGGGAGGTGTACGAGATCCTGTTCGGGTTCGGTCTGCGGCCGACGCCGGTCAAGCCCCGCGCCGAGGCCTCCTTCGTCCGGGATCACAACCTGTTCGCTCACGCCGACACCGAGGAGTCCCTGCCGACCGATCTCGAGGCCGCTCTCCGGATCGTCAACGGCATCGAGGAGGAGATCGTGCGACGGGGCTCGCGGGTGCTCGTCTGGACCGGGGCCGAGGCGATCGAGCCGGGCAACGGCCGCCGCTGGCGCGTTGTCGCGCGTTCCCGGCAGGGAGAGGCGTTCGTCCTGGAGGCCGATGCCGTGATTGTCGGCGTCGGCAAGGTGGCCCTGCCCTGGGTGCTCCGGATGATCGACCACCTGGGGGTCGCCTGTCAGGACAGCGCGGTGGTGGACCTGGGAGTACGCCTGGAGACGCGTTGCGAGGATCTGGCTCCCCTGACGGACACCTGCTACTCCCCCAAGCTCAGCTTCCTCTCCCGCCGCGGCGAATCGGTGCGGACCTTCTGCGTCTGTCCCGGTGGGCGGCTCATGCAGTACGAGCTCGTGGGCGCGGTGGTTCTCGACGGGCAGCACTGCGTGCACGACCCCACGCCGCGCAGCAACTGCGGAGTGGTGACCACGGCCCGCGCTCCCGCGGGCGAAGGCGGCACCGGCTACGCACTGCGCTACGCCCGCCAGGTGAACGACGCGGGCGAGGGCCGGCCGGTCGTGCAGACGGTGGCCGACTTCGCCGCCGGCCGCCCGACGGTGAGCCTGGAGGGGAATCCGGTGGGCACCAGCCTGGTGCGGCCTGCATCCGGCGATCTGACCCGCTGCCTGCCGGAGTTTCTGGTCCATGATGTGCTGGACATGATCGCCCGCCTGAACGCCGCCGTGCCCGGCTGCATCCAGCCCTACGCCCTGATCGCGGCGCCGGTCGTCGAGCGTATCTATCCCGCCATCCAGGTCGACGAGAACCTGGAGACCAGCCGGCCCGGCCTTTACATGGTCGGCGACTGCTCGGGAAAGATCATTGGCATCACGTACGGGGCGGCAACCGGTCTGCAGGCGGCGCGGTCGATTCTCCGCTCGGAGGTCCCGGCGTGAGGCCCGGGCGCGTGCGCCACGCCATCCTGGGCTGCGGCCGGGTGGGGCCGAACCACGTGGACGGCTTCCGTCACTGCGCCGGCAGCGAGATCGCCTGGATCTGCGATCGCGATCCGCGCATTCTCGAAGCGTTCGCCGCCGCGCACGGGGTGGAGAAGGCGACCTGCGATGCTCAGGAGGTGCTCCAGGATCCGGAGGTGGACTCCGTCTCCATCGCGGTGGACCATGCCCAGCATGCCGACCTGTCGCGGCGGGCGCTCCTGGCCGGCAAGCACGTCCTGGTGGAAAAGCCTCTGGCGTTGAGCCTGGAGGATGGAGAGCGGGTGGTGCGGCTGGCGCGCGAGCGGGGAGCGGTGCTGGCGGTCGTTTCGCAGCACCGTTACGATCCGCTGATTCTGGAGATCCGGCGCCTGATCGAATCGGGTGCCCTCGGTCGCGTCGTGGCGCTCTCGGCGAACGTGCTCTGCGGCCGCGAGCCCGGGTACTACCGCGAAAGCTACTGGCGGGGCAAGCGCGCCGGCGAAGGTGGCTCCGTGCTCATCAACCAGGCCTACCACTGCATCGATCTCATGGTCTGGTTGGGAGGACCTGTGGCAGGGGTGGAGGCCGCGCTGGCGACGCTCAAGCTGGCGGATGTCATCGAGACCGAGGACACCGCCTGCGCGCTGCTGCGCTTTGCCAACGGCGCCCTCGGCTCGGTTGCGGCGACCGCTGCGACCCGGACCTTCTGGGAGACCCGCATGACGGTCGTCGGGACCGAAGGGCATGTCAGCTTCGACATCAATCACCCGAACCGCCTGCACGGCAGTTGCCTGCCAGACGATGCAGAGCGGGAGCTCCGGGCCGTTCTGGACCTCTCCGGTGCGGAGGAGCCGCCGCCCGGCATGGACTACTACGGCATTTCGCACCGCCGGCAGATCGCGGAGTTCGTGCAGGCGGTGGCGGGAGGTGGCCGGGTTGCGGTGGACGGAGAGCAGGGGCTGCGCACTCTCGCCGTGATCCTGGACCTGTATCGCGCGGGCTTCGGCGAGGGAACCGGTCTCGCGGCGGCGGCCGGCGCAGGGAGATGACCACGATCCTCTTTCTGGCGGATCCTCCGGAGAGGCAACGGGAGATGCTCGCCTGCCGGCTCGGACGCCGGTCCGGGGTCCGCCTCCTGTTCCGCGGCACCGCCTCGGATCGCGAGATCCTCGATCTCGCGGCGGAGGCGGACATCCTCGTCGGTGGGCGGCCGGACGCCGAGATCCTGCGGTCTGCCGAGCGGGCCATCCTGTTCCTGCACACCCACGCCGGCGCCGACCACCTGATCGATCTCTTCCGGCAAACCGGCCGGAAGCGCCCGCTCCCGCTCGCCACCACCCATGGGAATGCCGAAGCCGTGGCACAGCATGCCGTGGCGCTGCTCCTCACTCTCGCCAACCGAATCGTGGTCGAGCACAACCGGGTGGTGTCCGGCGCCGGGCGGTTCACGGCTCCGGGCGCGAGCTCGACGCCCCTGCACGGCCGCCGCATCGGCCTGCTGGGTTGGGGCGCCGTGAGCCGCCGGGTCTACCGGATGCTGACCGGATGGGACGTGGAGATCTCGATCCTGCGCCGCGCCTGGGACGGCGCGGATCCGCCGGCCGGCGTCCGGCCGTTCACGCCTTCCGGGCTGGAGGAATTCCTGCGGCAAGCCGACGTCTTGATCGCGGCCGTTCCCCTGACCGCGTCCACCCGTGGGCTGGTCGGCAGCCGGGAGCTGCGGCTCCTGGGTCCCGAGGGATTGCTGATCAACGTCGGGCGGGGCCCGGTGATCGATCAGGCCGCCCTCTACACGGCCTTGAAGGAGAAGTGGATTGCCGGCGCCGCCATCGACGTGTGGTACACCGGTCTCTCGGGGATCAGGGACGCGCTCTACGACCATCCCTTTCACGAGCTCGAGAACGTCGTGCTCTCGCCGTATCGCGCGGGTGCCATGGCCGATGACGGGCCGCTCTGGGACGAGGTGGCAAAGAGCCTGGACAAGGTGGTTTCCGAGGGCGTCGGCGCCATTCAGGTCGTCGATCTCGAAAGGGGGTACTGAGCACGATGGGGCCGCGCAGCGAGGCGGAGCGCCACCAGCTGCTCGTGGAGTGGAGCGGTGCTCCACGAGAATACCCCCGGGATCTGTGCCTGCACCACATCGTCGAGGCCCAGGCCGACCGCGCGCCGGACGCCGTCGCCTATGTCTGCTGCGGCCAGCCGCTGCGGTATGGAGACCTGGAGCGGCGCGCCAATCGTCTCGCCCGGCTCCTTCGCCGCCGCGGCGTCGGCCCCGACGTGCCGGCGGGCCTTTACATGGAGAGGTGCCTCGACCTGATGGTCTGTCTGGTGGCGGTGCTCAAAGCGGGCGGAGCCCTGCTGTACCTCGATCCGGACGACCCTCCCGACCGCTCGGCTTTCATGCTGGAGGACACCGGAGCTCGCCTTGTGCTCACCCATGGAGGACTGGCCGCGCGGCTCTCTGGAGCGGCCGAGACGATGATGCTCCTGGATGAGCTGGACCTGTCCGTGGAGAGCGACGCCCGGCCGGACAGCGGCGTGCGGGGAGACAACCTTGCCTACGTGATCTACACCTCGGGCTCGACCGGTCGACCCAAGGGCGTCATGCGCACCCACTTCATGTGCACCAACCGGCTCCTGTGGGAGCTGGATCGCTACGGGTTCACGGACAGCGACAGCCATCTCGTGAAGTCGCCCATCAGCGCCCGTGAGTGTTTCCTGCTCGCGCTGGTCGGTGGGCGCGGGGTCCTGGCCGAGCCCGGAGGACACCAGGACAGCGCCTATATGGTCCGCCTGATCGCCGAGCAGGGAATCTCGTATCTCAGCGTGGTTCCTTCCATGCTTCAGGTTTTGCTGCGGGAGCCCGGAATCGGGAGCTGCGGTCTGCGTCGCGTCAGCTGCGGCGGTGAGCCGCTGCCGCAGGACCTCCAGAACCGCTTCTTCTCGCGAGTGGACGGTGAGCTCTACTGCGCCTACACCCTCACCGAGGCGGACTACGTGGCGTCGCGGCACTGCCGGCCCTCGGCTCCCGGAGGGCTCCCCTCGCTCGGCCGTCCCACGGACATGCGGGTCTATCTGCTCGATGAAGAGGGGCGGCCGGTCGCTGCCGGAGATCCGGGCGAGATCTACACCGGAGGCCCCGGCCTGGCACGCGGCTATGTCCGGCGCCCCGATCTGACCGCCGAGCGGTTCCTGCCCGACCCCTTCGGCGGCGAGCCGGGCGGCCGGCTTTACCGCACCGGCGATCTGGCGCGCTTCCGGTGGGACGGTACGCTCGAGTACCTCGGGCGTGCCGATCACCAGGTGAAGATCCGTGGGCTGCGCATCGAGCCGGGGGAGATCGAGGCGGTGACCTTGCAGAATCCCGCGGTGGCGGAGGCGGTCATCACGGTCCGCGAGGATACGCCGGGCGATCGACGCCTCGTGCTCTACGTAGTGGGGAGCGGTCCGTCGCCTCTCGCCACCAGCGAGCTGCGCGCGTTCCTGTCCGAGCGGTTGCCGCCGTACATGCTTCCTTCGTCCATCGTCGTTCTGGAGCGCATGCCACAGCTCCTCAGCGGCAAGGTGGACCGCGCCGCCTTGCCAGCTCCGACCGCTGAGCGGCCCGACCTGCCGAGCCCCTATGTCCCCCCCCGGACAGCGACCGAGCGGCTGGTTGCGGGCCTCTGGCAGGAGCTGCTGCGCGTCCGCGAGGTTGGCATCGACGACGATTTCTTCGCCCTCGGCGGACACTCCCTGCTCCTCGCCATGGTGCGGGACCGGCTCGAGGAGGCACTGGGCCGGGAGATTCCTGTCGCCACCCTGTTCCACCATCCGTCGATCCGAGCCCTGGCCGCCCATCTCGACGGCGGCGCTGAAACCACGCTGCGGCTGGAGGCGAGCCGCGACCGTGCCGAGCACCGCCGCCAGGGGCTTCAAGGCCGGCGCATGCCGAGGAGACTGAAATGAAATGTCCTTCCGACGTGGAGGCCGAGAGCTTCCTGCGCGCTCAGGGAGTGCGCGAGGAGACCGTCGCCCATTGTTTGAGAGTGGCCGCGATCGCCGGCCGGCTCGCTCGCAATGCCGCCGCGGAGGGGCATCCGGTCGACGAGCGCCTGGCCCGCCTGGGCGGCCTGCTGCACGATTGCGGGCTCGGGCGCTCCCACCGGACCGACCACATGATCTGGTCGCGTGAGCTGGTGCTCGCTTCGGATTTGGGCGACGCCGCCTTCCGTGCTGCCCTGGGCCGGATCGCCGAGCGCCACGTCGGGCCGGGTCTCACCCGTGAGGACGTGGCCGCCATCAACCGGGCGGAGGGAATCGCCATCCCGGAGCGCGACTACCTGCCGGAGACCCTGGAGGAGAAGATCGTCTGCTACGCGGGGCTCCTGACCCTGGGTGACCGGGAGATCCCGTTCGAGGAGCGCTGGGCCGATACGTCGCAGACCTACGGAGCCGAGAGCGCCATCGGTCAGCGCGTCGCCGCGCTCCACCGCCAGCTCGGGCCCTGGGCGGGAGGCGCGGGGCAGGGATGAGCGATCGCGACCCTGCCGACCTCTCCGGGGCCGTCGCCATTCTCGGCATGGCCGGCCGCTTCCCGGGCGCTCGGGACCTGCATGAATTCTGGCGCAACCTGGAGGACGGTCGCGAGTCGATCTCGTTCTTTTCGCGCGAGGAGCTGTCGGCTTCCGGCGCCGGGCTGGAGGCGGGCAATCCCCGCTACGTCCCCGCCTGGGGCGTGATCGAGGACGAGGAGCTCTTCGACCCGGCGTTCTTCCACTTCAGCCCGCGCGAGGCCCAGATCACGGACCCGCAGCATCGTCTTTTCCTGGAATGCTCCTGGGAGGCCCTGGAGAGGGCCGGCTATGGCGCGGGCACTCACGGCAGCCCGGTCGGCGTCTTCGCGGCCGCGGGGCGCAGCGGATATCGGCGGCTGCTCGAGGTGGACGCGGACCTCGTGTCGGCCATGGCGGGCTTCCCCCTCGAGATCGCCACCGAGAACGAGCATCTCGCATCGCGGGTCGCCTACAAGCTCGATCTCCGGGGACCTTGCCTGGTGGTTCAGACGGCCTGCTCGTCGGCGCTGGTGGCGGTTCACCTGGCGTGTCTGAGCCTGGCGGCCCATGAGTGCGATCTCGCGCTGGCGGGAGGCGTCTCGCTCCGCCTGCCCCAGCGGCTCGGCTATCTGTGGGAAGCGGGAGGGATCTCCTCTCCCGACGGCCACACACGCTCCTTCGACGCCCGGGCGCAGGGCACAGTCGGCGGCAACGGCGTTGGCGTCGTGGTGCTCAAGCGCCTCACCGAGGCCCTGGCCGACCGGGATCCCATCCGAGCCGTGATCCGTGGCTCCGCGATGAACAACGATGGCTCCGGCCGGGTGGGCTACACCTCTCCGGGAGGCGAGGGGCAGGCCGAGGTGATCCTCGCGGCTCAGTCGGTGGCAGGCGTGGACGCCGAGACCATCTCGTACGTCGAGGCGCACGGCTCGGCCACACCGATAGGAGATCCGATCGAGGTAGCGGCGCTGACCAGGGCGTTCCGTACCTGCACCGCCCGGCAGGGATTCTGTGCTCTGGGCTCGGTCAAGTCCAACATCGGGCACCTGCGGGAGGCGGCCGGGATCGCCGGTCTGATCAAGACCGTGCTGGCTCTCGAGCACGGCGTGCTCCCTCCCAGCCTTCACTACCAGACGCCCAATCCGGAGATCGAGCTCGCGCAGAGCCCCTTCCACGTGAACACGGCGAGGGTGGGCTGGCCGCGGCACGGCGAGACCCCGCGGCGGGCGGGGGTGAGCTCCTTCGGCCTGGGCGGCACCAACGCCCATGTCGTCCTCGAGGAGGCGCCGGCACCGCCCCCCACGGATCCGGCACCGAGCTGGCAGCTCCTGGTGTGGTCCGCCAGGGACGCGGCCGCGCTCCACGACGTCGGCTCCGCTCTGGTGGAGCACCTCGCCGAACAGCCGGGGCAGGATCTGGCCGATGTCTCCTACACCCTCCAGGTGGGACGCCGGGCGTGGCGCCACCGCGCCGCCGTGGTCGCTCGCGATCGCGAGGACGCCGTGGACGCCATCCGCTCCGGCCGGCGGGTTCTCGCGGCAGCCGACGGGAAGGAGGACCGCCCGGTAGCCTTCATGATCGAGGGCATGGGTGACGAATATCCCGGCATGGGAGCCGGGCTCTACGAGACCGAGCCGGTGTTCCGCCGCGAGCTGAGCCGCGCGTGCGAGATCCTGGAGCCGCTCCTCGGCTTCGACCTGCGCCGGCGCCTGCTCTCCTCTCCTCTCGGCGCGGTCGGTGCGGACACCGGGGCCGCTCCCCGCAGGCCGGACCTCCGGCACCTGCTCCGTCGACAGGACGCCGCCGTGGCCCCGGATCGATTGCCGGCCGCCCATGCAGCCTCGTTCGTGCTGGCCTACGCGCAGGCGCGTCTCTGGGAGAGTTGGGGAGTGCGGCCGCAGGCGCTCATCGGGTACAGCCTCGGCGAGTATGTCGCCGCCTGCCTCGCCGGCGTGGTCTCCCTGGAGGATGCATTGCGGCTCGTCGTCGGCCTACCGCGGCTGATCGAGGACCTTCCACCCGGCGGCATGCTGACGGTCGCCGTTCCCGCGGAGGAGCTGCCCGCAGCTCCCGGCGTCTCCGTGGCTGTGACCGCGGGCCCGGGCCTCTGCGTGGTTGCCGGACCGGAGGGTGCTCTGGCTGAGCTGGAGGAGCAGCTCCGGCGGTCCGGAGCCGCATTCCGGCGCCTGTCCGTGGAGCGTGCGCTCCACTCGCCCGCCATGGAGCCGATTGCCATGCGCCTGGCCGAGCTAGCCTGCTCCGTGACGCTGCGCCCTCCGAACGTGCCCTACGTGTCCAACGTGACCGGACGCTGGATCACGGCTGAGGACGCGATGGACCCTGGCTACTGGGCCCGCCATCTCTGCTCCCCGGTGCGGTTCGCCGAGGGCTTGCAGACCCTGACGGAGGATTCCGAGGCTGCTCTGCTCGAGCTCGGCCCGGGAGCGATGCTGGCCGGCGTCGCGATGTGGCAGGCCGGTCTCCCGGTGGCCAGCTCCCTGGGCGCGGTCGCTGAAGGGCTTCCCGAGCGGGCGGCGCTGCTGACGGCCGCCGCAAAGCTCTGGCTGGCCGGCGTCCGCATCGATTGGCAGGCCTTGCGTGGCGGCGAGCGCCGGGCCCGGGTTCCACTCCCCTCCTACCCCTTCCAGCGGCAACGATTCGGTCCGGCCTGTCGGGCGATGGCAAGGGAAGAAGCTCCTGGGCCCGGACCCCGGGACACCGCACGGGAGATCCCACCCTCCTCGGGGGACGAGGTGGAAGGCCGGATCGCGGCGCTTTTCGCCGCAGCGCTGGGGCTCGCGCAGGTGGGGGATGACCAGAGCTTTTTCGAGCTCGGCGGCACCTCCATCATCGGCCTGCGGATGCTTTCCATTCTCGGCCAGGAGCTCGGGCTGCACCTGCCGATGCCGCTCCTCTACGAGACCCAGACCATCGCCGCCCTCGCCCGAGCCGTGAAGGAGCTCCGCAGCCAGCCTTGAGCGCCGTTCGGCTTCCTGTGCGTCAAACGGCCGCAGGAGGTGGAGCCTCGATACACCTGACGACGAGCCGTCCCAAGCTCCCTCTCGGCTCAAGAAGTCGCCGGCACCGCTGTTCCATGGGCGCTACTCCCGCCGCTCCGGAAGCTGCTCCCCAACCTCGAGGAGCCACTCCAGGATGTCCTTGTCGAGAGGCCGGGGCCGGTCGAGCGCGGGAATCTTGCGAGGTTCGAGGTCCGGTAGAGGCTCGAAATCGACCTCGGTGG
>Ga0134121_10005779_pt1 | contig 10041 bp, 7 predicted proteins | sample KB301_FD_96463 | JGI IMG/M metagenome (GOLD analysis project Ga0134121, IMG submission 96463) | Terrestrial soil microbial communities without Nitrogen fertilizer from Kellogg Biological Station, Michigan, USA - KB3-0-1 | ecosystem: Environmental > Terrestrial > Soil > Unclassified ... | reverse complement strand
CGGCTGTTTCAGATGGCGCTCGAGCTCGAGCTCGAAGGCGAGCACGTACGGCTGATTCGCCTGTGCGAGCGGATGCTCGAGGGGCACACCGAGCAACTCGGGCGGCCGATGCCGGTGAACGTGGACGGCGCAATCGCCGCGATCTCCGCCGACCTCGGGTTCGCCTACGAGCTCGGCAACGCGATCTTCCTGATCTCGCGCCTTCCCGGCCTCATCGCCCACGCGCACGAGGAGCGCACCCGGCAGGCGCCGATGCGCCAGATCGATCCGAAGGACCACGATTACGACGGCGCCCGCCAGCGGCGGGTGCCTGAGGGACGGAAGTGAATTATGAATTTGGAATTCGGAATTTGGAATGCGTGTGACGCTGTCACCCTGCCTGGCACGTCGCAGTCGTGATCACGAATTCCAAATTCCACATTCCACATTCCAAATTACTGAGGCGGTCCTCCCACCCGCCCGCAGTCGGCCATAGCCTTCCCGTAGTACGGATTCTGAATAGTCTGTCCGTGCTGCAGCCACGACTTCCGCGCCATCGGACAGTAGGCAACCGCGATCCCGTCGGGCAGCGCGTCGCCGACGAAGGCGACGAGCGCGTCGCTCAGGCCGCCGAAGGCCTCGCGGGCGGCGCGCAGGTCGGTTGCCTGCGCGAACGGATTGACGGCGACCCGCAGGCCCGCCGCCGGCGATCCGATCGTCACCGTCGCGTTCGCGATCGCAAGCGCATCGCGGCCGACGGTATCCACGCGATCGGCGGCGAGCGCCTGCTGGATGCGGAGGTACGCCTCGATCAGGTTGGTCACCGCGGCCGCCGAGGCCGCGCCGGCCACGCGACCGGTCGCAGGCGGCGACGCCGCCGGCCGCGTTGACGGCGCGTCCGGCATGCCCGCCATCGGCGGCATCGCGGCGCCACCGCGTGCCGACGCCTTCGGCGCCTCGCCGCTGGCGCGGCTGATGTAGTCGATCAACACCGCCGCGTCCTGCTCGGTCAACGACAGGTTCGGCATCCGCACCTGTTTGTAGGCGTCGAGCAGTCTGCGCGCGATCGGATCGTTGTCCGCCAGCACCTGATCGGGCCGCGCGATGAAGTGCGTGAGCCACGCGCGATCGCGCGTGGACGTGACGCCCTTCAGGTCGGGACCGATGGCGTCGCCGCCGCCGATGCTGTGGCAGGCCAGGCAATGGTTTCTGAACGTGTACTCGCCGACGTCCACGTTCATCACCGGGACTTCCGCGAACGACGGCAGCGGCCTGGTCGCGCCGTCCTTCCAGCCGTCCAGCCAGTCGCTGACCGTTCGGGCCAGAAACGCCGGGTTGTCGAGCGCGGAGTTCCGCATCCACTGCCCGCCGGGTTCGTTGCCGACCAGGAGGCTCGGCGTGTGGCCGTCGGGGTCGTCCGGGTTCGGCGCCGAGTACAGCCCGAGCTTCCTGCTGATCAGCTCGATGTCCGACGCCTTGCCGGTGAGAAAGGTCCAGCCCGGGCCGACGTGGTATTTCGCCGCGTACTCCTTGAGCACCGCCGGCGTGTCGTGATCGGGATCGATCGTGATCGAATAGAAGAAGATGTCGCGGCCGACCCGACCGCCGAGCAGCCGCTGCACCTGGACGAGACGCGCCGTCTCGAGCGGGCAGGCGTACTTGCACGTCGTGTAGATCAGGTCGATCGCGACGGTCTTGCCTTTGATCACGTCGTCGTAGAAGTGCACGACCTGGCCGTCCTGCGTGGTCAACGGCACGTTGGGGAAGTAATCGGCGCCCCAGTGGGTGTCCGCCGCGATCGGCGTGGTGGCGAGCACCACGCCGATCACCCACAACGCGGCCATCGTCGTCGCGACGACGGACCATCTGCGCCTGTCAACGGAAGGACACATCATCGAACTCCCGGCTGCGCACTAGTACGCGGTCGGCAACACTTCGGTCGGCGACCGGAACGTCACGCCCTGCGGTGTCGGAATCGGCGTCGGCAGCGGCCGCAGGAACGGCGATCCGCTGTCGTCGAGCTCCCAGCGGAGCAGCATCGCGTTGTCCTCGTGCACCGTGTTGTGGCAGTGCTCCATGAACATGCCGCCCCAGTCGCGGAACTGCATGGTGATGGTGATCGTGGATCCCGGGTGCAGGCGGTACACATCCTTGCGGCCGCGCTCCCACGCCGGCACCTGCGACGCCTTGCCGTTGCGCGCCAGCACCTGGCCTTCCTCGAAGTGGATGTGGACCGGGTGATCCCAGCCGCCGCCGGTCTTCAGCGTCCAGACTTCGCGCGTCCCGTAGCGCGGCGCGGCGGAGATCCGGCCGAAGTCGGCCTGCAGCCGCACCGGACCGTTGTCGGTGTTGATGCCCCACGGTCCGCCGATGAACGACGAGATCGGATCGGAGTTGGTCTGGATCGCGCCGCGGCCGAAGTCGAAGAAGCGCTCGCGTGCCACCGGAATGTTCGACAGGTCCGGGTTGGGAATCATCGTCGACGGCACCACGCTCTCGTCCGGCTGATCCGGGTCGCGGACGATCCGGAATTCCAGGAACCGGCCCACGCACGGATCCTGCGACGCGCCGCCGAGCGCCTGCGCGAGCGTGACATCCCGCACTGGCTTGGTGCCGTCCAGTGTCTGATCGCCAGGATCGAAGTGATCGCACAGGTTCACCAGATGCGCCTTGTCGCCGACCTGGAACTTCGAGAAGTCGATGACGATGTCGTAGCGCTCGGCGATGCCCTGTTCGTCGAGCTGGGTCAACGTGACCGGGCTCGGCAGCAGGTTGCCGTCGTTGCCGATCTGCTGGAACGAGACGGCATGGCCGGCCGCGTCCGCCAGCGCCACCTTGAAGAAGCGCGACACGCTGGCGTTGAGGATGCGGAAGCGGTACTTGCGGCGCTCGACCTCGAGGTACGGCTTGTAGGTGAGGTTCACGGTCATGCAATCGGCGACGAAGCCGTCGAAGTTGAAGATGTCCATGAACAGCTGGCCGTTGCGGTCGAAGGCCTTGTCGGCGAGCATCAGGTTGACGTCGTACTCGAGGTTGCCCCAGCTCCTCGCGGTGCCGCTCGGCAGCCGCAGGTTGACGCCGTCGTTCACCGATTCGTTGCCGCGATCGAGGCCGCTGTAGATGTTGAACATCGCAGCGTTGCCCTTGTAGACGTTCTGCGACGTGAAGCTGAACATGTGATCGTGGAACCAGTGCGTGCTCATCGTCTCGTGCCAGTCGCCGGCGACCTTGTTCAGGCCGCCATTGTCGGCCGGTGAGCTGGCGCGGATGTCGGTCGCGTCCTCGTTCATGCCGGAGAAGCAGCCGGCCAGCACGATCGGCCAGTGATAGTCGTAGAACTGGTTCGGGAAGAAGAACGCGCCGGTGAAGCCGTCGTTCTCCGCGCCGTGATGGCCGTTGTGCTCGTGCGTCGAGATGGTATGGCGGCCGAACCCGTTGTTCTGTGTCACGTCCACCGGCAGACGGTTGTAGTGGCGGAAGAGGATCGGTTCGCCGTATCTCCCGATGACCAGCTTCGGCGGAATCGTCCCGTTGAAGGTCCACACGTTGTTCGGCTGCTGCGTCGGCAGGCCGGGATGAAACTTCAATGGAATCGGATCCGACGGATGAAGGCCGCTGTTGTAGCGGTCGTCGACCCGCGGGTTGTAGACGCTGTTGGTCGACGCCTGCATCTGCGAGGCGACGAAGGCGACCTGCGGCGGGAAGCGGTCGAACTTCTGATGCGCCCAGATCGAGCCGGGCGGACGGCCTTCAATCGGCCCGAATCCGCCGCCGAGCACCGGATCGACCACCTGCTGCTCTTCGTTCGCTTCGGCGGTCGGCTGCGGAGTGAGACTGCCGATCGACTGCGACTGCAACACGTCGAACCGCGGCATCGGCGACGTGAACGGCTGCACGCCGAACAGCGGGCTCGGTGGCATTCCAGTGTGGCCGTCGGCATAGACGCTCTTTGCAAACGGGCTCAAGCCGCGGATCGGCGCGAGGGCGCCGCTCGCGGTGAACAGTCCCATCTTGATGAGATCCCGTCGCGACACGCGACCCCATGACAACTCGCGAACCAGTGCCGCGCGATTGCTGCGCGCCTGCTCCGCTTCCCGCAGCCGAGCGCGTGACGTCCTGCCGGTCAGAAAGAATCCACTCATCTGCTCCGCTCCTCGGCGCCGCGTCTCCGGCCGCAGGTCACGTTCGTCCGGTCTGACGAGGGCGCACCCATGGACACCTGAAACCCTGGGCCGCGGAAACCCGGCGATCGCCATCGCTGACGCTCACCGCCGCTACGCGGCCATGTGGAGTCCGCGCCGATCACCGCGTGGTGACGACGCTCGTGCGGATAAACCCTGCGAGCGACGCAGGTGTGCCGAACGATGTAGTCGCGGACGATGCTGGTGCATCGTGTCGGTTGACTCAACGGTCAGCTGTTCGAAACGACGCACCGAGCTCAATCCGAACAACGGTCGGTGTGCCGCAGTCGACGAGGAGGCGCGAGCAAGTCCGCTCGTGCCATTCATCGACAGACCTTGGAGGATTCGCGGCGGAAATATGTGCCTCGATGCGTGAGCTGTCAAGCATCATTGGTTCTTTATGGTTCAACTATCCTGCCTCGTAGAACGAGAGGCATAGCGCTTTATTCCTTGAAAGCACTATTGAGCGCCGTCGAATACTCTCAACGGCTGTTGATGCTGTGGATATGTTGTGATCCGGTTCGTTCAAGAAACAGTGCAGAGCTGGCGGCGAGCGGCGAGGGATTGAGGATCAGCGGGCGCTGTTGCGACGAACAGCGAGAAAGGAACGGACCGCGTCGGAAATGTCGTCGCCGGTTGAATGTCCTCAGGCGATGCAGGACGGCGGCACGAGGCGCAGGCCGCGCGCGCGCGAGTCAGTGATCATTTGTCCAATAGCTCTACTGTCAGAAGAATCGTTCTGCCCACGATCTCGAAACTGGTTTGCGACACCTTGTCCATTGTGTCCGTGTTGGCATGGTGAAACTCCCCCATGCTGTCGAATGCAGGTCCCATGCGCCCGAACTGCGCATCGACGACGTCGACGACGGGGACGCCGACTTTTGCGAACGACACATGGTCGTCGATGATCTCGACGCTGTCCTGGAAGAAGTACTGCGAATAGCCCAACTGCCTGGCCGCCTGCGCGATGACGTCCTGCAGCCATCTGGTTGATCCGCTCTCGCGCGTCACCTCCAGGGCCTTGTCGCCAATCATGTCGAGCAGAAAGAAGCCCTTGATTCTGGCGCTGACGCCCGCGGCCTTCAGTTTCTGCGCGAGGTGCCGGCTGCCATACAGACCGTCGTCGCCCTGAAACGAATTGATCGCTTCTTCGAGGTCTGTCCACACGAGCCAAATCTGCATTTTGGTTGGCTGATGCGCGAGCGCGTCGGCGAAGGCGAGCAGAATGGCCGTGCTCGAGCCGCCGTCGTTCGCCCCCAGAAAACCGGGTTTGAAGAGAGTGTCGTAATGGCCCGCGAGAATGAAAATCTGCTGCCTGGGATCGGCTGTCACGTTGAACTTGCCGATGATGTTGTGGACGGCCACCGCTCCGCGAGGCGTCGTCGCTGAGAAATCGTCCGTTTCGATCTGTGCACCGTTTTTCGCGAGCACCTGCCTGATGAGCGCCTGAGTCTTCCGGTGACCCGGCGAGCCGGGCCAGCGCTCGCCGAAGCTCACGACTTGCGATGTATATGCCAGGGCGTTCTTCGCGTCGAAGGCATCGTGCAGGGCCGGAGCGGCCGCGCCGCCGCCACGAGCGGCGAGCAGGATCACGACAGCGCTCACGCGAACGACGCGGCGCCAGCGAATCGGAGGCGACATGACAAGCGGGATGAACATCGACGTCTCTCTACCACACACCAGGCACAAGTCGCTTCGATCGTGCCGCGTACGCCGCGTATTCATCGCCAAACGCCTCGCTCATCATCTGCTCTTCCGCATGAACACGAAGCGAGAACAGAATTGCAAACGCGACAAGATTCGACGGACCGGCGACCCAATTCGGGATGACGAGCGCGTGGCCGATGGAATACAGCACCAATGCCGAGTACATCGGATGGCGGATCCGGCGATACACGCCCTGTGTGATCAGTCGGTGCTGCTCACGCACCTCGAGAGTGATCGACCAGTTCGTGCCAAGATCAGCGTGCGACTTGTGGAAGAGCCAAAGGCCGAGCACAAAGCAGATCACCCCAGCGACCAGTGGGCCACGACGTAAGGGGTACTCGGCGAACGAGAGTACAGGTGATGCGAGCCAGATGAGAGGGATGAAGAAGCCAGTCCACGCGAGAACCAGCAGGCCAGTCTCGAGGGACGTCTTGTGGCTCGTATTGACTTTGACGTTTCGACTTCGGCGGCCATGTGGGGCACGGATGGCGATCATCGTCACGGTGGCTGCGAGTACGATCGCCTTCGCGACCCATGGGTTCATGTGGAGCCTTGTTCTTTCATCCACGTAAAGCGATGTCGGCAATGGAACTGTCGCCTGACGGATTGTCGCTCACATGGGCGCAGGAGGTGGCTGAACGGAAGAAAAACGTGCACGTGGGCCACAAAAGGGCCGCAAGCTGGTAGAATCTTTCGTCGGCGTGAGATCGAAAAGACCGTAATCCCACCTAGAATCAATCGTTTGGGCGCTTAGCTCAGTTGGTTAGAGCGCGTGCTTCACACGCACGAGGTCGAAGGTTCGAGTCCTTCAGCGCCCACCACGCCTGGCTCACGCGGGCGCGCGCTACGCCGCCGGGAGGTGCGACGGCGTAGACGCGACCTACCTGCTACTGCGCTATCAACAGCCGGCGCGCCTCCCGCTCGAGATCGAGATACTGTCCCTTCTCGACCGTGACGCCGACGAGGAAGATCGTCCCGCCCTTGAACGTCCCCGGCGTCTTGTACTCCTGGCTGACCGCGTCGCCGCTGTCGTAGCCGACGCACAGGCCGTCGCCGGACAGCGTGAACTTGCCGGCCTGCGTTTTCATCGGTCCCTGCGCGACGGCCTTGTCGTCGAGATAGAGCTTGACGGTGCCGAGCGCCTCGCCGGTCTCGCCGGATTTCTCGCGCGTGAACTCGACGCCGACGGTGTGCTTGCCGGCGCCGACCTGGCCGGTCGACACGAAATGCTGCTCCGGCTTGATGCCGAGGAAGTTGTAGACGTAGTGCAGCTTCCGATCCTTGAGGAACAGCGTGTGCCCGCCGAAGCGCGAGCCGTGCGCGAAGATCACGCCTGAGGCGCTGGCGTCGGTGACCTCGATGTTCGACAGGATCTTGTACGACCGTCCGCGGATGTTGACGGCCACACCTTCCGGCACGGGCGCGGTCTCCGGATAGTAGATGTAGCGTTCGCGCGCCAGCTCGCCAGAGGGCCGCTCGATGCCGAGCAGTTCGACGGCGCTGCGGTCATCGAGCGGCAGGACGAAGTTGCGGTCCGCTTCCTCGAACCACGCCTTGATCAACGCCTGCAGCTTGTCGGGATTCTCCTTGGCGAGATCCTTCGACTCCGATCGATCGACGTCGACGTGATAGAGCTGCCAGGCGTCCTGGTCGAAGTGTCCTTTGCCGGTCAGCGGCGCGTGCACCGCGGCGGCGAGCCAGCCGTCCTCCCAGATGCCGCGGGTGCCGAGCATCGCGTAGTACTGACGCTTCTTGCGGGTCGCATCGTCGGGCTTCGCGTCGAAGCTGTAGCGCATCGACACGCCGGCGAGCGGGTACTGCTCGACTCCCCGGTAGACTTTCGGCATCTCCAGGCCGGCGATGTCCAGGATGGTCGGCACGATGTCGGTGGAGTGGTGATACTGGTTGCGGATCTCGCCGCGCGCCTTGATCCCCTTCGGCCACGAGATGATCAGCGGATCGGCGGTACCGCCCGAGTACTCCGCGTAGCGCTTGAACATCTGGAACGGCGTCGAGAAGGCGGTCGCCCACCCGGTCGGGAAGTGCTCGTAGGTGTCCGGTCCACCGAGCACGTCGATGTACTTGATGTTCTCGGCGACGGTGTCCGGATAGCCGTTGAAGAACTTGTTCTCGTTGACCGATCCGCTCGGACTGCCTTCGCCCGACGCGCCGTTGTCCGCCGCGTAGAACACGACGGTGTTGTCGAGCTGACCGCTCTCCTGCAGGTAGTCGATGATCCGGCCGATCTGGACGTCGGTGTACTCCGAGTAGCCGGCGTAGACCTCGGCCAGCCGCGAGAACAGCCGCCGCTCGTCGGCGTTGAGCGAGCCCCACGGCCGGACGAAGTCAGCCTTGTTCGCGACTCCCTCCCCGAGCGGATTGAGCGGCGTCATCTGCGTACCCTTCGGCAGGATCCCTTTCTGGATCATCCGTTCGAGCACCCAGGTCCGGTACGCCTCGTAGCCGTCGTCGAACTTGCCCTTGTACTTCGCGATGTAGTCCTTCGGTGCGTGATGCGGGGCGTGGTTGGCGCCCGGGTTGTACCACATGAACCACGGACGCGACGGGTTGGTCGCCTGCTGATCGCGAATGATCGTGATCGCCTTGTCGGCGAGATCCTTCGAGAGGTGATAGCCCTGCTCGGGTCCGTACGGCGCGTCGACGAACCGGTTGTCCTCGATGAGATCCGGGTACCACTGGTTGGTCTCGCCGCCGAGGAAGCCGTAGAAGCGATCGAAGCCCTTCTGCAGCGGCCACTCCTTGCGGCTGGCGCCGGACGCGACGTCCGGCTCGGCGACGTTGTGATTCTTGCCGAGCCAGAACGTGCTCCAGCCGCCGTCCTGCAGGACCTCCGCGACCGTCGCCGCCTGATCGGGGATGCGGCCGCTCGCGCCGGGGAAGCCGTTCGCGGCCTCGGTGATCGCCGCCATGCCGTTCACGTGGTGGTTGCGGCCGGTGAGGATCGTCGAGCGCGACGGCGAGCACAGCGCGGTGGTGTGCCACTGCGTGTAGGTCAAGCCGCTGGCGGCGAGCCGATCGAGCGTCGGCATGTTGATGCGGCCGCCGTAGGGCGACCAGGCGGCGAGGCCGGTGTCGTCGTAGAGGATGAAGAGGAAGTTCGGCGCGCCCGCGGGCGCCTTCTTCGGCGTGTACGGCGCCCAGTCCGCTTTCGAGTCGCGGACATCGAGCTTGATCACGCCCTTGAACCCGTCGTTCGGCACCGGCGCCTGCGCGCTGGCGCCTGCCGCTCCCTTCGACGGCGAGCAGGCGGCGAGCCCGATTGCCCCCGCCGCCAGGAAACCGAGCACTGGTACTCTCACAACGTCCTCGCTTTCTTCCAGGCGCGGCCGTCGATCGACAGGGGTGGTGGCGACGCCAGCGTCAGGCGGTCACGCGTGCGCGGAACCTGTCACGGCATCGGCAAGCGCGACAATGCAGATTCGGCACGCCGGCACCTTCCGATTCTGCAGCCGGCGGCCGTCTGACGATCGTCTTCGCCGCGAAGATTCCCGATCATCAGGGGCTGACGCTGACCAGCGACGTGCGGGTCTCGCTCGACGCGGAGTCGATCGAGCTGACGCCACCGGCAGCGGCCTGTCGATGAAGCTGCAGGCGAATCTCAAGCCTTCGTGGCGTCTGCGCTCCAGCTCGTGCCGGCGTGTCGTACGGCCGTTACGCCAGTGTGCGTAAATCGCGGAACGAGGAAGGAGGGTCCATGCACGACGACCACGACGACAACGCTGCTGCGCAGGCGCAGCGTCTCGCCCTCGAACCCGGGGATTTCCCGCTGATGGAGGACGACATCGAACCCGATGCGGATCGAGACGCCGATCGCGACGACGACGAGATCGACGCCGGCGAGGCGGACGAGGACATATGACCGACGGCACGTACTACGGATCCTCACGTCGTCCGCCCCGTGCGCGGCAGCCGGCTGATGTGTTTCCGACGCCGACGGAGATCGCCGACCGCGCCGACGAGCTGTCCCTGACCGGCGAGTTGCACGCCGAAACGACCGCCGATTGCTGGAGCCGCGCCGAAGAGGAACTGCTCGACCGAGCGGCGCGCCGGGTCGTGAACGCACCGTGACACGCTGAACGCATCCGAAAATCGTTATGATGTGACGGTTCAGGCGGCGGCTCGATGATCGGGCCGTCGCCTTTTGCGTTCGCCG
>Ga0134121_10005778_pt1 | contig 10041 bp, 8 predicted proteins | sample KB301_FD_96463 | JGI IMG/M metagenome (GOLD analysis project Ga0134121, IMG submission 96463) | Terrestrial soil microbial communities without Nitrogen fertilizer from Kellogg Biological Station, Michigan, USA - KB3-0-1 | ecosystem: Environmental > Terrestrial > Soil > Unclassified ... | reverse complement strand
GGGGTCTCGGGATCGGCGAGGCGCAGGTAGAAGGCGCCGATTCCGGCCTCGCCCACGAGCAGGCCGGGATCCGGCACACCACGGCGGGTTCCGCAAGGCCAGGGCCGTCCCCGCGCCTCGTAGGTTGCGATGCCTTCCCTCGCCGCCCGCTCCGCGACCTGGCGCAGCCGCGGGCGCCCCAGGAGCTCGGCGGCCAGCAGCGGCAGCTCACAGTTGCCGCCGATGCCGTGGCAGAGGGAGTAGTTCCCGCCCTGTGACAGCTCGTCCTCAATGGCTTGGAGCGTCGAGCGCAGCGCCGCCTCGGCCTCCTTGCGATAGAGAGTCTGGCCGGTGAGCTCGAAGGCCCGGAGGCGGGCCAGGCCGATTCCCGGCGAGCCGTGGCACCAGGCGGTCATGTACCTCGGCTCGAACACCGGCGGCGTCCCGTCCCGCACCGCCCGGCGCAGCTCGTCCACCGGCTGATCGAAGAGATCGTGCCGCAGGTCGGGCCAATTCGATCGTTCCGCGTCGAAGAGGCGGCGCTCGTAGAGGAAGGCCATCTCGGCGGCGAACCGGAAACGGCCGTCGTCCGTGGCATTGTCCAACTCGAGGAGGGCGAGGCCCATACCTGAGGCGCCGTGGCCGAAGCCGGTCAGGTTGCGGACCGCGCTCTCCCCTGCGGTGGCCCAGGACCAGCCGTCCGGCCGCCGTTGGGCCTGGCCGATCAGGTGCTCCCCCAGCTTCCGGGCCATCGCCCGGAGCCCTTCCCAGCCGGCCCTCTCGGCGAGGTCCAGGCAGGCGGGGATGGCGCCGCCGGCGCCGCCGATCACGTCGAGCCCCGCGTCGTCGGGCTCCCGGCCCGCCAGGGGCGCGAGGAGACGACGGGCCCGCTCGGCGTAGTCGGGCCGCTCGAAGATCCCGGCCAAGCGGACGGCCACCCAGGCGAGCCCCACCCGGCCGCTGTGGAAGCCGAACAGGTCGGAGAGGTGATCGCCTCGCGCCAGTGCGTGTTCCAGCCCTCCGCGGGCTGCCCGGCCCACCTCCGCCTCCCCGGTGGCGCGATGGAGCTCCCCCAGGAACCAGGCGATTCCGGCCGCTCCCTGGTAGAGCTGGCCCTCGGCCCGGGTGGTGCGGATACGGTTCTCCGGGTCCGGCTGAGAGTCCAGCACGTCCCACGTACACGCCCTCCCCTCCCACAGGGCCCGGCGGGCGAGCCGCCGGCCGATGGCGAGAGCCGTGTCGAGAAACTCAGTCGCCGCCATGCTCCCGATCTTGGCACGATCCAGTGCACGGTTTCCGGTGAGATAGGCCGCCCTCTCGCGGCACATACCCCACGCAAGCCGATCAACCCCGCCCCGAGGGGCAAAAAAAGGAGAGAACGATGAGCACTCAGGTTCTGGAAAAAGAGACGACGCACGCGACAGAGCTCACTGCGGAAGCCATGCAGAACGCTTTGGACAGGCGGGAGGCGACGAGAAACTATGCCTTCACGGTCACGATTTTCGAAAGGTTCGGGAGGACGTTCATCGGTTGGCAGCTCGACTCCAATTATGCCGTTGGGTCCGGCAGTGTCGTCCAGCTCAGGGAGGGTGACCGTCTTATCCATAACTGGCCGGTCACGGGGACGTCAGGGGAGGTCGACACGGGCCACGACTGGGGAACCGGCCTGAATGCTTCCTACTGGGCCAGGAACTTCAGCGTCGCCGGTGACTGGCGCCAGTTGGTGGTCACTCCGAACACCTGATCGACGGAGCGCGTCCGGAACCCGGGGCCGGCTCTCCTCGGGTTCCGGGCGTCGCGGATGTGCGGGGAGCAGGCTCCCGGTGTGCTACCCTCGGCTCACGCTCAGCGATGAGAGCCGGAATGCGCGCATCGAGCTTTCGCGTCCCCTGCCAGGCACTCGCCCTCTTCGCCCTCGGTGCGCTCTGCGCCAACGCGCAGCCCGCGCGGCAGGATCTCCAGGTGGAAAACGGAGTCGAGCGGCCGCTGACGGGAGGAGAGGCGCACTCCTACCCTATCGAGGCGACGCCCGGAGCACGGCTGCTGGTGACCGTCGATCAACGCGGCATCGACGTCGTGGTGGAGGTGCGGCAGCCGGACGGCAAGCTCCTGCTCGCGGTCGACAGCCCCAACGACAGCCAGGGTCCGGAATCCGTCCTGCTTCCTGCGGAGGCATCGGGTCCGCTGGAGGTCCGGGTGCTGTCGCCGAGCCCGGGAGTGGCGCCGGGGAAGTACTCCATCCTTCTGGAGAAGCTGCCGGAGGAGACGCCCGCCGACCGCGGGCGCATGGAAGCCGAGCGGCTGATGACCGAGGCGGCCTCCTCCAACCGCCAGGGCGGTGCGGACAACAAGCGGCTCGCCGCCGCGCGGTATGAAGAGGCCGCGCGTCAATGGCGCACGCTCGGGAGAGGGCTGCAGGAGGCTCGATGCAAGCTCGCGCTGGGCACGATCCACCTTGGCCTCGGCCAACCGGAACCGGCGCGGGAGCTTTACCAGCAGGCGCTCGATCGGTTCACCGAGCTCGCGGAGGAGCCGGGGCAGGCGGCGGCATGGAGCGGCATCGGCCTCGCGCGCACGGCGCTGGGCGATACGTCCGGTGCTGCCGCGGCGCAGCGGCAGGCCGTGGCGCTCCAGCGCCGTCTCGGCCGTCCTTATGAGGAAGGCAAGGCGCAGAACAATCTCGGTCTGGCCCTCCATACTCAGGGAAACCTGCGCGAGGCCCTGAGCAGCTATCAACAGGCGCTCGACCTCTTCGCGCAGGCTGGCGAGCAGGGATTCTGGAAAGCGAACGTGCTGCTCAACCTGGCGACGATCTACGGCAGTCTGGGCGAGCCCGAGGCGGCGCTCGCTAGCACGCGGCAGGTCCTCGTTCTGCAACGCGCGCTCGGCGACCGGAGGGGGGAGGCGCGGACCCTCAACAACCTCGGCGTCCTCGAATACAACCTCGGCGATTTCGGAGCGGCCCTCGAAGCCTATAAGCCGGCGCTGGCGCTGGAGCGCGAGCGCGGCGACCGGCTGCGGGAAGCCGCGTTCCTGCACAACCTGGGCACCGCCTATTACGGGATGGGCGACTACGAGAGTGCGCTCAGACACTTCGAGCAGGCGTTGTCGATCCGCCGCGAAGCGGGTGCTAGAAAAGAAGAGGTCAGGACCGAGATCGCGATCGCCAACACGCGCTTTCGGCTTGGCGAGACCGCTCCGGCGCTCGACGTCGGCCGCCGGGCCGCCGAGGTGGCGAGCGCGGCCTCGGACCGCCAGGGGGAGATGCTCGCGCGCCTGCTCCTCGGCCGCCGGCTTACGATCGGCGAGCCGGCGGCGGCTCTCTCCGAGCTGGCCAGGGCTCTCGACCTCGCCCGCCTGCTCGAAGACCGCCTCGACGAGGCCTCGGCTTTGCAGCTTCTGGGAGAGGCGCACCTGGCGTTGCAGCAGCCGGAGCCGGCGATCCGGAGCCTGAGGCCGGCGGTCGACCTCGCCCGCGCCGTCAAGGTTCCCGCCCTGGCCATGGAGGCGCTGACAGCCCTGGCCCGAGCAGAACGGAGTCTGGACCGGTCGGTCGAGGCCCGCGCGCACGCCGAAGAAGCCCTCCAGCTCATCGAGACCTTGCGCACGACGGAGACCGACCCGGACCTGCGCGCCTCGTTCCTGGCCACGCAACGCGCCGCTTTCGAGATCGAGGTCGACCTGCTGATGGAGCTGGAGCGGCGGAGCCCCGGCCAGGGCTATGTCCAGCAAGCGCTCGCGGTCAGCGAACGGGCCCGCGCCCGTTCTCTCCTCGACCTGCTCCAGGAGGCGCGGGCCGACGTCCGCGAAGGCGTCGATCCGGCTCTGCGGGACCGTGAGCGAGGGCTCCTGGTGCGGCTGAACGCCAAGGCCGGCCAGCAGGCCGAGCTGCTGAGCCGCCCGGCGACCGCAGAGCGCCGGCGGTCGGCGGAGGAAGAGGTCCGGTCGGTGCTCGACGAGCTGGCCCAGGTCGAGGCGGAGATTCGCCGCCGCAGCCCGCGCTACGCGGCTCTCACTCAGCCGCGTCTCGCCACCAGCGGCGAAATCCAGGGTCTCCTCGACGGTGAGACCCTGCTCCTGGAATATTGGCTCGGCGCGGAGCGCAGCTTCCCCTGGGTGGTCGACCGGGAGTCTGTGACCGGAGTCGAGCTGCCACCGCGGGCCCAGATCGAGGCGGCCACCCGGGAGGTCTACAGCCGGCTGGGCGTGCTCGCGCCCGGCGACAAACGGCTTGAGCCGGCCGCCGCGAGCCTCAGCCGGATGCTGCTCGGGCCGATCGCCGGGAGGCTCGGCAACCGCCGGCTGCTCATCGTGGCCGACGGCGAGCTGTCCTATCTTCCGTTCGGTGCGCTGCCGGTTCCGGAGCCCGGTGCTCCTACGGCTCCCCTCCTCGCCCGGCATGAGATCACCCATGCCCATTCCGCCTCCGCCGTGGCTCTGCAGCGGCGGCTCGCCCACCCGGCGCCGGTGCCGGGGGTCGTGGCCGTGCTGGCCGATCCGGTCTTCGATCCCGCGGACCCGCGGCTGGCAGCGCAAAGCGGGAAGCGAACGGCGGCCGGCGGCAACCGGAGGTCCGCGGGCTCCTCCTTTCTCCGCCTCCCCTGGAGCCGCCGCGAAGCCGAGGCGATCGCCGCGGTCGTCCCCCCAGGCCGGTCTCTGCTGGCGCTCGATTTCCGCGCCAGCCGTGCGACCGCCCTGTCGCCGGTGCTGTCCGGCTACCGGATCGTCCACTTCGCGACCCACGGCATCATCGACTTCCGGACGCCTGCCCTCTCCGGATTGATGCTCTCCCGCGTCGACGAGCGCGGCGCGCCGTTGGAAGGCTTCCTGGGATTGCGCGATATCTACAACCTGCGGCTCGGCGCCGAGCTGGTCGTGCTTTCGGGTTGCGAGACGGCTCTCGGCAAACAGGTGCGAGGGGAGGGGCTGGTGGGATTGACCCAGGGTTTCCTCTACGCCGGCGCGCGGCAGGTCGTCGCGAGCCTGTGGCGGATCGAGGACCGGGCGACCGCGGAGCTCATGTCCCGCTTCTACCGCGGTCTCCTGGTCGAGGGCAAGGCTCCGGCTGCCGCCCTGCGGCAGGCCCAGCTCGCCATCCGGCACGACAAGCGGTGGCGCTCGCCCTATTACTGGAGTGGCTTCGTCCTGCAAGGAGACTGGGCCGCCGCTCCTTCCGGCCTGAGATAAACGGAAGCTTCGGAGCACTTGTGCAGGTGACGCCGGCAATCGCGCCGCGCCTTTCCACAAGGAGATCGAGATGGCAAGCATCGACGAATTTGCAATCCCCGAGGGATGGCAGATCATCTCAGGGATCCCCGATTCGGATTCCTTCGCCGTTCGAGGCACTCTGTTGATCGGAATCGCGGACGAGAAAAGAACAGAATGCCACGTCGCCTGGCTCGATACAAAAGGCCAGCGGTGGTCCATCCATAGTCTCCCTTGGTTGGATGGCCACCTGGAGGGGGTGACCGACGTGATCAATGAAGCGGCGCAGCCGCCCTACAAACGCGATGTCGACATATCGCTCGAGCAGAGGCCGGACAAGACGGTCATCACGGGGAAGCTCGAAATTCCCGCGTTCGGCGGCGTCGACGGACCTGTCGGTACCTTCACCGCCGAGGCACAACCGCGCCCGGTTGGGGAAGAGCGTCTCGCCGTCTGACGGCCGCGGTCCTTGCAGTATCATGGCCCCCTGCGAAAAGGGGGAGCATGGACGAGCCCAGAGTGCCGTGGCGGCTCCCGATCCGAGCGTCGAGCTGGTTCGCCGCATCGTCTCCGGAGACCCTGCGGCGGAGGCGGAGCTGGTCCAGCGCTTCAGCCGGGCGCTATCGTTCCTGTTGAAGCGGCTGACCCGGGATGGGGCCGCGGCAGACGACCTGTACCAGGAGACCTTCCGGCTGGTGATCGAGAAGGTGCGCGGCGGCGAGCTGCGGGAGGCAGAGAGGCTCCCCGGCTTCGTGAGCAGCATGGCGCGAAACCTGTTCCTCGGCTCGGTGCGTCGCACGGGCCGGCGCCAGAAGTGGCAGGGCGACGCGGAGGCGACCGAGACCGCCCCCGATCCGGCGCCCGGGCAGCTCGCGAAGCTCCTCGCCCGGGAGCGGGCGGCGGCCGTCCGGGAGATGCTGGCGGAGCTCAAGAACGACCGCGACCGCGAGATCCTCTCCCGCTATTACATCGCCGACGAGCCCAAGGAAGACATCTGCCGCGATCTGGATCTGACCGACCTGCACTTCAATCGCGTGCTGTTCCGCGCCCGGCAGCGGTACAAGGATCTGTTCGAGCGCCGGTACGGAGCGGGAAGGGAAAGCGGGTGACCGAGATGGACCATGCCTACGCCGACGAGCACGACCTCGTCGAGGCCTACCTGGCCGGCCGCCTGAACGAGAGCGAGCGGGACGCGTTCGAGGCGCACTATTTCGACTGCGAAACCTGCATGGAACGCCTGGAGACGGCGAACGATTTCCGGGAAGGGATGCGCCAGGTCGCGGCCGAAGACCTCGCGCAAGCCTCCGCGGCCCAGGTCCGGCTCGGCCTGCTCGCGGCGCTCGCGGCTCTGTCGTTCCGGTACCGGCTCGCGCTGGCCGGCGCCCTCCTGCTCCTTGTGGCGCTCCCCGGTCTCTGGCTCGCGCAGCGCAATCGCGGCCTGCAACAGCAACTGGCGGTGGCCACCGCCGGCGCCGCCGCCGACCTCGAACACCAGCGCGCCGCTCTGGCGGCCCGGGTGCAGAGCCTGGAGGAGGCCCGGGCCGGCGATCGCCGCCGGCAAGCGGAAGAGCTGGCCCGGGAGCGCGAGGCTCAAGAAGCTGCCGGCCGGCCACAGGTGAACGTGCCCCTCTTCCTGCTCGCCGCGGTGCGTAGCGGCGAGCGGGAAGGCCGCGAACCGGTGAACCAGATCCCGCTCGCCTCCGCGACCGGCTCGGTCATCCTCACCGCCGAGCTCGCCACCGTCGACTTCCCCGCCTACCGCGCCTCCCTGCACGACGCGGGCGGCCGGAAGATCTGGCAGGCGGAGGGCCTGCACCCGGACAGCCGGGACACGCTCGTCCTCCTCCTCCCGGCCGGCATGCTGGAGCCCGGCCTCTACCGCTTGACGGTCGAAGGGGCGGGGAAGGGCGGCAAGTGGTTTGCCGTCGCGGCTTATCCGTTCCGGGTGGTGCGGCGCTGACCGCGTAGCCGGGTCAGCCGTCGCGATCTCCGCCATTCCGGCCTTCCCCCAGGCTCCCCGCGATCAGCACGGAGAGATAGGACTCCTCCTGGATCGACACCCCGAGCCGGTTGCTCATCATGTGGACATAGCTGGGTACGATCCAGCTCACGCACTCGTCCCAATCGACCGCTGGCTGCTCCTGGAGGCGCAGGCGTCCCTGGTCGAAGAGCTCCCGGAGCCGGCGGGCCACGTCTTCCATGTCCCGGCGATAGACGTCGAGCTCGGGCGTCAGCTCGCCGCCGGACTCGAGAGCCTCCCAGGCTGACTCCACGTAGCCGGCGAGGCGGTCGGCCTGGCCTTCGAAGGCCTCTTGGAAGGTCCGGAGCCACTGCTCCTGCTTTTCGACGTTCCCCGCCCAGATCTTGAGGTAGTCCGTGCCGTAGCTCCGGGCGAGATCGGCCGCCGCCCGGCGATCTTCCCGGTAGAGGAAGAGGAGGACCAGCATGGCCAGCAGGCCTTTGCCCAGGCGCTGCGGGCGCGTTCCGGGTGGGATCTTTGCGAGGAGGGCGAGAGCCGTCTCGCTCTGGCGATGGAACAGCTCCTCGGCCAGGGAAAGGCCGCAGGGACCGCCGTAGCGCTCCACCTCGGGCTCGTAGCGTTCCCGGGTCGAGCGCACCACCAGCTCCGAGGAAGCGGCAGCCGCGGCGACGCGGGGCCAGATCGTCTCTTCCAGGACCGGGCCCGGCGCGAGGAAGCGCAGACGCACGTGGCTCGCCTCCTCGTCATAGCGCAGGAAGAACCAGCGGACCGCGTCGGGACGGCACGCCCGGGCGAGCGGCGCCACGACCTCGCGGATCACGCGGTCGGCCGTTTCGCCGTGGACGTCGCCTTCGAAGAAGAGGTAGGCGGTGAGCCAGAGGGGTTCGCCCTGGCTGTGGGGCGGTTCCATCATGCCTCCTCCGGGTGTGTCTCAAAAGGAGCGACAGCGACGCCTACGTCGCCAGGGATTGAAATCGCCTGGCTACCGACGCTTGTCCCCTCCGGGACTGCAATTCGTTCTTCCCATGTCCCGTAGGGACTACAGAGGGTAGCCAGGTGATTTCAATCCCTGGCGACATAGGCGTCGTCGTCAACCATTTTTGAGACACCCTCCCAAGGAAGTCCACCTGCAGGGCTGTCCCTTCAGGGGGCGATTCAGTAGGTCCGCACCTCAAGACCGTAGCCTGCACTGACCGGATTGGAGGCGTCAAGCCCTTCACCGTCGTCGCCAGGTCAGCTCCCCTTTTGACGACGTCCTCCGGGCATGACACGATGCCCGGGGCATCCATGGAGGATCGACCCTTGGCAGCTCGCCGCAAAGCAAAACCCCGTTCGCTTCCGACCTTCGACCCCGTGCCCTCGGCCCAGTTTGGCCTGGAGATTCTCGACCGATCCAAGTCCCGCCGCGCGCTGATTGGACGAGTGGCGATGTGGTACTGGCTCGACGACGAGGCGGATCACGAGTACACCAAGGACGTTGACTTTGCCGTTCCCCAGATCAGCATCCCCTCGATTCTCGAAGTCCTTCACCAAACCGACGCCGAGGTGTCCCAGCTCACGATCGGCGGCGTCAATGCACGAATCTCGAAACAGGGAGTTCGGACTGATTTCATCGATCGATCGAGTGAGGAATGGGGCAACCTGCAGCCCCTCTACCTCGACGCCATTCGCGCCGCCGAAGCGCAGGACGATCAGTTCGAAGGGATTCCTGTGTCCCCGCCCGAGCACCTCGTCGCGATGAAACTGGCGGCCGGCACCGATAAAGACGAGCGGGATGCCATCCGCCTCATCGCGAAGGTCAAGGACCTGGACGTCGAAGCGACACGCGACCTCGTGCGAAAATTTCTCGGGCCCGGACTGCTCGGCAGACTCGAGGAGTGCCTCCGCCGCGCCGGACACCCACAGGCCCGGCGGGCGTACAGTCTGGGTTCCTGAATCCACCTTGCAGGGCGTCCCCGGACCGCCCTATTCTTTCGAACGTTCCGCAACTTCCAGTGGTTGCTTTGGCGGGAGAGAGACCACCTTGCGGCCGCTCTGCCGTTCTTGCTCCTTGAGGTCTTGGAAGATCCTTACCAAGTCATAGTCGAAACGAGCAGCATGCTCTTCGCGAACCTTTCGGACTTCTTCGACGATTGGGTCCTTCCACATGAGATCAGTCTCCCATCAACTCTTCAGGCGTGACTTTGATCGGAGGCTGAGTCTGGTCGCATCTGAGGGATTATATCGCGTGAACACTACACATAGAAGAACGAATGAACCCGCCGCTCTGCACCCGTTCCCCGGAGCGCAGCAGCCCTAGGACGCCTGGTCCCGTCCGGCCCAACGGGCCGGGAGAACGGAGCCCGGGGCTGAGGCCGAAGGCCGATGCCCCGGGTGGGAGGGAGGACAATGTGGTGCGGCCTGAAGGGCCGCGGGAGCCTTCTTGCCGAGTCGGGTTCTCGCGACCCTTCAGGCCGCAACGATGGGGGCGCCTTGTCTTCCCAGGGCATCGGCCTTCGACCTCAGCCCTGGACTGGGCCGGACTGAAGTTGACTCGATCAAAACTGGCACATTTATTCTGTGGCGAGCCCTAAGGCCACCTTCCACGTCTGTCTCCCTCCGGCCGCCGCGGCACCTGTTACTCGTGCGTCTCTGCTATAGTTGCCGATGGAGAGAACGTAGACATGCAGATCGCCCTGGAGCTACCGGAGGACATCGCGAAGCGCTTGGAGCTCGCATGGCGTGATGTGTCACGAGGCACCCTCGAGGCCATTGCCGTAGAGGGGTACCGTGAAGGGGCGCTGACACGCGGTCAGGTGGAACGGCTCCTCGGGTTCTCCTTCTGGGAGACGGAAGCGTTCCTCAAGGAGCGTCAGGCCTATCTTGCCTACACGGAG
>Ga0134121_10005775_pt1 | contig 10042 bp, 7 predicted proteins | sample KB301_FD_96463 | JGI IMG/M metagenome (GOLD analysis project Ga0134121, IMG submission 96463) | Terrestrial soil microbial communities without Nitrogen fertilizer from Kellogg Biological Station, Michigan, USA - KB3-0-1 | ecosystem: Environmental > Terrestrial > Soil > Unclassified ... | reverse complement strand
GCTTCGAACTTGCCCTTGCAGTCGTCGCAGCAGAAGCCGATCAGCTGCTTCTCATACTCGACGGTCTTCGTCGGATTGATGTCCTTCCCCGTCAGCGGGCAGGTCTTGTTGATGGGGTCGTCGGCCGCGGCGAACGCCGCGCCGGAACACAACGCGATCAGAGACAGGCTCAACAGGTACGTCTTCATCCGCGCTCCTCCTTTATTATTTCTTTCCAACACAGTTCATTTCCCCTTGTGGACGTCGTGACACGCCTTGCAGTTCGAGGCCGCCTTGAGCTTGTCCAGCGCGCCTTCCTTCTTGGCGGCGGCATCCTTCGCGGCCGTCAACAGCGCGGTGGTCAGGGTCTTCCAGCTCGCCTCGTCGCCCTTGGAGGGCTTCTGGGCCGCCAACACCTCGTACGCCGACACCAGCTTCTTGAGGTCGTCGTCCGAGCCCTTGCCCGCGAGGATATTGGCGAGGAACGAGTCCTTGCCCTTGTGCAGCGCCATGACTTCTTTGATGTCCTTGAAGGCGCCGGCCGCCGCGGGCGCGGGAGCCGGAGCGGGCGGGGGAGCCGGGGCCGCGATTTCGACCACCTTGGCGGGCGGATCGATGCCGCGGTTGATGTACACGCCGGGCAGCGCCTTGGCCAGATCGGCCGCGCCGGCGTCGGTCACCGCCGTCTGCCACAGGTAGACGTTCTTCAGTTTCTTGAGCCCGGACAGGTTGGCCAGGCCCTTGTCGGTGACCTTCGTTCCGTACAGGTTGAGGTACTGGATCTCGCCCAGCCCCTTGATCGTGGCCAGGCCCTCGTCGCCGATGCCCGTCTTCTCGAGATGGAGGCGGCGGAGTTGCTTCAGGCCGGCCAGGGCTTTCAGGCCGCCGTCGGTCACGCTGGTCCCGGCCAGGTTGAGCCAGACGAGCTGCTCGCTGACCCCCTTCAGGGAGTCCAGCGCCGCGTCATCGATCTTGGCGCCCGCCAGGCTGAAGTTGACGCTCAGCAGATTGGTGTTCGCCGCGAGGGGCATCGCCCCGCCGCCGAGACCGTTGATCTTCTGGACCGCCGCCGCGTCGGCCGCGGCCACGGTCGGAAGTTGCTCCTCCTGGGCGCGCGTGACGGCGGCGCAGGCCAGGAAGGCCAGGGACAACGAGAGCCTTTTCATGCCGGAACCTCTTATTAGAGCCACTTCTCAATTACGCTCGAACACCGCAGTTCAGGGTCGGGAGTAAGAATTTAGTCTGCCCGCACTCCCAGATCAAGGATTTGGATACCTCCCCATATATGGGTAAGCTCCCCCTAGAGTGCAACGACATTCGGACCAAAAAGGATTCGAAAAAACGATGATTATCCGGCCCCGACCATCCGCGCGGCGCCGTCCGCCCGAGGGTCGCTCCCGGCCGTCAGGGTGCCGTCCGGGTCCCGGCGGATGACCTGACCCCGTCCGAACAGCCCGCGGGCGAAGCCGGAAACCCCCGGAACCAGCAGATGGCCCCGGTCCCGGAGCGCCGTGATGGTTGCCGCCGGAAGTCCCGCCTCCAGATGGACCCGGGACTCGTCGCCGTCCACGGGCTGGATGCAGAATCGGGGCCGATCGAGGACCGGCTGGGGATCCAGGCCGTCATCCACGATTCCGACGACCACCTGGACGTGGCCCTGGGGTTGCATGAATCCCCCCATGACCCCGAAGGGGGCGTAGAGGGAACCGTCGGCCCGGGTCATCATCCCCGGAATAATCGTGTGGTAGGGTCGCTTGCGGGGGGCGAGGGCGTTGGGGTGGCCGGGGTCGGTGACGAAGCAGGCCCCCCGGTTCTGGAGGGTGAAGCCGCACCCCTCGGGCACGATCCCGGTCCCGAATCCCATGTAGTTGGAATTGATGAAGGAACAGGCGTTCCCCTTCCCGTCGACCACGCAGAAGTACACGGTATCCGACCCCGCGACGGGAGAGCCATGGCGGATGTTGACCGTCGCCCGCTTCGGGTTGAACAGGCTCCGCCGGCGGGCCGCGTAGTCCTTGGACAGGAGCTCGGCGATCGGCACCTTCGAGACCTGAGGGTCGGCGACGTACCACCGGGTGTCGGCGAAGGCGATCCTCATGGCCTCGATGAGGAGATGCCACCGGTCGGGTCCCATCGGGTCCTGGCCCTTGAGCTCGAAGCCTTCCAGGATGTTGAGGGCGATGAGGGCGGTAATGCCCTGGCCGTTGGGCGGGCACTCCCAGACGTTCATCCCCCGGTAGGTGGTCTGGAGGGGATCGACCCAGGTGGACTCGTGCGACGCGAGGTCGTCCGCGCTGAGGACGCCGCCCGCCGCGCCGAGGGCGGCGACGATCGCCCGCGCGGGCTCTCCTCTATAGTAAGCATCCTTTCCTCCCGAAGCGATGGCCCGGAGCGTCCGGGCCAGGGCGGGATTCCGGAACGTCTCCCCCTCCTTGGGGGGCCGGCCGTCGAGGAGCAGATCGCGGACGCCCGGCCCCTTGAGCTGCGAACGCCCCCCGGACCAGCCGTTGGCCGTCCACTTCGCCACCGGGTAGCCCTCCTCCGCCAGGCGGATTGCGGGGGCGAGGATCCGCGAGAGCGGGAGGGTCCCGTGCTTCGCGATCAGGTCGCACCACCCCGCGCAGGCGCCGGGGACCGTGACCGTGTGGGCATGATGGGCCGGAAGCGGGTCGAGGCCCTGCTTGCGGAGCAGGTCGATCGAGAGCGCCGCGGGAGCGCGGCCCGAGCCGTTGAGCGCCGTGACCTTCCGGGTCGAGGCGTCATAGAAGAGCGCGAACATGTCGCCGCCAAGACCGGTCGACATGGGCTCGGTCAGGTTGAGCGTCGCGGCAGCCGCGACGGCTCCGTCGGCGGCGTTGCCTCCTTCGCGGAGGACGGCGACGGCCGCCTCGCTGGCGAACTTCTGGCTGGTGGCCGCCGCGCCGCTGGTCACGACGCCTCCTGGAGGGGCGCCCCCGCAGCCTGTGGTGAGCAACGTCGAACCACCCAGGGCCAGGGGAACGGCCGCCGCACCCGCGAGAAACTCGCGACGAGAGGGTTGCATCTCCCTACTGTACGCCGTTCGCGGGGCAGACGGGGAGATCGGACGGGACGAGGAGCCCCCTCTCGCCTAGTGCTTGCCGTTCTTGGCCTTCGGGAACACCCGGTCGAGCGCGGCGCGCTCGGCGACCGTGAGTTCCTTGAAGAGCCGGTCGTCCGGAGTCACGTGCTCGCGGCGGGCGATCTCGCGGATCGCCTCCTTGATGAACTGCGCGCCCGAGAACGTCACGTGCTCGTCGATGTCGTACAGCCGCACGAGCGGCACCAGCGCCCGCCGGTCGCCGATCCGGGTGACGGTTTCCACGACGCCGTCGCGGACGCGCTTGCGCCCGTCGCCCAGCATCTCGAGGAGGTCCGCCAGTCCGCCCTTCTCGCCGAACTCGACGAGGGCGCGGTGGATCTTGACCTTGGCGAGCTCGCAGCAATGGACCAGCTGCGCGTTGTGGTTCTTCTTGATCGCCCGGTTCAGCTTCGACAGCTGCTCGAGCAGCGGCGCCGCGGCGCGGCGGTCGTGCAGGAGCGAGAGGATGTCGACGAAGTTCTCGATCAGGTAGACGTCCTCGCACCGCTTGACCTCCACGATGTGGTTGAGCGCGTGGAGGATCACGTGGAGCGACGGCTTCCCGATCTCGGCGAGCGCGTCCGAGAAGCTCGTGAGCGCATGCGGCTCGGCAGGCTTCTTCACGAGCGCGTCGACGATCGCCTCGGCGGCGACGGCGCCGTACTTCTCGAGGGACGTCATCGACGCGGCGCGGACGGTGAAGTCATCCGAGAGAAGATCTTTGACGTGCTTCCTGATTTCTTCCTTCGCGGCGGGCGCCAGTACTGCGGATCCGTGTCTCTCCCTACTCGATCCAGGTTCTGGTTCGGCCATTGAGTACCCTCCTCTCACCTGTCCCCATCAACCCCACACGCACTACTCTACTGATCGATCAGCTTGGTGAAATTATACACTCCTCGAATTGCGACTCAAGAGTCGCGCGCGCATTTTCGGAAAAACTTCGCGCGAGCCCGCCGTACTTTGTGAAGACTCCGCGGCCACGAATCCGGAGTGTGGAGGACCGCTCATGCTGCTGACTCTCGTCACGCTTCTCTCCTTACAAGATGCCGTTCCCGTCGATCTGTCACGATATGACGCCGCGTGCGGCGTGAAGATCGAGCGGAAGGAGAAGACGCTCCGCGTCGAGTGGCCCGCGGACGGCGGGACGACGCGCGCGGCGACGCTCGCGCTCGTCCCCGGGCGGCCGCTCTTCGCGTCGCTCGAGGCCGACGGCCGCGTGCTCGCGCGCGACGTTCGGCCCGACTACCGCGTGACGACCGGCGCGCGCGCCAGCCGCCCGGGCGAGCGCTACATCTTCTTCGACAAGCCGGCCGCCGAGAAGAACGGCCCCGTCCGGCTCAACGAGACCGCGTTCGACCTGAAGTCGGTCCGCGTCGAGAGCGCCGGAGCCCGCGCGTCGGTCGCGCTCTCGAAGATCTCGGCCGGCCCGTTCTCGGGCGAGCTCGTCCTCCGCTTCTACGCCGGCAGCCCGTTCTTCCACGTCGAGGCCGCGATGTCGCTCGAGGAGAAGCTCGTGGCCTACATCTACGACGTCACGCTCGAGGGCGCATGGAAGAACGTGTCCTGGAAGGACAACGTCACCGAGCAGTGGGTGCGCGTCGTCCCCGAGGGCGCGCCGAAGCCCGTCGGCGTCCGGAACCGCGCGATCTTCGGCGAGGCCGACGCCGGCTGCGTCGGCGTCTTCCCGACGCCCCACGCGTTCTTCTTCCCGCGCGACCACACCGTGAACTTCAAGTTCGCCCAGGCGGGCAAAGACCGCTTCGGCCTTCGCCAGGATCCCGCGGGCGGACCGGGCCACCAGGGGGCGTACATCCCGTGGATCGACGCGCCGCCCGGGAAGACTCAGCGGATGGCGACGTTCGTCTGGCTCGGCGCCGAAGCGCCGGAGGCGGCGCTCGAGCGCGTGAAGAAGTACACGCACGACGATGCGTTCAAGCCGATGGACGGACGCCTCACGTTCACGAGCCACTGGCACGTCCGCCTGGCGATGAACGAGCTCGCCGGCAAGCACGCCGCGGCCGAGGCGTCGACGATCTTCAAGTCGATGAACGTCAACATCGTCCACCTCGCCGAGTTCCACGGCGACGGCAATCCGAACGATCCGGGTCCGAAGCGGCTGCCGCAGATGCAGAAGATGTTCGAAGTCTGCCGCGAGCACTCCGACGACCGGCTGCTCTTCATCCCGGGCGAAGAAGCCAACGCCCATCTCAACATGCCGGCGCCGAAGGGAACGCACGCGGGCCACTGGCTCTACCTCTTCCCGAAGCCGGTGTATCTCACGCTCGTGCGGCCCGAGGGCGCGCCGCTCGCGGAGGAGATCGCGCCGTACGGCACGGTCTACCACGCCGGCAGCGAGGCGGACATGGTCGAGATCCTGCGCCGCGAGAAGGCGCTCGCGTGGACGGCCCACCCGCGCATCAAGGCGTCGTTCGCCTGCCCCGACTCCTACCGGGACAAGGAATGGTTCAAGGATGACCTCTGGCTCGGCGGGGCGTGGAAGGCGATGCCCTCCGATCTCTCCGAGAACCGGCTCGGCGTCCGGGTCCTCGATCTTCTCGACGACATGAACACCTGGGGCCGGCCCAAGCAGATCCTGGGCGAGGTCGACACGTTCGAGCTCGACCGGACCCACGAGCTCTACGGCCACATGAACGTCAACTACCTCAAACTCGAGAAGCGGCCGACGTCGGACGACTGGTCTCCGGTGCTGCGGGCCCTGCGGTCGGGAGATTATTTCACGACGACCGGCGAAGTGCTGATTCATTCGTTTGAAGTGAAGGACGGAAAGGCCCTCGCCGATCTGGAGTGGACGTTCCCGCTGTCGCAGGTCGAGCTGGTCACCAGCGACGGGAAGGAGGCCTCCCGGCGAACGGTGCCGCTGGCGTCGACGGGGGAGTTCGGCCGGGCGAAGTTCGAGTGGCCCCTGGACCGGCCCGGCGCGGCGACCGTGAGGCTCGAAGTCTGGGACGTGGCGTCCAACGGCGCGTTCACCCAGCCGGTGAAGGCGCGCTGACCCCCGGAATAAACTTGCCCTCCGGGGGTCGAAAGAAGATAAAGGGCAGACCCTGACGGAGGATGGGATGGCGATCTGGATGGCGGTGATGCTGGCGGCGGCCGGTCTCCCGCCGGACGACGAACGGCTTCCTCGCACGCTTCAGGCCGACGAGACGTTCAAACCGGTCGAGGCGATCTTTGGCGTTCGCGCCGGACTCTGGACCGGACGCGGATTCGACTTCCAGGCCATCCGCACCGACAGCACGCAGGCGACCAACGACCAGCAGGCGTTCTTCTCCGCGCAGGCCGTCGTCGGCGCACAGTTCTACGAGCACGTCGCGGTGCTGGTCTCCATCGAGGCCGACGTCGCGTCGAGGGTGTCGGCCCAGGTGGGCGGCGCCTATCTCGGCTGGCGCGAGCACCCGAAGGAGCGCTACGGCAAGGGCGTCCCCGACGAGGTGCTGGTCTACGCGGGCGTGGTGACGGGCCGCATCACCGTCGACACCGCCGACTTCGGATCGTTCAAGCGCGGCTGGGGCTACAACGTCGGCGCCTGCTTCGGCTGGACGCTCTCCCCCCGGCTCACCCTGGAGCTCTCCGGCGAATACCGCTATCTGAAGTTCGATTACCGGCGGGACGTCCTGTCGGGCGACACGTCGATCGGCGGGAACACCGCGTGGTTCGGGCTGGGGCTCGACTTTCGCTTCTAGGCGTCTAGCCCGGGAAGCCGCCCTCCAGATCGGTCTCTTCGGGCGACGTGGGCTGCTCGATCGTTCCCATCGTCGGCGGCGGCTCGGGCGGCGCCGCGGCGACGTCCGGCTGGCCGAGGCGGAGCTGCCGCTCGGCGTCGACGACGTCGCGGTTGATCCGGTGGGCCGCGCCGCGGAGCTTGTCCCGCAGCGGATCGTCCTTGGGAAGCGCGTACATCGTGTTCTTGAGGAGCTGCAGCGCCAGCCGGAAGAACCGGACCATGTCGCCGTCGGACGCCCCCGTGTGGGCCTCCAGCTCGCCCCACGTGCAGCCCTTCGCCCACGCGTTCACCGCGCCGGCCAGCTTGAACTCGAGCGCCTTCGTCCGGTCCTCCAGCTGCGCGCGCTCCTCGGCGCGGTCGATGTCGTCGACGATCGCGGAGGCCGACTTCTTCAGCCACTTGAAGCGACCGTGGTCCACCTTGCGGGCCCAGTCGGCCTTCTTCGCCTCGTAGACGATCAAGTGAAAGAGCACGACCAGCTCCTCCTCGGACAGCTGCTTCAGGAAGCCGCGGAAGCACAACTCCGAGACCTGGAGCTCGTAGCCCTGGATCTGCCGCGCGAACTGCCCCTTGGGCGTCAGCTTGCCGTCGCGGATGTAGTTCATCGACTTGAGCAGCGACAGCCGCTTGCGGATCTGGGTCACCTTGCTCTGGAAGAGCTTCTCGACGCGGCGGCGCGGATCGAAGTTCGCGAACGACTTCTCCGCCGCCGTGTAGATCTTGCTGCCCAGGTGCTCCCAGAGCGTCAGCAGCGTGGCGTACGACAGGTTGAACTGCGATCGGATCGGCTCGATCTCGCCGTGGATCACCCGCTCGACGTCCGACGCGCGCAGGTGGGGCCACTCGACCACGCTGTAGACGTAGCCGACCTCGTCGATGCCGCGCCGGCCGGCGCGCCCCGACATCTGGTGGTGCTCCCGCGCCTTGATCGGTCCCAGGCGTTTGCCGTCGAACTTGAAGATCGAGTTGAAGACCACGGTCCGCGCCGGCATGTTCACGCCGACGGCGAACGTCTCCGTCGCGAACAGCAGCTTGATCAGCCCCGTGGTGAAGATGCGCTCGATCAACTCCTTGAGCGTCGGCAGCAGCCCCGCGTGGTGGTACGAGACGCCCTTCTCGAGCAGGCGGCGGAGGTGGTCGGTCGTCTGGTCGGGCTTGAGGTCGAACCGCTCGAGCAGCTCGTCGAAGATGCCGAGGATCTGCGCCCGCTCGTCGGCGGCCAGGAGCGGGCGGTTCACCATCGACGCGAACTGCTCGCACTCGCGGCGGTTGAACGCGAACCAGAGCACGGGGAGCCGCTTCGATTCGGCCAGGTGGTCGATCAGCCAGCTCCGCCAGCGGTTGGGGTTCGCGTTCGGGTCGATCCGCTGGTAGTACTGGCGGATGTCGCCCTGCTCGTACTTTTTCAGGTCGCTCAGGTGCTTGAGCCCGAGGCCGGGCACGAAGAGCTGGTGCTTGAGCGGGACGGGCCGCTTCTCTTCGACGATGACATGGAGCGGCGGGTTGGGCCGGATGGAGCGGATCCAGTGGGCGAGCGGCTCGAGGTTGGGCACGGTCGCGGAGAGGCAAAGGATCCGGATGTGCTCCGGCGCAAAGATGATCGACTCCTCCCACACCGTGCCGCGCTCGATGTCGTCGAGGTAGTGGATCTCGTCGAAGATCACGTACCGCACGTCGTGGAACGCCTCGGGCGACTCGAAGATCGTGTTGCGGAAGATCTCGGTGGTCATCAGGATGACCTGCGCGTCGGGATTGAGCGTGACGTCGCCGGTCTTGATGCCGACGCGGTCGCCGTAGATCTGGCTGAAGTCGCGGAATTTCTGGTTCGACAGCGCCTTGATGGGCGCGGTGTAGAGGACGCGCGCGCCTTCGCCCATGCACTTCTCGATCGCGTACTCGGCGACGAGGGTCTTCCCGGCGCCGGTGGGCGCGGCGACGATGAGGGATTCCTGGTCGTTGATGACGCGGACGGCCTGTTCCTGGAACGGATCCAGAGTGATGCCGCGGTAGTCCATGGACGGTCGGGCGGGGAGCGTGCAATGGCGGCGGGGACTGACGGCGGGGTACGGGAGAAAGATCCGCGCGGGATCGCTGTCCTTTAGCCCGCCGCCGGGCGCCGGCTACTGCTTCTTCTCTTCGACCTTCTCCTTTTCCTTCTTCTTCTCTTCCTGCAGCCGAGCATTGTTGGCGAGCGTCCAGAGGCGCTGCACCTCGGGATCCGCGAACTCGCGCCAGTCGAGCGGGATCGGCTGCTTGCGGACAGCCATGTCGGCCATGTCCTTCAGGGTCTGGGGACCGTACTTGTCGGGCGGGAACCGCTGGAGCAGCTCCCTGCCCTTCTGGAGCTCCTGGAAGTCCTTCAGGAGCGAGGCGCCCTTGTCCTTGTCGCCGGCGGCATCCTTCTCGGCTTTCTCGGCGGCTTCGCGCGCGGCCTTGCCGGCCTTGTCGCGGTCGCCTTCGGCGGCCTTCCGGGCCTGCTCGTCGGAGGCGGCCTGTTTCTGGATCCGCTGCATCTCTTCCTGGATCTTCTTCATCGTCGCGGCATCCAGGCTCCCGAGCTTGCGGATCTCCTTGATCTCCTTCTTGGGGATCGTCATCGTCCCGTTCAGCCCGGGGTACTCGAGGCTGACGTCGATGGTGATCTCGCTCACGGCCGAGAAATCGACCGGACCCGGCGGGGTCCGGGGATCGGCGGGCTTGGTGGTCAGGCTGCCGAGGATGGTGTTGCCGCTCCGGAACATCACCTGGACGCGGTCGCCCTTGGCAAGCGACTTCCAGGGATCATCCTGCGCGACGGCCAGGGACGCGAGGAACGGAAGCACCAGCAGTGAGTATTTCATGGAATCACTTTATCACTCCGGTGGAGCAGGGTCAAAATCTTTTCTTGGAAACACCTGGGTTATACGGACGGGAGGCGTCCCTGCTGGCGGAAGCTGCGGAGATTCCGGGCAGACCATGACCCCGGATGGGGTCATGGTCGCCGGAAAGATTTACTTGAGGTGCTTGGAAACGAGCGCCGTCATCTCGAACATGCTGACCTGCTTCTTGCCGTTGAACACGGCCTTCAGCACGTCGTCCGCGTTGATCATGCGCTTGTTGGCCTTGTCCTGGAGGCCGTGCTTCTTGATGTACACCCAGAGCTTCTTCGCCACCTCGCTGCGGGGGAGGGGCTTCGCGCCGGTCACCTTCGCCAGCTCGTCGCTGGGCTGAAGGGGCTT
>Ga0134121_10005774_pt1 | contig 10043 bp, 5 predicted proteins | sample KB301_FD_96463 | JGI IMG/M metagenome (GOLD analysis project Ga0134121, IMG submission 96463) | Terrestrial soil microbial communities without Nitrogen fertilizer from Kellogg Biological Station, Michigan, USA - KB3-0-1 | ecosystem: Environmental > Terrestrial > Soil > Unclassified ... | reverse complement strand
GATCGGATCGCCGAGCTCGAAGCCAAGCTGCGCGAGTTCGAGACCCCCGAAGATCGCTAGCCCGTATGGCTCGGGCCCAGCGGCAGGGCGCCATCTCCGTATAGCCGAGCGTTTCGCGAGGCGATCTAGCCGCCGAGCTCTTTGTGCAGCGTGGCGGTCTCGCCGGCCTTGACCGTGACGGAGAACGTGAACCGGTCAGCACCGATCACGAACGTGACCTTGTGCTTGCCAGGCGCCAGCGGCAGTGCATGGCCGATGATCGGGGTCGATAACCCCGTGTCCTTGCCGTCGATCCAGATCCGGGCGGACGGAATGCTCGAGATCGCGGCGAAGCCCTTCGCGTCGGCCGGCACCTTGGGGGGCTGCTTGGCCGCTGGGTCCGCGGGCTTGGTCCCCTGAAGATTACCCAATGGATCGTCTTCGACGACCGGAGTCTTCACGGGCTTTTTGTCGGCGGGCTTGTCGGGCGCCTTGACCGCGACCTTGTCGGCGGGCTTGTCGGGCGCCTTGACCGCGACCTTGTCGGCCGGCTTGTCGGACGCCTTGACCGCGGCCTTGTCGGCCGGTGTCTCGGTGATCTTGTCGGCTGGCTTGTCTGCCTTGGCAGTCGGCTTCTTGTCTTCGACCGGCATCTTGTCGGTCTTGTCGGGAACCGGGTGGTCGCTCGGCGTCGAGACGGTGGGCTTGGGTTCGTCCGAACCCGCCATGCCGGCTGCGGCCGAGCCGCTGCCCATGGCCGAGCCGCTGCCCGCGGCCGAGCCGCTGCCCATGGCCGAGCCGCTGCCCGCGGCCGGGCCGCCGCCCGCGACACTCGGCTTGGCGCTGCCATCGCCGCTCCTGGCACCGGGTGCTGCCTCGATCGCACACGTGAACGTGGCGGTCTTGCCTCCTTCGAGCTTCATCTCTTGCTCGCAGGGCGTGCCGGTTCTTCCGACGAGCTTGACCTTGTGCGTGCCGGCGCTGATCCCGGGGATCTCTTGCGTGTCGCTGACGGTTGCCTTCTTCTTGTCGTCGACGAACAGCTCGGCGGACACCCCAGCAGCCAACGAGATCCGGATCGTCGCGAGAGATGACGTCGGTGGGCTCGGCTCGGCCGTGCCGCTATCGCTATCCAGGACGAAGAACTTCACCGCGAGAAAGCCGCAGAGCACGAGCGCGGCGATCGCCACGCCGATCGCCACATCGCGAGCGACCGACGACTTCTTCTTGCCCCCGGACGGTGCAACTTGCTCGATCGGCGGGACCGCGGCAGCGTACTGGGTGGAGGGTGCGTATGGGTTGTTTTGCACCTGAGGATACGGCGAGCCCGAATAACCCGGCATCTGCCCCGGGTGCATTCCCTGCAGATGTGGCGGCTGCAGGTGCGGCGGCTGCATCGCCGGCTGGTTGTACTGCGGCGGCTGCATCGCCGGCGGCTGCATCGCCGGCTGGCTGTACTGCGGCGGATAGCCTTGCGAGTAGTTTGGCAGCCCAGGCGGTGGGGTCGCCCCGAGTAATGTCCGCCCTTGCCCCGGGTTAGGTGGAACGAGACCGTTCACGGGTGGTTGCGACGACAACGCGATCGGCATGGCACCCGGTGTACCTACCGCGATCGGCGGCGCGTTCATCCCTGGTTGCCCCATCTGCGGCGGTGGTGTGTAGGCACCTGCTGCCGGCTGAGCATATGGCTGGTACGGCCCACCCGCGTTCGCCGGACTTCCATAGTTCGGCGCCCCAAGACCCGGAGGGGCCATCTGCGGGGCCGGTGCGAAGCCGTTCTCATGCAGTGCTGGCGCAGGGGTGCGATGCTGCGGTTGGTTCGGCGGACCCGAGGGGCTGGGCGGGAGCCCTGGCAAACCGGGCTGCGCTGCCATCGGCACGCCCTCGCCTCGCGCGGTCTGCGCACGATTGCTGGGCGGCGGCTTCGGCGGCCGTGTGAGTGGTGGCTGCGATGACGGACGCGACCCGGCAGCCGGCGGTGGGGCTGCGGGATTGGCACCGTGGTCGATCTCGCCGAAGATCTCGGTCGGCGCTTCTTCGCCGAAGTCGCCGTTGCCCGGGTCGTCATCGTCGAGTGGCCCACCGCGCGCGGCCGGCGAACCGGGAGCAGGGCCGACCTCGGGCGCGGCACCCGCGGCTTGTTCGACGTCGTCGAAGGTCGGATCGCCGAGCGTGGTCGGATCGCCTTCGACCGGACCGGCCTCGCCGAGCGTCGCGACGACGTCCATCTTGGCTTCCGCGGCAGGCACGCCGGCGATCAGCCCATCGCGCCCGACCCGCTTGTACTGTTCGAGCTGCTGGCGTTCGCGATCGATCTCGGGCGAGAACACTTCCTTGAGCCAGCTCGACAGCGACTTCGCCGTGAACACGACGTCCTGGCTCATCAGGAACGCCTGCAGATCGGCGAGCATCTCGCTGCACCACTGGTAGCGCTCCTCGACGTCCTTCGCGAGCGCCTTCAGGATCACCGCCTCGACGGCCTGCGGGATGTTCGGGTTGATCTCGCGCGGCGGACGGATGTCGACGTTGCGCACCTTCTCGAGGGTCGAGAAGTCGGTCTCGCCCTGGAACAACCGATCGCCGGTCAAGCACTCGTACAACATCGTACCGAGCGCGAAGATGTCGCTGCGGCGATCGAGCGGCAGGCCGCGTACCTGCTCCGGAGACATGTAGCCAAACTTGCCCTTGAGCACCCCGGCCATCGTTCGCGAGTTGCGCGACGTCGCCTTCGCGATGCCGAAGTCGATGACCTTGACCTCGCCCTCGTAAGATACGAGCACGTTCTGTGGGGAACAGTCGCGGTGGACGATCTCGAGCGGCCGGCCCAGCGGGTCTCGTTTGCGGTGTGCGTAGTCGAGGCCTTCGAGGACTTTCGCGATGCTGAAGCACGCCATCGCGATCGGCATCGGCTGCTTGAGCTTGCGCAGCCGATTCTGGATCTGAAGCAGATCTTTGCCCCAGATGTATTCCATGGCGATGAAGTGGGAGCCATCGATCCGGCCGAGCTCGAAGATCTGGCAGATGTTCGCGTGCGCCAGCTGACCGGCGATCTTCGCTTCATCGATGAACATCTTGATGAAGTCGCGATCCTCCCCCATCGTCGGCAAGATGCGCTTGATCGCGATGATCTTCTCGAAGCCTTCAACGCCATACGACTTGGCTTTGAAGACCTCTGCCATGCCGCCCACGCTGATGCGATCAAGCAGCAAGTATTTCCCGAACGGTACGGGCTGCCTCACTCGATCCAATGGTAGCGGAGGGTCAATGGAGATCACAATGAAGAAGGGGGGTATATGCCCAAGGTTCAGCGGCGACAGTGATCGAACTTTGCCAGGCTCTCCGCCGAGTCGCAGGGTCGCAAGCCCATGGGCTAGCGGCGACAGCTACGATGTAGGCGCGATGAGAATGTAGGCGATATAGGTACGACGCCCACGTTCAGAAGCTACCTGCGATACCCAGAACAGTGTTTTGGTCCGAGACCGCGGCAAATGGTTGGACCACCCGCTCACGCGAATGTTGCCGATATCCTTGTATACCGTCGTACACACCGAACGCATACGTAGCGAGAAAGCCGATCCCGCTCGCGATGTTGTAGGGCCGAATCTTCTCGGCGGCGTGGCTGTGATCTCCGCCATCTGTGCACGTATAGCCACCCCCGCCGGGGCCATCCGTGTGGTCGCACCATGACCGTAAAAACCCGTAGGTCGTGAGGTTGACGACCAGGAGCGTGCCCAGCAGCCCTCCGAGCACGTAGGCCTTTGTGTGCTCGCCGTTCTGCCATTGACCGACGGGCGGGAGCAGGGTGAGGACCCATGACCGCTTCGGCCTGGCTCGCAGCGCGCGCAGCTCGGCGGCGTGGCGCGACGCGACGTCGCCAAAGAACGACACCACCTCGGGCGGATACAGCGCCGGATCGAGCCGGCCATCGAGATCGATCCGCAGGTACGCCAGGAAGTGTCGCTCCGCGTCGTCGTTGTGCTGCTGAAAGAACGCGGCGATCCCAGCCAGCCGGTGCGCTTCGCCGAGATCAGCGGGTGCAAGTCCCCGCTGGAACAGCGGTGCAACGACCTCGGCGACGTGTTGCCAGTCACCGGCCATCGCGGCGGTATTGCCGTCGCGAAGCATCTCGGACGTCGTCGGGCCGGGCTGCGCCTGCGCGATCGCGGACCACAGCGCGAGCACCGCAAGCGCACGAACTACTCCCACGACGGCACGTGGCGCCGCAGGTGCGGGCGCAGAATCGCGAGGACTTCGCGGGCGACCCGCGCAGCGAGCTCGGGCGGGGAAAACTCTCGCTCGCCGAGCACGGTATCGGTGACCACCACGCGATCGAACACGACGGCGCTGGCATCGGCGACACGGACCCGCACGCGGGCACGCGCCATCGGAAGCGCGCCGGCCTCGCGCTTGTAGTCGAGGACCCAGAACCCGATCGCCAGGTCGGCAGCGCCGGTCGTGACGGCCTTGGGGGGGGGGAGCCTGGAGTCGAGCTTGCTCGGGTCAAGCTTCTCGATCTGGCGATGGTGCGCGCGCAGCCATTCAGGGGCCGCCGCGTCGAGCGCGCCGAGCAGCGGAGCTCCGACCGATAGGCGCGTGACATCGACGGTCGCGACCAGCACGACCCGGTCGGTCTGGGGCGGCCTGGGCGTCTGGATGACCCGGCCGTGATCGTGATCATCGGGCGGTTGCGCCTGGCGCTGCAGCGCCGCGAGCTTGTCCTGGATGGTCGGCAAGACACGCGTCGCCAGCTCGGTCGCCGCGCTGTCGATCTGCGCGAGCCCGGGCGCGCTTGCCGACAACGTCTCGAGGATCTTGCCGTCGAGCGTGCTGCGGATCCGGATCGAGATCGTGATCGCGCTGGCCTTGCCGAGCCCGACCGTGCCGTCGATGATCAGCCGCACGTGCTCCGGCACGGCCATCTTCGAGCCGACGACGACGACGGGCAGCTTGGCGTTGCCCAGCGCGCGTGCGAGCGCGTTCGCGATCGGCTGCCCGTAGATCTCGAGGCTGCGATCGGTGTCGAGCGGCAGCAGCGCGACCGCGTCACCGTTCGCTGCGGGCTCGCCATGCGCACGTGACAGGAAGCCGACAACGCAACCGGCCGCGAGCACACAGACGAGCAAGCGCTGGATCATCGTTCTCCGCGCGAATTCTACCCGCCTGGGTGACCTCCTCCCAAGGTGTTTTCGACCCTTGTTCTGCGCTTCGCGCAGACTACGCGGATCGAAAATCGATCACTCGTCGTCGGTCATCGCGTTCCGGGATCCGGAACTGCGAGCCCGAACGCGCCGTTTTCATCGGATGCCACCTCCGCGATCGGCTTCTCGCGATCGATCCCGGTACACGCGTCACACAAGATCTGGACCGAGGCATTCGACAGCACCTGCGTGCCGCCGACCACCAACCTACCTTGGAGCCGGAGGGCGCTCGGCAAGCGATAGTTCGCCGCGATCGTTGCGGCCACACGGTTGGCAACGGTGAGCGGCGCCGCGCGACCCTCGGGATCGTGGAATCGCAGATCGTAGTGACCGCCGGCCGCCAGCACCGCGGTGAGCGCCCCCGATGTGCCCGCGGTCACGTGAAGGGTCGGTGCGGCGGCCATCGCGAGATCACCGGTCGGGACCAGATCGAGCACGCCGCCGCGCAGGCCGGCCGCGGTGGGGGAAAGCATCGCCGTGATAATAGCTTGCATCGCTGGCACGTCGAGGTTCGCCGGCAGCGCGGCCGTGGTGTCGAGCGCGACGACCGCGAGATCGCCGTCGGCGACCGTGACCACTGCCGACAGCGCCGCCGAAGGCACCAACGTGCTCGGCAGCGCGCCTGCCGGATCGGCGGTGGCGGAGATCCGGACATCGCCCTTGGCGTTCACCGACGTTCCCCCGATGGCGACCGTCCCTGCCACCGGCGCGAGCGCTCCAACGACCATCACGCGCGCGCCGGCGACCGGCGCGGTTTGCCGCCGCACGCGTATGCCGGCGAGATCTTTGAGTACAAAGCTCTTGTACTGGATCTGTATCGACGTCGGGACTCCGAGATTCCACGCCTTCGACGTCGCGGTCAGCCGCGGCAGCCCGCTCGCCTTGGGTGGGGTGGCCTCTACAATCACCGTAGCACCGGCGACGGGCACCGCGTGCACCGCGAAGCTGCCATCGCTGGCGGTCATCGCCAGGGTGGATGGAACGCCATCGATCGTCAGTTGCACCGCCACGCCGGACAGCGGTGCGCCCGCCGAATCGCTGACCGTGCCGGTGAGCAGCGAGCCCGCGTCGACACCGAGCAGCGAGTTCGATGGTGACCAGTTGGCGATCCGGCGCGGCGCGGCGCCGGCGACTGCCGGCACGATGACGACCGTGTGGGGCTGAGGCAGAAGGCGCGCCACGACATACCCGGAGGCATCCGCGAACCCTTCGACGACCGCGCCCGGCGCACCATTCGGGGCGAACTGCAGATACGCCGGCACGCCGCCGCCAGGCATGGTGACCAGGGGATTGACGACGATGCCTCGATCGATGCCCACGATCCCGAGATCCACGCTCGCGCCACCATCGATCACGATGCTCTTCTCGAACAGCGGGGCCGCGACGGTCTGGGGTGGCACGACGCGCAGCCGGAACAATTCGCTCTGCGCACCAGGCGCGCGGACGCTGATCGGGGAAACCACCGAGGAGCAAAACGCCGGCCCGCCGAGCACGTCGAGGCTGACGAAATAGATGCCGGGGGTCGGCGTGCGGAAGCTGATCTCGGAATTATCCATCTGCGCCGGCGTCACTGCGATCGTGGCGCCATTCAACAGAACGCTCCAGTTGTAGCCGAAGACGCCGGGGGTATGGCTCAGGGTCGAGCTGACACGGACCGTCGCCGTGGGCCCGGCGATCGGTGTCGGTGGATCGAAGATCAGGCTGAGCTGACAGGGAGCACCGCCGTTCCCGGCATCGCTGAGGCCGGAGCCGAAGTCCCCGACACTACCGGCGCAGCCGGCGAGTACCAACGCGACCAACGCGACCTTCCCCTGCCCCGCGATCGATCCATTGCCCTCGGTCATCCCGCGGGGATTCCCTCGGGCCAAAGTGTCGCGGGGCCCCTGCCCCGCGATCGATCCATTGCCCTCGGTCATCGGACCTCCACGCGCCAGGTCTGGCGCTGAATGCAACCTGGGTTCGAGCCCATCGAACAGACCGCATCGCCGTCCGGGCACTGCACCGTGGTGTAGGTGCGATCGAAGATCTCGACGCGAAGCTCCACGATGTCCCCCGGGGTGAATGCACTCGGATCGAAGTCGATGCTGTTGCCGGTCGCGCCGGTCAGCGGCTGGCGCGCTGGTGCACCGGGCGTCTTGATCGACCACGCGAAGGTCGTGGTGCCGAGCACCGGATCGCCGGGGACCGGCGGATACACATCGAAATCATCATTGACCAGCGGGACCTGGAAGACCGTCGGGTCCGACACAGGCAAGGTCGCGCCGTTCGGCGGCACGATGGGTTGCCACTGCGCAAGGCAAGGTGGCTGATCGGCGGCGACTGTGATCATGACGGGCTGCATGGCGATCGCACCGAGCGGATCCCTCGTGGTGACCTGCACGGTCCACTCGCCGGTCCCCTGGGTCACGAGCGTCTTGCCCGCCGTGATATGCGCGGAGTCGGTGGCATCCTGGGGCACGGCGAGATCGGTGAACGTGAACGCCGGCTGGGTGTTCGGCGAGAACACCTTCCAGTCGAGCTCGACGTTCGCCGGACCATCGTCGAGGTCGCCGTACTTCGCGAACAGCTTGATCGGTGCACCGACCGTGTAGCTGTGTGCCGATTTGCGCAACTCTAGCGTGGGTAGGGCATTCTCGACCGGGTACACCTCGAGCCCCTGTGCGATAGCGCCGCGATCGTCACGCGCTTCCAGCGTCACGCGGATCGCCTGCACTGGCGCGGCGCTGTCGAGCACCAATGGAACGTCGAACTCCGCGATGGACTGCGTCCCCGTGTAGAACGCGCCGTCACAGCCAACCGCATGGCCCGCGTCGCCTGGATCGGCGCACGGGAACACGTGCCAGGAGTACGTGCCTTCGCGGCCCTCTGGATCGTCGTAGTTCGCCACGAGTGTGATGTGGTCAGCGCGATGGACGATCCGGATCGTCTGTTGCTGGATCCCGATCGATGGCCGCTGGTTGATCGGGTCGATGAAGACGCACCCGGTCAAGAGCAAGGCGATGCTGGCAACGATCCTCACCACGCTCCACGGTGCTGCAACCACCCTGCCAGCTGCAAGTGGGCGGATCACGAAGGCCTCGAACAGCCGAGCGGCCCGGATCGCGACAGCCATGTCACGGTTTTGCCCGAAACCGCAGAAGGCCCCCAGAAGTTCCCCACTTAGCTGCTCCCCCAAGGTGAATCGCTCGCCGGCCGCCGGTCACAGGTAGCAACCCAGCTCCGGGGAATCCTTGAGGGTGCAGTTCGTGCGGAACGTGATGAACTTCTTCGTTCCGCCGGCGATCACCTCGATATTGCCGGGCTTGAGCTTCACGACCGCGCCCCGCGGGTAGTGCTTGCCGTCGATCGTTGCATCGACCTCGAGCGTGATCTCGAGCTCCTTGAGGAGCGTCCCGGTGAGCGTCTGGGTCGTACCTGGTGCGACGTCGATCTCCTGCACCCACTCGCCGGCCGGGTTCACGCACCGCACGACGTGGTGTCCCGTCGTGACCTCGATCGGCTCGTTGCGCACGTTCCCGCGATTGCTCCGATCGATCCACACGTTACACCAGAGATCGTTGCGAACGATGACATGGCCGATCGCGCTCGCTGGCTCGAGCGCCGCGTCGAGCCGAGGCAGCTCATACAAAGAAGGTCCATCAACCGGTACAACCGGCGATGCAATGTCGCCCGGCGGCGCGGCCTCGTTCGGCGACGCCACGGACGCGTCGTGGATACGGTGCACCGCGGCGTCGCTCGCCGCCAGCGCGATCGTCGGGCCGCGGCCGTCCCGCACCGGCGCCGCGCTCGCATCGAGCGGCGCGATCGCTGCGTCGTCAGGCATGACTGCCGCGTCGTCAGGCGTGATCGACAGGCCGACCGCCACGTCGAGCGCAATCGCCGCATCACGCGCGTACGGCGCGTCCACCACGTTCGCAGGAGACGAGCTCGCGAGCCACCAGCCCAGCGCGGTCGCACCACCGGCGATCACGACCGCGACGCCGCCGATCGCGAGCCGGCGCTTTCGACGCGATGCGGCGCCACCCTCGGTCACGATCTGGACCAGCGCGGTGACGGAAGGATCGGCCGGCGCCAGAGCGCTCGCACGATCCGCGAGGGCCATCGCGCGCGGCAGCTTGGCTTCGGCGGCCGCGGTCTTGGCCGCGGTGACCAGCGTCGTGACCACCGCCGGTGTCCGCGCGCGCAGAAAGCCGTCGGGGTCTTCGAAGTACGCGGCGAGCTCCTCGGTGGCGTCGCCGAACCCACCGCTCGCCGCCAGGGCGCGGAGCTCGGCCGCGATCACCGTCGCGCTGGCCGGCCGCGCACCCGGCTCGGCCGCCATCACACGCTCGATCAGCCGTGACAGATCGGGGCCACACGACGGCTTGCGGCGCACCGGCGCGACGAGGTTGCCCGCCGCGATCATCGACATCACCTTCGCCGGCGAGCCGCCATACGGCAACGCCCCGGTCGCGAGCTGATAGAGCGTCGCGCCGAGCGAGTACACGTCGCTCTGCGCCGTGGCGATGTCGCCGCTGGCCTGCTCCGGACTCATGTAGGCCGGCGTGCCCAGCAAGGCGCCGGTGCGGGTGACCAGCGAGTCCTCGGCCTCGAGGCGCGCGACACCGAAATCGGCGAGCAGCAGCCGGCCGCCCGGCGCGATCAACACGTTCGCCGGCTTGATGTCGCGATGGATCACACCGGCGGCGTGTGCCGCGGCGAGCGCGTCGCCGAGCAGCGCGCCGATGCAGGCAGCGATCTCGGCGAGCATCGCGCCACGCTGCTCGATCTCCTGCAGCAGCGTGCGGCCGCGGATGAGCTCCATCACGATGTACGGCGGGTCCTCGCCCTCGGCACCTCCGACGTCGTAGATCCGGAGGATGTTCG
>Ga0134121_10005773_pt1 | contig 10044 bp, 6 predicted proteins | sample KB301_FD_96463 | JGI IMG/M metagenome (GOLD analysis project Ga0134121, IMG submission 96463) | Terrestrial soil microbial communities without Nitrogen fertilizer from Kellogg Biological Station, Michigan, USA - KB3-0-1 | ecosystem: Environmental > Terrestrial > Soil > Unclassified ... | reverse complement strand
GTGCGCAACATCAAGAGCCGTCCCGAAACCGGCGACGTCTGGCTGCTGACCGACGCCGGTTACAACATCATGCTCTCGATGAATAATTACAAGTGGTACTACCACCTGATCTCCGCATCGCGCGCAGGCGCGCCGTACGCGCGCGATTACAAAGTTGCCGGTCCACTCTGCGATTCGGGCGACGTTTATTTCGACATCGAGCGCGAAGGACGTTTGCCGGACTACCGCAAGCTTCCTGAAGATGTTGGACCAGGCGAGGTTCTCGCATTGCTCAACTGCGGCGCGTATTCATTGGCCCAGATGTTCCACTACAACGGCCGGCCCCTTCCCGCGGCGGTTTTGATCCGCGGGGATAAATCAGTTTCTTTGATCCGAAGAAGAGATACCTACGACGATCTGATTGCCAACGACATTTTTTAGCCGCGGATAACGCGGATTTATAACGGATGCAAAAGGAACATACGCAACTCATCCGCGGGCTGGGATTGATCGCTGCAATCTCAGTCAACGTCGCCAACATCATCGGCACCGGCGTTTTTCTCAAAGCGCGCGTGATGACGTGTAATGTCGGCACGCCCGCCAAAGCGCTCATCGTTTGGGTGATCGCGGGTGTTCTCTCGCTCGCCGGAGCGCTCACGTACGCGGAGCTGCTCGCGATGATGCCGCGCGCCGCAGGTGAGTATGGAATTATCCGCGATGCGTATGGCAGACCGTTGAGTTTCGTCTATGGCTGGGCGCAGTTTCTGATCGCACGTACGGCTTCGGCAGCGGCGCTCGCGGTCGGCTTCGCGATCTTTCTCAATGACCTTGTTAAAGGCGCGCTCGACACTGTCTACTTTAAATACACATTTCCCGGCGGGCACGTCGTTTCATTTGGTCGACTACAGCTCGTTGCACTCACCGCGATCATCGTCACGACATTGATTAACTGCGCCGCAGTGCGAGTGAGTGGTGGTGTGGCGAGTGTGCTGACGGGCATGAAGCTCGTGCTGCTGCTCGGTATCGGCTTTGGAGCCTTCTTCTACAGCGGCGGTGATTGGGGCCACCTCGGCATGGCAAACGTGGGCGGCACTTGTGAAGGCGTGGCGATAACCACTGGCGGCATGGCCGGGTTCGCAGCCGCGATGCTCGGCGCGCTCTGGGCCTACGACGGCTGGAACAACATCACGTTTCTGGCAGGCGAGGTGAAGAATCCTGGTCGCAATCTGCCGCTTGCTTTGATCGGTGGTGGGCTCGTGGTGATGGGGCTTTATCTCTTCGTCAATGTGAATTACTTTCACGTGCTCTCACCGACAGAGTTGGCGAGCGTGCCGGCGTCGTCGTCAGTAGCGGCGGAGGTAGTTAAAAGATTACTCGGCGCCGGTGCAGTGACACTCATGGCTGCAGCGATGATGACCTCATCGTTCGGCGCGCTGCACGCATCGCTACTCGCAACCGCTCGCATACCTTACGCGCTCGCCAAAGACGGCTTGATCATCAAGAGCCTCGCGCACGTGTCGCCACACACGCACGTGCCGGTGCGTGCACTCATGGTCCAGATGTTTTGGGCGTGCATTGTGGCGCTCTCAGGGTCTTACGACACGATTACCGATTACGCGATCTTCGCGTTGACGTTGTTCTACATACTCGTCGCCTCATCGATCTTCCTGTTCCGTAAACGCATGCCGGAGGCGGAGCGGCCTTATCGCACGTGGGGTTATCCGGTCGTGCCTGTTGTGTTTATTTGCGTCTCGGTCTGGCTCATCTTCCAAACCATCCGCAACACGCCACGGCAATCGGCGATCGGGCTTGGGCTGATTATGCTGGGATTACCTGTCTACTGGCTGATAAGTAGATCACGGAAAAGCACGAAAGAAGTTTAGCCACAAAAAGGCACAAAAAGCACAAAATGAATGAATCTGTTTTTGTGCTTTTTGTGCCTTTTTGTGGCTAATTTCTTAAGACCTGGATGAGTGGTGATTGCTTGCCTTCGCTGGTGGCTAACAACGCTCTGCCGTCGAGGCGGTAGGTGATCGATTCGCCCTGTTTGCGCTTGCCCAGATCGAAGTCGATCATTTTCTGCTTCCAGATATCGTCGAAGTTCGAAGCGCCTGCCGGCAACACCAACTCATAGCCCGAAAAATAATCACACAGCGCAACACGTCTCCCGTCAGGCGAGATGCTGCCGCCTGTGATCGCGCCACCGAACAGACTCGGAACGCGAGGCTCGCCGACTTTTCGCATCGTGATCGATCTCCCTGCGGTCAATGGCGCAACAGCTTCGTAAACCACAGGGTTCGCGATCAAGACTTTCGTGACGATATATAAGTTCCCGGTGCGTGGATGGACCAGCAGGGCTTCTGCGTCGTGCTTGCCGTCGGGATACCTCAACCTGATCGCGTCGGCAGGCTCAGTGTATCCAGGCCGGCCCTTTGTGAACTTGCGCGTAGAAGTTGATAGTGCAGGTTCGGCGACGCGATACACAATCACTTCCGGACGCAACGCATCATTGTCACCGATATCGCCGATGTACAGGTACGATCTGTTTGGTTGTGGTCCGGGGCCGGCGGCGATGTCTTCCCAGTCACGTGCCTCTGCGCCGTTCACGCGAAACGTGCCGAAGGATTCACCGCGTGTATCGAAGGCGTAGATGAATGGGCCATCTCCGGAATCGTTGTGTGTCCAGTACGCGCCCGGCGTCGTGCGAGACGCGACGAGACCACTACTTTCCGAGATTGATTTGTCTTTGATGGTGGCGATCGTTATGGGCTTCTGCGCAAAAACAGAAGTTGCCACAAAGAGGCACAAAAAGCACAAAAGCAGAAAACATATTCTTGTGCTTTTTTGTGGCAATACTAGCCTCGTTGTAAGAGCGCGGCGCGGGCGACTTCTTTGTCGTCGAAGTGAAACGTCTCACGTCCGATGATCTGGTAATCCTCGTGTCCCTTCCCGGCAATCAACACGAGGTCGCCGGCCTGCGCTTCGGCGATTGCCTGGTGGATCGCCTCGGTCCTATCAGCGATCTTGCGATACGGTTTACCCGTCCGCTGAATCCCCTCTTCCGCGTCGCAAAGTATCTGCTCCGGATCTTCCGTGCGTGGATTGTCAGACGTGAGAATCACGACGTCGCTCAAGCTGCCCGCGGCCTCACCCATCGGCGCTCGCTTCGTCCGGTCGCGATCGCCACCACACCCAAACACCGTGATGATCTTTCCCTGCACCACCTCACGCGCCGTGCGCAACACATTCAACAGCGCATCGTCACTGTGCGCGTAATCCACCACGACCGAGAAACCACCGTCATGCACCACACGCTCGAAACGACCCGGCGCTCCGGTACACTTCTCGAGCGCCGCTGTCACGACGTCGAGGCTGTAACCAAGCGCGAGTCCGCTCGCAACTGCCGCAAGTGTGTTGTAGATATGCGGTGGACCAACGAGTGGCGAATGAAAATCGCGTTCGCCCACGGGCGTCTTGAGTCGAAACCGCATACCACTCAACGAAAACTCCGGATCGCGTGCAGTTACGTCAGCATCACTGTTAACCGCGTAACGAATCACGCGCATCCCATCCTTTTCGAGTGAGGCAGCAAGCTCAACACCGTAAGGATCGTCCGTATTGATCACGGAGTGGCGCGGCCGCGTTCCGAGACGACCGTCAAACAGTCGCTGCTTCGCGTACCAGTAGTTCTCCATCGTCTTGTGATAGTCGAGGTGATCGCGCGTGAGATTTGTGAACACGGCGACTGCGTATTCCAGCTCATCACAACGATGAAAATCCATCGCCTGCGACGAACACTCCATCACTGCTGTACGACAACCGATCTCGACCGCACGCCGTAGCAGACGCTGCATATCCGGCGCTTCGGGCGTGGTCCGATCAGCTTTGAAACGCTCCTTGCCGAGACGGTATTCGACAGTTCCCGTCATAGCCACGAGTTCGCCCGCTTCTTCAGGAATCGAAGCGATGAGATACGCAGTTGTCGTCTTCCCGTTCGTGCCCGTGATGCCGACGAGTTGCAGCTCGCGCGAGGGATGATTCTGGACCTCCGCAGCCGCGAGCGCCATTGCACGCCGAATGTCATCGACTTGCAGCCATGCGCCCGCGAAACCTTCCGGCGCCAGGCGCTCCGACAACACACCCGCCGCCCCCTTTTCCATCACTTGCGGTACAAACTTGTGCGCGTCGAACAGCGCCCCAGCAACCGCGGCGAACAACGTACCTTCACCAACACGCCGCGAATCGTGACTTACATCCGTGACGATCCGTGTTCCATCACCGCTGAGTTTCGCGTCTGTTATTTCTGCAAGTCGCTTAATCTCTGTCACGGCTTCACCACGACTGCCGGAATATTCTGATCCTTCACTAACTGATTGAACGCCGGCACATCGGTTCGCATTAACTGCGCAAGCTTCTGCAACTGCGCATCAATCTGCGCGACCACTTCATCATACACGGCATACGACTGCGCGGTTGGCGCGGCTTCGGCACTCGCAACTACACCACCGAGCGCTGCGAGTTTGTTGTTCAGACGGATCGGAAAGTTCAAAGGATCCTGGCTACTCTGATTCTTCGTCTGATAGAGCGCCTCTTCGATCGCGGTCAGGTTTTTATTCAGCGCCGTGCCCGCGTCGTTGATGACTTTGAAGTTCGGCTGACCACCAACGCGCTTCAACAAGTCTTCAACCTGCTTGCGCACGTCTCGGATCTGAATGATCGCGTTGTGCGTTTCAGTCAATTTGTCGCGTATCTTCAAATTCAACTCGAGCTGCTTCGCGTAATCCGCCGGTGTGGTCGACAGACGCGGATCGGCTTTGATCTCGAACGGCTGCGTGTAGCTCTTACCTTCGACGGTGAGCTTCACCTGATAAGTTCCCGGCGGCAGCTTTGGACCACGCGTCTCACCCGCCCAAAGAATCATCCCGGGGAAACGCACCGCATCGGGATAGCGCGTGTCCCAAACGAAACGATTGAGCCCGACATCGGTGGGCACAGGCGGCGCCCCACCGCCACCGAAAAAGCCGCTTTCACCCGGAGGCGCCGCAGGCGGACCGCCAGGCGCAGCACCTTCACCCTTCGCTTTCGCTGTAAACTTCCTGATCGACTTCCCTGCCGAGTCTAAAAACTCCAGATCGACATCAGAAGCCGGCTTCGCTTTCAACGAGTAATAAACCACAACGCCGTTGGCAGGATTTCTGCCGAGCGTCGCCGTTGGACCAAGCGGAAAACCACCACCCGGCATGCGATAACTTTCCTTCGGCTTGTACAACTTTGTCTCGCTCGCGGCACTAAAACCACCCGCGTCCATCATCTCGTGCAGTACTGGCAGGTCGTCGAGAATCCAGAATGATCGCCCCTGCGTCGCAACCACCAATTCTTTCTCACGTTTCTGAATCGCGAGATCAGTAATCGGCACGATCGGCAGATTCAACTGCATCGACTGCCAATGCTCGCCGTTATCAAACGAGACGTACATTCCCGTTTCGGTGCCCGCGTAAAGCAGCCCACGCTTGTTTGGATCTTCACGAATCACACGCGTAAACGCCGTGTCGGGGATTCCAGTTGTGATCTTCTTCCACGTCTTGCCATAGTCGCTCGTGCGATAAAGATAGGGCTTGTTGTCGTCCCACTTGTACATCGTCGCAGCAACGTACGCAGTGCCGGGATCGTACGGCGAGGCGTCGATCGAGTTGATCTGGATCCACTCGGGCATGATGTCTTTCGGTGGTGTGACGTTCGACCAGTTCTTGCCACCATCACGCGACACATGCACCAAGCCATCATCACTTCCGGCCCAGATCGTTCCGGCCTGAACCGGCGACTCCATCACCGTGAAGATCGTTCCGTAATATTCGATACTCGTATTGTCTTTCGTTATCGGTCCACCAGACGAAGCTTGTTTCGACTTATCGTTGCGCGTGAGATCCGGACTGATGATCTGCCAACTGCTGCCCTCATCCATCGACATAAACAACACGTTCGCGGCGAGATAAAGCTTGTTCGAATCGTGTGGTGAAAACACGAGCGGGAAATTCCACTGAAAGCGATACTTCAAAACATCGGCGCCCGAACCCATCGGATTGTTCGGGTAAGGATTGATGTCGCGTAGCTGGCCGGTGCGTTTATCGTAGCGCGTCGTCAAGCCACCATAAGATCCGGCAAACGTAATGTTGGAATCTTTCGGCGACGGCGCGATCCAGCCCGACTCACCACCACCGACGTCGTACCAATCGCTCGTGCCGATGCCGCCTTCAGTCGTGCGACTCGCAATGCGCACAGTCGAGTTGTCCTGCTGCGCACCGTAGACGTTGTAGGGAAAGTCGTTGTCGAGCGCGACACGATAAAACTGCGCGGTCGGTTGATCCTGCTCGGTCCAGCTCCGGCCGCCGTTATACGTAACATTCGAGCCGCCATCGTTGCTCTCGATCATGCGGTTCGGATCGTCGGGCGCGATCCACAGATCGTGATTGTCGCCGTGCGGCACGCCGATGCCGGTGTACGTGCGGCCACCGTCGTTCGAGCGATAGAAGCCGGTATTCAAAATGTAAACTGTGTCGGAGTTCTTCGGGTCTGCGTAGATGCGCGTGTAGTACCACGCGCGCTGGCGCAGTCGACGTTCTTCGTTGACTTTGCTCCAGGTGTTGCCGCCGTTCTCTGAACGAAACACGCCGCCATCTTCAGCTTCGACGATGGCCCAAACGCGATCGGGATTTGCGGGCGAGACTGCAATACCGATCTTGCCTACCGTGCCTTTCGGCAGACCGGGATTCTTCGTCAACTCATTCCACGTGTCGCCGCCGTCAGTCGATTTGAAGATTCCGCCGCCTGGACCACCACTCTCGAGCGTCCAGGGCTTGCGATAGACTTCCCAAAAACCTGCATAGATGATGTTTGGATTCGTCGGATCGAGGATCAGATCGATCGCGCCGGCCTTGTTGCCGCGGCTCAGAATCTTCTCCCACGTCTTGCCGCCGTCTTTCGAACGAAACACTCCGCGCTGCTCGTTTGGTCCCCAGACGTGGCCGAGGGCCGCGACGTAAACGAGATCGGGATTCTTCGGATGCACTCTGATGCGCGGAATCTGTCGCGTGTCTTCGAGACCAACGCGCTTCCACGTCTTGCCTGCATCATTCGACTTGTAAACGCCGTCGCCGTGCGAGACGTTGCCGCGAATCGGCGACTCGCCCATGCCGACATAGACCGTATTCGGATCGGAATCAGCGACGGCGATTGCGCCGACCGAGCCCGTGCCAAACACCGATCCATCGCTGACTGATTCCCAGTTGATGCCGCCGTCAGTCGTCTTCCAGACGCCGCCACCCGTCGCGCCGTAGTAAAAAACAAACGGCTGCGAGGGGACGCCAGCAACTGCCGCCGAGCGTCCACCGCGATATGGACCAATGCTGCGATACTGCAACGCCTTCAGGAGATCGGGCGGTTTGGGCGGTGTGCCGTTCTGCGCGTGGACTGCTGATAGAAGCAGGACGAAGGTCAGACAGACAGAGAGGGGCTTCAACATTAGTGGGCTCCTTTTTAATTTAGCCGCGGATCAGCGCGGATTAACGCGGATTTTCTTCTCGTAATGGACGGCTCATTAATTCTGTGACGGCATCGCGCGCCGGCTTGCCGTCATAAAGCACTGCGTTCACTTCATTCGTGATCGGCATCTCGAGGCCGGCACGGTCTGCGAGTTTCTTCACGGCGCGCGCGGTATTGATGCCTTCGGCGACTTCGCTCAGCTCGGCAGTGATCTCCGCGAGCGTTCGTCCCTTGCCGAGCTCTTCACCGACAAAGCGGTTCCGCGAAAGATTACCAGTACAGGTCAACACCAGATCGCCGAGGCCCGCGAGGCCCATCAGCGTCTCCATCTGCGCGCCTTCGCGTCGCGCCAGACGTGTGATCTCGGCGAGGCCGCGCGTGATGAGCGCGGCGACACTGTTAGCACCGAAGCCCAGACCATCGGCCATGCCCGCGGCGATCGCCATCACGTTCTTTACCGATCCGCCGATTTCCGTTCCGACAACGTCGGCGTTCGTGTAGATTCGCAGGTTCTCAAAACTCAGGTCGTTCTGAACCGCACGAGCCGCTGCACCGTCTTTGCTTGCAGCGACGATAGCCGTCGGATGACCTGCAACGACTTCTTTGGCGAACGATGGACCAGACAATGTCACAAACGGGTGCGATCCGGTGACTACTTCTTTCGCGATCTCTGAAATTCGTTTACCGCTCTCGATCTCGATTCCTTTGGCGACGTTGACGATGATCGCGTCTTCATGTAAATGCGGTGACATCGCCGTCAACGTTTCTCGCGCTGCATGTGACGGCACAGCCAGCACAACCAGCGACGCCCCTTGCAATGCCGCTTCGATGTCGCCGGTTGCAATAACGCTATCAGGAATCGACGTCGAGCTCAGGTAGCGCGAATTAACGTGCTGCTCGTTAATCGAGCTCACGACCGCATCGTTTCGCGACCAGAGTCGCACGTTGTGTCCAGCGCGCGCAGCAATCACAGCCAGTGCTGTGCCCCAACTTCCCGCTCCGATAACTGCGATCTGCTTCATCCTTCAGATTCGCGACTCCGTTCCCGACGCCAAACGTTGAATGTTGCCGCGATGCGCAAACACGATCAGCGCCGCTCCCACAATCGCCGCTACCAACAAAGTTCGCGAGTCAGACTGCACCCACACGAGCACGGGAATCAAAACAGCCGCAGTGATAGAACCTAACGACACATAACGCGTCAACAACACGATCGCGACGAAGACCACACCCGCACACAAAAGGGCAACCGGCGCCAGCACAACAAAGATCCCAACACCCGTCGCCACCCCCTTGCCACCACGAAAACCCAACCACACTGGAAAAATATGACCAACGAGTGCAGCAATCGCAGCCGCCGCAATCACCCAATCATCACCGCCAAAAGCCTTCGCGATCAGCACCGCAACACAACCCTTCGCCGCATCGAGCAACAGCGTCAATATACCTGCTGCTTTGCCTGCTCGCCGCGAAACATTCGTCGCACCTGTCCCACCCGATCCCGTCTCGCGTATATCAGCTCCCGACTTCCCCCGCACGATCAAGTAACCAAACGGAATCGATCCGAGCAAGTACGCAACAATCGGAATGATAATCCGTGTCATCCGTGGCTAATTATCTACAGCAACCGGCGTCGCAGCAGATCGAGCGCGGCTTGCGACGAGCGCCAGCGGATCAGATTTCGATCGCCGGGTACATTAAGCCTGCGATGCTCGGTCTTCACGTCATCCGCGAGCGCGATGAAAACCGTCCCGACCGGCTTCTCTTCCGTGCCTCCGCCTGGCCCGGCAATCCCCGTGATCGACAACCCGAAATCAGTTCCAATGCGCTTGCGAACGCCTTCAGCCATCGCCTCAGCAACCGGCGCACTCACCGCGCCATGCTCCATCAACAACATCGGCTCGACATCCAACTCTTTCGTCTTCACCTCATTCGCATACGCGATCACACCACCAATAAAATACTTCGAGGATCCGGGCACGTCCGTGATCCGCTGCGCCAGCAAACCTCCGGTACAACTCTCCGCAACTGCAAGCGTGTACCCACCTAACGAAAGCTTCAACCCAACGACTTCCTCCATCGTCTCACCCGCAAACGAAAACACCGCATTCCCGAGTCGCTCCTCGATCTGCGCTGACAAGCGATCGAGTAAGTCTGAAGCTTCCTTCTCAGTGCGCCCGCGCGCAGTCAGATGGATCTCAATCTCACTCTGATTGAACAGAATCGTCGTCACCGGATTGTCGTACTGCGTATAAACCGGCGCGATCTTCTCATCAACCGCCGACTCGCCCATGCCCGCCACGCGTAACATCCGTCGCACGACACGCAAACTTCCCGCCCTTCCGCTCAGTCTCTCGGCAACGTGATTCTCAAACATCGGACGCATCTCGCGCGGCGGTCCTGGCAGTAGAACGATCGCGGTGCCCCGGTTGTCGATGAACATTCCGGGCGCGGTGCCGTTTGGATTCGGCAGCACTTCAGCGTCTTCGATCACCATCGCCTGGCGCGAATTGCGCTCCGGCATCG
>Ga0134121_10005770_pt1 | contig 10049 bp, 8 predicted proteins | sample KB301_FD_96463 | JGI IMG/M metagenome (GOLD analysis project Ga0134121, IMG submission 96463) | Terrestrial soil microbial communities without Nitrogen fertilizer from Kellogg Biological Station, Michigan, USA - KB3-0-1 | ecosystem: Environmental > Terrestrial > Soil > Unclassified ... | reverse complement strand
ACTGTGCGCTTCGACGCCAAATATCCAAGGTAAGAACCGTGTGCGTGAGTAGCGCTCGCACGGGTCTGTGCGGGGGGTGTCGAGCAATCGATATCCCTACCGCGACTCGTAACCACAAGTCGGCCCGCTTCTGTGTTGGTGGGTGAGTGCGCACTATAACACAATCCGCGAGAAGGACGAGAGGCCCGCGTTTAGACATCGATAAGTTCAGCCTGGATCTGTTTTAATAAATTTGGCTTCACAGCTCGGCTGGAGACGAGGTCGACGTGCTGTTCCAGCAATGATTCCAGCCGCTCGGCAAGGGTAACGAAGCGGAGGCCGATCGATGGATCGACTTCGACAAATATATCCACGTCACTCATGTCGGTCTGCTCGTTCCGCGCCCATGAACCGAATAAGGCCAAGGGAAATTCTTGCTGCAAAGCCGGCTTAATAGTTCGCAACCGCTCAAGAATGTTTTGGCGTGAGTTCATTCGTTTGCCAGTATAGCCACAGATTACGCGGATTACACGGATTACTTGAAACCTGGCGAAGGTGTATCGCGTAGAAAACTGTTCATTTGCAAAGGAAACCCCATCAACAACTACTCAACGAAAGAGGTGCGTATGCGTTCTACCGGCCAATCTCTCTCAGCTATTGGCTTGCTGATACTTTCAGTTCTAGTGCTATTCGCGCTCGCGGCGCCGGTATGGGCGCAGAGTCCGCCCATAATTGACCGCGAGCTGTTCTTTGGCGATCCCGAGATTGCCGGCGCTCAGATTTCCCCGGATGGTGCCTATATCGCGTTTATCAAACCGTTCAAAGGCACACGCAATGTCTGGGTAAAAAAGACTGCCGAGCCGTTCAGCAATGCGAAGCCAATCACGGCCGACACGAAGCGTCCGATTCCGACTTTTTTCTGGTCGCGCGATGGCAAGTACGTCCTCTTCGTTCAGGATAAGGCTGGCGATGAGAATTACAACGTGTACGCCGTCAATCCCGCGGAGGCGCCCGCCGCGGGACAAGACGTGCCGGCCGCTCGAAATCTTACCGATGCAAAAGGAATTAGAGCCTTTATCTATTCGGTGCCGCGCAGTGAGCCTGACGCGATCTACGTCGGTCTAAACGATCGCGACCCCGCCTGGCACGATCTCTACAAAGTAAAGATCTCAACCGGCGAGCGCACGCTTATCCGCAAGAACACCGAGCGCATCACCGCCTACTTCTTCGATCTCAAGGATCAGTTGCGACTCGCAACCCGATCAGCAGAAAACGGCGACACGGAAATCCTGCGCGTTGACGCCGACAAGTTTACGAAGGTTTACAGTTGCACGGTGTTTGAAGCGTGTGGACCAGTGCGCTATCACAAAGACGGCGAGCGAGTTTACTTTCAAACAAACAAAGGCGCCGATGTCGACCTCGTTCGGCTCGAGTTATGGAACCCCACCACAGGCAAGGAGGAGCTGGTTGAATCCGATCCTCTGAAACACGTCGACTTCGGCAACGCAACGTTCTCAGAAGTTTCCGACGAGCTGATTGCCACCTCCTACGACGATGAGCGCACACGAATCTACTGGAAAGACAAAGCGTTCGAAGCTGATTATAAAAACCTGGAAAAACAACTGCCGGGCAAAGAGATCGGTTTTGGATCTTCAACTAAAGATGAAAAGCTTTGGATCATCTATGCGAACGCCGATACCGATCCCGGCTCAACTTATCTGTTCGATCGTTCCACCAAAAAGTTGACGCTTCAATACCAGGCACGCGAGAAGTTGAATCGAGCGTACCTGGCGCCGATGAAGCCGGTCAAATATCCATCGTCTGACGGTTTGCAGATCCCCGCTTATCTAACGTTGCCGAAAGGCGTCGAAGCGAAGAATCTTCCGGCGGTGATCCTGCCGCATGGTGGTCCATGGTATCGCGATAGTTGGGGCTACGATGCTTTTGCACAGTTTCTCGCGAACCGCGGCTACGCTGTCCTGCAGCCGAATTTCCGTGGCTCGACCGGATACGGCAAGAAGTTCATCGATGCCGGAAACAAGCAATGGGGCGACAAGATGCAGGACGACGTGACCTGGGGCGCGAAGTATCTCATCGCGCAGGGCATTGCTGATCCGAAGCGCGTCGGCATCATGGGCGGATCGTATGGAGGTTACGCGACGCTCGCGGGCGTTGCGTTTACGCCGGACGTTTATGCGGTTGGTGTCTCGATTGTTGGACCATCGAACCTGATCACGCTGCTCGAATCGATTCCGCCATACTGGGAACAGATTCGCAAGCTTTTCTACGAGCGCATGGGCGATCCAAACACGCCTGAAGGAAAGGCGCAGTTGTTGCGGCAGTCGCCGTTATCCGCGGCAGCGAAGATCAAGACTCCGCTGCTCGTGATCCAGGGTGCTAACGATCCGCGCGTTAACAAGCGTGAGTCAGACCAGATCGTAATCGCGTTAAGAGATCGAGGCTTCCCGGTTGAGTACATGGTCGCGCCCGATGAAGGACACGGCTTCCAACGTCCGGTAAACAACATGGCGATGTTTGCGAGTGCAGAGAAGTTTCTCGCGAAGTATCTCGGTGGGCGTTATCAGGAAAGCATGACGCCTGAAGTGTCGCAGCGTCTGAACGAGATAAATGTAGACGTGAAGACGGTGACGATGCCGAAGATGATGACCGCATCCGCCGAGCTGCCGAAACCGGCGGTCGATCTGCGGCCCGGTACTTACAACTACAAGGCGTCGATTGCGCTCCAGGGACAGGAAATTCCGCTTACTGTGAAGACGGACATCAAAGAAGAAAACGGCGCCTGGACCGTCAACGAAACTGCTCAGCTTCCGCAAGGCCCGGTCACCGACATCAGCACAATCGAAAAAGGAAGCCTGCTGCTGAAGCGTCGCTGGATCAAGCAAGGCCCGATGGAAATTGTGATGAACGTGGCACCGAACAAGGTGAGTGGCTCAACGAATATGAACGGGCAAACCACGTCCATCGACTCGGATCCGGGTGGCGCTTTGTTCGCCGATGGAGCCGGCACTTACGAGGTGATCGCTTCCCTTCCACTTGCTGACGGCTACAGTCTGAGTTTTCGAAATTTCGACATCCAGAAACAGAAGCCTCAGATCAAACAGTTGAAAGTGCTAGGAACGGAGAGCGTCACGGTTCCGGCCGGCACCTTCGACGCGTACAAGGTCGAGATACTCGCGGCTGACAACGATGCAGACAAACAGACTGTTTGGATCGATAAAGGAACCCGGAAAGTCTTGAAGATCTCGGCCGTGATCCCTAGCGCCAACGGCGCGATCCTGACGTCAGAACTGGTGAATTAGTTTTAGCCACAAAAAGGCACAAAAACACAAAAAGACTTTTCGAGAACTTAAGGCGCTGAATTCTCCCACACGAGAATTGAGGCGCCTTAACTCATAAACCATTTTGTGTTTTTGTGCCTTTTTGTGGCTAAAATTCCTTTTCTCTTTACTTCGCAAAGTACTTGACATAAAATGCCAGGACGATGAAGCCTGTGCCGCTCATCTCTGAATCACAACCCGAGCCACCGGCCCTGCACGATCGGGCCATGGACAACCTTCGCTATATCCGCGAGACGATGGAGCTCGCGACTGCCTTTACCGGCATCTCCGGTTGGGGTGAGATCGCGATCGGCGTCACCGCTCTCGCCGCCAGCGCGATCGCCGCTCTGCAATCGACATTCAATGCGTGGCTCGCGGTCTGGATCGCAGAAGGACTGATCTCGCTGCTGATTGCCGGTTGGTCCATGGACCGCAAAGCACGCGCGATCGATATGCCACTCGGCTCCGGGCCGGGAAGAAAAGCAGTATTCAGCTTGACACCGCCCATGCTCGCCGGCGGATTGCTAACAATCGTGCTGGTCCAAGCCGGACTGACTAACGCGATTCCCGGTGTGTGGCTGCTACTTTACGGAACGGGCGTGATCACTGGCGGCATGTACTCCGTCAAAGTGGTGCCGATCATGGGCATTTGTCTCATGGTGCTCGGCGCCCTCGCGCTGTTCTCGCCGCCCGCGTTCGCCAACTGGTTTATGGCCGCAGGCTTCGGCGGACTGCACCTCGTGTTTGGTGCAATTATTGTGAGGAAATACGGTGGCTAAACAATCGACTGCTAAAAAGAACGTTCCACAAAACGCGCCGGACTCGCAGGTCGCGTTGCCCAAGGAGAAGAGCGCGGCGCCGAACCTCGATCGCCTGATTCACGAACGCCTGCGTCTCGGGATCATCAGCGCCCTCGCGGCGAATGAATCGTTGACGTTCAGCGATCTGAAAAAACTGATGAATACGACTGACGGAAACCTGAGCGTACACGCGCGCAAACTCGAAGAAGCGGGCTACATCTCCTGCACGAAATTTTTTGAGGGGCGTCTGCCGAAGACTGAATACAAACTGACCGCCGCCGGCCGCAGCGCGCTCGAGAAATATTTGAGTCACATGGAATCGCTGATAAAACAGATGCGAAAAATTTAGTGCCGACCCGCCTCTCCCCTTTTTTTGCCTTCTGACTCTGCGAGACAAAGGACTTGGCGATACGTTAATGAGAACGAGCTACGACGTGACTATCATCGGCGCCGGACTAGCCGGCCTTCAGTGTGCTCGCCTGCTTGCCCGGCAGGGTCTCAACGTTCTCCTCGTCGATCGCAAGAACACTCTCGATCAGAAGGTTCATACCACCGGAATCTTCGTGCGCCGCACGCTCGTCGATTTCGACCTGCCCGAAGACTGTCTTGGACCACCGATCAAGCACGTCACGCTTTACTCACCCGCGCACCGGTCGCTGGAGCTCGTAAGTCAGCACGACGAGTTTCGCGTCGGCCGCATGGGCCAACTCTACCAGCGTTACTTGCAGCAATGTTTACACGCTGGTGTCGATTGGCTTCCGCAAACAAGCTACCTCAGCCATTCAGCAACCAACGGCAAAACGACAGTGCGACTCAGCTCAGCTTCGATCACGACCCGTTACCTGATCGGCGCTGATGGCGCGCGCTCGCGTGTTGCTCGCGATCTAAAACTCGAATTGAATCGCGAATTCATCGTGGGCGTGGAAAGTGTATTTCAAGGCGCTGTGCTTGATGGTCCACCGCGATTGCTTTGTTTTCTCGATCCGAAACTCGCGCCGGGTTACATCGCATGGATTGCTCACGACGGCGAAGAGACGCATCTCGGGGTCGGCGGCTATCCGTCGTTATTCGATCCGGCGACTGCTCTACAGGACTTCCGCTCGCGCGTCGAGAAGATTATCGACCTGCGAAAAGCGAAACAGATCGAATCGCGCGCAGGGTTCATTCCGGTCGGCGGCGTGCTCAGAAACATCGCTAACTCAACCGGCCTGTTAATCGGCGATGCCGCCGGCGCCGTCTCACCACTCACCGCGGGCGGCTTGGATCCCTGCATGCGTCTGTCTACTTTTGCGGCAAACGTGGTTACGGAATACTTGTCGACCGGCGATGTTCAGGCGTTGCAGGCGTACTCAGGCGAGCTATTCCGTTCGCGCTTTGCTTCGCGCCTATGGGCGCGTCGCATTGCGTCGACCATTCGTCAGCCTCAACTCATCGAATTAGGCTGTGCGCTGTTACGACTGCCTGTGTTCAGCCGGCTTGCAAATCACGTCTTCTTCGGCCGCGGCTCTTTTCCGGATGTGCGTGGATTGGACGAGCGGGGGCAAGCCCCTCTTCCTGACTTGTTCAATCCAAGTTAAACTCTCCGTCGTTGTCTTAACCTTCCTAAAAGGAACTCACAAAGACCGTGATCTCTCCAGTAAAAGTACTTCGCCGCAAGATTGCCTGTGCGTTAGTAGTTGTTCTGTCGTGCGGGTTGACGTTGTCAGCACAGCAGAGAAGCCCGGCGGAACAGAAAACCGCCAGCTACTTTGAATCGATCCGCAAATCGCCGCCGAAGCAGATGGCGTTTCTACTGAAGATGCCGAAAGGCGCCGATCTGCACAATCACCTTTCCGGCTCGATTTACGCCGAGCGCTACATCGAATGGGCGGCAGCGGCAGGATTGTGCATCAACACGGCAACTATGTTCCTGGCAGTCCCTGCATCACCATCCACGTGCGCTTCCGGGCAAGCGCCCGTGAATACTGCGAATTCGGTACTGTACCGGCAGATGATCGATGCGTGGTCCATGCGCAACTGGCAGCTCTCCGGACAAAGCGGCCACGATCACTTCTTCGATGCTTTTGGCAGGTTTGGACCAGCTACTTATAACAACAGTGGCCGCATGCTCGCCGAAGCCGTAAAGAGCGCGGCGCGTGGCAGGGTTTCTTATGTCGAGCTGATGTTGACTCCGGACGGCACAGCGACGGGCGTGCTTTCCAGTCAAATCGGAGAGAAAGTGGGATGGGATGGAAACTTCGAAGGAACGTTGAGCAAGCTGAAAGCGAATGGGATCAACGAAGCTGCCGCCCTCGGAATCAAAAACCTCCAGGCCATGGAGGCGGAAAAGAACCAGTTGTTGAAATGTGGCACGCCGCAAGCGGACGCGGGCTGCTCGGTCACGATTCGCTATGTCGCTCAGGTTTCGCGAAACAGCTCGCTGGGCCAGGTCTATGCGCAGATGGTGACGGGCCTGGCGCTCGCGAACGATCCGCAGTCGAAAGTCGTGGCTACGAATCTGGTGCAGGGTGAGGATGGTCTTAACTCGATGCAAAATTTCTCGCTGCACATGCAGATGCTGAAATTTCTGCGACCACTTTATCCGCGCGCTCGGGTAACGTTGCATGCCGGTGAACTTGCTCCGGGACTGGTGACGCCTGACGGTTTGCTGTTTCACATTCGTGAGTCAGTCATGGTTGCTCGAGCCGAACGAATCGGACACGGTGTTGACATCATGCATGAAACCGATCCGTTTGAGCTTTTGAAAGAGATGGCCCGCCGCAACGTGATGGTGGAGATCTGCCTGTCGAGCAACGATCTGATACTCGGAATCTCGGGTGCGCGACATCCACTCGCGACTTACCTCGAATATGGCGTGCCCGTCGCGCTGGCAACGGATGATGAGGGTGTCGCACGCTCAGAGATCTCGATGGAGTTTCTGAAAGCGGCTGAAGACCAGGGCCTCGGATATCTTCAACTCAAAACCATGGCGCGCAACAGTCTTCAATATGCCTTTATTGAGAGCAACGAGAAGGCGAGGCTTCAGCGGCAACTCGAGCAGGATTTCAATGCCTTCGAGCGCGAGTGGTGATTAGCTTCCAGGAAAAAATGCCACGCAAGTTGAGAGTAAAAGGGCTATAGTTGCGTCCCTCCCTCGACAGAATATTTTCAAAAAGGAAGCTCGGATGTTTTACCAAAAGCTGAATAGCGTTTGGCACAGGCGTGCGCTCAATCTGTTTATGGTGGTGGTACTGGGTCATTGGGCCGAACATCTGGCACAGGCGTATCAGATTTATGTTTTGGGCTGGCCGCGGCCGAAGGCGGGTGGTTTTCTTGGATTGTTTTATCCGTGGCTCGTGAGCACCGAGGTCTTGCACTACGGCTATGCCATCGTGATGCTGATTGGGATTTGGACGCTGCGAAGAGGGTTCTCGGGAACTTCACGTAAATGGTGGACCGTCGCTCTGGTGATCCAGTTTTGGCATCACATCGAACACGCAGTGCTGCAATGGCAGGCGCTCACACATCACTACTGGCTCGGCTCACCCGTGCCGGTCAGTTTCGTGCAAATGCTGCTGCCGAAGTTTCGAGTAGAAATACATCTCTTCTACAACACGATCGTGTTCATTCCGATGATGATCGGCATGTACTACCACATGTTCCCACCAAAGGGAGAAGAAAGCGCCACCTGTATCTGCGCACTGCACCGGGAACCATTACAAGCAGTTGCCTAAACTTTATTAGCCACAAAAAGGCACAAAAAGCACAAAATGATTCAGAAAACATTTTGTGCTTTTTGTGCCTTTTTGTGGCTGATTTCAGTAATTCGTAAACAGTAACCGGTTGGGAGATTCCTGGCCGGGATTACTGATTACACCGGTCGTCGAAATACCAACGAGCGCTGAACGGACCGTCGCGGGCGACGCAGTCCGATGATTCTGAAGGTAAAGCGCTACTACGCCAGTTACATGCGGCGCCGCCATCGACGTACCTGAAGCAGTCGCGATCATCAGATCGCCGCCGATCCATGCCGAGGGAATCCCAACCCCGGGTGCAAAGAGATCCAGCATTGGTCCATAGTTGGAAAACTCTGCTCGAGCATCGTTCTGGTTTGTCGCGCCGACCGTGATCGCCTCCGAGACCCCCGCGGGAGAATAAGCTGCCGCATCACTGTTACCATTCCCAGCCGCAACTACGTACGTCACTCCCGCCCTGATCGAATTTCTGACTGCCGCGTCGGCTGCTCTGTTGGTCTCACCACCGAGACTCATGTTGGCCACCGCCGGAATTCCCTGTTGGGCCGGTTGCCTGAAATGCCATGTCACGAAGTTGACTCCGTCAATGACGTTAGACCACGAGCCAGTGCCCTGGCAGTTGAGTACGCGCACACTAAGCAGACGCACATTCTTAGCGACGCCGAATGTTTGACCGCCGATGATGCCGGCAACGTGCGAGCCGTGCCCGTTGCAGTCGGCGGCGATAACACCCTCGCCCTCAATCGCGTCGTAGATTGCGGAGGCGCGCTCGCGGAATTCGTAGTGCGTGGCGAGAATGCCGGTATCAATGATATAGGCGTTCACGCCCGTACCATCATTGTGATAGGCATAGTAACTATCAAGCGGTAGATTGCGCTGATCGATGCGGTCGAGCCCCCACGAAGCGCGAGGCTGCGGGTTCAGGAAAGCGCCCGGATCGGGAGTCATGACGATCGGGTCTGTGTCCGGCGTTCCGACTGCGATGGCGCCATCCTCGACAACGAACGCGACTCGCGAGTCGCCGCTCATCGCCGTCGCCTGGGCCACGCTGGCGTTCAGTCGAAAGCCTTTGAGCGCGGCGCCCCAGGTGGTGGAGAAAGTGCCACCATACGTAGACGTCAGGCTGGTGGCTGTCGCAACCACCCCGGGATCAGGCGCTGGTTCTGCAACCACGGCCGCACTCGAGTCGATAGACATCGACGACATCGCCAGGGCCGCAGCGGGTGGAGCCTTAGCACTCACGGGAGTCGCGGCTGGAGCCGGATCGGCGATCGGGCTAAGGTCAGTAGTCGCCAACACGACTACGAACTGGTTCGGTATCGGATTGGCGACTGTATAAAACTTGGTTGACGCAGCCAGAGGCTGACTTTTTACAGACAGAGAACGAGAGGGCGTCAAATATAAACAAGCGACTGCGAGCACCAGCGCCAGCGTCTTCTTCATTCGAATTTTCTCCTTAATCCAGGCTGAACCATGAGGTCTGGGCTTTGGGTCGCGGATCTTAACACACCCAGAATCGCAAAAGTGAAAATTCCGAAAATGCCACGCTACTAGACCACGAGGTGCGCTGAGAATGTGCGCACAGGAATGCAGCGGTGAATAGAGTATCCACGGAACAGGTGCTGAATAAGGCATACCGTCTCGCCTACTTTCTCCATCAGGACAAAGCGATGGCGCTCCGGATCGTCGCGGCTGCCACGCTCAAGTTGAACGTCGCGATGGCGGTGCAGAGCAAGCGGCTGTACTACGTCCCCGTCGGGAGGTTTTCGCGCGGAGACTCGCGCCGCACGGACGGCATCCGCAACAAAGCCCTGTTCAGCGATCTTCACTTGCTGCAGCGCCTGGTCTATGTCGAGTCTGAACCTTACGAGCGCCAGAAGGAGCGTGCCGCCCAGGTCACGCCACCGGGCGTTCACGCTGCCGGCGACCCAGCCAGCGAGGAAGACCTTCTCGTTTACTTCATCAAGCATCTCGTGAGAATAACGACCAAGAGAAACGCCTTCTACGTCACGCTCGGTGTCAGCCGCCTCCTTCACAGCTACAGCACGCTTGAAACCATGGAAATTTATAACGCAGTGATCGGTGAGCCCGAGCGGGTTAAGGACGACTACTATTACCGCTCGCGCAAAGCCGTCTTGATGCATGAGATGTATGAGCGCTTTGGTCAGTTGATCCGGGCCTGTCGCCAACGTCGTGGT
>Ga0134121_10005769_pt1 | contig 10049 bp, 4 predicted proteins | sample KB301_FD_96463 | JGI IMG/M metagenome (GOLD analysis project Ga0134121, IMG submission 96463) | Terrestrial soil microbial communities without Nitrogen fertilizer from Kellogg Biological Station, Michigan, USA - KB3-0-1 | ecosystem: Environmental > Terrestrial > Soil > Unclassified ... | reverse complement strand
CGGGTAAAGGCGCGGATCACGTCGCGTTCAATTTGTCGGCGTCAGGCGACCAGATCGGTTTGTTCACCGCCGCCGGCTCGCAGATTGACGAGGTGAGTTTCGGCGTGCAGACGCCCGGCGTTTCGCAAGGGCGCTTCCCGGATGGCGGCGGCGCGGTTGCGGATTTCGTGACGACCCCCTCGCCGGGCGAGGGGAATTTTCTGCCGCTGCCGAACGTGGTGATCAACGAGGTGCTCAGCCACACCGACCCGCCGCTGGAGGACGCGATCGAATTCTACAATCCGACGGCGACGGACGCCAACATCGGCGGCTGGTTCCTGAGCAACACTGGAGGCAGTTTGCGGAAGTTCCGCGTGCCGGCCGGCACGACGGTGCCCGCGCGCAGTTTTGCGGTGATCTACGAGTATCAGTTCGGCACGAACATGGGGCCGGGCTCGATCATTCCGTTCACGTTCAATTCCGCGCACGGCGATCAGGCTTACCTGTCGCAAACCAACGGCGCGGGCGGTTTGAGCGGGTACCGCGCGCGCGTGGAGTTCGGCGCCGCGGCCAACGGGATTTCGTTCGGCCGTTACACGAACAGTGTCGGGCAATGGCACTTCGTCGCGATGAGCGGCCGTTCGTTCGGTGTGGACAATCCTTCGAGCGTGGGACAATTCCGAACGGGCACCGGCGCGGTTAACCCGTATCCGCTCGTGGGTCCGGTGGTCGTCAACGAAATCATGTTCAAACCGCCGCCGCTCGGCACCAACGACAACGCGCGCGATGAGTTCATCGAACTGCGCAACCTGTCGGCAAGCGCGATTCCGCTCTATGATCCGGCGGCGACCACGAATACCTGGAGGATCCGGGGCGGCGTGGATTACGATTTTCCGCAAAACACGTCGCTGCCCGCGGGCGGATTCCTGTTGTTGGTGAGCTTCAACCCGCAGGCGGATCCATTCGCGCTGGGTGCGTTTCGCGCGGCTTACGGTCTCGGGACGAACGTGACAATCCTCGGTCCTTATGACGGTCAACTCGGCAACGTCGGCGAAGGTATTTCGCTTTACAAACCTGACCCGCCGCAATTGCCGCCGCATCCGGACGCCGGTTTCGTGCCTTACGTGCTGGTCGAACGGATTGATTACTCCAGTCTCGCGCCGTGGCCGTCCGGCGCCGCCGGCACAGGATCCTCGTTGCAGCGCCGCGTTGGCCCGAACTACGGCAACGATCCCGCGAACTGGCAGGTCGCCGCGCCCACCGCCGGCGGGCCGAACGGTTCCGCGCCGGGCGACGCCGACAGTGACGGCCTGGCGGACGCGTGGGAAATCCAGTATTTCGGCGCGATCAACGATCCGCGCGCAACTCCGAACGCGGACCCGGACAACGACGGGTTGACCAATCTTCAGGAATTCATCAGCGGCACTGTTCCCACGGATCCCGGCAGTTATCTTCGCATTGACTCGATCACCAGCGGCGGCGTCGTCGCGGTTCATTTTATTGCGGTCTCGGGAAAGACGTATTCCGTCCTGTATCGGGACGACATCGGGCAGGGCGCGTGGCTGAAGCTCGCGGATGTTCCCGGCCAGTCCGGCACCGGCACTGTGACGGTCAACGACCCGGCGGCCGGAAGTGCGACGAGGTTTTATCGGCTCGTCACTCCGAGCCAGCCGTAGAAAAGTTTCGCTGAAACAACATCAGTCAATGATAACATTTCAACTGTGAAACCGCACAAACTCTCCTTGCTCGGGATTCAAATCGTCTGGGCTGTGGTCGCCTCGCGCGCGCAGGACGTCCCGTTGGTCAACCACAATGACGCGTGGTTCTACCACAAAGGCACCAATGCTCCGCAGAGTTCGTGGCAGGTCATTCCTGACAGCGGGCTGGACGCGTCCTGGGGCAGCGGCCTCGGCGGGTTCGGTTATGCGGACAATTCCGCCGAACTGGCGCTGGTGCAGACGCAGTTTGGGGATATGCGGAATCGTTACACGACGGTTTACCTGCGACGCTCGTTTGATGTCACCAACGCGGTGGACGCAAGTCAGCGATTGAGCCTGACGGTGGATTGGGACGACGGATTCATCGCCTGGCTCGATGGCGCATATCTGGTCAGCGCCAACTCTCCCGGCGCACCGGCGGTTCCTGTGTTCACAGACACCGCGACTGGCCTGCATGAATCCTCACGCGGAAACAGTTCGCCCCAACCGCCCGTCGCTTACGATCTGGGACCGGTGGGCAGCCGACTGGCCCTGGGCTCGCACGTGCTCTCCATGGTTGCGCTCAACGACGCCACGAACAGCAGTGATTGCATCCTTCTCGCCGATTTCGCCTTGAAACCCGCCGGCTGCCCGGCGGATACGATTTGTGACGTCACGAACTGGGTCGCCGCCGCCAGCCCCTACGTGATCACCAACAATCTGACGATTGCGGTCGGGGCTGTGTTGACGATTGAGCCCGGCGTCACCGTGGCGTTCAACCAGGGCGTCGGTCTCACCGTGAACGGCCAGTTGCTCGCCGCGGGCGTGGAAACAAATCGCGTCACCTTCACGCGCGCGGCAGGCGCCACGACCTGGGGCGGCATCACCATCAATGGCAGCGTGGGCTCGCCCGAAACGCGCATCGCCTACGCGCATTTCGAGTTCAACGGCACCACCGCGATTCATTCTTCCGGCGGCGCCGTCGCGCTGGATCATCTCACCTTTGGCGCGACGGATCACCAGTATGTTTCGCTGGACGGTGCTTCATTCGTCGTGAGTGATTGTGTTTTTCCGAGCGCGACCGCCGGGTTCGAGCTCGTTCATGGGACGGGAGGAATCCGGCCCGATGGCCACGGTGTTTTCCTGCGCAATTTCTTCGGAGTGACCGTCGGATACAGTGACGTCGTGGATTTCACCGGCGGCAACCGGCCCGGCCAGCCGATCGTGCAGTTCATCGACAACGTGTTCAGCGGTTCGCAGGATGACGGCGTGGATCTCGACGGGACGGACGCGTGGGTCGAGGGTAATATTTTCATGCACGTGCACCGAAACGGCACGACCCCGGACAGCTCGGCCGCGGTCTCGGGCGGAAACGACGGCAGCAACACTTCCGAGGTCACGGTGATCGGCAATTTGTTCTTCGATTGCGACAATGCCGCGACCGCGAAGCAAGGGAACTTCTTTACGTTCATAAACAACACGATCATCCACACCACCAAAACCGGCGGGATCGACGGCGGGTCGGGCGTCATCAACGTGCGCGACACAACGCCGTCGCTCACGCCGTTTGCCCGTGGTTTTTATTTCGAGGGCAACGTGGTGTGGGATGCCGAGGAACTGGTGCGCAATTATGACCCCGCGCAAACGACGGTCACGTTGAACAACAACGTGCTGCCGTTGGCCTGGACCGGGCCGGGCACGGGAAATGTCGTCGCCGATCCGTTGCTTAAACACGTTCCCCAGGTCAGTGAGGCGACCTTCGCAAACTGGACTGAGGCGCAGGTGATGCGCGACTGGTTCAGTCTGCTGCCGGGGTCCCCCGCGCTGGGCACGGGCCCGAACGGGCGCGACCGAGGTGGAGCGATTCCGTTGGGCGCGTCGATTTCCGGCGAACCGAACGGAACGACGAGCCAGACTGCCGCCACGCTTACGGTGGGTGTCGCCCGGACCGGCAATGGGATCCCGGCGTCGAGCTGGACCGACGGGTGCGGGTTCACGCATTACAAGTGGCGGCGCGACGGCGGTTCGTGGAGCGCGGAAACGCCGATTACAAGTCCGATCCTTCTTAACGGACTCGGCAGCGGCCCGCATTATGTCGAAGTGGTTGGCCGGCGCGACTCGGGGTCTTATCAGGACGATCCCGTGTTCGGCGCGGACGCGGTGATTACGAGGTCGCGGACGTGGACGGTTGACGTGCCGTCGCTCGTCGTTGGCGGGACGCTGAGCAGCAACTCGACGTGGACTCCGGCGCTGGGAGAGATTCAAGTGCTCGCCGACGTCGTGGTTCCCACCAACGTGACACTCACGATCGAGCCCGGGACCGTCGTCCGGCTGACCAACGGCGTTTCCATCATCACCGAGGCAGGCGGGACGATCAACGTCTTCGGATCGGAAACCAACAAAGTTTTTCTTTCCCGTCTCAACGGCACCAACAACTGGGGCCAGCTTTCCGCCCGTGGCACCAATGCCTCGCTGACCGTGCAGCACGCGGAGATTGAGGGAGGACAGACCTCCGTGTTCACCAACGCCACCGGTCTTTTCGAGGACAGTTATTTCCACGACTATCGCGTCTTCGTGAACCCTGACATCATGAACCAGCCGATCATGATCACTCAGTTCGCCGGCCCGGTCACTGTGCGGCGGTGCCATTTCCAGGAGTATTACGAGACGCTTTTCCGCTATGGCCTGACGACCATCGAAGACAGCCTCTTCGAGAACATTCATGGCGACGGAATTGACTTTGATTTCGCCGTGCCCGGTTCCGTCATCCGCCGTTGCACGCTGCGACACGGCAATGGAACCAACATTGACGCCGTGGACATCGGCAGCGCTTCGAGCGGGGTCGTCATCGAGCAATGCCTGATGTACGACTTGCCGTTCGAGAAGGGCGTGTCAATCGTCGAGCAATCGCAGATTATCACGGTGCGGGACTGCGTCATTTACGGCGTCGAGTCCGGCGTCGCGGTGAAGGATTCCTCCGTGGCGACGATCTACAACAACACCATCGCCGACTCCGACTTTGGCCTCCGGCTGTATGAAAAGAACGCGGGGCAGGGCGGGGGAACCGCCGTCGCGTATAACAACATCATCTGGGGCACCACGAATTCCATTTCGCTGGCCAACGGCTCCACCATCACCGTGAGTTACAGCGACGTATCGGGCGCGACAAATTATCCGGGCACGAACAACGTGAATCTGGATCCGCGGTTCCGCGATGCCGCCTTGCGCGACTACCGCGTGGCGACCAATTCCCCGTGCCTCGGCGCCGGCCAGGACGGCGCCAATCTCGGTGCGATCGGCAGCGTGGGGAGTCTGCTGGTGGATACCGACGGCGACGGCATGCCTGACCCGTGGGAGTGGGGATACGATCTTGATTTCAATGCTGCTGTTGACGCCGGCCTCGATTCCGATGGCGACCAACTGAGCAATCTCGCGGAATACCTCAGCGGCACAAATCCGCGGGACGCAAGCAGTGTGTTGAAGTTCGATTCCGTGACGAGCGGTGGCGGTTCGGTTGCCTTGCAGTTTATAGCGATCGCCGGGAAGAGTTACACGCTGCAGTACCGCACCGATGCCGCCCAGGGAGTTTGGACGAAGTTCTTGGATGTGACTCCTGCTTCGACCAACCGGGACATCAACGCGTCGGACATTCTGTCCGGGGAATCGCGGCTCTATCGGATCGTCACGCCGGCGCAGCCATGAGCGGCGCGGCGCATTAACGATGATCCCGTTTTGGAATGGCGTTTTTAAGGGCCACGGCTGACGAGTGTGCCGTGGAACGCACAGTTGACCGCGCTGGCGGCTGAGACTAGACTGCGCTGAAACCAGAACGGCCAGTCAGTTTCAAGATATGAAAACATACCGACCCGACCTCAAGGTTCGTGGATTCACCTTGATCGAACTCCTCGTGGTGATCGCCATCATCGCCATCCTCGCGGGCCTGCTGCTACCGGCACTGGCGAAGGCCAAGACAAAGGCGCAGAACATTTACTGCATGAACGACACCAAGCAATTGATGCTGTCGATTCATCTCTACGCGTTCGACAACAGTGATTACTATCCACCCAATCCGGACGACGGCAACACGGTTCCGGGACATAATTGGTGTGCGGGTCAGGCCGGCAGAGGCGGCGGACAGGAATTCAATACCGATGTACTTCGGGATCCTACGCGGACGCTTGTCGCGCCTTATATTGGCAACAATGTAGCGGTTTTCAAATGCCCAGCCGACAAACGAATCGGCACTTATCAAGGAAGCGATCCGAATCTCAGGGGAACGAAAGTTCCGGCCGCGCGTACGATCTCAATGAGTCAGGCAGTGGGAACGATCTGCCCTGCTTTTGACTCGGGTAGTGGCCATGGCGGCCGGCCGACGCTTTCAGTCAATGGGCCATGGCTCGATAACAATCATAGCAATCGAAGGAACAGTCCATGGAGAACCTACGGCAAAACTTCCGATGCCGGCGATCCTGGTCCGGCGCAGCTTTGGGTGCTGCTTGATGAGGACGACGCGAGTCTGAACGATGCCGGCTTTGCCATCGGTATGGTCCGCGCCGAATGGATTGACTGGCCGGGAGTTTATCACAATATGGCCTGTGGGTTCGCCTTCGCCGACGGCCATTCTGAAATCCATAAATGGAAAGATGGCCGGACCAAGATGCCCGGTTGGGGCACGCGCAACCCCCAAAACGGAAGGAGGTTGGTTCCTGGTAGTATTGACTGGCTCTGGTTCCGGGAGCGGACTTCGGCGCATATCAGCGGCGTGATGCCGCCGCCTAGATAACGGAAAGAGCAGCGAGTTTCTCAACCGTGTCACCCTGGGGTGACACGGTTTTTTTGCCACGGATAACCCCGGGGGGAGTTCGAGCTCGCAACGGCCAGGATGGGTTCGCTGGTTCAAGAAATTCATGTTCAACTTCGCCTCGGCGTGCTTAAACGGCGAGGCGCATGTTTGAGCTGCTGAAGACCGACTCGCATTCCAAGGCTCGTCTCGGGCGTCTGACCACTTCTCGCGGCGTCGTTGACACGCCGGTCTTCATGCCGGTCGGGACGCAGGGAAGCGTCAAGGCGCTCGACCCGCGCGAACTGCGCGAGATGGACACGCAAATCATCCTCGGCAACACCTACCATCTCTCCATCCGGCCGGGCGTCGAGGTCATTCAACAGGCGGGCGGCCTGCATCAGTTCATCAACTGGCCGCACCCCATCCTCACCGACAGCGGCGGCTTTCAGGTGTTCAGCCTCGCGAAGATCCGCAAGATCAAAGCTCATGGTGTCGAGTTTCGCTCGCATCTCGACGGCTCACTGCTCTTCCTCGGGCCGAAGGAGGCAATGGAAATCCAGCGCGCGCTCGGCTCGGACATCGCCATGGTCTTCGATGATTGCCCGTCGCACACGGGCGGACCACGGGAGAAGCGGGCGGCGGTCGAGCGGACGATCCGCTGGGCGAAGGAGTGCCGCGAACAGCCACGCGCGCCCGGTCAGCAGGTCTTCGGCATCGTGCAGGGCGGATGCAACGCGGCGTTGCGCGAGGAATGCGCGCGCGCAATTGTCGCGATGGATTTCGACGGCTACGCGATTGGGGGCGTCAGCGTGGGCGAGCCGGAATCGGAGATTTTCAAAGCGGTGGAATTCACGGAGCCGTTTCTGCCGTCGAATCAGCCCCGCTACGCGATGGGACTGGGGACGCCGGCGCAACTGGTGGAACTGGTCGCTCGCGGAGTGGATATGTTCGATTGCGTCCTGCCCACGCGGGTGGCGCGCAACGGCACCGCGTTCACGGCGAAAGGCACGGTGAGCGTCAAGGCCGGCTTCAACAAGGCGGACTTCCGGCCCATTGAAGAAGGTTGCGAATGTTTCGCGTGCCGGCATTTCACGCGCGCCTATTTGCGACATTTGCTCAACGTGAACGAAATCCTCGGGCTGCGAATGGTCAGTGTCCACAACAGTCACATGTATCTGAAGTTGATGGTGGACATCCGGGCGCATCTGGCGGCCGGGACGTTCGCGACCTTCCGTCGCGAATTCGTGGCCGGTTACGTTCCGTCGCGGCGGGTGCTTTCGGCGCGCGCCGGAACGGAAGAGATCGAGCGGTAGGCCGCATTCCAAAACGGCGGGGACGACAGCCCGATTCCCCCGGTTTGCCGCTTAAAACGCTTGCCAAAGACGGTCACCGCCCTAGGATTTGTCGCTTTATTGATTGGCCGAAATTATGAGCTCCATCTTTGTTGACGCGATGCTTGCGATGGCTCCGTCTCCGCCGGGCACGCAGCCCAATCCCACGGGTCAGATGCTGAATTTCGTCGGCATGATGGTCCTCTTCATCGTGGTGATGTATCTCATGATGATCCGGCCGCAACAGAAGAAGGCCAAAGAGCACGCGGAACTGCTCAAGGCGCTGCGTCCGAAGGACAAGGTCGTGACCAGTGGCGGCATCATGGGAGTGGTCGTCAGCGTGCAGGAAAAAACCGTCACCATCCGCTCGGCGGACGCCAAACTGGAAGTGCTCAAAAGCGCCGTGACCGAGATTTCGGAGCGGGCGTCCTCCGAATCATAATTTTTTCATGAAGCGCAACAATCTCTGGAGATTCCTGCTGGTCCTCTTCGTCCTGGGATGGGCCCTGTCGGAGATGAACCCGCCGACCAATCGCGATCTGCTGGAGGTGTTCCAGAACCGCGCCAGCAACACCGACACGAACTTTACCGCCATCATCGCGCGGGCGAAGGAACTGGAGAAACAGTCTCCCGGGCGCACCTACGCCAATTTGCTCGACGCGGTCGGCACGAACAACCTGTCCCGCTATTTTCCGTTCAACGTTTCGGCGGAAAAACAGCCGAACGTGGCGATCCTGCACCGGGTGCAGCGGGAAGCCGCCGGGAAGATCAAACTCGGCCTCGACCTCCAGGGCGGCACGTCCTTCCTGGTGCAGATGGACACGAACCAGCTTCAGCGGTCCGAGTTGAGGGACCGCGCGCTGGCGCAGGCGGTCGAGGTGTTGCGCAAGCGCGTGGACCGGCTGGGCGTGGCCGAGCCGCTCATTCAGCCCGAAGGCCAGGACCGCATTCGCATACAACTTCCCGGCATTTCAGAACAGGAGAAGGAGAGCGCCAAGAACCAGATTCAAAAGGCGGCGTTTCTCGAGTTTCGTCTCGTGCATGCCGAAAGCCGGGCGATGATTCAGAAAGGGCTGGTGCCGATCGGCTACACAAATCTCGCCGAGAAGGTCAAGTTGCAGGATGGCCGCGAGGTGCTGGAGCATTTCCTCGTCAAAAAGACACCCGAAAAGGGGCTGACCGGCAAGCACGTCAAAAACGCCGGCGTGTTCTTCGACCCCGTCAGCAATCAACCGAAAATCCATCTGACCTTCGACAGCGAAGGCGCAAAACTTTTTGGCGAGATCACCCGGCAGAACGTGGGCCGTTTCCTCGCCATCGTCCTGGACGGCGAACTGCAGTCCGCACCGCGCATCAACGAGGAGATTCCCAGCGGCAGTTGTGAGATCTCGGGAAACTACGACGTGAAGGAGGCCTACGAGCTTTCGCACGTGCTGCTCAATCCGCTCGAAGCCCCGGTCAAAATTGTCGAAGAGCGGGCGGTGGATCCGTCGCTGGGGCGCGACTCGATCCGGAGCGGCGTGAAAGCGGCGATCATCGGCACTATCGCCGTCTCGGGATTCATGCTGGTTTACTATCTTTTGTCCGGTCTGGTCGCGAACGTGGCTTTGATTCTGAACATCGTCATCACGATGGGCGTGATGTGCTCCTTCGGCACCACGCTGACGCTGCCGGGCATCGCCGGCATGGTGCTGACCATCGGCATGGCGGTGGACGCCAACGTGCTGATTTATGAGCGCATCCGTGAGGAACTCGCCAAGGGCAAGTCGATTCGCGGCGCGCTGGAGGCGGGCTACGACCGGGCGTTCGGCACGATCTTCGACTCGCACGTCACCACGCTCATTTCCTCGATCATCCTGTGGGCCATGGGCACGGGATCGGTCAAAGGCTTCGGCGTGACTCTGACGATCGGTGTGGCCGCGAGCCTGTTTACCGCGCTCGTGGTGACCCGGCTGATCTTCGATGCGCTGCTCAGTCGCGGCTGGCTGAAATCCCTGCCGATGCTCCACATTATCCGGAACACGCGGCTTGATTTCATGAAGCTGGCCAAGCCGGCGTTTATTCTGTCCTGGATGATCATTCTGATCGGTCTGGGCTACGGCGTGTCGCGCGGGTCGAAGCTGTTCGGGGTTGATTTCACCGGCGGCGATTCGACCACTTTCAGCTTTCAGCAGAAAGTGGATGTGGAAAAACTGCGGGAAGCACTGGTCCGAATCGGCGAGAAGGAGTCGCTCATTCAATACCAGAAGGACCTCGGCG
>Ga0134121_10005767_pt1 | contig 10052 bp, 10 predicted proteins | sample KB301_FD_96463 | JGI IMG/M metagenome (GOLD analysis project Ga0134121, IMG submission 96463) | Terrestrial soil microbial communities without Nitrogen fertilizer from Kellogg Biological Station, Michigan, USA - KB3-0-1 | ecosystem: Environmental > Terrestrial > Soil > Unclassified ... | reverse complement strand
TCGGGCGCGCTTTTCGCGACCGCGTCGGCGCCGATGTTCTGGCTGCCGCCGGTCTTGTTCTCGACGACCACCGGCTGCCTCCACGTCTCCTGGATGCTCTGCGCCAGCGTCCGCGCGATGGTATCGGGCGAGCCGCCCGGCGGCAGGGGAACGATGATCTTCAGCGGTCGGTCCGGAAAGCCCTGCCCCAGCGCCGCGAACGACAGCGCCGCGGCGAGCACCCCCACGATCCAGCGTCTCACTTTCAGCTCCTCCAGCGTGAAGGCGCAGTTTACCTACTCGCACGCGCTGGCATAGCATGGTCGCCGGGCCATTTCGCGAGGAGGCGCATCATGAAACGGACTCTCATTGCATGTGCATTGATGGCGCTCGCCGCTCCGGCGTGGAGCCAGGACGGCAAGGCGCTGGTCGACCAGACGTGCAATGCCTGCCACCCGCTCAGCGCCCGCGTCGGCACGGGCTACGACGAGCGCGGCTGGAACACGGTGATGCGCATGATGATCAACCACGGTGCGCCGGTCTCCGCCGAGAACGCGCAGCCGATGCTCGACTACCTGATCAAGACCTACCCGGTCCACGGGCGTCCCGCCGCGGCGGTGATCGACGGCCCGGTGAAAGTTTCCATGAAGGCGTGGCAGGTGGCGACGCCGGGCTCGCGCCCGCACGATCCGATGGCGGCGAAGGACGGTTCCTACTGGTACACCGGCCAGATGGTGAACGCGCTTGGTCGCATCGATCCGAAGACCGGCGAGGTCAAGGAATACAAGCTGAAGACGCCGCACTCCGGCCCGCACGGCCTCGTCGAGGACAGCGCCGGCAACATCTGGTACACGGGCAATACCGGCGCGCTCGTCGGCAAGGTGAATCAGAAGACGGGCGAAGTCACCGAGTACAAGATGCCGGATCCGGAGGCGAAGGATCCGCACACGATCGTCATCGACAAGGCCGGCATCGTCTGGTTCACGGTGCAGAACGCGAACCGGATCGGCCGCCTCGACCCGAAGTCGGGCGACATCAAGCTCCTTACGCCGCCGACGGCGAAGTCGCGCCCCTACGGCATGGACCTCGATTCGCGCGGCAACCTCTTCGTCGTGCAGTTCGGCACCAACCGCGTCCTGAGGATCGACACCAGGACCAACGCGATGCACGAATACGTCCTGCCCGACGCTGCGTCGCGTCCGCGCCGCATCGCCATCACGCCCGACGACATGGTCTGGTACACCGACTACTCGCGCGGCTACCTCGGGCGCCTCGACCCGCACTCGGGCACGATCAAGGAATGGGCTTCGCCGAGCGGGCCGAAGTCGGCGCCCTACGGCATCTCGGCGATCAAGGGCGTCCTCTGGTACAGCGAGTCGGAGGCGAGCCCGAACACCATCGTGCGCTTCGACCCGAAGACGCAGAAGTTCCAGAGCTGGACGATTCCCGGCGGCGGCAACATCGTGCGCAATACCGACGTCACGGCCGACGGCAACTGGGTGCTCGCCAACAGCCTGACCAACGAAGTCACCCTCGTAACCCTGCCCAAGCAATAACTAGGCAGCCGCCTCGCGCTCGACCCGGCGGAACGCCGCGAAGAGCGCGAGGTCGTAGGCGATCTTCAGCACCCCGCAGGCGACGAGCGGCGCCGCCATGGCGCCGGCAGCGAACGCCGCGCCTGTAATGGACGGACCGATTGCCGACGCCAGGCTGCGCGGTACCGCGGTAAAGCTCGCGGCCGCGGGCCGCTCGGCTGGCGTTACCACGCTCATGACGAACGCGCCGCGCGCGGGCACATCCATCTGCGAGAGCAGGCTCCTTGCCAGCAGGCACGCGAGCACCACGTCGAGGCGGCTGGCGAGCGCGGCGCCGATCAGGAACAGGCTCGACGGGATGTGCGTGAAGACCATCGTGTTGACCATGCCAATGCGCTGGGCGAGCGGACCGGCGACGAGCTGCGAGCCGGCCGAGAGCAACCCCGTCCAGAAGAAGAAGGCGCCTGCGGCCGCGAGCGTCATGCCGTAGCGCTGGAAGAGCCAGAGCGCGAGCAGCGAATTAAGCACCAGGCCACCGGCGAATGAATCGACGCTGAAGAGCGCGGCGAGCCGCCACACGATGCCGCGTGAGGGCCCGAGCGGCACCGCGGGCTTTTCCTGCTCGGCGTGGGGGTCCGGCAGCCCGAGGTACAGCAGCCACACGGCCACGCCCACGGCGCCGTACAGCACGAACATCAATCGCAGCGCGTCGACCATGGTGATGTGCGCGCCGAGCCACTCGGGAAGACCCGAGGCGAGCGCCCCGACCGCCCCGGCCATCGAGCCGATGAAGCTGTAGCGGGCGAAGATGGCGGTGCGGTCGGCAGCGCTCGCCAACATCGTGTGGTCGAGCGGCATGAAGACGCTCGCGTCGCCGCTCGAGGGATTGAGCGTGCCGAAGAAGGCGACCACGAGCAGCGGCCAGAACGCCTGGAAGCCGGCGAAGGCAAGCCCGGTCACCGCCATCAGAATCGCGGCCGCCAGCAGCAGGCGGCGGATGGCAAACCGATGGCCGAACCGGCCGACCGCGAGCGTCGAGGCGGCGGAACCGAGCAGCGTCGAGGTGCTGATGAAGCCGACCTCGAGCTGCCCCATGCCGAGGGCGAGCAGGTACGCCGGCAGCACGACGGCGATGAAGCCGTCGGCGAACGAGCGCAGCGCTCGCCCGATGAGGATGCGCCCGATCACGCGCTCACGCCCTCACCATCGGGTAGACCACCAGGCCGATCGCCGCCGCGGTCGCCACCACCAACGGCTCCGGCACCTTCTTCACGCGCCACAGGACAATCGCCGCCGCCGCCATGATGACGAGCGTAGGCCAATCCACGATCGAGCGCTTGCCGAGCACCACGACCGCCCCGGCGATCGTGCCGATCGCCGCCGCCGTGCAGCCGTCGACGAACGCCACGATGCCCGGCTTCTTGCCGTGCTTGCGGAAATAGGGCGCAGGGACGATGGTGAAGAGATAGCACGGCAGGAATGTCGCGAGCGCCGCGACCGACGCGCCTGCCAATCCTGCGACGAGGTAGCCGATGAAGCCGACGGTGATCACGACCGGCCCCGGCGTGATCATCGCCACGGCCACCGCGTCGACGAACTGCCGCTCGGTGAGCCAGTGGTGCCCGTTGACCACGCCGCCATAGAGGAACGGCACGATCGCGAGGCCGCTGCCAAAAACGAATGCGCCCGCCTCGGCGAAGAACATGGCGATCTGGGCGAGGAGCGACCAGTCGGCGGTGCTCGCCACCCCCGCCGCGGTGCTCGCCTGGTCGCCGATCGCGGCAAAGGTGAAGCCCCCCGCGCCGCCGGAGGGCAGCCAGTTCTTCGGCGGTGCCTTCACCAGCCACGCCAGCACCCCGGCGGCGAGGAACACCCAGACGATTTCCGACTCGGTGGCGATGGTGACCGCGGCGGCGACGAGGTAAATCGCCCACAGCAGCTTGTCCTTGCCGATGCTCCTCGTCGTGAGCTTGTACGCGCTGATCGCGATGATGCCGATCACGGCCGCGCCGACGCCGTAGAAGACGGCCTGCATCCAGGTCAGGCCGCCGTAGGCGACGTACGCCGCGCCCAGCGCGATGACCATGAGGAACGAAGGCAGCACGAAGGCGAATCCGGCGAGCGTCGCTCCCGTAATGCCGTAATGCAGGTAGCCGAGGTAGATCGCAAGCTGCGCGGCGAGCGGCCCGGGCATGAGCTGCGCAAGGGTCAGGCCTTCCCTGTAGTCCGCCTCGGAAATCCACTTGCGCTCCTCGACGAGATCGCGGTGCATGTAAGCGACCAGCGCGACGGGGCCGCCGAAGCCGATCGTGCCGAGCTTGGTCATGTACTGCACCAGTTGCCCCAGGGAATAGCGCGCGCTCATCGGCTCAGCGGTAAGCCTGCGGATTCCAGGTGTGCAGCTCCTCCTTGCCCTCCTTGCACCAGGTGTAGAGCGCGTCGTACATCACCATGCCGTGCCCGAGCATCTCGTGATCGTCGCCGAAGTTGCGCGACAAGCCGAGCGAGATGGCGGCGAGGCCCGGCGCCTGTGGCGCAAGCTCGAGGCGCGCCGTGTCGGCACCGCGCACGATGGTCGCGAGCTCCCGCAGCGCGGGATCGGTCAGGCGGTAGTGTTTCAGGAACGCGTCGAAGCTGCAGAGCTCGCCGTCGTGGGAGAAATGCACGTCCGGCACGTCGTAGGGGATGGCGTCGCGTTCCTTGGCCGCCTTGAGCACCTCGCTCGAAGGCACATAGACGAACTCCGCCTGCGGGTCGATGAAGCGCGAGATGAGCCAGGGACAGGCGATGCGGTCGATCTTGGGACGCTCGCGCGTGACCCAGCGCGTTGCGGCGTTTAGCGGCTTGCGGTCGAGCGATCCTTGCGCTGCCTTCCAGCCTTCTTCCAGCCCGCCTTCGAGGTACATCGCGCGGATGCCGGCTTGCACCAACGCCGCCGCGGTGTTCTGACTCACGTCATGACCGTGGACGCAATAGACTACGACGCTGCTCGCCGCGGGCAGCGACTTCGCCCACGCGCCCACCCGTTCCGGATCGCGGCGCAAGGCTCCGGCGATCATCTCCGGCGAAGCGAGGAAGGCGACGCCGCGGCGCGCGTCGATGACGATCGGTGGCTCGGCGCCGCGGAGGGCGGCACGCAGTCCTCCGGTCGTAATTGGGCTCGCTTTCATTTGATGGGATGGCCGATGGCGCGCCAGCCGGAATGGCCGCTGTTCATGTACTTCGCATCGAACCCGGCATCGCGCAGCTTGATCGCCGTCTTGCAGCCTACGTGAAAACCATATGAGCAGTACACGACGACCAGTTCTGACTTGGACAGCTCGCCGATCCATTGCTGCAGCTGCTCGGGGTCGCGCCACCTGACGCCTTCCGCCACCCCCTCCTCGCGCGAGAAGGCGGCCCGGGGCCGCACGTCGATGACCTGCACCGGCTTGCCGGCTGCCATCATCGCTTTCACCTCTTCCACCCCGATCGGCGGGACGTCGCCGAACTCCGGCTGCTCGAGCACGCGGGGCGCGGGAACCTTGGACGCGTCCTCGTAGCGCTGCTCGAGCGCCGCCCAATCCATGTTGCGCACGAAGGTGTCGACGTAGGCTTTCGCGTTGGCGCCGAAGTCCATGTGGTACGCGTGCTCGTACATGTCCAGCGCGAGGATCGGCACGCCGCCGGCGATCGCCTGCGAATGCTCGGCGGCGTACTGGTTGATCAGGCGTCCGTCGCGCGGCACGTACGTAAGGAGCACCCACCCCGACCCGCCGCCGAGCGCGTAGCCCATCGCCCTGAACTCGGCACGCCAGCGGTCGAATGAGCCGAAATCGCGCGCGAGGATTTCGCTCATCGCCTTGGTCGGCTGGCCATCGCCGCCCATGCTCGCGAAATAGAGCTCGTGCAGCAGCGTGGAATTGAGCGCGACCAGCTGCTCGCGCTTGAGCCCGTTCAGCACGTGCCCGGGGGTGCTGGCGAAGTCGAGCGATTCAAGCTGCTCGGTAATGGCATTCAGCCTCCGTAGCGCGCCCCCGTAGTTGTTCTCGTAGTGGCTTTCGATCAGCTTCACGGACAGGTAGGAAAGCGTCCAGGGACGCGATTGGATGGGCTTCAGCTTGTAGCGCATGTCGATCTCCTCTTTGATATCAGCGGGCAAAAGCGATGTCTGCGTCGGCGGATTGCTCGACGCAGGGCTCATAGCGCACGTACGCGGAGCGCTGGTCGGGCGTCAGGTGCACGCGACGTGGCGCCGGCAGCCCGGGCACGCAAAGCACGACCGTGCGGCGCGTCTTCGTGCGCTCGATCGCAAGGCCGCAGCCGTTCCGGAGCGGCTCGGACGTCGGAACCCTCTGGGCACGGCGCAGGAGCGGGTCGATGCGCCAGAGCGAGCCCTGAGTCGCGCTCACCGCGAAGAACACGCCCTGGTCGGCAGCGTAAGTGAGACCGGTGAAACCCAACTCCTCGCTCGTGTCCCGGTCGAGGACGAGCTCATGCCGGGTCACTCGTCCATTAGCCGGATCGACGCGCCACACGATCGGCACCGCATTGCTCGTGATCACCGCAGAGCCTTGCGCATCGAGCGCCATATCCGGGCGGCAGGCGTAGTCCCCGGACACATGCAGCCAGCCGGGCAGCTCGATGCGCCGCTGCTGCGCGGCTTCTTGCACGTAGACGGCGTCGGTTTCGAGCACCCAGACACGCTTCCTGACGGGGTCCTGCACGGTGCGCAGCGGCTCGGCAAGAGCGCTGGATGCGGCGAGCAGCAGGCCGATTGCAATTGCGGTTTTCATAAACACTCTCCAATCCCCCTGAGGGGTCAGAGCAGCGCTTGAGACGACGATGTCTTCGCTACCGGGTGTCTGCCTTGACCCGGCTAGGGGGGCTTCGAACCCCGCCCTACATGAGTCAGCACGCTACGCCGGGCGCTCCCGCGGATCAACGGTTCTTGGTATCTTTTGTCACCTTTATGTGATATCTATAACATCATATGGAAGCCTTCACGACCTTGGTCCTGAGCCTGCCGACGCGCAATTCGACGCTGCGCATGCGCCTTTGGCGCGAGCTCAAGGATTCGGGCTGCGGCGCGCTGCGCGACGGCGTCTATGTCCTGCCCGCCGCGGCAGACGCGGCGGCCCTTGCCAGGATGGAGGCCGATATCCGCTCGCACGGCGGCTTCGCCATGACGGCCGAGCTGAAGCCGAGGACGGCCACCCAGCTTGCCGACGTGCGCAAGCTCTTCGACCGCAGCGCGGAGTACGGCGCGCTGGTCGAGCGAATCGGCGCCGCGAAGTCGGCCCTGTCCCGCGTCGGCGCACGGCGCGGGCAAACGCTCGTGCGGCGTCTGGAGCGCGCGATGGAAAAGCTCGCCCGGATCGATTTCTTCGCCGGCGAAGCAAAGACGCAGGCCGCGGAAGCCCTCAAGGCGTTGAAAGCGAGCTACCAGGAGATGTACGCCGGCGGCGAGCCGCGATCGTCCAAGCGCGGCCTGCGGCAGCTGGACCCGAAGCGCTACCAGAAGCGCGTCTGGGCCACCCGCACCGCACCCTGGGTGGATCGCCTCGCCAGCGCGTGGCTCATCAAGCGGTTCATCGATCGCGAGGCACGCTTCGCGTGGATCGCCCGCCCGAGCGAATGCCCGAGGAACGCGCTCGGCTACGACTACGACGGCGCCGACTTCACGCATGTGAAGAACCGCGTCACGTTCGAGGTCCTCGCCGCGAGCTTCGGTCTCGACAAGGACCCGGCGATCGCCGCGATCGGCGCCGCCGTGCACTTTCTCGACATCGGCGGCATCCCGGTGGCCGACGCGAAGGGGCTCGAGACCATGCTCAAGGGCGCGCGGGAGAAGGCGCGCGGCGACGATGCCCTGCTCGCAGAGGCGATGCGCGTCCTAGACCTAATGTATTCCGGGCTTACCGGCTCCCGTAGCTGAAGTCGTCGAATGACGTGACGCTGTCGGCCTTGGTCCATAGGCCCACTGCGCCCGGGCCCGCGATGTGCGCATCTTCCAGCTCGATGTACGTCTTGCCGTTCAGCGCCACCTTGATGCGCTTACCCGAGAACTCGACCCGCAGCGTGTGCCACACGTTCCTCGGCACCGGGGCGTCGACGTACTTGATCGTGATCCGGCGCCCAGCGGTGGTGTGATACAGCGAGACGTTGTTCTCCAGTGCGTTGGCGCGCGCAACGTAATAATTGTCGCCGTCCTTCCAGCGCCAGATGACGCCGCCGGCCTGGTCCTCTTTGCCCGAGATCGGCTTGAAGCGCACCTCGACGAAGCCGTTCTCCACCGCAGTCTCGGGCATCACGCACCAGGGAAACGCGCCGCTACCCGACTGCTGCAGTACGTTGGGCTTGCTCGGCGCGCTCGCGTCGGGCTGCACGGCCCATTTCGGCGTTCCCTTCCCGGTCACGCCCTGTCGCCAGCTTGCCGGTAGTGCACCCAGCGCGTCGGCATCGAAGTTGATGGTTTCGGCGAAAGCGGCGCTCGTCGCGAAGATCGTCGCGGCGGCGATGCAGGCTTCTCTCACGGTAGCTCCTTTCCGGACTCGCCCGGAATCAGAGCAGAACTTGGACGCGGAGCGTCTATGCGACGGGGAGTCTGCCGGCACCCCCGCTTGGAGCGACTAGGATTATGCATGCGCCATCGCGCCATTGCTTACGCCTCGCTGTCGGCGCTCCTCTTCGGCGCGAGCACCCCGTTCGCGAAGCTCCTCGTCGGCGCCACATCGCCGCTCGCGCTCGCCGGATTGCTCTACCTCGGAAGCGGGGTCGGCCTCGCCGCCTGGTTTGCGTTCCGGCGAGCGCCGCTCAACCTGGCGACGAAGGACCTGCCCTGGCTCGGCACGGCGATCGTCACCGGCGGCGTGATCGGACCGGCGCTCTTGATGCAGGGGCTGACGCGCACCGACGGCGCGAGCGCGTCACTTCTCCTCAACCTCGAAGCGGTGTTCACCGCGGTCATGGCGTGGGTCGTGTTCCGCGAAAACGTCGACCGCCGCATCTTCGCCGGCTTCGTCGCCATCGCGGCCGGCGGCATCGTGCTCTCCTGGGATCAGGCGCCTCGGGCCGCGAGCTTCGCCGGTCCGCTGCTCATTGCCGGCGCGTGCCTCGCGTGGGCGCTCGACAACAATCTCACTCGGCGTATCTCGGGGGGCGACGCCGTTGCCATTGCGTCCCTCAAGGGGCTCGTAGCGGGCAGCGTGAATCTCGGTCTTGCGCTCGCGCTCGGCGCCTATCTGCCGGCGCCGGGCGCGGTGCTGCTCGGCGCGCTGGTCGGGCTCCTCGGGTATGGCGTGAGCCTAGTGCTTTTCATCCTGGCGTTGCGCGATCTCGGCGCGGCGCGCACCGGAGCCTATTTCGCCGTCGCCCCGTTCTATGGCGCGGCCATAGCCCTCGTTCTACTCGATGAGCAGACCGGCCCGGCGTTCTGGGCGGCTGCCGCGCTGATGGCCATCGGCGTCTGGCTGCACCTCACCGAGCGGCATGAGCATGATCATGTGCACGAGGCGATGACCCATGTGCACGAGCACGTGCACGACGAGCACCACCAGCACGAGCATCCGGACGGCGACGCGCATGAGCCGCACAGCCATTTGCATCGCCACGGGCCGTTGCGTCACCGACATCCGCACTATCCCGACCTGCACCATCGGCACGAGCACTAGTAAACTCGCGCCTTTCCCAGGGAGAGAAAATTGGCAGACCTCAAGGTTCTCGGCATCAGCGGCAGCCTGCGCAAGGGCTCCTACAACACGGCATTGCTCAAGGCTTGCGCCGGGATGATGCCGGCCGGCATGACGATGGCGGGCTATGCGCGCCTGGACGATATCCCGCTTTTCAACCAGGACGTGTTCGACGCCGGCATCCCGGCGCCGGCGAAGCGCTTCCGCGACGAGGTGACGGCGGCCGATGGACTCCTCATCGCCTTGCCCGAATACAACTTCTCCCTCTCCGCGGCGCTCAAGAACGCCATCGACTGGGGCTCTCGCCCGCCGAATCAGGTGTTCATGGAGAAGCCGATCGCCATCTTCTCGGCCTCGCAGGGACCGATGGGCGGCGCGCGCGTTCAGTACGACGCCCGGCGCATCCTCGGCCAGCTGTGGGGCCATGTGATGCCGCGGCCGGAGGTGTTCATCGGCGCTGCGCAGACCAAGATCGACGCGCAAGGCCAGATCACCGACGAAGCGACCAGGAAGTTCCTCACCGAGCTCGTCGCCGGGTTCAAGACCTGGATCGAGCGGATGCGCGTCAGGAAGTAGCGAGCGCGAAGTAAAGATCGTTGAGGTCCGCGCGCCGGGCGAGGCGCGCGGTGCTGTCCTCCAGCGCAATGCGCCCCTTGATCAGGACGTAGGCCCGGCTCGCGAAGCCGAGCGCGATGTCGAGCTTCTGCTCGACCATCAGGATGGTGAGGCCGCTCTGCCGCAGCTTCTCCAGCGCGGCGCGAATTTCCGCCACCACCAGCGGCGCGAGCCCGAGGAAAGGCTCGTCCAGCAGGAGCAGTCGCGGCGCGCTCATCAGCGCTCGCCCGATCGCCAGCATCTGCTGCTCGCC